>Ga0105239_10000399_pt1 | contig 63703 bp, 112 predicted proteins | sample KBSC44metaG_FD_92761 | JGI IMG/M metagenome (GOLD analysis project Ga0105239, IMG submission 92761) | Corn rhizosphere microbial communities from Kellogg Biological Station, Michigan, USA - KBS C4-4 metaG | ecosystem: Host-associated > Plants > Roots > Rhizosphere > Soil | place: Michigan, USA...
ATCTAGATCATCTTTGGATAATTCATCACCATATTCATCTATAATTGATGGAATTGTTAAAAGTCTTTCTTCAATTACAGCTATAGCATCATCAATGAACATATCACTATCATCTAGTATAACTGTCATATTTAGTGGATTACATCTTCTTAATGCTGGTTCTCCATTTAATATACCTGTCCAATAGATCTCTTCTCCTGCTATTAAAGCATCTTTAAATCCTTGATTTATTAATAACTTTGTTTGAAGTTTCTTTTTTAATATTTTTAATAACTTATTAGATTTAGATTCTAATAAATCTGATGGACTGGCTCTTTCTATTTTAAGAATTTCTTCTGGTGTTGGAGGAGGATTATTAGGATCAATTGTTGATGGGTCTATTTCTCCTAATAATGATCTTTGTAAACTTTCAGTTATTCTTTCTTTTAATTTGGTAGTTTTTCTAGATATATCTTGTGATGATTCTGAATAAACTAAAGCATTATCTGGTTTAACAGATTCTTCTCCTAATAGTTCATGTATAATTGGAGATATTTTATCATGATGAATAAATGAATCTGCAAATGTCCCTGATTCATTCATTGGATCACATATTTTTCTAATATCTGTTATATCAACTCTACCATTAGCTAAATCATAATTAGTTATTTTCTTAGCTCTATCTGTTCTTAGATTAGTACCATTAGTATAACGAAAGTTAATATAATAATTAACTGATGCCTTCTTCCATTCTTCTGTTCTTTCTCTTTCTGTTACTCTTTGATTTGGTAGAGCAGAAGAACCACCAAGATTTTGTTCATTTGTAGAAGCCATTTTATGTATTATATGTTATGTTTAAATTCTTAAATTTACTATTTGTAATTTGTCTTTTATCTAAATACTTTTTTAAATAAGGATCTTGTCCCCAAGTTGAAGCATTTTGTGTCATATTATCTACATGAATTTTATGTAGTTCTTTTGTTTGTAAAATACAAAGAAGAAAAGCAATAACTCTATCTGTATTTATCTCTCCATCATAAGCTATCAACTCTTTAAGTAATCCAATAGATTTTATATTATGTAGATTGAATTTTATTTCCCCATTCTTATCTGTAATTTCTTCATATAAGAAGGATCTCCCATAAATTTCACACATATCTTTTATCTCTTTTGACATATGAACACCGTATCCACGTTGTACCTTACTATCTTTAACAATGTCTTTTATTATTCCATCTGGTTGAGCCCATAAATAATGTAATGAATTTTTTTCTGCAAAATAATTTTTAAATCCTTTAATTTGATTCTCATATAGAGCTTTTGCATTATAATACATACATAATCTTCTGCACCCCTCATACCACTCTTCCACTTTATTTGTTCTAGCTGTATATTCTGCCACTATAATATTATAAGAACTTCCAGCACGTAGAAATCTTTTAAATATAAAAAAACTACCCAATGATCCCATTGTAGCTTTATCTAAATCTACAGGATCTCCTCCTCCTATATATAAACTATAAGGTATTTCACCATTTACATATTCTGGATGCTCCCAAATTGCTATACATCCATTTTGGTTATCTCCACTTTTCAGTGGAAAGTCTGTAATATATACAAGTTCATCATTTGGTTGCCATTTTAATCCATCTTCTTTAAACACTAATTCTCCTTTTTGAACTTCATCTCTTAAACTTGGAGTTGTTTCTAATTTTCCTAACCAGTCTAACATTTCAGGAGAACTAAATATTACTCCTTTTGAACGTAAAAATGCTTCAGAAGGTGTGATAGGATACTGAGTAATAGCATCTTGTATAACTTGGGGATTACTACCAGTTTTAGCAAGTAATCTTTGATCTCTAATTGCTTCCATTGCTAGATCTTCATCATCATTTCCATCTTCATCCACCATTGATAATCCTTTTAATTCTGGATTTCTCTTTAATTCATCTTTATACTCTCCTAACTTACCTCTTGTTGCTGGAATAAACCATCCACATTTAGTAAATTTTTCTTCTTCCCATATATTATCAAATTCTAGAAATCCATATTGACTTGGATTATAGAACATATCATAAAAATCCTTTGTTCTACTAGTCATATCACCACCCGTTCCTTGAACAACTGCTAATCCTATTTTATTCTCTCCATCTACCCAACAAGGTTTAGTTACACCAAATGATTCTATTAAGTTTTCAAATGTACCTGCTTCTTCAAATAAGTATATATTTGTACTAAGACCTACAGAGGCAAAAGCATTATCTTTAAATGTGATTTTACGCACTTCAGACATATAACCTTTCCATACAGTTGTTCCACCTAAATTCTCTTGATATCTAGCTTTAACTATATCTTTAGTATCAGGGTTCCTAGACTTTTTCCATTCGGTATATAAGTTTAAATAATTTAAATTATCTAATACACAATTCATTGTAGTACTAGAAAGTCTATCTAGATAAGCTCCTACTACACAAGTACTACTTCTAAAGAAATTATATTCATATGTAATTAATGTTGCACTCTTTAATGTGAATCCTGTTCTTCTTGGTTTAACTAATATTAAATCTTTATTATTAATTCTACAAGCTTCTATTAACCAAAAATAATCATAGTCTATTGATAAGAACCTTGGTGATTGATATATTTTTCTTTTAGTAGTTTTATCTTCAGATCTAATTTGTACATAATTTAAATAGAAGTAATGTATACCAGAAATTTTTATACCATATGAATTCTCTACTCCATTTCTACATTTAAAATCTTCTTCTTTCCAAAAATTTATATATTGTTCAGAATCTTTTGGAAATAATGTATAAGCACCATTTTTCTTGAAGAAATCAGATACTTTTTGAAATTCTTTTGTACCAATAAATTTATCAACTTGTGGTACATATTGTGTTCTTGTACCAGACATTATATTGATATTTCTTTAAAGTTATTTCTTATATTGTTTAACCATTTTAAAAATTCTTCTACTGGATAACTTTGTTTTGCCATATTACAAAACTTACAACAAGGAACACAATTTTCAAATATATAACCTTTATTAGAGTCCACTCTATCTATTCCATTATAAAAATAACTTCCATTATTAGTATAAGTTTTACTTTCTCCCAATAATCCAGAATAACAATATGTACATTTTTGTTGTGTTAACCAATAAAATTCAGATTCAGTTAGATTAAATTCAATTTTTCTAGCTTTTGCAGAACATATATAACTACTTAGTAAATTCTTTTTTGCAGATAAACCAAATTCAAGTCTTCTATTTATACCATTCTGTTTTCTAGATTCTGCATTTTTACAACCACATGATTTTCTAGAACCTATTACAACTCTACCTACAGGATAAATTTCTTCCTTTCCACAATCACATCTAAATTTCCAATATGGAAAATCTTTTACTCTTTCTTCTTTTGTATCTTTTGATTTATATGTTTGCTTTTTATAATAAGCAAATGAAAGTGCAGTTAGAAAATTATGTTTATCTCCTTCTTTTATATTTCCTTTTGATCTCTCTTTCTTCATTAGTCTTCAAATAGTGCTGTGGTTTCTTTTCCTCTTCTTTTTGTACTATTTAATTCATCTTGTTGTACTTTCCTTTCAAGTATCTGCAAAGTTTCAATCCCTTTTCCTAACTTTTCACCACATTTTAATATACTATCCATAACTTTCATTGTTTTATCAATATCTTCATCCATATCAAATTTATCTAATGAATCAAAATATTCTTTTAAAAGCATCAATGCTTTTCTGTAACTAGATAGTAAATCTTCACTTACTGTTTTATTTTTAGTCTTATTAGTATTTTCTTCCTTTTTAGCCATTTTATAATTCTTTCATTAGAGATTCTAATAATTCGTTATCTGTAGTCTTTATATTCCTTTTATCAACAATGAGATATTTTTCATTAATAAGTTTAATAAAATCTTCTTCTAAAATATCTTCTTTATACTTATTTATAATAATTGAAATATTATATTTATTAATTGTTTCTAAAAAATGATTCTTCATCTTCCTAATATAATTTTAGCTTGATCTTGAGAAACTACCTCAATTGTTTTCTTTCCTTCTAATTCTTTAACCCTGTTATCTAAATCAATTCCAAATTGGCCGTAATCCCCAAGTGCGGTTAATACATTCATTTGATTAGCTTGTATAGACATTACTCTTGAGTATAATTCAATTATTGCACCAACAGCATCTATATAATCTTTGCCTTCATATTGCTTTGTGTATCTGGAAATAAATTCACTTGCTTTTAAATCTCTTTTATCATCCATTTTGTTCAATTAATTTTTTAAGTGTCTTATAAGTTGTAAATAAAGATTCTAATTCATCTTCTGTTGGTTGGTAATTAGTTTTTTCTTTTACATAAAAATCTATTTGATTTGAAATAAATTTACATCTATCTTCTCTATTTAATTTGGTTTGAACTAAATTAAAAGCATTTAAACATTCTTCTGATTTATAATCAATATAATTTTTACTATTCATCTATTTAATTGTTTTAATGATTTGATGTAATGCTTTTCCCATAGTATCTGTAAATACTTCATCTTCATATAATTTCTCATATCCTAATGAATATGTTAAACAATGAATTAATTCATGATAAAATGTTGCTTCCTTTTGATCTTGTTGTAATGATTTCTTTAATTTGATTATGTTGGTATTTGGATTAAACTCTCCAAAACTGTCTTGTTTATCTACTTTGATTACCTGTTTAACTTTATAAGTTTCTCCAAATATCTGAAATTGTTTAGGAATTGTTACCATTGTTTACCACAGTCATTACAAACATCAATTCCTCCTAAATAACTAGTAGATTGATGTTTACAAATATTATTTTTATAATATTCTTTCATTTTTAAATCTCTACTATCACCAATAATAATCATATTGGTATAATCATTATTTCTTGACCATATTTTTTGGTTTTCTATAAGTTCTTCATATTCCTTCTGTGTCATTACCATCTCTTCAATCCTGTTATATAAACTGGTTTTATTAGTTTCTCTATATCTTCAAATTTATGATTAAGTCTATAATAAGAATTATCTCCATTATTCTCTTTGACAATACACCATTTTTTACTAGGAACTCCTTTAGCATTTAAATAATGTTCTACTAATAATCCATTAGTTTCAAACATCTTTTTATATTCTACATTCCTTTTTATTAACTTCTGTATTCCTTTTTTATCTGTTTTATAAACATCTGTTAGGACATTAAATACTTGTATTGGCATATTTTGAATTATTATATTCTGAAGTTTTAATATAAACAGTTGCTATTGAATTGCTCTTACCATTAAGATATTCTACTTTCACATATTCATGTTTATCATCTATTCTTTTTACTAGAGATTTAGCAATGTTAAAAACTTCTATTGCTGTCTTTGAATCAATTTCTAAAAACTTAGAAAATGTTTGTTCATAATCAACTTCTAGTTTAGATACTCCTGTAACTCTTAATTTAGTTTCTATATTCATATTACCACTTTTTTAATGGACAAGGAGATCCAGATCTAGCTTTAAGCTTTAATGCACATCCACATCCATTAATTCCATTATATTCTTTCTTTTTACTACAAACTCCTTCATCTCTTAAAGGACAATTAAAACATTTATTAAGTCTTTCTTTTGCTTTAATTTCTACTTGTTCATCCTTAAATATAAAATTAACAAATCCTTCAAAGATTTCCTGTGACTGTTTTATTAGACTCATTTAATATCTTCCTTTTAATTTCATATTCAGCTTTTGTTGGTGGTTTCTTCTTCCTAGCAAATTTACCTAAATATATAATTTTTATTGTTTTATTACTATAATCTTGTAATTCATCTTTTATTAGGTTCCATTGTGATCTTGAAACTTCTTCTATTATATTTTTATCTATTCCTAACTTATTTGAAACTATTTTAGATATATCATCTATTTTAACTTTCATTTAATTCTTTTGTTCTTTTAAATTTAAAGTTTTAACTTTTAGTTCTTTCATTTCCACATCTTTAACTATTTTATAACTAAACTCTGGATGAATCTCTGATAGTCTATTTAGATTAAAATTTAATTCTTCTTCTAATAGATCTAAGTCTTCTAGGTCATTTAATATTATAATTGATTCTCTTAAACTAATTGACATTAAATTTAAAGTGTAATTCACCATCTTCTACCACCTTTAATATTTGATTATTAATAGTGAGTTCATTGTGAGAGTTAAGTATTAATATATTCTTATCTTTTAACTTCTTAATATAGTTATTAGTGTTAGCTATTGACTTATCTCCAATTAAATCTCTAATTTGCTTTCTAGTTTCTTTTGTTATTGATTTTATATCATTATCCAACATTTTAACTATTATATCTAATTCAAAATTAGACATTTTTAAAAAACAATTAACTACTTTTAATATTCCTAAATGATAATTTTCCTTTTTTGTATTTATATTATATTCCATTTTCTTGTAATTCTTCTAAATTTATCCAAGAATCTAAATCCTCTCCTCCTATTTTTAATTCATATTGATCTAGAATTAATTCTTTATCTAATTCATTAAAGTTCATATTATTATATATATGATGTGGTGTACTTTCAACATATTTTTTAATAATCTCCAATTCCTTGTTCTTCATCTCTTTCAATTCCTAGTTTCTTTCTTATTTTTTCTAATCTTTTAACATTTAAATCATCATAGTTAATATATGATTCTTCTAAGAATGGATCTATATCTAATTTATATTTAAGTCTTTTAACTCCTTCTTTTAATATAATATCACCATTAGTATGAATAGCTTCTATTTCATCATTAAAATAATTCTTACTTAATGTTTTTAATCTTTCTTGCATTCTATTCCTAATTGATTCATTAATTTAACTAGTTCTGATTTATTCTTTATAACTCCTATAAACATTAATCCTCCTAATGATCTAATTGCTATTGTTTTAAAATTGTCTTCTGTAGATAATAAAAATCTACCATTAAAACTATACTCAATTAATCCTTCTATTGGTTTAAATCTAAATTTAGTTTTATCCTCACTATATTCCTTAACTACACTATGTTTTGTTAAGTTCCAACCTAAACTCTCAATATCTTCTTTATCTAAATATTTAACTCTAATATTACCTAATTTTATTTCACTTATTAATTCATCTTTTCCATGTTCATTAATAAAATCAATTCCTTTATAACAAAATTTATGCCACATAATAGATCCTTTAAATTCATATTCAAATCCTATATGAAACTCTTCAATTTCAGGTGTATAATATTTATTATCTTCCATTCTCTAATTTCTTTTTAAATTCTAAAAAGTTTTTAAGTTCTTCAAAATCAATCCATTTAATATCAGTGGAATCATCTTGTATATATATTTTACTTTTAAATCCTTCATATGCTGGATATGATATTCCAATTTTAGTTATCTCACTTGGATATTTCCATATATTTTCAAAGTTTTCCCTTGAATTAGATTCTCCTTCTAAGAATTCATTATTATTTTGTGTTGTCATTTATTTGATTTGTTAATTTTTGAAACTCATCTAAATTATAAGTTATTATATTAGCTTCATTATCTACATGACAATAAACTTCTCCTCTAATTATTAATTCTTTTTGAATTTTATACATTACTAAATCTAATTTTCTTTGGTAAGGAATTAATTTATCAATCACAGTAGTCTTTCTAAATCTTCCTTTTTTATCTCTTAATTTCATTTGACAAATATAATCATTTTAATTAGATCTAAAAACTTATTTACTAATAATAAATAAAAAATCCCTGCAACTTTTGCTGTTTGTTGAGAATTAATCACTTAATTCCGATATTAACTCTATATTTTAATATACTTGGGGTAAAGGGTAAAACCCTTTTTCTCTGATGCTAGTTCTGTCCTTACTTTCCCCTAGTGACTAGCCGTATATTTTAATATTTTGAGTCAGTTTCTAATCTTCAGGGGACATCTCAAGTTTATTTAACTCTACAACCCTGGGTCTAATCTATACTTTAATTTCTTATTTCTAGATGAATATGAATATAGGGATTCATGATTAAGAGTATAAAGATACAAATAATATTTCACATTTACAACTTATATTTGATTTATTATATTCTTCCTTCTGTATCTACTTGAATATTAAAGTGTTTCCTCTTATCCAAACATACTATTATTTCTTCAAATTCTTTAAGAGTTATATTAATAAGTGACTTAGGTTTACAATATCTACCTTTAGAGTCTCTAAATTTATTAGATTCTCTAATATGGTGCATTAATCCTTTTCCTAATTTTAGTTCACTATTTTCCATTTTATTTAATTTATTTCTTTCTCATTAAATTCTCCCATGAGAACACCAATTATAGGTCTTGTCTTTTTATTTTGTTCTTTTATTAAAACTAATTTTGTTAAATTGTTTAATGCTTCTGATAGATTCTTCAATACTTCTATTTCTTCTGGTAACTCTTGTGCATTAACTGTGACATTACAGTTACTTAGGTGATGTTCTACTTTTTGTATTTCTATTTTCTTCTTTTTCATGCTTGTCTTTTAAATATTAGACTGTAAATATAATATAAATTATTATAATATGAAACTTATTTTATAAAATTTTTAAAATTTTTAAAGGTTCCTAAAACTTATTTTTTATAATTTTTTAAAAATCTTAATGTAAGTAGGGACTTGAACCACCTCCAATTCAACCCCCCATTAGTTTTAGGAAGGAAAATGGTTTTCTTTCTATCTGAATAGTGATTGACTATTTCAAAGATATTTATTCTTAATCTTATAAATTATGAAAACTTTTATTATAGCATCTTCTAATCCTAATTCTAAAGAAGGATTTGTTACTAAGCTACAGTGTGAAACAACCATTAAAACTCCTTTTGGAGATAAGGTTAAGAAAGAAACATATTATGTGTCTGGTTCTAAACAAATGACTGTTGATTCATCTGTTGATGTTGATATGTCTATGTTTACTATTGGAATGCATGAGATGGTTAATCCTTCTACATCTGAAGTATTTATGGCTAAGTGGTTACATTTAGCTTAATTCATTGGAATAGCTCTTAATTGGGCTATTCCTTATTATTAACATTTAATTCTTATTATCATGCAATACAGAGATCAAACAGGACATTTAGTTGTTCTTATTTTAGCAGCCTTATTTATGGCTTTAATCATTGTAATTTAATCCTTAATAACAAATAATGAATAAACAACACAATAATACTTATGTTGATCCAAGATTAACAGGTAGAGTACAAAACAGTGAACCATCAATAGTTAAATTAATGGAATCTACTGGTTTAGGTAGAGATGAAATCTTAAACAAATTAGGACTTGTTCAACCACCTATAACACCATCAAATGAACCATTCAGAAGTTCTAGAGCATCTATTAAACAAATAAAGAGAATTACAACTATTATTGATGATAGTTTAATTCAAGCATTTGCCAATTGGTCTAATTATAAACCTAATTGGGGTGGATTTATATTTAATGGTGTTAAAATCTAATGACTATCATTAAAATAGTTCCATGTGATTACTATATTAGTAGCATTTGGAGGCACTGTGAAGTGCTTAGAAATATCAGAAATAATAATACATACACTATTCTGTCATTAAATTAATGTTTGAGCAAGAGATATTGTCTTTACTAGAACTAGGTTTTACTAGAGAACAAGCAATTCAAGAGCTAAATCTTGAACTCAATGAATTAATTGAATGTTAAACTTATTGAGAATATATTATTTAAAGATGGTTTTTGGGTTGTGATTGACTCTATATGTTTTCAACTTTATTTAATATATTCTCATTCTTATTCTCCAACAAATCAATTTATTATGAAAGAAATAACAAATGAACAGAAAATAGCTATTCTTCAAGCTGCTTTAGAATTGATTAAAAGTCATAACAAGTATAATCTCTGTGAAACAATTAGAATGTTAACAGAGAATAAAACTGGATTGATATATGATTCTACAGAAATTAGAGTTATATTCAATTTAAATGATTATAAACCAGTTGATAGAGTTAGAATGGAAGAATGGTGGTCTTTAGATGCTGAAGGTCAGCAACAAAGAATTAATGTAATTGAATTATTAATCTTTAAACTTAAAAATCTATGAAAAAACTATGGATTATAATAGCAGGAATAGACTTAATTATCAGTTTGATAGTTTTAGCCTTTAGTGAGTTATATGTTTATAACCCTAAGAAATCTAATAAATATATTCCATTAAAAGTTGAATATCATTTAATTAATCATGATGTTAATGATCCTAATACTGTTTCAGGTAGGCTTAATTTACATTATGGTATTAAAGTTAATGATTTGTTAGAATTAAAATATATTAATGATACTTTATGTTTAAGTGGAATTAATCTATTTAAATCAGATTCTAATGCAACTATTTGTAAAGTAATAGAATATAGAGAATAAATAATACTTGGTGTGGGGAGTGAACATTAGACTAGTAATGGAGGATTGAACGAGATTCTAACCATTATTAGTCTAATTAGTATTAATCTATAAAAACTAAAACATATGAATGTAGAACAACTAATAATAGGTAAACATTATATCTATACAAATCATAATAATGAAGAAGTTCATGTTGAATATATTGGTGTAGTATCTGATGGATTAACTTTCTATAAGTTTAAACATTATGATATTGAGAATATTACAACATATTCTTTATCTGAATATGAAATAGTAGATAATATTAAAGAACTTTAACTTATTAAACTCTCATCCAATTGTAGGAAAACTTGAAATACTAGGCTATGCTACTGTATGTAATAGAATTACATTTAGTGTTAAGGATTACAACCTTGTGAGAGTTTATATTTATTAACTAATAACTAAACAAATGACAAGTAAAACAACAATAATTAATTTTATAACACCAATAATAGTGATAATATTCCTATTTATTAGTGTTATGTTACTGATTAATAGCAAGGCTGATAAACCTAATTTAAAGACATTATCATTACCAGAAGAATTTATGGAAATAACTAAAGGTGATACTTTAGGTGTTTATGAATCCAATGATACTGTTTATTTAGAGTTTTATAGAGGAAATATAAGATCTAATAGTAAGTATAAACTTCTAATAGCTAATTAATATGTGCTTTTATATAAGAAATAACATAGAATCAGCTACATTATGGGTAGCTAAACAAGATATAACTTGTTATAAAATATTAGATAGAGAATTAATTTCTCCTTATCAAAGATTTAAATATGAATATAATAAGTTATACAAAGTTAAAATAGGAAGATTAGTTCATATGTCTAGTGCAAGTAATACTAAAAATGGAATAATATTACATCCTTTCTATGGTAGTAGCATGTCAATATTTTATATTAATAAAGGATTACATTCTTATTCATCTAAAGATGAAGCCAAATCATATGAAAGTGATTTTGTATATAAAGCTATTATTCCTAAAGGATCAGAGTTTTATTATGATAATGTTTGTAGGGAATATGTTTCTAATCAATTAATAATTAAAAAACTAATTAATGAACACATTTAAAATAATAACAGCTTCAATTATATTGACATTATTTGATGTAATTAATTGGTTTAAAACTAATTGGTTTCTAATAGTGTTATGGACTATGTTTCTAATTATTGTTATATTTAATATTATTTACATTTATATTAGAATATATGGTAATATTAGATAATATATTAGTAGACTTAGTTACAATTCTATTTGTATTATGTCTAATACATGAATTAATCTTTAAATTTTATAACAAATGAATGCAGATCAAATGATTAAAGGTGAATATTATTCATTAAACGATGGAGAATATATTTTTAGATTTAAATATATTAATGATAAATATGTTTTTATTATGGATGATTATTTGTGGAGAAATAATTTACAAACAAATCAAACTTTAAATAATGAATTATGTTTATGTGATTTTAATAATAAAGATATTAGAAAAGCTACATTAGATGAAATTAAATTATTAAATTTTAATTATAGTATTAAAAGAGTTATTCAAATTTATTAAATGATACCAAGTGTGTTGGTGAATGATTGATAATCAAATAGTTATATGATTAAAGGAGGACATTAGTTGTTTTATTAAGTGACTTATAACCTGAGATGTTAATATATAATTGTTTGATTATTAAGTTAATTAGTTGATAATGAGTGATTTAATAAAGATTTTAACTTCTATTTTAGTCATAAGTTAAGTTATTCATTATCAATTAGTTATATTTTAATATAATTTTAGAGATTTGTCACAGAATTGTCATGTTCTTAGTTAGACTAGTGATGTAGGTCATATAATCTATTTTCTCTATTAGCGAAATTTTCTCTAAATTTATAATAATTATCCAAAACTATAGCTTTTTATTCATTACAATTATAATAATCCTTATTATATTATTAACTTAATATATAAACTAACATGTCAATTATATTAGAATTAACAGATAAAATACCATTTGGTAAATTTAAAGGTTTATCAATTGAAGCATTATTAGATGATAATGTATATTTTATATCATCTCAACATAAATATTTAAATTGGTTTAATAAAACAGTTACAACTCATCAGTTTTCAGATGAAGTTAAACTATTATTAAAACTTAAATTAAAAGAAATAGCTGATGAAGCAATAGAAGCTGAAAGAGCTTGGAATCAAAGACAATGGGAATTATCTCAACCACCTTATTCTAATAAATCATCAAACAAAAGATCATCCTCATATACTAATGAAAATTCATGGCAATCTGGAATAAATGAAAGCTATCAAGAAGTTGGAATGAATTTGGGTGATATGGGTTATGATGGTGATGGGTGGTAATTGAAGCTTCAGATGAATTAGTAATTAATAATATTAATAATTAAAAATAAATGAAGAAAATTATATTTATGTTCATGATTGCATTAGTTGTAACATCATGTCAAGAACCAACAATAATAAAACAAGATAAATTACCTATTTTAGTAGATAAAATAAAAGATGAAGCTAAATTTGATACAGTATTAACAATATCTGATAATAACAAAGTATATTTGTTTGAAACTAAACAAAATGAATATATTGGTGAATATTATAAAGAAACTGATGATATTGGTTTTGGTATATTTATTGGTATAGTAATAGGATTATTTATTGTATTACTATTATTTGCTGCATTTTATGATTAAATAAACTAAAACAAATGATAAAATCAATAATATCAACAATAATAACATTTTTGTTATTTCAATTTTCTCCGTTATATTGTAGATGGATACAAAAAACTTTTAATTATGATAGAGATGAAATGTTTTTAATTTTTATATCTTTAGCAATAATAATTATAGGTTCTATAATAAATACAATAGTTTCATGGGCCTTTTATATAGATAAAAAATTATAATATGAAAATCAAACAAACAATTTATCCAGATTTAATATTTACTTGTTTCAATGATTGGATGAGATATATTAGATTAACTAATAGAAAATAAAGAAATTAGACTATCTGCTGAAGATATTTTTGCAACCTTTTTGATGTTTTCTGCATCTTATATATATGAAAAAAATATACATTTATTGTTTAAAAGACCCAAATGGGTTAATTAGATATATTGGTAAAACAACCAATATAAAAAGAAGATTATATGGGCACATATATGAAGCAAAAAAATCAAAAGGAAAAAGATATGTTTTAAATTGGATAATCAATTTAATAAATTCTGGATTACTTCCAATTATAGAAGTTATAGAAATTTGTAATGAAAGTAATTGGCAAGAAAAAGAAATTTATTGGATTGATTTTTACAGAAAAATTATTCCTAATCTTTGTAATAATTCTGATGGTGGATTAGGAGGAAGTGGAATAAAAAATTATTCTAAAGAAGAAATTATTAGAAGAAAATCATTAATGAGTAGGCAGTTTTCTAAATTTTCAAATGAAGAAAAGTTAAATATTTGGAAATTAATAAAAGAAAATAAATCCACTGAAGATATTAAATTATTCTATCCAACCTATAGTAGACAAATTCATTTTGGTGTTAAAAATGGAAGACAATGGAATGAAATAACTAATTTGATTAAAGTTAAAGGGAAATCAAAAAGAAAGGGTTATACTTATAATAAAGGATTGTTTATAATTAGAAAAAAGACAAATGGAAAAAGTAATGTTTTATTTTCTTCAAAAGTTGAAGAAGAAGTATTAAAATACTTAGAAATGGACAGATAGTCTATACTTACATACCAAGGCTCATAACACTTTAAGGTGGTAACTCTGGAGTAATAGATATACGCTTAAAAATACTAGTTTGGATAAGTGTACATTATTACGAGATAGAGAAAAATAAACTTTACAACTTTGAGCCGCGGTGCCATATTACAGGCTAAACATTGATCCTGATGTAAATTAATCTGGGACAATCAGATAGAGGTGCTAGAATAATTTCTCTTAATTGAGGCTTATAAAAGCTTAAAACTGCCAGTAGTGATACTGAATAAAGAATTGATTATATATCAATAGAATAACTCTAATTTACATAAAGATACTAATAGAAATATTAGATGTGTTGTTCCCTTGAGAAAGGGATTATTAACCCAAGAGAGAGAAGGTTATGCTCTACAACACAAATGAGCTCACTACTTACCTGTAAGGTGGAGTAGTTTTTATTTAAAAAAGTAAAAAATGGAACAATGGAAAGATGTCCCAAACTATGAAAACTTATATCAAATAAGCAATTTTGGCAATGCAAGAAGTTTAGACAGATGTTCTAAAAACAAGGTTTTATTAAAAGGCAAACCAATTAAATTAAACGCAGATAAATTTGGATATTTTAGATTTACAGTAACTAAAGGAAATTCAAGTAAAACATTAAGAATACATAGGTTAGTTGGAGAATTATTCATACCTAACCCTTTTAATTTGCCTCAATTAAATCATAAAAATGGGAATAAAGAAGATAATTGTAAAGATAATTTAGAATGGTGTTCTGATTCAGATAACAAGAAACATGCTTATAGTATTGGTTTAATGAAATCAGGTAATCAATATAGTAAAAATAAAACTAGAGCTAATTTGCCTAGATATTGTTAATTATTTCTAGCTTTTCAAAGAAGCAGCTTATAATTAATCTGAAAAGCTACAACTATTAAAGTTAAGTATTTATACTAAACAATGTGATTTAGAGGAAAATAGTAGCATTATAAGTAGATTTGATGACACTGGTAGTTAAGTTAGAACAAAATATACAGTGAAGTTGAAAGTCTTGTTCTACACCAGTGTAAAAACCATAGAAATGATAAACAAATGAAAACAATTAAAAACTTATTAAATTGTATATTTATATTATTATTTGTTATAATAGCTTCATTTTTAATTACTTCTGATATTAACAAAGAACAAGCTAAATCAAAAATAATAGAAATACCTTTTATAAAATGTTACAAATATGGATATAACTAAAATAAGATATTTAAAAGCAATAGAAAATTATAATGGTTATATTATGAAGAATGTTATATATCAATCTTATAATATTGGTATAGTAATTAATAATTCATTAGGTAATCTTAATTATAGAATTAATCAGAATCTTTACTTTATCAATGAAAGGGAAGAAGAATATTTTATTGAAGTTACTGAAAAAGAATATAAAAATCAATTTAAGAAAATAATACAAATCTATTAAAACTAAAAACTATGATATTAATTACATCAAAAAGACCTAGAATTATTATTCAAAATAAAATTCTATTAGCTTCTTCTACAGGATATAGAGGAAATACAATTAATCAAAACAGAGCATTTAATAGAGCTAATAACTTAGCTATTGGAGTTATTAATGCTTTTAATAAGAAATAACAATGAAAAAACAAATAGTAAAATTTATTGGTGATATTATTTATATTAGATATTACAAAGAAACAGAATTAGCTAGTAAATCATTAGTAATTGGATTTCTAAGAGGTATATTTGGATTTAAACTATTTTATTATATAGACTTATGAAAGGATTTGTAATACAACAATGTAAAAATGAAAAATTGAATTCATACGATTTTAATGAAAGAATCTGTAGATTATTAATAGATAAGGGATATGATAATCCTCAAGGATATTGGGGTGATGCAACAGATTTAATAGGTGTTGATGGAGATGGAAAAATAGAATATGATATTCATATGAGAGGAAGTTTTGATTATATTACAGAACAAGAATTCATGAATAAATACATGAATAAAAAGAAAATAATACAAATTTATTAATCAATTATTAACAATTAAATAAAAAAACAATTATGGCAAAAACAGTAAAAGCAACAAATGAAGTAGCATTATCAGGACAATTTAATATTACTGAAGAAGGAATTCCAGCAATGTTAAAACAAATTACTGAAAGAATTTCTCAATTAACAGGTAGCAAAGAGAAAAAATCAAGACTTAGTGGTCAACTAATGGGAGAAACTCTTTCAGAAGTTAAAGATGTTAATAAGCTTCAAGAATTATATGCTTATATTACAAAGAAAGGAGCAGCAATTGAAGAAAATAGAGATAAATTTCTTGCTGTATCTCCAATACAATTGAAGGAATATATGGAAGAAGGTGGAACTGTTGGTGAGTGGCAAGAAGCTATTTTAGAACAATATGCTAATGTAACTCATGAAGAAGAATTACAGAAATTAAAGAAAACTAAAATAGCTTTAGAAGAATGTCTTTCTGAAGAAGCTAAAAAGAAAGCAAGACTAGAAAGTATTGGTGTTACATTAAAAGAAATTTTAAGTAAATAATTATTAATTAATATAAGAGAATGTAGAAATATGTTCTCTTATATTTTATATTATTATAATGACAAATGAAGAATTATTAATTAAAGCTAGGAAGGATTATCCCAATGGTACTAAATTTATTTGTCCTAATAATTTTTGTACTTTTACAATAAATAAAACTACTCCTAACACATATCAATTTTATACTGATAATAATATAGATGGAGGAAGAGGTAGTGGATTTCTTTATTATAAAGGTGTTTGGGCTAAAATAGTATCAAAACCAAAGAAAATAATTCAGATTTACTAATTTAAACGTCTTGTGCTCAACTTTAATGTTGTGTTCTCAAAATCAATAGGTAAAGTTGATTTATATACAATAACCTTAATAATATTACAATTTAATTGCTATATTGTTTTGGTTATTGTATTTTTATTAATATTTAATAATTAAATTATGGATGATGAAGAAATAATAAAAATTCAAGGTGCTGGACAGTTTAAATTTAAAGATTTGAAAAACTGTAATATGAATGAGCATCTTATTAAAGATTTACCATCTAATCATCCTTATTGGTTTATTGAAGTTATGAAGGATAATGGTAAAAAATATAATAAAATTAAATTATTATATGAAGAATGTAAAATAGATCCTGATAAGATTAAATATCATTTTAATTCTTCTACATCTCTTAATAATATAGAAGAGAAGTTGAAAAAATATGAATATAGTGTTAATATATTGCAAAAACTTAATATAAACTATGAACGAAGAAATAATAACATTAAATGGTGTCAATTTCAAAATTGATGAAAATAGTAATTTAATAGCTTTCAAAGAATCTAAGAAATCAAAATTATTAAAAAGAAGACAAGAATTATATTCTTGGAATTGGTTTTATATGAATTCTAAAGAAAGCTTATATGCTACTAGGTATCATCAAATAGAAGTTATGAAAGATGGAGAAAAATTCATTGATGGTGTGTATATAAATGATAATTTAAACTCTCATTATGGTAAAGCTATTTATTATTCTCAAAGATATAAAGATGATAGAGATAAAATAGCAAAAGTAAATTTAGAAATAGAGAAAAATTGGAATGAATCTAAACCTGTAGAAAAATGAAAACAAAAATATTAGTAATATTATTAGCAATATTTTTATGTTCTTGTGAAAGTTTTATGTTAAGTCCATTGGTGATTACAGGAGTTGAAACTAATAATAAAACTAATAATTCTGTTTATAGTGGCTATAAGTATATAGTTCATTTAGAAGGAGGATTAAATTATTTTACAAACAAAAAATATTATATAGGAGATACAATAAGATGACAGAAAAAGTAATTATAGAACTAATAGATTCAACATTTTGGATTGTAGTACTATTAGGATTAGCATACTTTGTTACTAAAAGAGATTAAAAGCATTAAATAATATATAAATTCTCTATATAGATGGGACAAACCACAGAGATAGTTGTAATTGTATATTATTAATAGATATTAGTCTATATCTTTAAAATAAGGACAAATGTGAAACTTATGGCATTATAAATATAAGTGCATATGATAATAAATTATCATAAAAATAATAAAATATAACAAAAAAAACAAAAACATTATGGAAACAGTAAAACCAATTAGAATGTCTGAAATTAAAACAGAAAAAAGAATTAAAGACACAAAGAAAAACCGTCAATTTTATACACTTTATTTCATGGATCCAAATAATCCTTTAGCAGAAATGCGTCAAAGGAATGTGTTTCAATCTCATGTAAATGATGCTGGAACAGATTGTATTTGGAAATCAGGAGATCCTTCAATAATGAAGCAATTTATTGCTGAAAACAGGGAAATTCCTGGTCAATTTTTAAATGTAAAAGTAGCTCCTTATCAAGTTGGAGAGAGAATGGTAGATAGTTATTCTCTAATATTACTTAGAGGAGAGAAACTAGAAACTATTCTTAAACAACAAGGTCATGTAATTGCTACAACTGTTGTTAAAAAACAAGAAGAAGTTCTTAGTTTAAACTAGTATAAATAATGGTATGTCATTAACTCAATGGTAGAGTCTACTCCTAGGATGATAGAGATATTAAGTTCGATTCTTAATATGACAGCTTAATTAAATAAATTATTAATTTAAAAATTATAATAATGTTTAAAAAGAATTATAATATAAAACATAGATTTGATAAAATATATGGTAAATGTTCTTGTGGATCTAATTGGATGTTAAGAAAGAATAGTAATACAAATATAGATTTTCTTGGATGTTTTAATTATCCTAAATGTAAAAATACTAAAAATATAAGTAAATGAAGAAAGAAGAATATAATGTAAATAATATTATAGGTTTAGAATGGTATTATAGTAAAGATCGAAGTTATATTATAAAATCAATTAATTTTGGACTTGGACTTGTTATTTCTAAAGCAGTATTAGATGGTGGTATAAATAAGGAATCTATAGCAAGACAGTTAGATATGTTAAATGATGGTACATGGAAAGTTGTTAAAAAACATTCAAAAATAATACAGATATATTAATGAAAAAAGAAGAATTAATTATAGGAGAATATTATCATTATTTTAATAGTGTTCACAAATATGTATTCATATTTAATGGTATAAATGAAACTAATACAAAGGCTATTTTTGCTGCGTGTAAGAATGAAGAATATGTTCATAATAATAGTAATAAGTTTTGCTCCTTAGAAAATATTAGAAAAGCTACATATAAAGAAATTAATTGGTTAAAAGAAGTTAGAAAAAGTGGATGGCTTTCTTTTGAATCATTTAAATGTAATAAAATAATACAAATATATTAATAAATAAAAACTAAAATTATGTTGGAAATAGATTATAAACAAGTGAAAGGTAAAGATTTAAAGAAGTATGGCAAATTTATTAAGAAAGAATTACATTTAAAAGAAGGAATTCATTGTTTACCTAGATTTGAAATCAATTCAGATAAAGTTTTTGTAGTTAATAACAATCAAACATTAAAAGAAAATGAATAATGTAATTAAAGAAGGTTCTATTGTTTTAATAAATGATATTAAATATTTGTATGATCCTGATAAAAAGTTTAAAACTACTAAGTATCAAGTCTTTAGTGGTTGGAATCAACAATCAATTCAAAATAAGATTAATGATGGAACTTGGATATATAAAGGAAATTTAAATGAATCTAATAAAATAATACAGATATATTAATGAATGAAAATTTAATAAAAAATCATTATGAAATAGCATTAAATTTAATTAATTTAAAAGAAATTAAGAAAGCTAAACTTGAGTTATATAATAAAATGCCAATTGAATTATATGATGAGAGTTTAGATATTCTTAATAATAGAAATTTAAAGTTTAAGAATAGAAAGCTTAAACAATTAATTGAAAATGTACATAGTTTAATTAATGATATTAATGAACAAGAGAAAGAATCAAATATTAATGATAATAATATAAACTTTTTAATATGATTAATAAAAATGATAAAAATAACAAAGAAAACAAAATTAGTTAGGTCTTTTAAACTTCCAAGAAAATATAAAAAAGATTTTAAAAAATCAATAATTGGTTTTAAAAGTAATATATTTTTTAATCCTTTTAATAAGTCTGAAGATATTAAAAAAATTGTATATGATTATTTATTTCTTTTAAAACAAATTTATCATATGAATAAATTTAATCTTAAAGAATATAAAGGAACAAAAGAAATTTTTAATAGTATAGATCATAAAGAAATAAATATAGAAAATGAGCAAATTTAAAATTAGTGATATATGTATTGCTACTAATAATGGAGGAAATGGTGTTGGAAATATTGGAAAAGGTGGTAAGCAAAATGTTAAAATAGTTCCTAAAAATTTTACAAGTCATTGTAATTGTAGTGGTTTATTATCGTGGGATTCTTGGGATTATATAATAGAATTATTAGATGTCAACAATAAGTGTTTAAATAGTTATAGAAGAGTTAGAAAATCAGACCTAGTATTATATAAATCAAGAATATGTCAAATATATTAAATAGAAATGTTTGGTGTGTAGATATTGAAACGTTAGCTGGATTATTTACATATACAAGTTTTAATATTGATACTAAAGAAGTTGTTCAATATATAATTCATAAAGATAAAAGTGAATTAATTCAATTAATAAAACATTTAAAAGAATGTAAAGGACATATAACTTTTAATGGTAATAATTTTGATTATCCTATAATACATTTTATTCTTTTAAATTGGAATAAATGGATTGATATTTATGATGAGGAATATATTATTAAATTAATATATGATAAAGCTCAAGAGATAATTGAATCTCAAAATCAAAATATTGGTAAAAAGGTATATGTATCTATTCCTAATAAAGAAGTTTTAATTTCTCAATTAGATCTATTTAAAATTTGGCATTTTGATAATAAGGCAAAATTAACTGGATTAAAATGGATACAATTCTCTATAGATTATTTAAATTTAGAGGAGATGTCAATACATCATTCTACTAAAGATATATCATTAAATCAAATAAAAGAGATAAAATCTTATAATTTGAACGATGTTATGTCGACTTATGAGTTATATAAGATAACTATTGGTGAAACAGAGCATTCTTTATATAAAGGAATTGATAAAATTCAATTAAGAAAGGATATTATTGAAGAATTTAAAATTAAATGTTTGAATTATAATGATGTTAAAATTGGAGATGAAATAAATAAACATATTTATTCTAAACTTTCTAATATTTCTAAATATGAATTACCAAAAAAAGGAACATTTAGAAGTAAAATTAAAGTAATTGATTGTGTTAAAATATTTCCTAATTTTCAATCTTTAGAATTACAAAGTTTTTATAATGAATTTTGTAAAATAGAATTTAATCCACAAAAAGTTAAAGAAGAAAAAGGAAGTATATTTACATTTAAAAACTTAAAAATATCATTCAATTTTGGTGGGATTCATACAGTGGATTTACCAAGAAAAATAATATCTGATAAAGAATATTATTTAACTGATAAAGATTGTATTGGAATGTATCCACGCTCAATAATTGAAAATCAATTGTATCCAAAACACTTAGGAGTTAATTGGTATAAAGGAGTAAAATATATTTATGATGAAAGAGCATATAAATATAAACCATTAATTAAAAAAGGTGATAAAAAAGCCCAATCATATAGTGAAGCTTATAAGCTTGCAAATAATGGTGGTGGATTTGGTATGACAAATCAAATACATAGTTGGCAATATGATCCATTGGTAACATTTAGTGTTACAATTACTAATCAATTTTTATTATTAAGATTTGCAGAGATGTTATTATTAAATAATATATCTGTAGTATCATTAAATACAGATGGTTGTTTAAGTTATGTCAAAATGGATCAAAAAGAATTATATGAACAATTATCTAAAGAATGGGAAATATTATCTAAACATACATTAGAAGAGACTTTATATTCTAAATTTATTCAAACATCAGTTAATGATTATATTGCAGTAACTACTGATAATAAAATTAAGAAAAAGGGTGATTTTACAACTGAATTTGAACTTCATAAAAATAAATCAGCCAGAATAGTTCCAATAGCTTTAGAAGAATATTTTATTAATAATATTTCAATTGAAAAAACTATTAAAAATCATATTAATATATTTGATTTTTGTTTGGGAGTTAAATCTATTGGTCAAAATAGACTAATTAGTTTTAATAAGAAAACACAAGAAGAATTTGAACTACAAAAAATTAATAGATATTATATTTCCAATAATGGAGTTAATATATTAAAAAGACTTCCCAAATTAGAAAATAAAAAGGCCATGATGCAATTAGATATATTTGGTGGTATTGATGATGGTACTAGAGAATCTGAAATAGAAGCGGGTTGGTTAAGTACTATTTTTAATAAATATATTGAAAAAGATATTAATGATTATGATATTTGTTATAAATATTATATTGATAGAGCTATGAAGATTATTAATAAAATAGAAAATGAGTAAAAAGAAAGAATATGAAAATATATTTGCTAAAATAGCTAATATTCATAATACAGAAATTGTTTCTATATTAAAGAATCTTGAATTACCTTCAATTAAAGTTAGAAATAGAAGAATGCTTCAAGTAATAATTAGTTTGGAGAATCCAGAGGATCAAACTTGTATTTCAAGTGAGTTATTAGGTGAATATCTTGTTACAAATAGTTTTATTTTAACTCTTTTAAATAAACAAGAACTCAATAATTGTTATGAATTATTAAAAACTAAAAATACAGCTAATTGGATTATTGGAACTAATATAGTTTATAGTTTAGTTGAGAATAAAAAATTAGAATTAATAGAAAAGAATAAATGACACAAGATTTAATACAAGATATTAGTAAAATATCTAAGAAACTTTTAATAAATGATATTTTCTATGGATTATTCATGAGTACCATTGAAAAAAAAGAATGTAAGGATATTCCTGTAGCTGCTGTGGCTATAAATAAGAGCACAATGGACTTTAGTTTATTAATCAATCCAGAAGAATGGTTTAAATTTAGTGATGAAGTGAAGTTTGGGGTTGACTAGAGAGCTCCAATATATAGTAATATATATTTAAAATGTGTTAAATTGACTGGAAACTCCTTAGAGTTTTATCTACTAACTATATATAGAAATATAATATAGGGCTGAATTAATTACTCAGGTATAGTAAAAAAGATAAAAATTGGACAATCAGCAGCGAAAGTGGTAAATATAAAATAAATTTTAGTAATAAGTTGTAAATGTTATAAATAAATGGTATATTAAGTTATGATTATATACACCTAATAACTATTACATTATGAAATTTAAGAATATTACAAATTTAGAAGAATTTAAACGGGATTATGATAATTTGACTATTAATCAAATTACAAGTAAATATAAATTAAATAATAAGACAATATGGTCTTATGCCAAAAAATTAAATATAAGTAGAAAAGTTGGAGAAAAAAAGATTTATAAAGTAAATGATAATTACTTTTCTAAATCAAATGACTCTTCAAATAAATATTATATTTTAGGTTTAATTTATACAGATGGAAATTTACCAACTAAAGATAAAAGATCTTTTATAATTTCTAATATTGATTTACAAATATTAGAAGATATTAAAAAGGAGTTTAATTTTACTGGTATAATTAATAAAGAACATCATAAAAAATATAATAAATATATTTATAAATTAAAAATAAGTTCTCATCAAATGAGAAAAGATTTAGAATCTTTTGGATTAACTCCTAATAAAACCATGAATTTAAAATTTCCAATTATTCCAAAAGAATATATTGGGGATTTTTGTAGAGGTTTATGGGATGGTGATGGTAGTGTATCTAATCCTTTAAGTAGACAAAAAACAAGAACTTTGTTAGGTTCAACTTTTGTATGTGCTAATAAAGAATTTATAAAACAATTATTAATATTTTTACCTGTAAAATTAAAATCTTTTCATGAAGTAACAAAAAATAGAAAAAATCCATTATATACAATTAATTTTAGAGGTTTCGACTCTATTAGATTAAGGGATTTTTTCTATTATGATAATTGTTTATGTATGGAAAGAAAGAAAATTAAATTTTTTAATTATATACCAAGACGTTCAGAGACTATAATACACAATCCTACAAATGAGGATTAAGGGATAGTCCGATCTTATATGAGAATATAAGTTAACAAAATGCCTCAGTCATGAAGCAAAGCATCTTTGTTTGTTTCATTTAATTACAATGGATATGTATTCTAATTCTAAAATGGATAATATAGCTTGTGATTTAGAGATTAATCAAACAATTAATAAGAGTCAATTACCAAGTTGGGGAATATTTATAGATGATTTTAAAACTAAATATCCAGATTTAGATTGGAAAGCAAATGCTGGAAGAGATCATTATTATAAAGAATTAGGTAAACTTTCAGATGAACAAAAGGAAGAAATAGGAATTGATGAAAAAGCTGAACATCATTGGATAGTAGTTGATGGAGAAGGAAATATATCAAATGATCCATTATCAGATAGTCAAAAGGATGCTATAAGAGTTCAGGTTGAACATACAATTGAAAGTATAGTAGAAGAGATAGAAAAATCTCAAGGACATATTCCTGCTGAAATAAGTAGTTTAATTAAAGGCTTTAAAAAGCCTAAACCAAAATTTAATTATAAGAAGTACATAAGAAATTTTGTTGGTAATTCAACGCAATATTTTATTAAAACAACTAAATTAAGAGAAAATCAAAGATTTCCTGGATCTCCCAAGATAGTTTTAAGACCTAAAAATAAAGTGCTAGTTCTTATTGATGAGTCTGGTTCTGTTAGTGAACCTGAATTATTGGACTTTCTGAATGAGATTGCGCATTTAAGTAAAACAACCGATTTAGAGATTAGAGCATTTGATACAGAAGTAGGACCAATAGTTAAATATAAAGCTAATTCAAATATTTTTATAAGAAGTAGATGTGGAGGAACTTATTTTACTCCTTGTATTGAATTTTATAATAAACAAAAACAATATGAAACTTGTTTAATATTTACTGATGGTCATGCAGAAGTTCCTGAAATTAAAACAAATAAAACTTTATTATGGGTAATTAGTAGTAATGGATCAGAAGAAGTAATTAAAGGGTGTGGAAAATGGATTAAAATTCCAAAAGAAAATTAATGTATTCATTAGGTTATAAAAATAATAAAGAAACTGTATTTCAGTATAAATTAGACAATGATGATAGAGTAAGTCATATTTCCTATCTTAATATTAATTTTTCTAAAGAGGAACAAAATTTTATTGATGATTTGATGAAATCTGAAGATCTTGATAATTTTTTAATTGCTAAAGCTATAATTGATAATAAAAATGAAAATGGATGAAAAAGAATTAACAAAGGAAGTTTTATTTAAAAAATTTAATCTTGAGTCTGACTGTAATTTTAGAACCGCTGTTAATTTAGTTTTATCTGAATATAAAAATTATTCATTTAAAAATGATAATGTAGATCAAATAATATCAACAGTTATGGATTTATTAGTAAATTCTGAATCAAAAAATGATCAAGATTTAATAATAGCTGCTCATATATTAAATAGTTTAGAATTAGAAAAATGAAAGAAATACAAAGATTAACTAAGCAAGAGAAAATTGAACTTCTTTCTATGTTTAGTAGTGATAGAGATGCTTATCTTTTAGCTAAAACTATGTGTTTAAAATATTTAGAAATTTATCCATCAGAAAAGAAGTTTAAAACTCATGTTTATAATCAAATAAAAGATTATAAGTATGGAAATTCAATTAATAAAACTAGGTATTTTAAAACTTTACAAGATTTGAATTTAGAACTTGAAGATAATGGTAAAGGAGAAATATAAATTAGAAGATTTTGATGATTTTATATTTTCTAAAGATGGGACCATTAGAGATATGGGTTGGATTATGGCAATAAATTCAATTGATTTAAAGAACATGCCTATTAATGATTTAATTGAATTAGATATTATTATGAGAGAGATTTATCGTCATTGGGATAATTTAGGGAATAGATTTTTACAAAAGATTAATAAAGCAATTCAAAGACATAGATTATCAAGGGTTGCTTATGAAAATAAAAGATATTATATTAGTAGAGATGAAGATTTTCTTAAATATAAAAAAGAACGTAGATTAAAAACTAAATATTAAAATAATTATGAGTGTAATTAAACAAACAACATATAAACCTACAGAAACATATAATTTATTAAAACAATTAATAGATTCAAATGATAAAATAATTAATAAAGGTGGAATTCCAATTTCAATGTCTGTAGTTGGACCTCATGGAATTGGAAAAACTACAGTTATTAGAGAATTAGCTGAAGAATTAGGTAGAGATTTTTTTAAATTAAATTTATCACAAATTACAGAACCATCTGAATTAGTTGGATTTTATACTAAAGAATATGAAATGGCTAAAAGTGGTACTGATAGTATATGGTGTACTGAAAATATGATTCCTGAATATAGTAAATTAGGTTATCAAAGAACTACATTAAGTAAAACATCTGCTTGTCCTCCAGATTGGGTTGTTAATTTGAAAGAAAATGGAATATTGTGTTTAGATGATTTTAGTAGAGGTAATCAATTACTAATGCAATCAGTTATGGAAATCTGTAATGAGGGAACTATGATTGGTTGGGATTTAAAAGATAAAAAGATTCAAGTTATATTGTCTGAAAATCCAGATGATGGAGAATATAATGTTCAAACAGTTGATGCAGCTCATGCTTCTAGGATGGTTAAAGTAAATATGGTATGGGATGCTAAGGATTGGGCTGAAAGGGCTGAAAAAATTGGTTTAGATGAACGTTTAATTAATTTTGTATTATGGGCTCCTGAACTATTAGAAAATAAAAAAGCTGAAGGAATTAGTGCAAGTGGAAATGTTAGTCCCAGAATGATGGATAAGTTTTTTAGTTTAGTGAGTACAATTGATGATTTTGATAAACATTTAGATATAATATCTACTTATGGAGATATATCAGTAGGTAAAGATTTAACTAGTCAATTAATTAATTTTGTTAATAAGAAATTAGATAAACTTCCAAGTGTTGAGAAACTAATTAAAGAATATGATGAAAAAACAGCTAAATCTCAATTAACACAATGTTGCGGAGATAGTGAGAAAGATAGTAGCAATTGGAAAGCAGCTACAGCAGCCATATTAACTACACGTATGTATAATTATATGAGATTTAATCAAAAAACTGTAAGTAAAGATAATATTAAACAATATTTAGCTTTAATTTTACATCCAAGTTTTAGTGTAGATCAAAAATATTTAATGGTTAAGCAGACTGTAGGAATTAATAATACATTTTCTCAATTATTAGCTGGAAATCCTGAATTTATTAAATATATGGTAAAATAATGAGAATAGTAATAAGTGGAAATAATAAATTTATAGATCAAGATTTATTCGATTATATTAATCAGATTTGGGTAACATATAATATTGAAATAGACAATGATAGTTGTATTTATTTTACAAAAAATACTACAGTTAATCGTTTAATAACTGATTATTGTGGAAAGAAAATATCAAGAGTAATAAAGAAAGAAAAAGCTGATTATGTAATTATTAATAAGTTTAATTTATCAAATTATCCTCAATATTTTGATGGAACAAATATAGTTGATAATGATACTAAAGAAGTTGTATATGGAATTTATAATGAATCATGTGAAATTCAAGATACAATTGATTTAATATTAGATTTTATAGATAGAAAACAAGAAGTTAAATATGTTAATCAAAATAAACTCAATGATAGTTTAAATAATGGTTATATAATTGATATTGAGAGTTATTCTACATTAAAAGAGTTAATTGATAGTAGTCATGCTGATAATCATCAATTAGCTATTAATATGATAGTTGGAAGTGATTTAAAGAATAATTGGGAATGGATATTATATTTATATCATAATAAAGGAGCTCAGGTTAGTTCTTATGACAAAAAAAATATCATAAGAAATTATTTTGATACACTTAATTTAGGTTTTGGATTACATGATTTATTACCGAGAATAGATAGTTCTTTAGCTGTTGTTACTAATCCTCAAGTTAAAGATAGATTTACTTATATGATAAAATCTCAATTTCAAAATAAGATTAATGAATATTTCAAAACTTTAGGTACTCAAAAATTCAAACTTAATGATTTTAAGATAGAATACGATGCAACAAAATGATAAACCTAAACATTTAGAAGTTAAATATAATGAGAATTATTATAATAAACAAGAATTTAATGATTTCTTTGAAAATAATAATATAAAATATATTTCTGAAGATATTAAAGGAAAATCTTTATATTTAATTAATAATACAGTTTCTCAAACTAAATTAAGAGATAGTGGATTTATTATAAAAAGAGATGTGTCTAAAGCTAATGTTATTGTTATTTCTGATTATTATAAATTGAAATCAAATTATTCTTATTTAACTAAAAGTGAAGTTGGAATTCATACTAGATATAATATTGAACACTTCTTTAATACTTATAATCAATATAATAATTATATTTTAGATACTGAATTATATAAATATCTTTATAAATATGATGGTAATCAAGAATTATTTATTCAATGTAGTGATTTATTGAAATCTAGACAAGAAGATAATATTAGAATAGCAATGGAATTTATGTCTAATGCTAATTGGGAAACTAATGAAATATATTTACAAGAATTATTTAATTTATATTGGTTTGATTGTATTAGACGTAATAATTATAAAGATAGTATTTCTTTTAAAGGATTTCTTAATTCTTTAAGTTTTCCTTATATGAGTTTACGTTTAAATGAAGCAAATGATTATAGAGAATTATGTACTAAACAGGAACATCATGAATGGTTATATAATAAATATATTGAAGAATTTCAACAAGAATTAGATAATTTATTTGTGAAACATAAAATTAAATTAGATAAAATAGAATTTTCAATTGATAAAACTATATTTTAATGAAAATATTATATAAGCGTGATAGTCGTGGAAAGATTAGAATATGGCAAATTTATACTCAAGGAGCTTTATTAATTCAAGAAAGTGGATTAGAAGATGGTAAATTAGTTAAACATCAAAAGTTTTGTACTCCTAAGAATATTGGTAAATCTAATGGTACAGATTGTAATCAACAAGCTTTATTAGAAATGGATTCTTTGATTAAACAAAAACTTGATGAAGGTTATTTTGAAACTAAAGAATTAGCTGAAAGTGAAAAAGTAATTCTTCCTATGTTAGCTAAATCATATGATGATGAAAAGCATAAAATAGATTGGTCTAAAAATGTATTTATTCAGCCTAAATTAGATGGTCAACGTTGCCTTGCTTTTATTAAATCAAATGGAGATGTTAAATTAATGTCTAGAGATGGTAAGATAATTGAAAATATGCAACATATTATTGATGATTTATCTAATATTAAACAAGATATTATTTTGGATGGTGAATTATATGCTCATGGATTAAGCTTTCAAGAAAATATGAAACTAATTAAAAAATATAGAAAGGGTGAATCTGAATTAATAAAATATCATGTATATGATGTTATTTCTGATAAATCATATAATACTAGACATTCTTTAATTTGTAAGAATTTAATTTTCTTTAAAACAGTTGAATTAGTAGAGACTACTCCTTGTAAGTCTGAAAGTGATTTAAAAATTTCACATTCTTTAAATATAAATGATGGTTTTGAAGGTTCTATCATTAGACATGGAGAAGAAGGTTATAAAGTTAATGGAAGAAGTTCTAATTTATTAAAGTATAAAGACTTTAAAGATATGGATTTACCAATTTATGATATAGAACCAAATGATGCTAATCCTTTACATGGAACCCCTTTATTTACATTAGGCTTACATAGTAAATTTTTTAAAGCAGGCTGTAAATTATCTCATGCTGATAGAGAAGATTTATTAACTAATAAAGATGAGTATATTGGTAAAATAGCAACTATTAGATATTTTGAATTAACAGATGATGGAATTCCTAGATTTCCTGTAATGGTTGGAATTAGAAATGATTTAAATTAATAAATATGTTAGAAAGAGATTTAAATCCTCCAGAATTTTATTATAAACCTGATAGAAATGGATATTGTGATAAATGTTGTGAATTTGATGAATTAAAAGAAGTAGAAAGAGATTATTGGTTGTGTTTTGAATGTAGAGAAGAAGTATGGTTAAATTTACATAATAAAAGTAATAAAGAAGAATAAATATGACAGAAGATGGTAAAGAAGATATATCTTGGATGGCTACTCAGTTAGTTAATGATAGAGATATGTCTAAAATTGAAGAACCTAAAGAATTAACAAGAAGTTTTGGTGGTAAAATTGATGGTTTTATTTCTTCTTTAGAAGAAGCTCATGAAAAAAGACATTTGAAAGCTTATTTAAAAGGAAAGAAGTATTTTAGACATGGATTTTATGAGAATAAAGAACCTATGTATTATGATGTAATAGAAAATTGGAAGTAAACTAAACTAAATTTAAATTTATGATTATTGAAGAACCAGAAGAATTACAAATGTATATTGATTTTATGATGAAAAGTAAAATATATGATAATATTCATGATTTAATTGATGATTTAAAATATGAGTTTGATATAAATTTAAATGAACAACAAATTGAAAATATAAATGAAAGCGAAGAAAAAACCAGTAATAATTGATTATTATATAATTAATACAGAATCATCAGAGAATGGTACAAAATTAGTTGAATGGGTTAATTCATTTAATGATAATTTTCTTGATAATTTTGTATTAAATTATGATAGCAAGACAATAAGTGTAAAGACATTGGAAGGAACTTCATATAATGTAACAAATGATGATATAATTATAAGAGGTATAAAAGGTGAATATTATCCTTGTAAGAAAGATATATTTGAAGCAACTTATGATATATTATAATGATAAATGATGAAGATATTAAATCATTAATTCAAATAGCAGAATTACAACCACCAAATAAAATAGAAGTAATTCAGAGATATATTTTTGATTTAAAAGAAAAACAAGTAAATATTAATATTCCTAGAGATATGATTAACCAAATGTTAATGGAACAAGCTTATAATATAGCTAAGGAATATTATTTAGATAAATTTAAGGAGAATAATGCAAGTTAATATAGATAAATTATTAAAATTAAAGATTCCATTAGAAGCTTATTTTATTCTTTGGTGTATTTATAATGAAGAAGTAGATGCGTTAGCTAATTATATTAATAATAATAAATCTATTCCTATTAATATTTATGAATTATTATCTAATGATAATTGGTTAATTTTTACTGGAGAAACCAATGATTTAAATAATGTTGAATTAACAGATAAATTTGCTAAAGAATTTCTTGGAATAATTAATTATAATGGTACATTAACATTTGATGATGCTTTTCAACAACTAAGGGATCATTTTCCTATTAAAGCTGGTAATTCTGAAAGAAGATTACAAGGAAATCCTGAAAAATGTAAGAATTTATATAAATCTATTATTATTAAAAATGGTAGAATTGATGAAGCATTACATTCTTTAATATTACAATGTGTTAATTATGAAATTAATTTAAGAACTAAGGCTAAAAGTTTAGAATATTTTAAATTAATGACAACATGGTTAAACCAGAGAGAATGGGAATTATATAAATTAGAAGTTGAAGAGATTATTAGGAAAGATGGGTTTATTGATAAGAATGGAAGTGATGAATTAAGAGAAGATAGATTATGAGTATTATAGAAAGAGTAATAGAAGAGCTAAAGGAAAACAAACAGAAGAGATTAAAAGGTGAAGATATTTTAATACCTTGGTTAAATTTACCTAAACTCTCTACTGTTCTTCCTGGAGTACAAAAAGGTAGATATGTAATTATAACAGCAAACAGTAAAGTTGGGAAAACTCAAATTGCTGATTATTTATATTTATATGAACCTTTAAATTATATATTAAATAATAAAACTAATCTTAAATTAAAAATTTTTTATTTCAGCTTGGAAATCTCGAAAGAAGATAAATTATTACAAATGATTTCTAATAAAATATATAATGATAAGAAATATATTATCTCTATGGATAATTTAAAATCTTATTTTAAAGGATATGTTTTAGAGGATAGAGTTGAACAATTAATAGATAGTTATAAAGATTATTTTACTAGGGTGGAATCTATTGTTACAATTATAGATAATATAAGGAATCCGCATGGTATATATAAAGAGGTTAGAAAATATGCTAGAGAAAATGGTAAGTTCTTTTTAAAAGATGGTACAGAAGTGGATCCAGTAGCTAATCCATTTTATGATTATTATGAACCAAATGATCCACATGAACAGGTTATAGTTATAACTGATAGTTTGTCTTTATTACAACCTGAAAAAATTGATGGTAAACAACAAGAACTTTGGGATGCTATGTTTAAATTTAGTTCTGATTATAGTTTAAAAATGAGAGATAATTTTAAATATACAGTAGTTAATATTCAACAGCAAGCAGGAGATCAAGAGAAGCAGCAATTTACTTTTAAGGGAAGTACAATAATTGATAAATTAAGACCTAGTGCTGATGGTTTAGGTGATTGTAAATTAACTGGTAGAGATTGCGATTTGATGATTGGATTATTTGCACCAGCTCGCTACAAAGTTAAAGAATATCAAGGATTTAATATAGAAAAATTAAAAGATAACTATAGAGAACTTTGTATTATTTTTAATAGAAGAGGTGGAGGAAATATTAATTTAGATTTATTTTTTCAAGGTGAGTGTAATTATTTTAGAGAGCTTGGAGACAGTGAATTTAGAATATAAATAAGTTGTAAATTTATATATTTTTGTGTATATTTATAGCATGAAAAATATAGGAATTTATACAATTACCAACATTATAAATGGAAAGATTTATCTTGGTAGCACAACACAATCTTTTCAATTAAGGTGGAACTGTCATCTATCATTATTAAGAAATAATAAACATCCAAATAAACATTTACAATCTTCTTGGAATAAATATGTAGAATCTAATTTTATATTTGAAATTCTTGAACAATGTGAATTAGAATTTTGTTTAAGTCAGGAGCAATATTGGATAAATATATTAAATGTCTGTGATTTAAAATATGGATATAATAAAACTTCTAGTCCTCAAAATTTTAGATTGAATACTAAACAAAGTGAAGAAAGTATAAAGAAGATTAAGCAAGCCAGAAGTTTACAAAAAAATTGTGGACATATTAAAATTTTACAATACAGTTTAGATGGTTTGTTTATAAAAGAATGGAATTCAATAAGAGAAGCATGTGAAGAATATAATTTAGCTTCTACAAATATATGTAAATGTATGAATGGTATTTATAATAAATGTGGAGGATATATTTGGAAATATAAAGATGAATCTCAAAAAAGAAATCTTAAAATAATTAATAAAAAATCTAAAGCTAGAGTTTGGAGTAATCCTAGTGAAAAGCATGGAGGTATATCTATTTATAGTATGGATATTAATGGTAATAAAACCTATTTTAATAGTATATCATCTGCCGCACTATCTGTTGGTGATAGATCTAAAGGTTATAATATAAGTACATGTTTAGCTGGAAAAAGAAAAACTGCTTATGGTTATAAGTGGTTTTATACTAATAAATGACTATGAAAGAATAAATAAAATAAAAAAAGATTTTTAAAATGGAAAAACAAATATATTATAATGAAACAATCTTTATTAATTCAGATATTCCAATAGAAGAACCTATAGAGGTTTATTTAACTTATGATTTAGAAGAAGATGGTGTTCAATTGTCATTGGATTATAATTTAGATTTAAAACAATTGGAGAAGTTTGCTAAAGATTTATTAAAATTTGTAAATGAAATTAAAAAAGATATAAAAAATAATGGCATTTAAAAAAGAAAAAACATTAGTAAGTTTACAATCTCCTAATGAAATTCTAATTTATTCTAAGCCTAAAATGGGTAAAACTGATTTAGTTTCTAGAATAGATGATTGTGGAATTATTGAATTGGAAGGTGGTGCTAATTATGTTAATGGTTATGTACATAATGTAAATAATTTAAAAGAGTTGGATGAGGTTTTAACGTGGTTAGAAAAGGAAAATCCATATAAATATGTAGCTTTTGATACACTAACAAAACTTGATGAATGGTGTGAAATTGAAGGTACATTAAATTATATGAATAGTAGTCAAGGTAAATCATTTAATAGAGTGTTACAAGATCATATTGATGCTGGATTAGCTCCTCAATCAAAATTAGGTGCTAAATTTCCTCCTGGTAAAGAAGGATTTGAATCTGTTCATGGTTTAGGTCAGGGTTATGGTTATAAATGGAGTAGGGAATCATATCAAAAATGGTTTATGAGGATGAAGGCTTTAAAATGTAGAAAAATATTTTTAGCACATGTTAAAGATAAATTAATTGAAACTAAACTTAGTGAACAAGTTATTGGACGTGAAATTGATCTTGTAGGCAAGGTCAAGTCAATAACAACTTCATTTGTAGATACTATTGCTTATTTACATAGAGGATCCGATGGTAATACATATTTGAGTTTTAAAGCCGGAGAAGCTGTAGCTGAAGGTAGTAGAAGTAAACATTTAACTGGTCAAGATTTATTGATTGGTGAATGGGATACAGATAAAAAAGATTATTCTATTGTTTCTTGGGAAAAAGTCTACATAGATTAAATAATTAATGAATAAGTTGTAAAAGTGAAAGGAAATGATTATCTTTATAATTGTAACCCTTAACTTAAATAAATTACAATGAATTCAGATAAACAAACAATCTATTTTAAAAAAAGAAATGTTATTTATAAAATAATAAATATAGTAAATAATAAATTTTATATTGGTTCTGCATCATATTATGATAAAAGAATAGGAACTCATGTTTCTTTATTAAGAAAGAAAGAACATGAAAATCCTTATTTACAATCAGCTTGGATCAAATATGGAGAAGAATCTTTTATATTTGAAATACTTGAAGAAGTAGAATTAAAAGAAAGTCTATTAAATAGAGAACAATATTGGTTAGATATTACCAAATGCTATAACAGAAAGATTGGATATAATATTTGTAAAAATGCCTATTCATCTATTGGAGTAACAAGAAGTGAAGAATTTAAAAAGAAAGTAGGTGATTTTTGGAGAGGTAAAAAATTTTCTAAAGAAAGAATTGAATCATTAAAAAAAAGAACTACTTTATTACAAGGTAAGGCAATAATTGTTTATGATTCTAAATTTAACTTTCTTTATGAATTTGATTCTATTTCTGAAACTTCTAGACAATTAGGTATTTCAATTGCTTGTATATCAAAACAATGTTCTGAATTAAAAGGATTAATAAAACCAAGAAAGTATATTTTTAGATATAAAATAGATAATAACATCAAAATAAATGAAAGTAATTAATATTAATCTACTAGATTTTTTAAATAGTGTAACAATTACTACTGATGGTTATTTTATACAAGAATATCAAACAGGTATGAGATATAAAATAAGTCCTCAAACAAATTATGATTTGAGAAGAAAATATCAAGATTTAATGAATGGTGGTCCACTTTCTAGTATTAGACCTTATATAGTGTCTGTTTGTGCAGAAGATGATCATAATGATGATATCAGAGATTGGGGTGGAATAGGTACTGATCCATTTAGAGGTTTTGATAGAAGTCAATATAGTCCAACAAGTCCATATAAATTAGAAAGTCCAATTAAACAAGAAAATAAATTAAATAAAAAATTATTATTATTATGAGTGAATTATCAACAGAAGTTAAGAAAAAATATATAGACCTGATTAAGTTAGGTAAAGATGCTTTAGATGCAATTAAAGCTCCTTTTGAAGCTAGAAAAGCTGAAAAAGATTTAGAGAAAGAAGTAATTAATATTGAACAATCAATAGCTGAACAAGAATTAAAAATTCAAACAGCAAAAGGTGAAAAACCATTTAATCTTAAATTGATTTTAGAAGCAATTGATACTAAAGATTTAAAAGAAAGAGAATTAAAATTAGCTAAGGAATTACAGAAAGAATTATTTTAACAATGGAACCTATAACTAAATATGTTTATTCTGATGGAGAATATAGTTTAAAATATTCTGACGGATTGATTAAATATTTTGATATAAATGGTGAGTTTCTTGGAGATAATGAAAAAACAATAAACAAAAAGTTATTATTAGTATAAATAAAAATAATGATTTCTTATAAAGAAAAAGCAGAAACATTATATCAAAATTCTTTAGATAAACTAAGAAATAAAGCAATTGCAGCAGGAAAAGCAATGGATAATGCTATGAAATTAGAATATTCTGTTGGTGGAACTACTAATTGTCATTTTATGATTGATAATTATTTGAAGTATTTTGATTATGAAAAAATTAAAAATTTAAAATAGATAATATGAAACAAATATCAAAAACAGAATTTACAGTAGATGTAACTTCAGGAAAAACTAGAAAAGAGTTAATGACTAAATATGAATTATCATTAACAAATATTAAAGCAATAGCTAAAGAACTAAATTTAGAGATTAAAAGAGATTTTAAACCTAAATTTGTATTGGTAGATGATATTCCTACAAATCAATTGAATATGGATAAAGAATTAGTTTTTGAAAATCTAAACTAATATAACAATAATTAGACCGTTTTAATAAGTTTTATAGGGAATGTAAATCTGCGTAGAAATTTATTTTAAAATATAAAAATAAATATAAAAGAAGAGAAAATGGAATTAAATTTTAGTAGTGCAGTAGAAGTAAAAACAAATGAAAATATCCCAGCATTTTTAGCTCCTGGAAATCATATTGTTACAATAATGGAAGTTAAGAAAGGAGAAAGTGCTCAAAAGAAAACACCTTTTGTTGAAATAAGTGTTCAAGATAAGAATTTGGCTAAATGTTCTCATGTATATTATATTAGTGAAGGAGCTATGCCTTATACAACAAGAGCAATTTTAACGCTAATTGAAGCAGCTTTAGATTGTACAGAGGAAATAGCATTAACTAAAGTGGCAGGTTTGTCTACTGAAAATATTGACATGAAATTGTCTTCTTTATTAGTAGGTAAAGAAATTGCTATTAATATTGCAGGAGAAGAAATAATGCCAACGGGAGAAGATAAATCTAAATGGATTAAGTCTGTATTTGGAGGATTTACATTTGCAAGACCAGTTAAAGACTTAGGTAAATTATCAACTAAAGTTCACATTAAAACAGCAGCTTCAGTAGAAGCAGTAGGTGGAATTACAGCAGGTAAAGCTGGAGATGATCTACCTTGGTAGTCAATTGTAAAAACAATTAACATAAAATAAATTATTAGGTGCTTACTAGGATTATATAACCTGGTTATGAAAGTAAGTTAAATGGTAGGCTACTAGATATTCAGCCTAATAATTTTAAAATATAATAATATGGAATTAAATTTTGATAGTGCCTATTTAAATTCTATTACTAAGGAAGAAATACTATCAAAAATTTCAGAATATGATATATTTAGATATTATTGTCATAATTTTAAAGAATTAGAAGTAGCTTTTTGTTCTGAACTTAGAAAAGATAACAATCCTTCTTGTTATATTACAGCCAAATATAATAATCTAATTTATAAAGATTTTGGTAATGGAGAATCATATACTTGTTTTGATTATGTAGCTAAGAAGTTTAATTCTAATTATTTTGAAGCTCTCACTATTATTGGTAATGACTTTTCAATTAGAAAGAGTAGTATTACATTAGAACCAAGAATTCTTCTCTCTAATGATGAATTTAAGGGTAAAATTACTAATATTCCTAGAGAGAAATCTATAATTACAATTTTAGAACAACCATTTACAATTTCTGATTACAAATATTGGCAACAATATGGAATTCCATTAGAAAAACTTGAAGAATTTGATGTATTTTCAGCTAAACAAGTTTATCTTATAAAAGGTAATAAAAGAATAACTTTTTCCTATAATAAGAATAATCCCTGTTTTGCATATAGATTCAATTCTGAAATAGGGTATTCATATAAGATTTATTGGCCTTTATCAAAAGATAAGAAACATAAATGGCTTTTCAGTGGTGGTTCCAGTTCAGATATAGAGGGTTATTCTCAGCTTCCATTAATTGGTAATATATTAATCCTAACAAAGTCATTAAAAGATGTAATTTGTTATAATATAATTGGTTATAATGCTATTTCACTTCAAGGTGAAGGAAATAAACTAGAACAATCATTAGTTGATAAATTATTAAAAAGATTTAATAAGATAATAATTAACTATGACAATGATGAGAGAGGAATAATTGAAACAAATAAGTTGGTAAATCAATATAAATTTGATTATTTTTATATTCCAAATGAGAAAGATATTTCAGACTACACTAAGAAATTTGGAATAGAAGAAACAAAAAAAATGATAGAAAATAAATTAAAATGAACAATAATAAATTACAAATAGCATTTTCTCCTACAACAGAAATGTGGAGTTTTCAAGTATTTAGAGATTTAATTAAAGAAATAGTATTAGATGTTGATGGTAGTGATATTTATATTATTACGAGTAATACAGATCAAGGTCTTATTAATGATATAGTAGTTGAAACAGGATTAAATACAGATAATATATTTATAGTTAATGATAATAGTGATGTAATTACTAAATTGGAAACTATGAATATATCAATATTTCTTACAGATGATAGTATATTAGAAAGAGAAGTAAATTTACAAAATCCAATAAGTTTATTAAAAAATAATGTATCTGGTACACAAGCAATTTTAATAAATAATATAATTGATGTTAATAAACTTCAATTTAAATATTTTACTTATTTAAAATTCTGGACAGATCAAATTAAAAAATATAAATAATGAAGAGATATAAATTACATTTTAGTTTAATTTTTAATAAATGTATAAACTTTATACCTAGTATTAATATAAATTTATTGGATTATGATAATGATTTTCAAGTAATTATTTCAATTCCAGAGTTTTCTTTTTGTTGGTTTGGTATTGAGTTTGAAATTAATATTGGTAATGAATATGAATGGAATAAATATTTAATACAAAAGAATGGTTTGGAAGATTAAAATAGTGAAACAAAAGAAAATTAAAGTTAAAAAAGAAAAGAAAATAGTTGAAAAACCATTTAATAATGGTACGATGACAACATCAAGTTTTTTTTCTTTCTTGAGGGCTGCATTGAGGGCCAAATCTAGATTTTGGTTGCCTGCTCAAGAATGTAGAAAAAATGCTAGAAGACCAAATCAGTCATCTAATAAACGTCTTAAATGGGAAGTACAGTGTGCTAAATGTGAAAATTGGTTTCCTGACAAAGAAATAAAATGTGATCATATTATTGGTGCTGGTAGTTTAAATTCATTTGAAGATTTACCAGAATTTTGTAAGAGATTATTTTGTGAAGTTGATGGTTATCAGATGTTGTGTGATCCTTGTCATAATATTAAAAGTCAAGAAGAAAGAAAACAATTAAAAGAAGCTAGAAATAATGTATAAAGTGCCAACGAGTGTATTAAAAGAAGCTCATTTAGTTTTAAAAATGTATACAAATTCATATCCTTCAGAATATTCAACTGGAATGAAGGATTTAGGTACATTTTTAACTAAAAGAAGGAAAAAAGCTGAAAAATTAATTAAATTATTAGAGGAAAATTATGAACTCAAATAAGATTGCTTTAATTGATTCAGATTCATTATTATACATAAATTTGTATAATAAAAAGGATACAATTCCTAAAACATTAGAAGAATGTAAAGCATCTTTAGATAATTATATATATAAAATAATATTTACTACAGAAGCTACACACTTTTTATTATTTCTAACTTTAGGTAAAAACTTTAGATATGAAATAAAATCTGATTATAAAGGAAATAGAAAAAGTGATAAACCTCTATATTTTGAAGAATGTAGAGAATATTTAATAGATAAATATCAAGCTATTTTTAATCATGATTTGGAAGCTGATGATTTATGTTTAATTTATAGTAATAATATACCATCTAGTTTTATTTGTGCTTGTGATAGTGATATATTAGAAGGATTAGAAGGAAGTCATTTCAATTATAAGAAATTTGAATGGATTATAACTTCTAAGGAACAAGCAAATTATAAATTCTGGTCTAGTATGATTACAGGAACTCATAATGGGATTTCTGGATTAAAAGGTAAAGGTGAAGTTTATGCTAAAAAGATTTTTTTAGGAACTGGTCTTACTTGGAAAATAACTCATGATAATGATTTGTGTAGAACTAGAACATTTAATGAATATATAGATTTTTATAAAGATGAATCTATAGCAATAGAAGAGTTTTATAGAAATTATAAATGTATTAAAATACTAGACAAATATGAAAATTTAGAAATTAAAGCTCCTATTGAATATAATAGAGCACAATATATTGATAATAATGTCAAAGAGGAGAATATTGAAGAGTGGTGATGATTATAAGAATAAGAGTAGATTATTCTTACTTCCAATGCTTGGAATTAAATTATTGCATATAAATAAAGAAAGAGAAATTGATTACTTAATTGATGTTAATTTCTTACAAATTGGATTTCCTCAAATAGTATTAATATTTGATAATTTTGATTATGAACCATTAAAAGAAGATATATATAGAATATCAAATATAAGTGAATATATTGATTGTGAATATAGTGATGATGATAAAGAAGTTGTATTATTTTTTGATGTTCCATTAAAGTTTAAAAAGGATTTTGAATTATTTGTTAAAGGAAAGTATTCAAAGTTTAGTGAGAATTATAAGAAAGTATTAATTGAAGAATATAAAAGTTATAGAAACACAGGATTAAATAAGTTTAATTTACCAAAAGTTTCTATATATGATGCTATTTATCCATTAGAAAGTACAAGGAGGATGATAGCAGATGAATTGGAACAAAATATAGAATTGATTGAAGAGGTGTTAGATGCACCAAATCTAGAAAAAGAAGAATTTAAATATATAGATGAACTATGACAAAACAAGATGCAATTGGTGTGACACTTAGAAAATTAGATTACATCTGGAATAAGAAATCTATGACATTTTGTAAAGCTGTTAAAGAGTTAATGGGAGGTAGTTTTGAAGATATGAGTGATGATGAACTTATACAAAAAATAAAAGATATAACAATAGATAAAGAAGCAAAATAATTTATGGAAATTAAATTAGAAGATTTTGAAAAACAAAGAAGTAATTTAAAAGCATTTGGTCTTAGATTACTTTCAAGATCTACTATTTTAAAAGATGTAGATTTATTAGTAGATGATTTAATTCAACAAACATATTTAGATTTTCATAGATATGGTGTAGATAAAATGAAAGATGAAGATCATTTTAAAATGTTTTTAAATTCATGTTTAAAGACAAATTATTATCAACTATTTGATATTACAAGAAAAAATGCTCAATATACAATGTTTAAAAAATCATTAGTTATTTTTGATGATGATAATGAGGAAGAAGAAATTCTTCCAGATCATTATAAATGTTATATAGAAAATGAATATTTTGATGAAATTGATGTTTTTAAGAAAGAATTAACTGAAAGAGAAACTTTGATATTAAATTATCTTTTAGAAGGATATTCTCAAAGGGAAATAGCAGAAAAAAGTAATTTATATATAAATATTATATTTAGAAATATTCAAAAAATTAAAGAAAAATATAAAAACTATGAAAATACAAGTAGTAAAATGTTCAGATGAAGATGCTTGGTATAAAGATTATGATTTTCCAATTAAAACTAGAGTTGATTCCCTTAATGGGGAATTAGCTAGAGATTTAAATAATGATTTATTTTATCATTCTAGTGATTGTATAAATGATGAAGAATTTATTGATGATAAACCAACTAAAGATAGTGTAGGAAAATTATTTTATGAAATAGACTGGGAATTTATAGAAGGAATGGCTAAAAGAATGGCATTGAATAAGAAAAATGGTAAATATGATGTGTTTGGATGGAGAGATAAAGGTGTTAATATTCCTGAAATGAATCAAGCTCTTATAAGACATTTAATTGCTATTCTTAAAGGTGAATTATCTGATGATACACAAGATTATTCTCATTATTATGCTTTGGCTTGTAATTCTATGTTAATAGTTAATGAATTAGAAAGAAATAGAAAGGATTTGATAAATAAAATCAGAAATATAAAATTTTAATAAAATGTCAAAAGAAAGAAAATTATTAATGCAAAAATTAGTTAAAGAAGAAGCAACTAATTTATTAAAATATGCTAAAAAGAAAGAATTAAATAATTTGAATTTTGAAAGATTAAATCCAGAGTCTATATTTAGTTGTATATATGGTCAAATGACTGGAGATTGTTTTACTGATAGATCTACAAAGTTAATTACTAAGTGTGCTTCTAGAGTTTATAAATATGATAGTAATTTTGGTAATAATACGTTAAAAAATAATAAAATTAATGGTTCTCCAAAAGAAGAAGATAGAGATGATTATTGGAGTCCAATTGAAGTTTTTATTGCAACTAAAGTTAATCAAAATAATGGAAATAATAAAATGTTAGTTGATTATTTAAAAGGAGAAAGAAAAACACTAAAATTTAAATAATGAAATTAACGAAAAAACAAAAATTAATTTATGATTGGTTAATTTCTAAACCTGGATATTTGAAGAAATCAGCAGATAAACTTTGTGAAATATCTGATTTATATGGATCTTTAAAAGATCATGAAATAGCTTTAAAAGAAGCTAGAAATGATTCTAAAAAAATAAATATTTTAATTACTAATCAACCTAATTCTAAAGATAAAGTAATTAGTGTTATTGAAGATAAAAAATTAGATGTAGATGAGGCAGATATTTTGATAAAGAATCCACCAAAAAATATAGTAAAAACTAAATTTAAGAGATTATTTTTTGATATAGAAACTAGTCCAAATATTGTTGCTTCGTGGAGAGTTGGGTATAATTTACAAATAGGTCCAGATAATATTCTTCAAGAGAGAGCAATTATTTGTATATGTTATAAATGGGCTAACGAATCAAAAGTACATAGTTTAACTTGGAATAGAGGAGATGATAAACAAATGATTATTGATTTTGTTGAAATTATGAATTCTGCTGATGAAATTATTGGACATAATTCTGATAAATTTGATGTTAAATGGGTTAAAACTAGAGCCTTAATTCATGGAATAGATCATCTTCCTTCCTATCAAACAGTTGATACATTAAAGTTAGCTAGAAGTAATTATTTATTTAATTCTAATAAATTAGATTATATTGGTCAAGTTTTAGGAGTTGGTAAGAAAATGGATGCTGGAGGCTTTAAAACTTGGAAATCTATATTTATAGATCATGATGAGAAAGCTCTTGATAAAATGGTTAAATATTGTAAAATTGATGTAATTAGATTGCAACAAATTTATGATAAAATGAACCCTCATACTAAACATAAAACTCATGTTGCTGTTGCTTTGGGTAAATCTAATTTAGATTGTCCTAATTGTGGTTCTAATAATGTTTTAGAACAGGGATTTAGATATTTGGCTACAGGTACTAAAAGAAGAAAAAAACAATGTAAGGATTGTGGTAAACATTATACTGTATGTGTACATAAAAAAGATGAATTTGTATTTCAGAAAGTATAAATATTAGCTATTTCTAGAATAGATCGAAACTCTTGAAATGCTTAATTATTAAAACGTACCAGTTTATCATGAGAATTGATAGAACGTAAGTAATAATATTTCAACTAAAACGTTTGTTAGACTGTTTATGGTTATCAGTGAGTAAAACCATTTATAATTAAATAATAAATATAATGACAAGTAAAGAATTTAATGAGAAATATAAAGACTATTTAGAAGAAGGTCATTATGGTATGTCTTTAGATAAATCAGAAGCTTTAGAATATTTAGATGGTGAATTTCAAGAATTAATTAAAATTCCAGGATTTAAATATTCTCAAATTAAAAGTAAATTTAATTGGTTTTGTTTTTACTGTGATAATGTTCCTATAGAAAAAGTAAATGAAATTGAATCAAAATTAAAAGAGATATATAATGAAAAAACAATTAATAGCAAATAGAATATTATGTTTATTGTGTGATGATTTAATTCAAAGTAAACATGGTCACGATTTTGTGTGGTGTAATTGTCATTCTGTTGCTACTGATGGTGGACTTAATTATTTAAAAAGAAGTGGAGAATCATATAATTACTTAGATGCTTCTATTTATTCTAATAAACATTCTGATTGTAGGAAATATCTTTATTGGGGAGTTAGTTTTGATAAAAATGGAGATATATTACCTAAAACTCTTTGGAAACCAATTAAAGATTTGGAATTATATCATATTAAAGCAATATTATTTACTCAAACTCATATTTCAGAATTATATAGAACTACTTTTGAAAAAGAATTAAAATATAGAATTAAAAATAAATAAAAATTATGGTAAATAAAATAAATACTCTTATAAAAGGAGAAGTACAAACACATAAAGATTTAAGTGCTAATGTATTAAATATCTTTACACAAACAATAGATAAATTAAAGAAGATTAATGAAAATATTAATATTTCAATTGTTTCTAAAGAAGTTAAAATATCTATATTAACTTCAGAAAATATGGAATTAAAAGATATTCAAAAATCTAATAATAAAATAGTTGATAAACTAAGTTCTATTTTTAATGATTAATGGAAAATCAAAATAGTGTAGCTTTTATAGCTAAAATAACTAAACTAAGTCCAATAGAAGGTGCTAATAAGATAGAATTAGCAACTTTGGAAGGTTGGACTTCAATAGTTCAAAAGAATATACACAAAGAAGGAGATTTAGTTTTATGTATAACAACTGATGCTGTAATATCTCAAGATTTATGTGATAAATGGGGAATAACAAGTTATCTTAGGAAAGGTAATAGAGTGCGCACAGTTAAATTAAAAGGTGTTTATAGTGAATGTATTTTAATTCCTTGGGAAAGTAGAGAACTTAAAAATCCTGAATATAAAGAAGGTGAGGATTTAATGGATGAATTAGGTATTTTTAAATATGAACCTCCAGCAATTATAACTCAAGACTCTAAAGGAAGGAAACATAAATATCATCAAAATCCTAATTTTCATATTTATTATAAATTTCCAAATCAAAAGAATACGCCTAACATGTTTAATGAAGAAGATGATGTTGTAATAACTAGAAAGATTCATGGAACTAATGCTAGATATGGAATTGTTAAGAAATCTAAATTATCTATTTTAGATAAAGTTAAAAGATTTTTATATAAAACTTTTTATTATACTGTTCCATATGATTGGAAATATATAGAATATGAATATGTTTACGGAAGTCATAATAAGGAGAAGGGTTCTGATAGTCAGGGATTCTACTCTACAGATGTTTGGAAAAACATTGCTGATGTTTATAATATAAAAAATGAATTATGGACTATTGTTAAAGATATTCCATTAGACATCCTAGGAGAAGGTTATATAATTTACGGTGAAATATATGGACCAGGTATACAAGGAGATAAATATTCTTATAATAGAACTAACATTGATATTTTAGCTTTTGATGTAGAACTAAATGGTAAATATGTTCCTCATTATGAAGAAGGTAATAAATACTGCTTTGAAGAGTTAAGTATATTTAATAGGGTTCCCGTTTTATATGAAGGTAAGTGGTCTAAAGAAATTCAAGATAGTTTTGTAAATAATCAATTTATAGAAGGAACTAAAATTCCACATGAAGGAATAGTTGTAAAATGTATTTCTGGAGATAGAAAGAAGATTTCAAAAGTAATAAATCCAGATTATTTAATTTTTGGGGAACGTAATAGCATTCCAGACTCTCATTAATAATTAAAAACATGAAAAATTTTGAAGAATTAAAAGGTAAAATATTAAGTAAAATAGAAAATAAGGATAATGCTGAGCTTATTTTTACATTAGATAATGGTGAAGAATATATTTTATATCATAGTCAAGATTGTTGTGAAAGTGTTTATATAGAAGATATTGAAGGAGATTTACAAAATTTAGTAGGAACTCCTATATTACAAGCTGATGAATCAACTAATTCTGAAGATAAATTAGATAGAGAGATATATGATTCATTTACTTGGACATTTTATAAATTAGCTACTATTAAAGGTTATGTAACTATAAGGTGGTTAGGTGAATCTAATGGTTATTATTCAGAATCTGTTACTTTTTGTAAAAGAGGTTCAGAAGATAATTAGTAATATGAAAGAAATAATTATATGTATAGGAATTAGTGGTTCAGGTAAATCAACTTGGACTACTAATTTTATTAAAGAAAATTCTAATTATTTAAGAATTAATCGTGACTCAATCAGATTAACTTTAGTAGGTAATTTAGATGGTTATTATCAGAGAAAAGATTTAAATTATATTGAAAGAGATGTAACTAGATTAGAAGATGAGTTTTATAAACATTTAAGTTTAAGTGGATTTAATATAATTATTGATAATACTAATTTAACCGAAAAATATATTAATAGATGGATTAATTTATCCAATTGTTTAAAATTAGATGCTAGAATTAATTTAAAATTTAAATTATTTGATATATCTTTAGAAGAAGCAAAATTAAGAGTTGCTAATAGAGAAGAGTATTTTTTACCTACTAATATGGATAAAGTTGAATATATTGATAAACAATATGAATCTTACAAACAAATAAAGAAATTTATTGAAGAAAATTATAAAGATAAAATAATATGAAAAATATATTTTTTACTTCAGATACTCATTTTCATCATAAAAATATAGTTAGAGGAACAACTACTTGGGAAGTTCAAGAAAAAGGATCTAATCATGGAATTCAATCTTTAAGAGATTTTGATACATTAGAAGAACATGATGAAGCTTTGATTAAATCTATTAATTCTATAGTTAAATATGATGATGTATTATATCATTTAGGTGATTGGAGCTTTGGTGGACTTGAACAGGTTAAAAAGTTCAGAGATAGATTAGAATGTAGAGAAATACATTTAATATTTGGAAATCATGATGAAAAAATTGAAGATAATAAATTAGATTTATCTCATTCTTCATGTATGGGTATTCAAAGTTTATTTTCTTCAACTCAATATTATAAAGAATTAGATTTAAAAATTGATTCTATGAAATCTGGTAAATATGGAAAAACTAATATAGTTTTATCTCATTATTCTCATCAAGTTTGGAATAAATCTCATAAAGGAGCAATTCATTTGTTTGGGCATTCTCATGGAAGTTTAAAAGGTATTGGTAAATCAATGGATGTTGGAGTTGATACTAATAATTTATATCCTTATCATTTAGACGAGATATTAGATATTATGAAGAATATAAAAACTGAAATTGTAGATCATCACAGTTCAAATACAAATTAATGTCAAGAAGTAAACGTAAACCCATAATTAAAGAAAAACCTAGGCGATATAAAGCTTCTACTTATTATAGAAGAGTTAGAAGAGTAATAAATCAAGCAGTTAAATCATTTAAAGAGATTATTCCTGAATCAAGAGAAATAGTTAATGATTATGATTATTGTGATTATACTTTTGGTAAAGATGGATTTAAAGATGAAGAAGATAAAATAAAGTATTCTAGGAAATGAATAGAAAATATAAACCTATTTTACAATATGATTTAAAAGGAAATTTTATTAAAGAATGGACTAATGTAGAAGAAATTGTATTAAATTTTAAAACTGTAAGACAAAATTTTTCAAAATGTTTAAATAATAAACAAAGAACTGCTGAAGGTTTTAAATGGAAATATAAGTGGAAAAAGATAAAATTAAATATTCAAGAAAATGAAAGTAATAAAATATCCAGATGGACAAGTAAATGTTCAAATAAGTGATGTTGAATCAAAAATATCTATGAGAATAAATTCTTATGAAGATTTATTTGTATTAAAAGCAATAAAAGAAATATCTGATTATACAAATCATTTAAAATATAAAGAATTATTTATTCCTTGTTTATTTGGTCAGAGATCTGATAGAAGATTTAGTGAAAATGAATCATTTGGATTAAAAATTATATGTGATTTTATTAATTCAATGAATTTTAATAGAGTTAAAATCTTTGATCCTCATAGTGACGTAAGTTTGGCATTAATTAATAATTCAGAAAAGATTAGTTCATTTAGTTATGTTAAGGATTCTATATTTTATATTAAAAATTCATTTTTAAACTGTAAAACAGATGATTTAATTTTAGTTAGTCCTGATGCTGGAGCTTATAAGAAGGTATTTAAATATGCAGAAGATTTAAATTTACCTTTAGTTGCAGCTAATAAATTTAGGAATTTGAAGGGTGAAGTTACACTTAATATATTAGGTGATGTTAAAGGTAAGAATTGTTTAATAGTTGATGATATTTTAGATGGAGGTTATACTTTTCATTTATTAGCTAAACAACTTAAAGAACAAGGTGCAATTAAAGTTTTTCTTTATATCTCTCATGCTTATTTTAATAAAGGAATAGATTTCACTGAACATATAGATAGTTTTTATTGTACTAATTCAGTGAAGGATATAGATGATCTTAAAGTAACACAATTTAAAATAATATAATGGATGAATATTTAGTAGAAGGAAAATCATATGAAAGATTATATGATGAATATAAGAGATATGGCAGTTTATATGGAGCTTTTGATTTTGATGGTACAATACATGATTATCATAAAACAGGGGCTTCATATGAATTAGTAAAACAATTGATTAGAGATTTATATTCTATTAATTGTAAATTAGATTGTTGGATAGCTTATATAGATCATAGTTATGTTATTTCTTTTTTAAAAGAACATAATATACCTTATGAAAAAATTAATAGTGATGGAATACCATTATCTTGGACAAGTAGAAAACCTTTTCATTCATTTTTATTAGATGATAGAGCAGGTTTAATTCAAGTATATAATGATTTAAAAAAATTAATACAAACAGTAAAAAATGAAAATAAATCCAATAATACTTTGTGATGGTTACAAGGTTGGACATAAAAAAATGTATCCAAAAGGTACAACATTAGTATATAGTAATTATACTTGTAGAACTGTTAAAAGAATGCCAGTTGAAGCCGAAGATATAGTTGTATTTGGAACTCAATATATGATTAAATATATTAATGATGTATTTAAAAATGATTTTTTTGGTGTTTCTAAAGAAATTGTTTGTGGAGAAGCTAAAGAATATTTAACTAATTATTTAGGAAGTGAATATGATGTTTCTCATTTTGAAGCTTTACATGATTTAGGTTATTTACCTATTGAAATTAAAGCTTTAGAAGAAGGAACTATCATACAAGCAGGTATTCCATTATTTACAATTAAAAATACATTACCAGAGTTTTTCTGGGTAACAAATTATTTGGAAACTTTAATTTCTACTTTAATTTGGAAACCAGTTCATTCAGCAAGTTTAGCTTATGGTTATAAAAAACTATTAACTAAATATGCTTTAGAAACTGATAAAGATAATATAGGGTTTGTTGATTTTCAAGGTCATGATTTTAGCTTTAGAGGAATGCAATCTCCTGAATCAGCAATTAGTTCAGCAATGGGCTTTTTAACTAGTTTTAAAGGTACAGATACAGTTCCAGCATTACAAGCTTTAAGTTATTATTATAAAGAAAATAATACAGCTTTTAGTGTTCCAGCTAGTGAACATTCAGTAATGTGTTCTCATGGTAAAGAGGGAGAGATAAATACATTAGAATATTTAATGGATCAATATCCAAAAGGTATTTTAAGTGTTGTTTCTGATACTTGGGATTTGTGGAAACTTTTAACTGAATATTTACCTAAATTGAAAGATAGAATTATGTCTAGAGATGGTAAATTAGTAATTAGACCTGATTCTGGAGATCCTGTTGATATTATTTGTGGAATTAATACAAGAAAAGATCCTGATAATAGATATGGTAAATTAAAAGACACACCTGAATATAAAGGTGTAATTGAATTACTTTGGGATATTTTTGGTGGAACTATAAATGAACAAAGATATAAAGTCTTAGATAGTCATATAGGAGCTATTTATGGTGATTCAATTACTTTAGAGAGGGCTCAACAGATTTGTGAAAGACTTAAAGCTAAAGGATTTGCTAGTACTAACATTGTTTTAGGTATTGGTAGTTATTCAATGGGATATGCAACTAGAGATAATCAAGGAGGAGCTGTTAAGTCTACTTATGTAGAAGTTAATGGTGAAGCTAGAGAAATCTTTAAAGATCCAATAACTGATGATGGGACTAAAAAGTCTGCTAAAGGCTTGTTGAGAGTAAATATGAACGGTGATTATTCTTTATATTTAAAAGATCAATGTTCTTGGAAAGAAGAAGTTGGTGGTGGATTAACTACTATTTATAAAGATGGAGTATTAATCAAAGAAGTTACTTTATCTGAAATAAGAGAAAGAATAATAAAAGGTTGATAAAGTGAAGTTGAAATTAATACACTCTCTAGTTTATGGTGCTAGAGAGTGTATTTTTATTTGTTTAAATATTCTATTGCTTTTAATAATATGTTTTTATTTTCTCTTAATAATCCTATTCCAGTATTACAAGCCTGACATAATAATCCTCTTACTTTAAGAGTCTTATGACAATGATCTATTGATAATTCTTTTTCTTGGCTTTCTGGATTCTCACATATAGCACAACATCCTTTTTGAATGGAAAGAAATTTATTATATTGTTCTTCTGTTATTTTAAATTTTCTTAATTTATATTTAAGTCCTAAACATTTTCTACAGCGAGCTTTATATTTTTCTTTTTCTTTTGAAAACTCTTCTTTTGATTTAATCAAATTACAGTTTGTACATAGTTTAGTACCATTTTTATATTCAATTGATTTTAATTGATATGTTCCTTTTTTACCTTTATATGGAATTCCATATTTTTTAATAGCTAAACAATTTTTACAAAATCCATCTAACCCACATTTGTATAAAATATTTTTGCTGAATTCTGAAATTTCTTTATTTTCATTACATCTTATACAAAGTTTTTTGTTGTCTATTATTGATAATGATTTTCTTCCCATTAATGTAATTCCTCCAATTGATTATCTGACAATACTCTTAACATATCATATATAGGTTTAACTAATGGAGTTACATCAGATAGTTCTTTTAATATTCTATTTTGACCTTTATGAGATCCTTTTTTAATTGTATAATCTCCTGTATATAATACTTTAGGAACTATTGTTGTAGCTTGAATAATATCTCCAATTGTTTTACTTAATGGAATTGCATTTTTAGCTAAATTATTAATTTGTGACGGAGAATAGAAGAATGTTAAATCTCCAGATGCTCTGTCTAATAAAGTTAATCCTACTTTAACTAATGGTAGTCTTCTAAACTTTTTATCTTCATCATCATCTCCACCATGTAAAGCTGCATAAAATAATATCATAGCAGAAGCTGTAATAATTTCAGCTACCATTCTACGCATATTATATATTTCAGTTTCAGTCATTTTACCTGATTCTAATAACTTCTTATAACCAAATAATGGTAATAGTAAATTTTCAAATGCTTGTTGTGGATTTCTCCAATTTTTAATTACAAGTCTTCCGAATGTTAAATAAATACCTTCAACATCTGTTTGAAGTCTATTGTCCCATTGTGGTGTACCTATTCTATTTTCAATTGCTGATGGAATCCATTTTCTAAATTGTGATACAAGTCTATAAACTACATTTTGTTGTGCAGCAGCAGCTTCTTTTTGTGTATATCTACCATGAATTTTTTGATTAAGTCTTTGAATTTTATCAATTAACTGCTCTATTTCTTGTTCTGAGGCATTATTATATTTGTCTGTTAGCTCACCTTGTGAGGTCAAATATCCATCTTTAATCATAACTGCCATTCCAGTTCTTGATTGTAAGAATTTCTCACCAGCTTTTTGTAGAGAATACATATATTCTAATGCTTTCTCTGTTGAAAGTTTATTAGGTTTTCCAGTTTTAGATATTTTTTCAGCTATTTCATAATCATCTAATTCTTGTAGAAAGTTCATTCTAATAAGTAATTTATTCATTACAGAATCTTTATCAAAGTTCTGTTTAAAGAATATATTACTAGCATCTTTTAAATTATTAACATTAAAATATCTTCCTCCAATACCTTCTATTATATTACTTATATCACCAAATAACCAGTTAACTGTAGCACCAATTGGACTAAAACCTATTCTTAATAAAGAGTTATATCTTAACATTGTGTCAGCTAAACCAACACCATCAATATATTTTTCAACTTTATTCCCATCTGCATCAAAAAAATCTTCAATTATATAATTTCCTTGGTCAGATTTCATTTTACCTTTAACCTGCATTTCAATTATATCATCAACAATTTTATAAATATTAGAATCTTCACCATTAATTGGTGTAGAAGGTTTAGAAGGATTGATGAATTTTCTTTTTTGAATTTCTCCATCAACCATTTTAAACTTTAATTGCTCTTGTAGCACTCTAACTTGTGGAAGAATTTCAGACATTTGTCTATAATTTTCAGCAAATTTAGCAAATTGAAATAATGATGTACCTAAATCATTTGATTTTTCAGATAGAGGAATTGGTTTATGATATTCCAATGGAACTATATCTAATAGATTTTCTTCTTCTATTGATCCTTTTAAAGTTCTAGTTTTAATTGGATTTAATCCTTTTAATTTAGATTTTAAATCAGATTTTCTAATATTAGGAACAAAATATTTACCTAATTTAATAGGCATTCCATCTTCTGCTTCTTCAATAGTTTTCTGATAAAAATCATAAAATTCTTTTAACTCTTTTGTTTCTTGAATTTTAGTCCAATTTTTATTTTCTTCTCCATTTTGGAGATATTCTTTAGCTAATATTAATGTACCTTTATGTTCTTGAGTTAATATTGTATAAATATCATCAATAGTAGCCCCATTTTTTTTAGCATAATCATCTAATTTTGAAACTTGTTCTTGAATATTCTTTCCTAATTCCTTGGTTTTAGTTTCAACTTTATTTTGTGTCTTTCTAATAATAGAACCAATTGTAGAACCAATATAATTTGGTAGATCACTTAATGATCCAGTCCATCTTTTAAATGTTCTAATATCTTCATCCTGTCTATTAATATCTTCTAATGTTGGAGCTATTTTAGTAGTAGAATGTTCTTTAACTTGTTCTACCATATTCTCATTATAAAAAGGAATAAGTCTATCAAATAAATCACTAGATTTGTCTCTTAATCCTTTAAATTCTATCCAAGTACCAATAACTTCTAAAGCATGTTGAATATTCTTAGCTGTAGGTTCAAATTCTTTATTTTCTAAATCTTTAATAAAACTATCTATTTTATCTAATGTATAATTACCTAATTCTAAATATACTTCTTTAGATTTATCTAATAGTTTAGCTTCTTGTGATTTAGAAGTTAAATATTCTAATTCTTCTAACTTAGCTGAATATTTAGGGTCTTTCTCTTTAAGTTGTTTTAATTCTCCTTCAAGTCTTTTAATTCTCCTGTCTACATATATTTTCTGTGTAGAATATATTGGAGATTTGATTTCTTCTTGAGTTTGTTTATACCAAGCAGCATTAGCTAATACTTCACTTCCAAGTTCTTCTACAAGTTTTTTATAAGAAGGATCTGATTTATTTGGGCACTGTAAAGCCATATTATTTACACTTTTTTTCTATTAATTTTCCTAAACTTTCATCATCATGAACTTCATTAAGTTCTTTTAAAAGTTCTTCTTTTAATTGTGGTTGAAATTCAAATAAAAATTCAATATCTGATTTTAGTTCATTGTATTGTTCTTTTGATAATTCAAATTTCTCTCCAATATTAGTTATTTTCTCTTGTATTGGCAACTTATTTTCTTCTTTATTTATTTCATTGGATAAATAGATATTTCTAGCTTCTTCATTCCAAATTCCATTAGTTTGATTATAAGCATTAAACATTTTAATCATTTTAGATGATGTTAAAATAGCTACATTCTTATCATCTAATTTTTTAATAATATTCCATGCTTTTAATGCTCTTTCTCTAAATTGTTTAAATGACTCAGCTTTTGGATTTATTTTTTCTTCTTCATTAATTGGATTAGACCATAACTTTTCATCATATTCATTCTCTTTAACTTCACCTTCCCAATTACCCATATTCATAGTTTTTAGATTTTCATCTGTATAATATGGAATATTTTGTTCTTTTTTAATAATTTCTGCTGTTTGAATCACTCTTTCAATTGGAGAAGTAATTAATGATGTAATTCCTTGTATTTTTAATTCTTTTCCTAAATTAGAAGCTTGTTCTTTTCCTTCTTTAGTGAGATTTGTATCAGATTGTCCATTAATCACATCTTTAGATGAGGGAACATCTTCTCCATGTTCAAATACTATTAAATTACCAACTTTTACTGGTTCTACTTTTGGTGATATGTTTTCTATAGTTATTTTTAATGGAGTTGTAATAGGAATATATTTAACATTAAATCCTTTTGTAGCTTTATTTACATCATAGTCTTTACCATACATTCCATTACCCAAAGCAGAAAGTTGTAGATTTTTAAATATAGTTGGTACAATTTTATTGTTATTTCTAATAAATAGTTCATTAAATTTTGGTAGTATTTCTGCCCCATTTTTTTTATTAAATTCTTCAAATGAGTCTTTAACTAATTGATTATAATATTCAAATGGAATAATTCCTAAATAAGTTATAGGAGAATTATTAAGTCCTGATTGTAATATTCCAACATGAATTAATTCATTTCCTAATGATAAATTAGAATTCTTTAGTTCTCTAAATGCTTCTGTTAATTGATTAGATGTAAATGTATCTAATTTTTTAGTAAATATTTTAACATTGTCATAATTTAAAGCTGCTTTATCAATTAATGGAAATAATTCTTTAATTAGAATATTATTTCTTAATTGCTTTTCATCTTCATTTAAATTTTCTTCTTTTTTATTCTTTAATTCTAATAGTTTCTTAGCAACTGAATTTTCTCCTTCAAATAATCTCTTTCTAATAGCATTAATATTCTTATATCCATAGTTTTGAATTACAAAATTAATAAAATCATTTTCAATTAGATTAATCATTTTTAATTTCTCTTTTCTTGATGATTTAAATGGATTTTCTAATTCATTGGCAAGACCTAATATATTATTGATTATTTCTTCTTTTTGTGTGTCATAGAACTGTTTATATGAAGATATAGCAAATTCATCTTGTTGAAATGATTTAATAAATGTCTTATTAATAATTTCATTAACACCATTAATAAAATTGGTTTTTTGTACTTTATTTATTTCTTCTAATTTAAGTCTTGAACTATTAATATTTTGACCTAATCCAGCAGTATCAGAATTAGTAACTCTAACAGCATCATTAAATAAACTAGCTTGTTCTTTATATTTTAAGAAATCATTAAATACTTGTAATTGAAATAATTCAAATTCTTTAGTAGATTGATTCTCAATTAATTTAAAATCTTTTAATTCTTTTAAAGAAAGTATTTTATTTTCAATATCCTTTTCAGAAACTAAATTAGAATATTTTTTCTTTATTTGTTTAGTTATTTCTGTATTTCTTTGATTCTTTCCTGTAGATTTTAAAAATATAGATTTATTCTTATTAATTTCTTCTATATAATCTAAAATAATAGGTTGAGTCATGAAATTAGCAATGTGTTCAAACGGAACTCCTAATTTATTCAAATATAAATAAATAGGAAGTGTATCCATAGTCATGTTTAAATAACTTACCATTGGAATTTCATCTTTAGCAGCATCCACAATAATATTAATTAACTGATTGTTAATTTCAGATATATTATGATTATTTTCTGCGTCTTTTAAAGCTCCTAAATTAAAAACATCTCTAATTTCATTGTGAATTAAATTAATATTCACTTTAATTTCTTCTCCAGCAGCATTAATATAAGATTTATTAGCTGTTAGTCCAGATAATTGAGAAAGTGGCCCATAAGCATTAGCAATAGCAGATAAACCTACTTCATCTTTAGCAAGCCATAATTTATATCTAGCATTTATTTTATTTTGTAATTTTAATAAGGCTGTATAATTAATCTTTTTATCTTTTGAATTTTGAGCTTCAAAATATTCTTCTTTAGTTAATATTTTTTTAGGTTCTCTTCCTTTAGAAATTAATTCATTATTAGCTTCTGTTTTATCATTTAAATAATCAATATATTTAATATCATCAACTATTGGTGATATAATACTTGTTGAATTGGGTGTTATTAGTGATATAAAGTTATGAGGATTAGAAATAAAATCTTTGATTACTTGTATTGTTTTATTATCAATATTATCTTCAATATAATTACCATTTTCATCTAAATTTGGTCTATAAGTATATAATTTGTCATTGTCAAAGTCAGATCCAGCTTTAGCAACTATATCAGGATGAACTATCATAGTAGTAGCTGCATCTTCTGGTAGAAACTCTTTAATAGTTAAATATTCATTGGAATTCATTCCTTGTCCTGGAATACGACATCCAACTAATTCTAATACTTTATTAGGTATATCTCCATTTTTAATAGCTTCATTAACTGCTTTTAAACTACCAAATTTCTTTAATAATGGATAATAACTTTCAGATAGAGGAATCATTACTTCTGCTGGTAATGTATTTCCAGATGTATCTTTTGTATATCCTCTTAGAGCATTATTAGATCCAATAGGTCTATTTCCAAGTTTCTCCATTCCAGCCACTGTACCTAATACATAAGCATCTCCATTATATTTTTGTTTAATGAGTCTGGCATCAATAATAGACATTAATACAGAATCTAGTTTGGTTTTATTAACCATACTATCAATATTGTATTTTAATACCTTTTTACCTTCTTTTTCTTCAATATCTAATGAATTAATTATGTTATCTGTTAATTTCCTATTTTCAGAATATTCTACTAACATATCAACCAATTTAGTAACATCTTCAGCTACATATGTATCAGGATTAATACCTAATTCTTTAATTAGCTTATCTTTTTCTATTTTAGTTTTTTCTTCAATTAAGTTAGAGAAAGTTGATAATAGTTTTTCTGCTCCTTCAAATGTTTCTTTACCATTTTCAAAAGCATTAATTAACATTGTTTTTCTAAACTGTGTAGAAAATATATATTTATCTTTTGGTGGTGAAGGTTTAACTTGTAGTCCTAAATAATTATAAGATATTGATTGTATAACTAAATCTGCATTATTAATTTCTCCATGATTATTATTTGTATAAAATGGATTTGCTTTACCATCTTTATTAAGAATAGTTCCAAATTTACTTGCTGATTTGAATAATGCAATACCTGATTTATTAGATTTCATGTTCTCTAATAATTTAGATAGATTCTTTCCAGCTACCATTTGAGGAATCAAAGGCATTATAGTAAATTTATAACCTCCAGGAACAAATAATTGCTGTGTACTTCCATGATTAATTGGTCCAGCATATTGTAGTTTAAGAGTTTGAAAATAAGTTAATTCATCTTTAGTTAATAATTTCCCCTCTATTAAATTTCCTTCATTATCAAATTTTTGTTTTTGAATTATTTGATAAGCATTTTCCATTTTATTAGTCCAAGTACCAACTCTATTATGAAACTCTCTAATAAAATCTAAAGATCCCCATCCTTGAGCATCTCCTTCATCTGCTTTACCATAAGCTGAAATCCCTTTAAATTCTTCAGATTCAGTTTTCTCATAACCTAATATATTATATGCTGCTTCTTCTGAAACTCCAGATTTAATATAAGTATCAACTAATTCTTTAATATCTTTGGTTGTAGTTACATCATTATAAACTATTGAATTTTCATTTCCATCAGCTAGTTTATTATCAGATCTAATAAAATTCTTATTTAAGAAATCATTAGTTTCTTCATCTACTCTAGGAATTAGTTTGGTTCCTGCAAACATCGCAGTTCTTTTATATAAATCCTTATAGAAAGCTAAATTTCCAATAAATAATTTAGTTTGTTCTATTGAATTTATAAAATCTGTAACAACTATTGCTCTGATTAATTGTTCTTTTGGGTATTTATCTGTATATTCTTTTGGAATACCAAATTCATTTATATTATTTTCTTTTAATGAATTATTTAATTGTCTTGAATAAGATTCAAAGAAATCAATAACTAATTTATCTAAATCAGGTAATAGAGAATTTACTAATTCATCTAATTCTTCTTTAGATTCATTATATTTAACTTCCTTAAATTTTAAATCATCTAATTTAGATTTTAATATCTCTTTAATATTTACTTTACTAGATTTTAATAATATTTCATTAAATATAGTAAAATCACTACCATTTTTAGAATATCCATCTACATTAGTGCCAATACCATCTAATTTGAATAAAGCAATTCCTTTAAATTCTGATTTAAAATAACCTCTAAATATTTCTTTTAATTTAATAGTATTAAATCCAGATTTTAATAATTCTATTGATACTGGAAGCTTATTACTAAGTCCTAATACAAATTCTTGTGATTTATCTGCTGATACAATATAATTAGATTTGCCATTTAATATAGAAGCTATATTTTGAGTGAATAAATCTCCTTTAGTACCTTTTCTTGTAGATATTTTACTAACATCTTCTGATTCTTTAGAAGAAGCTACACCATCATGTAATTCTAAATTAAGTTTAATATTTTTATTTCTAAGTCCTGTTTTTGGATTGAATAATTCATTTAACCAAAATGAGTTTTCTGCTCCAACAGTATTTAAATGTGGAAGTTTTAAAAATAATTCTTCAATAGAATTAACATTATTAATTATATTTGTAGTGATTGATAAAGCATTATTATCACTAACAGAATAAACTGTCTTACCTTCTGTAGACATATAACTTAGTTCATTAACTAAACTAGTATTATTAGCTTCTAAAGTTAATAGATAATTAATTCTACCTGCTATACCATCTTCTTCTTTTCCAGAATTATATAAATTAGTAACATCCCCATTTTTTTTATCAATATATATCTTTATAGCAGCAACACTATCATTTAGATCATTTAGATTAAAATCTTTATCATTAATAATCTTTTGTGTGTTTTTATCAAATATAATACCTAATTTATCTAAAAAAACAAATGGATCTTTTTCATTAATTACATCTTTATTTATAATTAATTTTCCTTTCTCATCTTGTTTAGTGTGTAATAATAAATTAGCTTCCCAAATAGTTTTTACTTTTTCAGCTTCATTTTGTCTATTAGTATCAACAGGAATTATATTACCATTTGGTTCATATATAGTTACAATAGCATTATATCTATTTTTGTTAAAATCTTGTGTAAATTGAGTTTGAAATCTAAATTGTTCCACACTAATATCACTAGATGGTGCTCCAAGTCTATCAATTAATTCTTGAAATTCAGGTTTAAATTCAATTAAAGACTCTATTTTATTATAAATATCAGAATAATTGTTTCCTGTTCCAGCTAAATTCTTCAATAAATAATTATATGTAGAAGTGAAATCAACTGGAATAGAAAATCCTAGATCATTAGTGATATTAACTTGTTTTAAACTTCTAATTAATAGTCTTACGGGACTACTAATAGATTCTAGTGTAGAAGTTAAATTCCCTTCAGAATAATCTCCCTTACTAGAATGTTCATCTAATTGTTCATCTTTTGATAATTCTTCATCCTCATTTTTAATTTCTTCAATATTATTTTCTATTTTAGTAACTATCTCAACACCATTGATGTTAATTCTAGTTTTCCACATATTAATAATATCATCCCAATTTTCTAATATGTATTCATAATCTTTTATTTGTTTCTCATCAACAGAATTTTGATATTTATCATCTATAATATCATGTATTTTATCTGTTATTTTATTTACATGACTATTTGCAATAACAGGAGTTCTCCCATTATCAAATATATAATCAAAAAATAAAATATCTATTCCATCTAAAACATCTTTAACAAATTTAGTGCCTTTTTCATTAGTTATTCTTTTTGTGTTCTCATCCCTGTTAAGTGATGAGAATTCTTTTGTATTAACTAATTTCTTATTTGTATAATAGCCTTTATCAAGTCTTTCATATACTTGTTGAATATTTGTACTGCTAATACCTAATAAGTCTTTTAAAAAGCTTAAAATACGTCTAAAAATAGTATTTCTTTGTGGAGAGTTATTTAATACTTTACCTCCTAGTTTATAACTAACAAAATCTTCTGCTAATATTTCTTCTAATTCTTTTCTAGATTTATTTGAATATTTTTTAGAAGCCTCATTATATAGTTTATCTATTTCTTCTTTAGTAAGATATAATTGTGTTATAACATGGAATGCTTCATGATGAAGAGTTCCAATAGTAGCTTCATCTGATAATAATACTTCACCAGATGATAGAAATTGACCTAAAGATTTTTGTTCAATTAATCCTTGAATAAAATTAATAGGAATATTAGGAAATCTCTCTTTAAACCAATTAATTTCTTCTTGAGATAATTTGTTTCTATCTTGATTTCTTTTTTTAAGTCTATCTAATACTTTGTCACCACTTCTTTTTTTAAACTCTTTTTTAATTGGTTTAATTTCTTCTGTAATAATTGGAGATGTATTATCTTCTATTCTTTCAGAAGTTTCTAAATCAACTTTTTCTTTTAATTTATTTTCAATTAATTTATTATCATAAATAAAATAAGATTGAATAAATCTTCTATTTGGTCTTCCATTTAAATCAACTATTGGTTTTAAATCAGTTCCAAACATAGGAACTTCTCCTGATAATAAATATTCATTATAGTGCACATTTTCACCTCTACCATTAATATCTGGTTTAGTGAAGGATTCTCCCTTAATATATTTATTATTAACATTAACCTTTTTAGTTAATAAGAAATCAATAATTTTAGATCTATTTGATTCTATTTCTTCTTTAGTTAGTTCGTTATTATCAAATACAAGTCTTCCATCAGAATTGATATAAATATCTGAAGGTTTATTAGACTTAAAGAATGTAGTTATTTTCTTAATTTCATCTATTGGATCAAAATCTAAATCTTTTTCTTTAGTATTTAGTTTCTTATTAATTAAATCAATAATTAAACTAGCCTCATCTACATTAAGATTTCTTGGAATTAAATCAAATATTCTTCTATTACCATCTTTAGTATATAACTTTCCAGGCAACACTTTAATATTATTAAATATTAAATTAAATGTTGGAAGTGTTAATGGGATTTCATCATATTTTATATTCTTGTCAAATATTCTTCCTAATAAATTATTAGATTGTCTTTCACCATTAATTTTATCTTCAAAAGCAGAATGAATAATGTTAGCATTTTCATCTGTTTCAATCATAAGTCCATTAGATTTACCTATAATTGGAAGATATTTAACATCATTATTTTTTAATAATAAGATTTCATCTCTTAAAGAATTTAAATCTTTAATTGCTTTCTCTTTAGCTTTTGATTTATCTTCTTTAGAAAGTCCTCTACCAATATCAATTTTATTATCAGAAATACGTTGAGCAGTTTCTAATGTAGATTGAATAAATTTATCCTCTTCTAATACTGGATTATTCTCTTTGTCAACTAATATAGTCCAAACTCCTTTAAAATCAGGATGTTTTTTCTCATATTCTTTAGCTGTAGGATCATTATCTAATATTTGAGAATATAATTCAGGATTTGTAGCTTTTGTTACTACTAATAATTTATGTTCATCTAAAACTATTGTTTCTGTAGTTTTAAAATATCTATCTTCTGATGGTTTCTGTCCATTATCAATTCCTCCATTTGTTTTAAATGGTGTATTAGCTTTTCTACCAACATCATTACTATCATCTAATATAAATTCTTTATTAATAAATAAAGGATCTTCATTAATAGTTGTAGGAGATTCTACATTAGAAATAATTGGTTCATTATCTACTTTTGTTGATTGAGGAGTAGTTTGAAATTTTAATTCTTTTTCAATTTCTGCTTTATTATTCTCATAAAATTGTAAATCTTTTGGATCTGTAAGACTTTCAGTGTCCATTATTTTTTGAACAAAATCTTGAATTTCTTTAGAAGCTTTTGATTTAGAAATTAAGGGTTCATCAGTAACTTTTGGAAGTGGAATTTCTTCTACAATATTTGATTCTTTAGATTCTTCTTCAGAAGTGTCAATAATATCATTAAGAGTTTTCTTTTGTGTTTTTGGATCTGCTAATAAGTTATAAGACTCAATTAATTTGTCTTTATATAATTTAGCTAAATGTAAATCTTTATTTGCTTGATTAACTTGTTGAGCAACCATTGGATTACCATCAACAGTAAATGGAGATTCTGGTGTTCCTAATCCAGTGATTGTAGCATCATTTTCAGCAGCTATTTTATAAATATCACTATGAATTTGTTTAACTCTTTTATCAATATTACTTATTGATGTAGAATAATGCCATAAATTTGTTGTTAATGTATTATATTTTTCTGGAGATTCATAAACCTCTTGTTTATAAGGAAATAACTCATGAATAGAATTATTAGTTTTATCTAGAGTTTTAACTAATGAAATAGCATCATTAATTATTTGTTCTTTAGAATGCGGAAGAGGTTTTTCTATTGGATAACCAGCTACTTTTTTAAATTCTTCTTCTGATAGTCCTTTTAAATCTTCATATTGAGAAATTAATAATTCTGTAGCATTATTATCAATGAATTGTTTAGCAATTGATTTATTTTGATTGAATTCAGCATTCAAATAATCAAATTTACTATTATTAATTAATGCTTCAGTTTTTTCTTTCTCATAATTTGTTGCTCTAACAAAATTAGAAAATGTATTTATAGTTTTTTTAACTTCAGGATTATTTAATAATTCTGCTGCTTTTTGTGTAGCTTGATTCTGTGCACTTATCTCTCCTTTAGCTTGGATAACACTAGTAGGCCCCCCCATTAATGCACCTAAGAAGAAATTTTCAAGTCCTTCTTCAGTTCCTAATGTTTGTTTAAATCCTTCAACTAAGGATTCAATCATTCCATGTTGATCTTTTTTATCTTTAAATCCTTGAGAATAATAATCTGTTAATGTTTTTTGTGTTAATAATTGACCAAGTTCTTGAGATCCTTCTTCTAGTGAACCTTTAAGTCCTTCTGTAGAAACTTCTCTTAATATTCCTTTAGTTTCTGGAATATATTTTCCATTAACTAATTCAATATCATTTAGTTTTAATTTGTTAGCTTTAAATCCTTGAGAAAGTAGTTTTGGAAATAATAAAGCATTTGTAGTTCCTGTAATAGCTAAATTAGAAGCATAACCCCAATTACCAGCAGCCTTAGAAG
>Ga0105239_10000400_pt1 | contig 63699 bp, 51 predicted proteins | sample KBSC44metaG_FD_92761 | JGI IMG/M metagenome (GOLD analysis project Ga0105239, IMG submission 92761) | Corn rhizosphere microbial communities from Kellogg Biological Station, Michigan, USA - KBS C4-4 metaG | ecosystem: Host-associated > Plants > Roots > Rhizosphere > Soil | place: Michigan, USA...
GAAGCCGCATCCGCCGGTGTGGGTTGCATGCTCGAACCGCGAGACCATCAAGCTTGCCGCGCGTCTCGGCATCGGCGCGCTGACGTTTGCGTTCGTCGATCCTGCCGAAGCGAAGCAATGGGTGGACGATTACTACCGGATCATCAGGGAAGAATGCGTGCCGATCGGCCATGCGGTGAACGCCAATATCGCGATGGTGACGGGCTTCTCGGTGCACAACGATCGCGAGGAAGCTTTGCGCCGCGGCCTCGATGGTTTCCGTTTCTTCGGCTACGCGCTCGGGCACCACTACATTTTCGGCGAGCACAAGCCGGGCCGCACCGACATCTGGAAAAACTTCGAAGCCGCGCGCGATCACATGCCGGCCAATCCCGGCAGCGGCGGCATGGGCACGCCGGACGAGATGCGTGCGCACTTACGAAAATTCGCGGAGTCGGGTGTCGACCAGGTCGCCTTCATCCAGCAGGGCGGCCGCAACAGGCACGAACATATCTGCGAAGCGCTCGAACTCTTCGGCCGCGACATCATGCCGGAGTTCAAGGCCAACGAGGCCGAGCGGCAGAGGAAGAAGAACGAGGAACTCGCGCCGTTCATCGAGAAAGCCTTTGCGCGCAAACAGAAGATGAAAGAGATGACCGACGACGAGATCCCGAACGTCATCGCGCTTGGCCGCCAGATCTCACAGCAGCCTGTCGATCCGAAAGCAGAAGAATCCGGTCGCCGGTTTGCGGAAGCCGGGGGCGTTCCGCTTAGCGATCCGCTGGCAAAGCCGGCTGCGGAATAGGTTGCCGAACGCCACCTCGATTTCCAGCAAGGGAATTCTGCGCCGATATGCTCCAGGGCTGTTGATCGGCGTGAATGGCTGAAGACCATTCGCCTCGCAGAGATATTTTGTTTGCGGTGCCGACCGTTCGGGGTCGACGCCGAAATTTCACGAAAGCCCGTGAGAGACGAAATTGAATACAACTTGAGGTATATTGTACATACTATTCGATTTTGCGTTTATTCGCGTATGCCGTGTTCTGTGATGCGGATGCGTCTGTAGGGCGTCGGCGGGGGGCCGACCGCCTGAGTTCTCAAATCAATCCGTCTTTCAAGCCGGGGCGTCATGGCCTTCGAAGCTGTAGGAGACGTGTGCCGTGAACAGGCACGCGCCAGAGAAATATTGCCCTTGGCGGCGGCGGATGAAGACAGGTCTGACTGGAACAAAAGCGATACCGACGCCGCTCCTGAATCTGATCTCTCCTTTTATTTGAAGCGCCTCTTTCTGCCTCTCCGCCGCGAAGGCGGTCAATTGATCGCCGCGACCGCGGACACGAGCGCCGAGAATATCGCGTGGCTTCAAGCGGCTTACGGACCGGTGCGGGTCGTCGGCGTCCCGAAGGGGGCATTGCTTGCCGAAATTCAACGACGCTTTGAATCGCGGCTCACCGAAGACTCCGTATTCGCGCTCGCACGGGAGACGCCGTCTCTTTCGGCGAGGCAGATCATCACGCCGCGCCAATGCGCCGCGTTGTGCCTCTTGCTGCTCGCAATCGGTGCATCGCTCTTTGTCTGGACCGTCGACGCCGCATGGATGCTTGTCGCCGCGATGTCGCTCGTGCTGTGGCTGACGGTTCTATTTCGTACGGCGCTTGCTCTGATCGGTGCCGGACGGAATCAGCACGCGCCGCCAGTTTCGGGCGGCCGGGACGCGAACCTTCCTCTCTACACAGTGGTCGTGCCGCTCTATCGCGAGGCGCATATGATCCCGGCCTTGTCACGCTTCCTGCTCGATCTCGACTATCCGCGCGACAGGCTCCAGATCATTGTTGCGCTGGAAGCAGACGATACCGAAACCGTGCTTGCGGCAGAAGCGCTTTCCGGCGTAGCACCCTTCGAAGTCGTGCGCGTACCGCAAAGTCATCCACGCACGAAACCCAATTCCTGCGTGGCCTTGTTGAGCGCATTTGCGGCGGAGCCGCTTTCCCTTGGTTTTCCGGGCTGGACGGCTTGTCCGTCCGGCCCATTCGTCCCGACAGCTGTTGTCGGGACGTAATGGAGGAGGATGTCTATGTCCTCTCTCCCGATGGTGATCCGGTCGGTGATGGTTTCGACGATCTGGCGCTTCTGGTCCCTCGGAAGCTCGGGCCAGCGGGTATGAAGGCTCCGAGCTTCGGCCAAGATTTGGTCGCGTGAGAGCCGATTGATCCGCAGCACGTCTATGGATGCCTGCTCGGCGGGAAGTTCTTCGTCGATCTTGGCGAGACGGGCTTCGAGCGGCCGATTACGTTCGCCGAAACCGGAAGCGGAAATCTCGTCGGCGAGGTAGAGCTGATACGCCTTGTCCATTTCCTTTTTGACGGCCGCGCGCTCGCGTTCGAGATGGTTGATTTGTTCTTCCTTAGCCGAGATCACGCCATCGAGCGCGTCCATCTGGGCAGCGATGTCCTTATCCGAGAACAGGAAGCCTTTGAGTTGAGCATGGTAGATGGCTTCGAGGTCGTCGGCAGGGACGCGGATGTTGCACTTCCAGCAGCGGTAGGCATATGGCTGGCGCGAGGGGACGTACATCTTCTGCTCGCAGTCGGCACAATATGTGAGGCCTGAGAACAGATGGTTTGCTGACCGGCCGGGTGCGTTACGCGCCGTGCGCTGGCCTTCAAGGATAGCATTGCAGCTTTCCCACAGTTCGACTGGGACAATGGGCTCTATCTCATGTACGACCCATTCGTTCTCAGGCTTGTATTCGACTGAGCCGGGTTTGCGACCGGAGGTCGTATAATTCTGTCGATACTGGCCTTTGGCCGACGGATCGCGCAGCAGCCGATTCACAGTCGTATAGGTCCACTCCTTTCCGGACGGTGACTTGTATCCCCGCTCGTTGAGGAGGCGGGCGACAGCCTTCTTGCGGCGTGTCTCGGCGAAGAGCTCGTACATGAGCTTCCTAACGGGTGCTTCGCTCGGGTTCGGCACCACCTTCCCGTCCTTGCGCATATAACCGTATGGGAGTTGACCGGAGAGCGGTTTGCCGAGTTTCGCGCGGATCGGTACCGATGCCCTGACCCGGGCGGCAATCTCCTCGCGTTCCCACTGGGAGAGAGCCGCGATCATCGTGTAGAACATGCGTCCGGCGGGCGAACTCGTGTCAATGGACTCTTCAAGCGATACGAGATCGGCGCCATGCGCCTGAAACATGTCAGAGAAGTCGAGTAGCTCTCGCGTGTTGCGGGCCAGTCGCGCGAGCTTGGAGAAGATCAACCCACTTATGCGGCCCGACGTGATGTCTGCAAGCATGCGCTTCGTTTGGGGGTGTTCTGAGACCGATTTACCGCTTACGCCCGCGAGATTGTACACGTCGCGTACGTCCCAGCCCTTCGCTTGGGCGTAAAGGCGGGCGCGCGCTTCATGATGGGCGGGGCTGTCGCCCTGTGCCTGATCTTCTGTTGAAACGCGAACCCAGATACCAACGCGTTTTGTGTCACTTCTCAATCGATCACGTGCAGCCATAACGACCTCCGGGCGGCGTGACCAAGATTCTACGTTAGATGAAAATTACGTTTCAACCTCTTTGCGGTTCAATTCTCCAACCAATACTCTACCCAGCTCGTCTCGTTTGAGGACCTAGAGCCTGGGCGTTCTTCGATACGGTTTGAATGTCGATGCGTTGATGAGCTCCTGCCAGCATTGACTTGAACGCTATGATCTCAGCGGTCGAAATCACGGGTACCACAGACTAAACAGCTTCATCTCCCTATGAATCTTGAGATAAGAGTCGTGATATGATTCGAGCCGATGTGCGCGAGCATCCGCTTGACTTCTATATACTGCATAGCGGCTTTGCCGCTTACGAGCCCGAGCTGGTACACCAGCGCCACTGGTCGAGCGTCGCATCGTGGCATTTCTGGCAAATTTCTCGAGCGCGGAAAATATTCTCACTGAACCCAGTCTTGTTGCCGATCTGCAGCACATTTAGTTGAATACCATTTCATGGACTGCCCTTCGCACATCGTCGATGTGCTTCCGATCAGTGCGCTTTGGATGGATTCTATTGGAGAGAAAAACCACCGCAATACTTCTTTGGTAGTCGAGAACCAAAGAACAGCCGGTGAAGCCTGTGTGCCCGAGTAGATGTTCGTGAGGAACGCGCCCCATGTATCGCGACGAGTATAAATCCCAACCGAGTCCAAATACCCCTCGGTTGTCCCGCCATTGAGGCGTCTTTAGATAATCCCGGCTCTCCACAGAGAGCAATTTCCCTTGTTCGCCGTTACAATCGAAGAACTCAGATGCAAACCTGAGGATATCTCGTGCATTTGAAAATAATCCCGCGTGACCGGATACACCGCCGAGTGCCCGGGCGACCTCATCATGAACTTCTCCCCTAAGAGGTATTCCGCTGATGGCGTCGGTCTCGGTTGGAGATACAAAAGACTTCAGATGGGAAGGGGGCGCAAATAAGGTGGCGTTCATTCCCAATGGATTGAAAATCATTTGGGTACAAAAGCTATTTAAGCTGGCAGAAGCCAAGCGCTCGATCACCCAACCGAGAAAAACAAATCCCCAATCATTATATATCCGTTTCGAACCCGGAGCGTACGCCAAGGGCATTTGCAAGATAAATTGCCTTATTGGTCCGGCTCTCAAGATGGTCTGACAATCCGCCGAAGGCGCGGGCAATCCTGCCGTGTGCGACAGTAGTTGGCCAATTGACAGCTTCCCCTTCGGGTCGCCCACCAATTCAGGCAGAAATTGCGCTAGACGGGAACTTAATTTGCATTTTCCGGTATCGCACAATCTCATGACTGCAGTCGTAGTTGCCACGACCTTCGTGAGTGATGCTAGATCGTAAACCTGTTCCTCGGTCACTCGCGAGCTGTCCGCACTGTACTCGAGCCGGCCAGCGCACGTGTACAAGCAGACTCCTTCCGCAAGCAGTCCAACCACCGCGCCTGGGAAGACACCTGCCCCGGTCGCAGTATTTAAGAGGGCAGCGAGCTCACTTGAAAGTTGAGTACGAAGCATGGGTCCTTAGGGCCAAAGCGAATTTGGAAACGCTGCTTCGACTGACTTGCCATGTGTCTCGATAACCTGGCCATTGAAGTATGCCGATGTGTCTGCGGAAACTGTGTCCATGGTGAGGCGCCAATCAGCCAAGGGCGAACGAGAAATGTAGTCGGTGTTGTTCTCCAAGAATGCAAGTATGCGAATCAACCGGTTCGCTGTCGCATGAAAATTTTGCTGCCTAAGATGGTCGGCGACACGAAACAATTCGTGCACCGGTTCGAAGGAACCGAATGGCTTAACGCTCCGATAATCCATGCAAACCCGTAGTATCGCATCGGCGCAGAGTTGCATAAGGAACGTAGAATCTCGTCTCCACGTCAATGAGGAGAGCAGATCGGCAAGATTGATAATGAAGATCTGCCTATGATTATCCAATTCCCATTCGCTTATTAGTTTTTTCGCGCGACGAACTAGGTAGTGAAGTGCATGCGCCTCCATCTGTGAGGTCTGTGGGATATCGCGTCTCCGCAGACGACCAAATCCAGCTGCAAAGTAAAGGCCTATGCTCTCAAACCTTCCGGCCGGGCCGCCTGCGAGTCCGAATGATCGGTTGAACGGCACACCTGCCATGTGGGCGACCTTCGATATAAGCGCGGCCAAGTAGAGGTGGAGAGTAATCCTCTCCTTCTCCGCCACCGCTTCCATCAAAACATCATGGAAAGGCCCCAAGGGATCTGCTAAATGATGCCTGTGCCCCCATTTTTTCAATCGCAATGTTATTTCGGAAGTGGCGGCGTTTGATATCACGTCCAGCAGCCCGTAGCGCCTTACTTCCTTAAATGTAAATCTGCGCAGAGCGACTTCAACGACCGATCGTGCGCTAAATATGTTGAAGTTCTTAAGTATCAGTGCGGGAATCGAGACCATTGCCGCGCAGAAGAGCGCCAAGCTCGCGTCGACCAAAGAGTATCGTTTGACAAGGATTATAGAGCGTTGCGCCGCCAATAGAGAAACCGCGTACGTTAAAGCGACTAGCAACACAGCGATAGGATACCAGTCAATGGGCCTGTGAAAGCTTGCAACCAATCTCGAATACGGCTTGTGCCCGAGGCTTTGCGAATAGAGCAACGAAACGACAATGAGCATTCCAGATATCGAAGCAAGCGATTCGGCGATCACAGCTTCCAATGTGTTTATTGTGTCCGAAGCGTCGCTTGCTGACACACCAGGCAAGACTACGAGAGAGGTAGGACGCATAATAAGGTATATGGCAGCTAATAGGAACGCTACCGCGAATAGATCGAATGTCCCCCGTACAACGTTCGTCAAGTGAGTGATAGGTCCCCTTTTAGCGTGTAATCAGCGATGCGCCTGAGTTCCATCACAACGCGCTCGAACCTATCGTGGTCAAGCCACCAGTTGTCTCGTTGAATGTTTCGCTCATCGATCATCGGCAAAAAGAAGTATTCAATATGAGGCGGCAAAAACTTTTTCGCCGTCATGAGCACGCGCCTCGTGTGAAAGGTCTTGCAAACGAACAGAATGGAACGGATAGTCCGCAGCCCGATTTTCTCTTCGATGAGAGGTATCGAGAACTCCAAATTCTCCTTCGTGTTCGTCGCTCTATGTTCCAAAATGAAGGCGGATTTCGAGATACCTAGCTCAAGCCCTTTTGCCGCAAAGCGTTCGGCTTCCGAAATTGCGCGTTCCTTGTTGGCGCTGTGCCCGCTAATCAAAACATTTGCGGAAGCTCCTGCGTGGTACATCTCCGCAACTGAATCCATCGTTGCAAGCCAATCGTTTCCAAAAACGAAAATGAGATCAGCCTTCGATGCGGGCTTCTCCAGGAAAAGAAACTCTGTGATCGCATCTCTTGCGGAATTGAGCACGATTTGACCTATAGCCAAGGACACTCCTGCAGCATACCACAAGTTGCAAAGAGGTCTAGCAGTTCGATAGCGCTAAATGCCCCCTTCAATGATGCTGCGAAGGTGCCCAAATCGTGAGTAGTCTGTATACTGATGAAACATTATGGCGGATTTTGTTTCAGGGTGCGCAACGAAGTCAATCGAAAAGACTAGAATTGCCCGAAAATCTGTCCCGAATAGGCCAGCGATGGATTGGTCCTTATACGACGAAAGCGGCCGTCGAAAGTATCTTGTGGCAATAGAACGAGCGGCCTTCCTTGAATCCGCTCTCCAAGTTGGCGGCAAGACGGCGAGCTTCTGTATTGTTCTGACGCTGAGTGGTGCGCGCATTTCGGAAGTGCTTGCGCTGACACCTGAGCACCTTGACACGCCCAATAGCGCTATCAACTTCGAGACGCTCAAACGCCGGAAGAGGGGTGTTATCAGAGCTGTGCCAATGCCACGCAATCTATTTCACTACTTGGATGATGTGCACCGATTTAGAGATGCCCAGCGCGACCCCAAAAAAGCAAGCAATCGTCTTTGGACTTGGAGCAGAACGACCGCATGGCGTCGTGTCAGGCATGTCATGTGGTTAGCTGCCACCCCGGCATATTTAGCAATGCCAAAATCGTTGAGGCACGCCTTTGGTGCTGAAGCCGCTCTCAAGAAAGTACCGCTAACACTAATCAAGAAATGGATGGGGCACTCTAAGCTCGAAACGACGGAGATTTACACGTCATTGATAGGAGAGGAGGAACGGTCATTGGCGCGATCCACATGGACGTGTGCTACAGGGAGACTTCGGCTTTGATCTTGTGTTCTTTTCGGTGGATGACTCTCCGCGCCGCTGGGGGGTGATCCCAGGTTTCTGATAGGTTCAACTCTTGCTGGAGAATTCATTGGAAACAGTTGAGGGGTCGAATGTCGGAAACTGCAAAGCCCAAAGGCACTGCGAAGCAAGCTTCGAGCCTTGCGACTGTCAAACCAGACGCGAGAGCTCAAGTTTTGGCCGAAGCGGCTGATGAGTTCGTATTCGGAGTTGTTGGTCACATTGGTTCCGGAACGTCCAAGGTGGCTGAATCATTTGCGGAATTACTAAGTAGGCAGAAGCCTTCCTTTCAAGCGATTCCCTTGAAAGCGCGAGATGTGATTCAGGACTGGGCGTCGTCAGAGGGATTGACGTATCCAGGTCCAGATGCGCCCAAAAGCATCGATGCAGCGAAAACTTGGCAAGACCTCGGCGACGAAATGCGCGAGAAAACCGGTGATCACGCTGCCGTCGCAAGAAGATTGATCCAGAAAATCCGAGAAGCGCGGGGGACGGCCACACAAACGCAAGTGAAAGACGGCGAACCTGTTGAGCCTGATGGCAAGCTTCGCGCGTACATTCTAGACGCACTTCGGCATCCGGCTGAAGTGAACCTTCTTCGACACCTCTATCAAGACGCTTTCATTCTCATCGGGATTGTATGCGATCCCGACGTGAGAGAGGCACGTCTGCAGGTAAAATTACACGAGCCTCTTATCACAGACCTTCGGGAATTCATGCGGCGCGATGAAAAAGACAACAAGAAACACGGACAACAGGTCGCAAAGACGTTTCAACTCGCCGATTTTTACGTGGACAATACGCCTGATCGGTTCCTCTACACTGAGAGCGGCCAAAAGAAGGAAGAGAATCCAGATTGGGACATCAATGGAAAGTTGCGCCGGCTTGTGCGAATTGTTTCGCATGATGGCATTGAGCGTCCTGAGCTATCCGAGACCGCGATGCATCACGCCTACAGCGCGCAAATGCGAAGTGCGTGTCTCTCCAGACAAGTGGGAGCCGCCCTTATGGACCGGGACGGCAATCTCCTTTCGACGGGCACAAATGAGGTGCCCAAAGCGGGTGGCGGCGTCTACGGAGAGGATTTTCACGGAGATGGGAATGCGCCAGCGGACCAAAGATGTGCCTATCGCCCGGACAAATATTGCAGTAGCACGCGAGAGCAGAACGACATCATCGATACCATCATAGAGGATGCATCGTCGGTGCAACCTCTCGACGATATTAAGAGGGCAAAACTGAGACGGAAGCTGAAGGATGGAAGGGTGGGCGATACGATCGAGTTTAGTCGTGCGGTGCACGCGGAGATGGATGCTCTTCTATCGGCATCTCGTTCTGGCGGGTCGACCGTGGGAACAAGGCTATTTGTGACAACTTATCCCTGTCACTACTGCGCTCGTCACATCATTTCCGCGGGCGTGGACGAGGTGCAATATATTGAACCCTACTTCAAAAGCCTAGCTTCTAGGCTGCACTCTGACGCTATTCAACAAAGACTTGTCGGATGGATTCCGCCCAGCCAAAGCGGCACCACCGTGTTGTTTCGGCCATTCACAGGTGTTTCTCCGAGGCTCTATCGTCGAGCGTTTCTCAAGGATAGGGATCTGAAAAATGACGATACTGGCGACATACAGAATTTGCCGCCGGAATGGGGTACTTCTTGGCTCCTACGCAAGAAGAGCTATCTTCAGCTCGAAGCGCAACTAGCGAAATTCGAATAACGGTCGATGGCCAGCGCAAATCACCCAGCATTTCTTAGGCTCGTTCATTCCGAGAACGATGCCGCGCGACCGCAAAACAAGATTGCGAGCAGCGGCGCGGCTCAAAATTTATTCTTCCCAACTGACAGCCCCAATACGCTGATTTTCGTAGATTGGGAGCATATCTCCCTCGTTGAGTTTATGGATATCCTTGAATGCTCGAGGCCTAGAGTGGTTTTCGATTTCCGCATTACTCCCCACTTCGATCTCGAGACTCTATCCAGGAAGCGTTTTTTTTCAATTCTTGAGCAGTCTAATTGCCAGTATGTGGACCTATTCGGCAGACTGGGGATTACAAATGTCCGCGCTGCCGCTGCAAACCCGATACTGATCGCGCGAGAGATTGGAGCAATTGCCGCAGAGCTCACGCCTTCAAATCGCGGGCCGTTTGTATTCTTGCATGATGATGAGCATTTCGACGATGCGTATGTGCACGCACTAGCTATAAATCTTCCTGCGCATAATTTGTCCTGGCAGGTATTCCGGCCATTTCAAGCGCCGGCTGCAATTGGTGTGCGCCAAACATCGGGCTCGCCGATAGTGCGAGCTAGTGAGGTTCACTCACTCCAACGAAAAACGATATTCATCAGCCACGCGACGCCAGAAGATAATCATTTCGTGAAGTGGTTGGCGACTAAACTAACTTTGGCGGGCTATGAAGTATGGTCTGATATTACCGAGCTTCAGGGAGGTGACGTGTTTTGGGGCGATATCGAAAACGTCATTCGAAGTCGCGCCGCCAAAGTGATTTTTGTTCACTCGGAATTTGCAAAGGCAAAAGCTGGGACACGAAAAGAAGTATATCTGGCGCTAAAGGTCGGAGAGCGGATAGGCATAAGCCGTTTTGTTATTCCGGTTCGCATCGATAACTCCGGTTTCGACGAAACTTTCATAGAGTTGGTTGACATCCAATCCATAGACTGTCGCGGCGATTGGCTACTGGGTCTTAAGAGTTTAGTGGCTCTTTTGCATCGCGACGGAGTGCCGCGAGCGGGTGGTATCAGTTCAGATCGCTTTGCGGATCTTGTTGGTAAGGTCAGCAATCCGTCCTTTTCACTTGTGCGGTCACAAGAAATCCTAATATCCAGTTGGCTTGAGATCTCCGATCCTCCTACGAAGGTAAATTTCTACTCTTGCGCTGGATTGATGCCGAATGAATTGGGCGCGGTTGCGGCAGCGCTAAATATTCCAGCCTTTGCGTATTTTGCGCTACTTGCAACAACTGCAGAGCTTGATCGTACGAAGGACGCTCTGACTGTCGCTGGGTTCGGATATGCCCACCTAACAAGCCGGATTAGTCTCACATGGGCTCAATTCGTGTCCGGCCAATGGGACAATCTGCCCCAAGCTTATGCTGGAGAAGCGCGTAGGCATGCTTCTACGCTATTAAACAAAGCCGTCATAAATTTCATGGAAACGCGAAAGCTGCAGTCGGACGCACTGGCGAATGGCCGTCCATTTTGGTTTTTTGCGAGTTCAAAGTTGCCAAAAAACGAAGTTAAGTTCCTCGATTTTAAAGGGCAAATGATCCGACGCCAGCTAGTTGGGTATAGCAACAAACGTCATGTCTTTTGGCATTTTGGACTTCAAATTCGCTCAACGATGCTAGGGAATGAAGCATATTTCTTTGTATCCCCGCACGTCACATTTTCAACTGACGGAATCAAACCGCTAAGTAGCAAAGCACAACTTCATGCCCTTCGCCGCTCGTTTTGTAGGAGTTGGTGGAACAAGCGCTGGCGAGATCTGATGCAAGGATTTGTTGCCGCAATAGCGGAAGGTACAGATCATTTAGAAATAGACGTTGGCGGCGACCGCCCTTTGGTCGCTGCAGCAGTTTTCAAGAAATTTGTCTCTCCAGTATCACCGCAAGCGGCGGAAGCGACTTCTGAAATCTCAGAGGAGGACGATATTCAAGACGACTGGGAGGAAATCGAGGAGGCTGAACTGGATGAACTCGGTGGAAGCGAAGCGGTCAACGATGGCAGCGAGGACGTCACGTGAAAGCTGAGCTTCAAGTCTTTCCGGAACCGCTATTAGAGTTTGGATTCGGACAGCGGTCCGCGAATCCCAAAGCTGGATTGTATTTTTACGGTCCAGTGGAGTCCAAGGGCCGTCCACAACACATCAAGATTGGCCTTGTAGGAACTCCATTTGGCATCCAACTCTACCGGCGCTGGTCAAAAGCGTTGAACAGATTTATTCCGGCACTTGCAGAAAATTCCCTGAATCACGTTCCATTTCCGGGCTTCAATTCGCTTATGTCAGCAACAATTGCGGCTGAGCCAGAACGCGAGGCTGTTCTTGCTCCCGCGCGCCTCGCAAGTGCTATACGGCAAGGCCGCCGCCACGAGGCTATCAGGGAAGCTGTTTCACTGTACGAAGACGCCATTCGAAATAATTTGGAAGAAAACTTTGCGTTGGATGTCTGGATTGTCGTAATTCCCGATGAGGTCTACCGATACGGCCGTCCAAATTCGATTGTGCCCAAGGACGAGCGCGTGAAATCGAGTCTGGCTATTTCCCGTCGTCGGGCAACGGAAATCATATCCGGGTCACGTTCTCTCTTTGAGGAAGAAAATATAGAGGCCGAAACATATTTGTTTGAGCCAAATTTTCATCATCAATTGAAAGCTCGCTTGTTGGATCGAAGAGATGTGGTGCTGCAAATTGTTCGCGAAAGCACGCTGGACGCTCTGGTTCAAAAAGAGTCAACAATCGTCAAGCGCCGCCTTCAAGATTCCGCATCTATTGCGTGGAATCTATCGACAACCCTGTTTTTTAAGGCCGGAGGCAATCCTTGGAAACTTAGCTACGTCCGGCCACGTGTTTGTTATATCGGACTGGTGTTCAAACTGTTTCCGGATAGCACGAGCGAGGCGCGAAAGACGTGCTGTGGTGCCCAGATGTTTTTGGATAGCGGCGATGGCTTGGTATTTCGAGGGACGCCGGGTAACTATTATAATCCGAAGACGAAGCAATTTCATTTGTCCGAAGCAGAGGCACAAACTTTAATTGAAAGAGTTGTGTCTGCATATCGAGAGCGTGATCCTGATGGGTTACCTCCAGCGGAACTGGTCATTCACGGCCGAACTCGCTTCAACACAGATGAATGGAGAGGATTTTCAGCCGGTGCTCCAGACTCGAAGATAACCACTGTTCGTATATCGGAAACGGGAGATCTTCGAATGTATGCACCCAGGGACACCCCTGTACTTCGAGGAACCGCGCTTCAGCTTGATAGCAGACGCGGCTATCTCTGGACGAAAGGTTTTATCAGCGAGCTCGGCACATATCAGGGGCGAGAAGTCCCAAAACCGCTGAGCGTTGAAATAGTGGCAGGCGACACAGACTTAGCAACGGTCATGAAAGACCTGTTGATGCTGACAAAGTTGAATTTCAATAGTTGTGTTTACGCCGATGGGTCACCTGTGACACTTAGATTTGCGGATGCGGTTGGAGAAATCATAACTGCAGTTCCGGAGAAGTTTTCGATGGTTGCTGGCCCTCCGATGCCGTTTAAGCACTATATCTAGGCCCGATTTTTGCGGCCTGCGGCTTCCTCTTTTGAAACAAAATCCGCCAAATTGTTTCAATCTGGCGGGCAGCGGGCGTGCCGTTCAATTCGTATCCCTATTTCCTCTTCATCATCATCGTCTTCCTCGGCTTCCGGCTCATCGAGCAGCGGGCGCCGTCCGCTAAGCGCTATTTCCTACTGGCGGCGTCCTACATCTTCTATGCCTGGTGGCGGGCCGACTTCCTCGCGCTTCTGATCGGCTCGACGGTAATAAACTTCGTCCTTGGCCGCACCATCACCGCTTGTGTCGCACGGGGCCAGTCCGGCCATCTCCTGGTTCTCCTGGGCGTCGCCTTCAACCTCGGCCTGATCGCTCTGTTCAAGTACGCCGGTCTGTTCGCGCGCACCGCCGACGATCTGTTCGGGCTGACGCTACTGATCCCGAACTTCTTCCTGCCGCTTGCGATTTCCTTCTTCACCTTCGAGCAGATCAGCTATCTCGTCGATACGGGACGTGGCCAAGCGCCGGTCTATTCCTTCCTCGACTACGCGCTGTTCGTTGCCTATTTCCCGCATCTTATTGCTGGCCCCATAATCCGCCACAACGATCTGATCCCGCAGTTTCGTCGCGACCGCGAGTCTTGGGAACGTGCGAACGATCTCTCGCTCGGTCTCTCGCTTTTTTCGATGGGTCTCGCCAAGAAGACCCTGATCGCTGACAACCTTGCGCCGTTTGCCGATCTGATCTTCGGCGCCGCGCAACAGGGGATGCATATTGGCTTCGCCGACGCTTGGCTTGGCACGCTGTTCTTCGGCTTTCAGATATATTTCGACTTCTCGGCCTATACCGATATGGCGCTGGGCTCGTCCTGCCTGCTGGGCATCCGCCTGCCGTTCAATTTCAACTCGCCCTATAAGGCGGCGAGCATCATCGAGTTCTGGCGCCGCTGGCATATCTCGCTCTCGACCTTCCTGCGCGACTACGTCTACTTCGCCCTGGGCGGCAGTCGCCGCGGTACGGTTCGGCGCTATCTCAACGTCATGGCGACCATGCTCATAGGTGGGCTATGGCATGGCGCCAACTGGACCTTTGTGGTCTGGGGCGGGCTGCATGGGCTGTATCTGGCTATCAACCACGGCTTCCGTGATCTCGCCGCGCGCAAGGAGTGGCGGCTGCCGGGAGGCTGGCACGGAGTGGCCCATGCCGGCGGGATACTCCTTACCTTCTTCGCCGTCACCATGGCCTGGGTGGTGTTTCGCGCCGGTGATCTCGCTGCGTCACTGTCCGTCTATGCCGGACTGATCGGCCGCGGCAGCTCGCATCTGCTGACATTCTCGCCGCTTGCCACCACAGCGCTTGCCGCGCTGTTCGCGCTGGTCTGGCTCGCGCCCAACAGCATGGAGATGACGTGGGCCTATCGCCCTGCGCTGCCGCCCGGCACCGATACGGCATTGGGCCCGGCAGGCAGGCTTGCCTGGAAGCCAGTGCGTCTCCAGGCCGTGGCCTATGGCATGCTCTGCATCGTCGCCATGTTGGCGCTCTCCAATCTTAGTCCCTTCATCTATTTTCAGTTCTGAGCGATGCGCGCGAGCTATCCTGCTTGGTTCCTGACCACCGTTACGCTCGCGCTCGCGGCGGTATTCGCCTTCAACGCCATTGCCGAGCACTACATTCTCGACGCGCCGAACGGCCCGAGCCTGCAGACCATCACTGGGTTCGAGCGCGTGCTGAAACCAGTTTGGCTCGACGCAATGCATCCAGACGTCGTTCTGGTGGGCTCAAGCCGCGTCCGCGACGCTTTCGATCCCGTATTGGTCGCACGGGCGACGGGACTTCGCATTTTCAACTATGGCGTCTCCAGCACCTCTGCGTATGAGACCCGCCGCTTCGTACAGGATGCCGCCGCCCATGCCGGGGTGAAGACGATCGGCGTGTCGCTCGACGCCTTTCAGGGCGGCGAACGCGGCGGTTCTGGCTTCGACGAGACGCGGCTCGCGGTCACCGCAGATGGCGATTCCACGCCGCGACGCGGGCTCTGGCTCTTCACCACGCGCTATCTGAGCGGTGGCGCACTCGGCATGCATGTGCAAAGCGTCTATCTGTTATCGCGTCTTGGTACCGGTGAGACCGCCGCCGACCGACCCGATCTGTTCGGAGCCTATGCGCAAATGACCCCAAGGGTGATGGCGCGCGACCTCCTGCATCGTCGTGCCCGTACGATGCAAATGTCCGAGGGCGGACATCGACAGCTCCGCGCGCTCTTGGATGCCGTCTGTCGGCGCGACCTGGACCTGATCCTGTATTTTCCGCCAGACCGGATCGAGATACAGCGGCGCTATCTCGCGAACGACGCCAAAGGCCTTGCTGCCTTCAAGAGCGTTGTCGCCCGCGAGGCGCGGGCGCACAATGCCGCCTGCCGCAGCCGTGTCTCTGTCTTTGATTTCCTTCAGCCAAGTCCGCTGAGCACTGAGCCGATGGTGAACGGCGAAAGCCCCAGCTATGTCGACCTTATACATATCCGCCCGCCGGCCGGGCTGCGCCTGCTAAAAACGATGATCCATCGTCCCGGTGCCGAGCCCGCGCTTGACCGCGAACTCGTCTTTGATGTTGGCCGCACCATCGCGCGGGCTCCGAAATAAGAGAGCCCCGGCATTGCGCCGGGGCTCATGTCAAACGCCTGCCTTTGACCCAGCAAGACTCCGCAGATACTCCACCGCTTGCTGCGCGAGACCGGCAGCTTTGAAGATCGCGCGATTGTCCTGGCCAAGGATTTCCAGCCAGCGCGCGATGTAGGCGGCATGATCGGGACGCGGCGCATTCACAATCCCGAACGCCCCGCACAGGAACGCCGCCCCAAGTTCGGCCACCAGTTCCTCGAACGCGTAGTCGCTGTCGCCGAACTTCTTGCCCAGGACACGGGCGAGGCGATGCTCGGCGCCCGTCCAGTGCGTCAACTCGTGCAGCAGGACGGCATGATAGGCTTCGGTAGGCGAACTTGTCGGTGTGCCGATGAACCGTTCCGGCGCTGGCATTTCAATGTAGTCCTCCTTGCGCCGGTAACAGGCAATCGCCGAGCCATGGCGCACCTCCGCACCAATGGCCGCGATGAACGCAGCAACCTGCTCGTTGAGCGCCACATCTGAAGGCCGCGGCGGCAGCGGCAGTTCCCAGCCGTCTATCTGTGCGAAGTTGAAGACATGGGAATGCCGCAATACGAACCGCGGCGCTTCGGCTTCGTCGCCGCTGTCCGCGTCCGCGCCGCTGTCGAGTTTCTTGTAGAACACGATCGACGCGCCGCGCTCGCCTTTGCGGACCTGTGCGCCGAGCTTGCGCCATTGCTCGTAGCTCGCCCAATAACCCGACGGATAGAGCTGCTTCGCCGCCCGCGCCCACAGCAACACCACATTGATGCCGCGGTAGGACATTTCGGTAAGGGCATTGCGAGGCATGGCGACCGGGACCGCGCCGCCATGCCACGGCATGATGCAAGTACCGGCGCCGGCTTCGATGGCAACAACGATTTGCGCCGTGACGGCGTCGTAGATGCTGGGTTTCGATGTCGAAAGAACGTGGTGTGTCATTGCTACCTCCTGCTCACCCGGGAGCACCCGAAAATTCAGATGCTCCGGAGCAAGCAGGAGGGCGCTGATACCTCCTGCCCCGATGCTCATTGCTTGTTGGCGAACCAGGTCAGCGCGCAGGCCGCGGCGCTGAACAGCGCCAGATTGGGGCGCTCGCTTTCCCAGATTTTGCGCTTGGCCGGCAGCCGGTCGCGAAGCGCGCCAACATTGTTCGCCACGAACTGCGCAATTTCTTCACGCGTCCGCCCGCCCGAGCCGGACAACGCCGCCGCGATCTCCGCGCGCGTGAAAATCGCCACCTTGATGTTTCTGGCTTTTGCCAGGGCGGTCATGGTCGAGGCGAGACGTCTGATGCGACGGCTGCGGCGTGACGCCTCGCCTTCAAACTGCTCCATCACCAACACGGCGGGCTGATAACGCTCCAGCAGCGCGCCCAGCCGGGCTAAGGTGTTCTTGTGTTTTTCGCCACGTGCCTCGACGGAGCCCCAGTCGAAAGGCGACGTGGCGCTTTCAAAGAGCGCCCATCCAAAGCCGCGCGTGGTGGGATGGATGCCGAGTACGAATTGATTGTCGTCCATAGAGGGTCAGTTATCGGAGTGATTCCGAGTGATAAGTTTGGACAGCTTTGCGCTCGCGTGCGGGTGCAGGCCACGATATGTGCCTGCTTGCAGGTGCTTTGCGCGTACGCTGATCTCAAGTGCGACCGTGGAATGCAGACGCGGGAATATCATCCGGATCGGCCGATTGAATATCAGCGCGCAAGCGATCAGCGCCTTCACGCCGGGATGCTTCTTTCCGGTTTCGTACTCCGCGATAAGCCCTTGAGAGCGCAGTCCAAGCAGCGCCGCAAGCTCTCTCTGCGAGAGTCCGCTCGATTTGCGATATGCGCGAAGACGGCAGGGATAGGCCATAGGAAGCTGCCGCACCATCGTCGGCGATGCGGCGTTTGTGGGCTAGACGGGTAAATATCGCTGCAAGCGATACGCACGCGACGCGGCGGCACGGTATCAAGCGCATCTAAAATTGTGCCGGCATTTTTTTGGACAAGCTCCGTGTGCTGTGGACAACGGCGCTATTGCGTCAGCGCGGGAACGACAATGACGCCATGGCTCTTGCGCAGGGGCATCGACAATTCGCGCAGTGCCCGGCCAACATCGCGGACGGAGAGCAAGGTCTGATCCGCATCCCGGTTGGCGCGGTTGGCGATGTCGCTCAGCGCAATGTTTCCTTTGCGCTCCTTGCGCGCTTGCACAAGCGCCGACGATACGCGCGCTTCCACGCTCGCTTCCCTCTCAATTGCCAGCGTCTCCTGCTGCTGGCGCATCAGGCTTGCGAAGTCCTCCCGCAGTTTGGGGTCGTCCATCAGCGAAAGCAGGGGCAGCGCCATCTGATTGAGCCTGGGATCGAGACCCTCGATTTTCCGGGTAGGATCGATGCTCACCGCAAAACGGTGTTGGAGACGGAAATCCAGGAGCCGGTTGCGCAAAACGAGGGCTTCCTCTGCGAGGCTCGCAGGCTGTTCGATCGGAATATCCGCGCGCAGAGGGCGATTGCCCATCTGTTCGGTCAGGAAGCGACTTTCCAGTGCTTCGTCGCGGAAAGCGCCGCGCATCGCGACGATCTTGGGCCCGAACACCGAGAACGCCGCCGGATTGAACTCCTTGGCGCGACTTTGCAGCGTGCGCAGGACGGGCAGCCCGCGGACCGTGCCGTTGTTGAGGATTTTGACCAGATCCACGGTCTTGTCGGAGAACCGCAGGTCGGCTTCGTCGAGGACGAGGGTTCCGCCAAAGCGGTCAAGCGTGTGGAAGATCGGCGAGACGGTCGAGGCGCCGGATGCAAAGAACCCGCGATAGGCAATCGAACCCAAGGCAATAAGGGCGCGGGTCTTGCCGGAGCCGTACGCGCCGCGAACCCGCAGGATCGGGATTTCGCTGAACGCATCGTGCACCCAGCTGAGCAGGATGTAGTGCGCGGCGATCTTCTCGAAGAGGGGCGAGAAGTCCACGTAACGATGCAGATAGGCCTCGATATCCGCTATCAGCACACTCTTGCTGAGGAGCGGTTGCGGCTCGCTCGGTAGCAGGACGCAACCATGGGCGATCAGATTGTTGGTCGCGCTGTAAGGAATAAAGTGGTGTCCGACGGGCGAATGGTGTTCCTTGACGCACTGCCAGTTTCCGTTCTTGCCCACCGCGAGCGCCGTCTCCTTGCGGACGGCATCGTATACGAGTTCGACGATCGTCTCGTCGTAGACGCTCGACACGGTTGGTGTGGCTTCGGTTCCTTCGGTCTGCATTGCTCCACGCTACTGCGAGCGAGCGCCGGCGCTAGGACAGGAATTATCGCCGGCACCGCGGGCGCTTCGGTGATATTCCCCGCCCTAGCGTTCGGCGCCCGTCGCGCAACGATGGCGTTATGGCGGAGCGAACACCTGGCGATATCATTCTCGATAAATATATGCCGCAGGCGAGCGCAGAGGAGCGCGATGCTGCCCGGCAAAACCTGCAGCGTTTGGCACGGCTTATTCTGCGCGTTCATGACCGGCTGGATCGCTATCCACAACAGGCGATTCGCGCAACCGGTGTCTCTGCGGTAGATTCGGAGTCACCGTCCGCCAGCCTATGAGCAAGCGCTATTTCGCGTATATCCGCGTCTCCACGACCAAACAGGGCGAGCGGGGCGCGTCTCTCGCGGAACAGCGCAACGCTATCGTGGCCTACGCGTCTCACAACGCACTGACGGTCGGCGAGTGGTTCGAAGAGATGGAAACGGCCGCCAAGCAGGGGCGGCGAACCTTCACGAAAATGCTGGTCCGCCTCAAATCGGGCGGGGCCCAGGGTCTTATCATTCACAAGATCGACCGCGGCGCGCGCAACCCGCGCGACTGGGCCGACATTGGAGACCTCGTCGAGCAAGGTGTCGATGTGCGGTTTGTGACCGACAATTTCGACCTGCAGACGCGCGGCGGCCGCCTCTCCGCGGACATCCAGGCCGTCGTTGCGGCCGACTACATCCGCAATCTGCGCGAAGAAGTAAAAAAAGGAATCTATGGGCGTCTGCGGGCGGGGCTCTACCCATTCCGCGCGCCGCCCGGCTATCTGGATACCGGCAAGGGCAAGCTCAAGCTGATTGACCCTGTGAAGGGACCGATCATTCGCTGGCTCTTCGAGCGTTATGCCAGCAACACCGTCGGGTTTCATCGGCTGCGCTGCGAGCTCTGGGAGAAGGGACTGCGCTCCACCGGCGGAAAACGTGTCGGCCTCAACGCCCTGACCAGCATCCTCAACAATCCCTTCTATATGGGTGTGGTCCGCCTCAAATCGACCGGCGAGACATTTGCGGGCAGTCACGAGCCTCTGATCTCCAAGGCGATCTACGAGCGCGTCCAGGCGATTCTGCGAAATAGGACCGCGCCGCGCGCGAAGAAGCACACCTTTCTGTTTCGGCAATTCGTCAAATGCGGCAATTGCGGGCGCCGAACGTTGACGGGCGAGCGGCAAAAGGGAAACGCCTATTACCGTTGTCACGACGAACGGTGCGCCGGGGTTTCGTGGCGAGGCGATGTGCTGGAAGGCGTGATTGCGAAAGAGATCGCGGGAGTTCGCTTAAGCGTGGGGGAAATGGGGGATGTCGGGGACGTTATCCGGCGAGAATACCTCGCCAATGCCGAGGACAGAGAGGATTTCAAGCGGTCATCGTCTTTGCGCCTGCAGCACCTGGATGCGAGGTTGGACCGGCTTACGGATTTGCTGGTGGACGACGCGTTGGACCGCGACGCTTACAACAGCCGCCGCGAGACTCTCCTTATGGAACGGGCAGGGCTTGTCGAAGAACTGGCTCTCATAGAACAGAGCTCGCCGCTGGATCGGACACTCGAATGGTTCGAACTGCAAAATAATCAGCTTCTAGGCTTCGAAACGCTCTTGGACGACGAGAAGCGAGAATTGCTCGAAACTCTATGTTCGAACTTCACCGTGAGCGGAAAAAATCCAGTCGTTACGCTGCAAAGTCCGTTTCGGGAGATCGCAGAACTGCCAACAGCGAATTATTGTGCACATTATCGGGACGACCTTCGAACTTTTCAGGTGGTGGAGATACTGAAGCGGTATGCGGAGAGTGACGGTAATAGTCTCGATACTCGTCCCCCACGTCCCCTTCATCCCCGCCGGCACCCGCCCGAGACAGGGGCTGCCCTTCAATAAAGCCCCTGGAATACAGGTGGGGTGCCGACGAGCGGCTGCTATATAAGCTTCATTTCGCTCAGGAAGCGTGACGGTGCCTTCCGCCAGTTGTCATATTGTGCGGCCCATGAGAGGCGTAGCCGCTTTTTTGTGCGCGTAATTGCGACGAAGCAATTCCGACGCTCCTCTTCCATCTCAGGTGACGTGTCACCTCTTTTTAGACTTTGCCAAGAGGGCAATAGCGATTCCGCTAGTCCGGCGACATATACAAAGTCGAACTCAAGCCCCTTCGCTCCATGGACTGTGAGTAATACTACAGCACCGGGGTCGCGCGGTGGTTCCTTTGAACGTAGAGACATGCCTTGCACTACTTCCTGCAATTCAGGTTCGCCGCCTTTTTCGACACGTATTTCGCGCATGACCGAATCCCACGCTGACTTGTCCTCGTCCGCATCGCTCACTATCCCTTCGCCCTCGGCCCCGCTCGATACAAGTATCGGGACTATTTCTCTGACCACTTCTTTCCATGAAGACCGCGATAGCACCAATTTTCGTGCACATGATTCCAGTGCTTCGGCGATAGGCGTCCGAATTTTGGCAATAGCCGAAATCCAATGTTCAATATATGTGTGCCCTGCCGCTTCAGCCTCGGCGATCAAACTTGCCGGGTCGAGGGTTGCTTGGGTAATACGATTTGCAGCGTTTACCAGAACTCGGAAGACAATACGATCCGTCGGACGAACTGTCTGATCGAGCAGGGATTGGAGCCACGCGAATTGAGGCGAAATATATCGATCCCTTCGCTGCGATAGAACTGCCTTGACGCCGACAAGACGAAGAGACGCGAGTACGCTTTCCAAGGTTTGCCGTGTTCGGGCGAGTACGGCAGTTCTGCCCCATGTTTCTTTGCCATCAGCCAGTATCGCTTTAGCAATCTCATCATATTCTTGCGAGCCCGTGTCGAATGCGCGCGTTTCGATCGTTCCTGCAGTACGTGCATGCGTTGCTACGATCGGCGTCTTATCGGGTGTTCTTTGGGTATTATATGCGACCAACATATTGGCCGCATCAACGATTTCCGCGGGGCACCTGTGATTTTCAACTAGCTGTATAAGCTCCGGATGAAAGTGATTTCGATATCTCTCAATTTGGCGGTAGCTAGCACCAGCCCATTGGTAGATGATTTGATCGTCGTCGGCGACAGCAAATATATTTTTGAATTCCTCGCCCGCCATCATGCGAATTAGGGTGTATTGCGCTGGAGAGGTATCTTGGAATTCATCAACCAGCCAATACTGATATGTCCGTCTAATTCGCGCGGCTATTGCGGGAACCGTACCTACTAGTCGACAGACTTCCAGAATAAGGCCATTGAAATCGAGGGCATTGCGATCGCGTAAGGCTGTTTCGTACAACTGATAAATCCGAGCGACGAGCTTCCCCGTGCTGGCATCAGCATATCGTGCAGCCGACTTTTCAACTGAAACCGGTATGGCTTTTAATCCGTCGATGACTTTTATCCATCGCGCAGCATCAAGCGTTGCGGGTAGCTCCGGGTCATGTGCGGTGGCAAACGCTTCAGCGAGCAGCTCTACGCGGTCGCTTTCCTGATCATAAATTCCAAAGTCGGGCTTAATGCCGATGTGAGAGCCGTGCAGGCTGAGGACTTGTGCGCAGAAAGCATGAAACGTACCGACAAAAGTGCGTCCAGTAAGGCCCGGCACTAAGTTTTCGATACGTTCTGCCATTTCCTTTGCAGCTTTGGTTGTAAAGGTGAGCGCGAGAATTCGGAAATTCTTGTCTGCTGTCTCGCTCAATATTCGGGCGATGCGCGTTGTAAGAACACGTGTCTTCCCTGCGCCCGGTCCTGCTAGCACCAATGCTGCACCATCCTGCCAATTCACCGCACGAAGCTGAATCGCGCTCTGTTCTTCAAGAGCGGCTTTCAGTTGCGGAGTCATAGCGACCCTGCTTTTAGGTCTGCGATGGCTTGAACGAATAAAGCGGGCATCTTGGCAGCGAGCACTGCATCGCTAGAGATGTGCCTTGCCAATGCGGTCATGTAACCGATTTTGGCGCCTTTTAGTTTTACCTTCAGTTCGGCAAGTGTGCAGGCCGCTGCGTCGCTCACGCCGATTTCCGTAAGTGTTGTACGAAGAAGAGTTTCGTGTCCATCGGCAATCAACTGATCCTCAAGCGAGTTTGGGTTAGGTAGCATGAAAAAACGTGACGCAAGGTCCGCTGACGAAAAGCCTCGCTTTATCAGAGATGTGCGGAATTTCGGACCCTCGGTATCACCGTCGGTAATCATGCGCCAGGGGATTTCAAAGGCGTCTGCGAGAGCGGGATAGATGCTGGCGTTACCGTTATTTTGAAAATCGATCACCGCGATGCCGTGCTGGTCCAGAGAATACCCCAACGCTCTGCCTAGGGCGTGGAGCAGAATATATTCTGACTGACCTTCCACAAGGAGCCAACGACGAGCAAAGAAAATCTCGCCCCGAATGCGTCGTCCGGCTATTGCGAGAGCATCCTCATCATCATTCGATATCAGCAATCGGCATTCATGTCTCAAGTCAGCCAACTTCGCTGCGGCATCTGTGATAGTTGGCCAACACCCAACCAACGCAGCCTCAGTTTTCTCATCAAACCAGCACGTCGCTGTAAGTTGGCCAGTCTCGTCATCCTTGAAAAAGATATTATTGGCCCCATTGGTGACGTGCGTCTCTACACTAGTGTTCCAAGGGAGGGCGGAGACTATTCTTCGCTGTAGCTGCGATACCTTGGTGCACCCGCTCACAAGTCGCACAATGCGAAGATTATGAAGTGGTACATGTTGCACAAAATATGGCGAATGCGTTGTAACTAGCTTCTGCCCAGGCAAGCCGGAGATTCGTTCCCATAAAGTGCGAGCAGCCTGAGGATGCAAATGCGCTTCAGGCTCTTCAATCGCAAATACCGGTTCAGCGCCTGGTCTCGGGTCATCAGCAAGTTGCTGGATAACAGCCGCTTGGAAAAGATACATGACAGATAGGCTCTGCAGTCCTTGACCATGATGGTCGAGGGGCAACCACGGTCGCATCTCATCGTTACGCAAGACCAATCCTGCCCGAGACAGTAACTCCCAAACGTCCATCGGAAGCATTCGCAACCGTGCGGCACCTGGTCCTTCATTGATTGCTATCTGGGTCGCCTGACCGACGGTGCTTGCGATAGATGCAAGTCGGGGATCTGATCCGAGCAGTTTCGCGTCTAGTTCATCGAGTGCGGTCTTGATTTCTGCCCTTGTCTCTTTTGCTATTTTGATCGAACGTAGCAGGCGACCCCAGTAGGACGATCTCGGGCCAAATTCTTCAATCGCATCGCGCAGAGCTCCCAGCCAGAACAAAGGGAGGTATTGGAAGAAGCCTGAAAGATTTGTTGCACGCGTTGCTTTCCCAGTTAAGGGGTTGCCGTTTGAATCCAGAAATTCCCAAGCTGGCTCGAACGCCTCTTCTGTCTCGTTCCAGGTGCACGAAATTCTCAACGTTATGGCGTTAAGGCCAGAAGCACTCGTTGTCGCAATCTCTTCTAGAGCGGCAACCATGTCATCCGGCCATGCCGTTGCTTGCGGTTCTTGAAGCTTTATTTCGATGCTTACCGGAGGCAGCGTACGGGGATCGTCACCCGGATTGGGGCAGTAGACGTCGTGTTCGGTGAACCCGGTTCCTCGCTGCCCCCATCGCCGAGTAAGAGTTATTCGAATTGCTTCTAGAATGGCGCTCTTGCCGGCATTGTTGGCACCAATAAATACGGTGGTGTCATCGAGTTCTAGCTCAAGCAATTTGATTGAACGAAAGTTGGCTACTCGTAATTGGGATATCCGCATAATAATGCTCTCGCTATCTTGGCGGGTATATTACCACTTTTATCGCTAAACTATGCCTCACTATTTCGCCTACACCCGTGTCTCTACCCGTACCCAAAGCCAATACGGCGTCTCCCTTACAGAACAGCACGACGCTATCGCCGCGTACGCGGTCGCCAGGGGCCTTGTCATCAGCAAGTGGTTTGAAGAGAGCGAGACCGCGGCCCGTACGGGCCGCAAGGTATTTAAGGCCTTGGTCTTCGAACTCTCGAAGAAACGTGCGGCCGGTCTCATCATCCACAAGATCGATCGCGGCGCGCGCAACCTCAAGGAATGGGCGCAGATCGGCGACCTCATCGATATGGGTATCGACGTTCGGTTTGCGCACGACGACCTGCGCCTCGACTCACGTGGTGGCCGTCTCGCTGCAGACATCCAGGCCGTCATCGCCGCGGACTACGTCCGGAACATGCGCGAGGAGATAAGGAAGGGCTTTCTCGGGCGACTGAAGCAGGGCCTCTATCCCCTCCCGGCACCGTTCGGATACCGAAACGCAGGACCGCGTCATGCCAAAGTCCCTGATCCGTATACGGCGCCGCTAGTGCAAGAGCTGTTCGCCCGGTACGCCACAGGGCAGTGTTCTTTAGGAGACCTGGCTGATCTTATGCGCGAGCGCGGAAGATTAAGCATCCGCCGCGGCCAGCTTGGCGTTGGGAGTATAGATCGTGTTCTGCGCAATCCGTTCTATACGGGCACTATCTATCTGCGCTCATCGGGACAAACGTATCCCGGCACACACGCACCTCTTATTGATCGCATGCAGTTCGATCAGGTTCAGGCTCTCCTCAGTGCCAAGCGTCCGGGCCGCGCCCGCCGGCGTCACTACTATGCCTATGCTGGCCTCATACGTTGCGGCTGCGGATACGCTTGCACCGGCGAGAGTGTAAAGGGCCATGTGTACTACCATTGCCATCGGTGCCGTATCGCGATCACCGAGAAAGCGTTTGAAGCGAAGCTAGTATCGAGATTCGCGCCGCGCGCAGAAGCCGAGCATCTACCCCTCAGCACCTGTATACGCATCGCGCACTCCCACTACATCATGAGAGACGGAGAAATCCTCGCAGGGGACGGCGGGGACGTGGGGATGAGCCACTGACCGCCCTGAGCGAGGCGCACGACAGACATTAGGATAAGTTCGAACTTTCGTACGGCCTTACCTCAGAAAGTGATCGTATACAGACTACCTGAACCGCAATTCTACGGCCCAATGCCTATGCGTTTTGTCTAGACGTGGAAATATCGCTGTCTGTGATGACGAGTGCACATTATCGGGACGACCTTCGAACTTTGCAAATTGTCGACATACTCAAAGTGTACGCCGAGAGCGGATTTAGCCATAGCTCCGCTACTCGTCCCCCACGCCCCCCTGGTCCCCGCCGGCATCCGCCCGAGACAGAGGCTGACCTTCAATAAAGCCTCTGGATACGGGGCGGGATGTCGGCGTGCGCGGGGAAGAGAGACATTTTTTTGACGAGGAAAACCAAGCTTTCATACGCTGTTCATCGCAGGTCGGCGTACAATCGAATGTGCCGCGCGAACGAAAAGGAATGGGGAAGTGTCTCTGCTGCTTTCCATCATCAAGCTTCTCGAAGCGCTGGCGTCGATCATGGAAAAGGCTGCCAATGCAATACGGCGCGAGTTCTCGCTCACTCCTCAGCGTGTGCGATGGTGCTCCGCGAATTCTCCTGTGGGAACCGGCCTCTTGGCCTGGACGGATGATCCCGCGACGGTCGCGCGCCGCGAAGAGTTTGTTCCTTGGCCCCGGTTTCAGTCGGAATTGGAGCGCAATCTCCTTCCGCGCATGTTTGCCGATCCGCGCGGATACCGGTTTGTCGTGGGTGCACATCATGGCAAGGAAGATTGGCTCATGCATCTCGTTGGACCGAACGGTTTGCCCTTCGGGGATGTGTGGTTTGGAGTCAATCCCGACGGCGACTGGGCCCAGGATGGTTTAGTTAGAGTGGGCAGCGCGCTTCGCTCGCCACACGTTTGGCAGACCTATCGGCGCTTGTCGGACGGCAGCTACGAGCGGCTTGCTTCGCGGTTTCGGACGCTGGAGCAGGTGCCTGAAGCCAGGCGGCGGGCGACGCCCTTTAGTAGCGCGACTTAAGATATCGCATTTTCTCGCGTTGTTATCGAAACAAAAGGTCGGGAACAGCGGGCAATTGCGTACACGGTCCTTGCGCCAGTAATACTTCCTACGAGCTCGAAACCGGTATGGGCGTGTGCGCCGCCCGATCTGAAATGGCGACGTTCCGGCAAGTTGAAGATGTGAGCCTGCGGCGATAAATCCGTACCTACCGTGACGCTGCGTCCCGTCATTTGCTGGGAGGATGCTGTCGGACATTTCGTACTTCGCTCGCACCAATCATCACAACAGGCACATCCGCTTCGGCATCAAGCAAGCCGACCGGCTTTCACACATCTACATGATCGGCAAGACCGGCGTGGGAAAGTCTTCGCTGCTACGGACGCTGGCCTTGCAGGATTTCGGGGCCGGTCGCGGCTTTGCGCTGGTCGATCCGCATGGCGATCTCGTCGAGCCGCTGGCCAAGGGCATCGCCACCCTCGATCCCGAGCGGTTGTTCTATCTTAATGCCGCCGATCCGTGGCAGCCTTATGGCTACAATCCGCTCAGGCGTGTGCGCGCCGACAAGATTCCGCTCGCCGTCTCCGGGCTTCTCGAAACCCTCAAGAAACTCTGGCCCGATGCCTGGGGGGTGCGCATGGAGCATGTGCTGCGCAACAGCCTCTATGCGCTCTTGGGCCGCGACGGCTCGACGCTCCCCGATATTCTCAGGCTCTATCATGACGAAGACTTCCGCAAGGAAGTGGTGCGCGATATCGAGAACGACATCGTGCGCGATTTCTGGACGAAGGAGTTCGAGCACTATCCCGCGCGACTGCGTGCCGATGCGGTGGCGCCGATCCAGAACAAGCTCGGCGCGTTGCTCGCCGATCCGATGCTCTATCGCATCCTGGTCGAGCCCAAGATCGATCTCAGCTTCCGCAGGATCATGGACGAGGGCCGCATCCTTCTCATCAATGTCGCCAAGGGCCGGATCGGCGAGGACAGTTCGCTGCTCTTGGGCGGCCTGATCGTCTCCACCATCGGCCTTGCCGCCTTCAGCCGCGCCGAGACCCAAACCCGCAAGCCCTTCTTTCTCTATGTCGATGAGTTTCAGAACTTCACGACCTTGATGCTCGCCAACATGATGTCGGAGCTGCGCAAATACGGACTCGGGCTGACGCTCGCCCATCAATACATGCATCAGCTGGAGCCCGAGATTCTCCACGCCGTGCTCGGCAATGCCGCCACTTTGATCTCGTTCCGGGTGGGCCCGGAAGACGCTTCGGTGCTCGCCAAGGAGTTTCAGCCGACGTTTACGGTCGAGGACCTGCTCAACCTTCCCAACCACGCGATCTATTTAAGGCTCATGATCGACGGCATGCCGAGCCGTCCCTTCAGCGCGACGACGCTGGCCGCCTAACCGAAACCCCATCGCTCACGGCGATATAAGTGCCCCTAGCACGCGCATCGTGCGCGCGGGACGATGGCGCATGGGCACCTGATCTTTTCAGCAAGCCTCGCCGCCCAGTTCGAAACGCGGCGCAACCCAACCCATAAAGGAGATTAACGATGAGCAAGTCGCTCAAGACGATTCCGCTTTGCCAATTGCAACCCAGCAAGGTCAATGTCCGCAAAACCGATTCGATCGCGGACGTCGACACACTTGCGGCTAGCATCGATGCACATGGGCTTTTGGAGAACCTCGTTGTGTCTCCGGCCGGCGAAAGGAACGGCGAGCCCCGCTTCGATGTGACCGCGGGCGGCCGGCGCTATCGGGCGCTCATGCTGCTCGCCAAGCGCAAGAAGATTCCAGCCGACCATCCGGTCCCCTGTCTTGTCCGCAAGGCGAATGGCGCAAGCCCGACCGAGTTGTCGCTTGCCGAGAATGTCGAACGCGTGCCGCTCCACCCGGCCGACCAGTTCGAGGCCTTCGCCAAGCTCCATGCCGAGGGACTTTCCGCCGAGGACATCGCCGCAAGGTTCGGCCTCACAGCCGCGCTCGTGGTACAACGCCTCAAGCTCGCCGCCGTCTCGCCCCGCCTCGTTGCCGAGTACCGCAAGGAGGAAATGACGCTCGAACAGCTTATGGCCTTTGCGATCAGTGACGACCAAGAAGCCCAGAATGCGTACTGGTTCGATCTTCCCTATGCCGATCGGTCGGCCTACGGCATCCGCCGCCATCTCACCGGGGCGCATGTCGAAGGCGCCGACCGTCGCGCGCGCTTCATCGGCGCCAAGGCGTACGAAGAGGCCGGCGGCGTCATCGTCCGTGACCTCTTCGATGCGGAAGACGAGGGATATTTCGTGGATGTGCATCTGCTCGACCGGTTGGTGGGCGAAAAGCTCGACGCCTTCTCCAGCGGCATCCGTGGCGAAGGTTGGAAATGGGTGGAGATCGCGGTCACGCCGGAGCAGGCGTCGACCGCGCGCTTCTCCCGAGCAGCGAAAGCCGAAGTGGCATTGAACAAGAAAGACGAAAAGCGTCTCGCCAAGCTTGCAGCCCGCTACGACGATCTCGTTGCGGAGCTCGAAGACAACGACGCCAGTGGCTCCGACGAGCTGGACCGGGTCTCGCAAGAACTCTCCGCGCTCCAGGCCAAACAGGAAACCTGGCCCGATACAGAGAAGGCCCGGGCCGGTGTTCTCATCTGCCTCGACCACGACGGGTCTATTGCCGTGGTTCGGGGACTGGTGCGGCCCGAGGACCGCAATCCGGAGCGCGGGGAGGTTGAGGCTGGGGCCGATCGCGCCAGAACCCGCGGTCCTTACTCGGACGCGTTGCTCTTGGAGCTCTCGGCGCAGCGTACCGCGGTTCTTCGGGAGGTTCTTGCCGATCGCCCGGAGCAGGCTTTGACCGCGCTTCTGGAATGTCTGGTGAGGGCCGTGTTCTTCGAGAGCATTTCGAGAGAGAGTCTCGATATCGGCATTCACATCGCCGATCTCGACCGGGCATCTAAGTCCGTCGGCGAAAGCAAGGCAGTGGAAGCATTTCGGGCGCGGCATAACGCGTGGCAGGCCCGATTGTCCGACGTGGAAGACGTTTTGGAGTTTGTCGAAGCATTGAGCTCACCCGAACGTATGTCTCTCCTTGCGCATTGTGTCGGCGCTTCCGTGAACCTCCTTTGGCATCGCGACGATTTTCAAAGCCTTGTCGCGGCCGCGGATCGTCTGGTGCAGAGGCTGGACTTCGATATGGCGGATTGGTGGCGGCCGAGCGTCGCCAACTTCTTCCGCTTCATCAGCCGGGATCAGATCTTCCAAACCGTCTTGGAGGGCGTGTCGCGGTTCGAGGCCACGCGGATCTGCGGCCTCAAGAAAGCAGAAATGGCCGAACGAGCGCAAACTCTGTTCGCAAGGACGCGCTGGTTGCCCAAACCGCTGCAACCACGGGAGCGGGACATCGAGATGCAAGATGGAGATAGGCGTCTCAGCGATTGAACCTGAGCCGGCACTTTTGTGCCGGCTCTTTTTTTGCATTGACCGCGCGCCATGTGCGCCGTGCCGCTCCCAAATAACTGCGTCAGGGCGACAATTCGAAGACCGTGCCGTGATTATCGTCGCCGCCAAGTTCGGTCACGCCGTAGAAATTGCCCGACCCGTCCCGGATCAGACCGCCATTCGGCGTCGCGCCATCGGTGCAGCTGGCCTGGCTGCAAAAATTGTAGAGCACGGTGTAGGTGCCCGTCGATGACACGCGAAAGACCACGCCATCGCGCTGGCCGCCGCCCCCGCTGCCACCTTTCTGCGTCATGCCGTACATCGAATTGGAGACGGTATCGATGATGGGTCCATAGCCGTCCTCGTTCGCCGGCACGCCGTCGGTGCAGTTGAACTGCGAACCGCTTGTGCAGAAATTGTAAATCGGCGTCGCCGTTCCCCCGCTGCCCGCAACGCTGAAAAACGTGCCGTCGCCCGCCGGATCGAACCCGGTGCCACCGACAAAGGTCATTCCGAGCAGGTTTCCGGAGCCGTTCCGGCTGACCTCTCCCAGAAGGCCGTATCCCACCGTGTCGCCGGCGGCAAAGGGATAGAGGATCGACTCCGACCAGGATCCGCCACCGCCGGGATCGACCAGCTTGTAGACAATGCCGCCGCCATGCTCCCCGCCGCCGGCCGTTCCGTACAGGGCGCCGAGACCGTCCATGATCGGGGCGGCTGTCGGAGCCTCGCCGTCGGAATTCGAAATCCCGAGAAAAGAGTAGAGAACGTCATAGCTCCAAAGCGTGGTCGATCCGTTCGGCTTGATCCGGAACACAGCGCCAAGTCCATTCGGCCCGCCGCGTTCGGCCGTGCTGTAGAGCGGCGCGAGTCCGTTGTAGAGGCTGCCCGATTGGGCCCCGGCATAGGTCAACCGGCCGTCGGGCTTATAGCCGTCCGCGCATCCCGTGGTTGGACAGAAAGCATGCAGGACATGCAGGTTCCAGGGCGGCGCGCCCGAACTCGTCGGCGACAACTGAAATACCACTCCGTTATACGCCGTGCCGCTCAGACCGCCGCCGCCTTTCTGCGCCGTGCCGTACAGATTGCCGCGCGTGTCGAGGATCAGCCCGGCGACAGGCGCGCTGCCGTCGGTGCAACTCGATCCGCCCGTTGCGCAAAAATCGTAAAGCACCGTGTAGGTCCAGGAGCCGGATCCGCCCGCTGGTGGGCTCAGCCGGAACACCGTACCCGCGCTATGGGCACCCAAGATCGCGTTGCTTCCGTAGAGATTGCCGGCACTGTCCATGATGAGCCCGCCGGTCGGCGTGGCGCCGTCGGAGCCGCCCATCGAATGCAGGCGGGTGTAGGTATATGCCGCGCTGCTCTGCGCGAAGAGCACGCCGCAAAGCTCCATCGCGGCGAACAGCGCCACCCATCTTCCTGAGGTCTTTTGCATCGCACAACTCCCAAACGAGTTTCAATGGGATGCTACCATGGCCTGTCGCGTCATCCTTCCTCAAAAATGCGTTCCCGAAATCGCAACGATTCTGGCTGTGACGATAACCGCGGATGGAAGCTGCGGCGCGGGCCGGCATTGATCCTCTCATGGTTGAGGCTTAAAGTTCCGCGCCCTTGCGGAGGGGATGTCATGGCACGCGTTGGAGCGCTCGGTTTGGGTTTGGCGCTCGGTCTTGCGCTCACAAGTCCGGCCGTCGCCGCTCCGCACTGCACACCGGCCCAGACAAAAACTGCCAACGCCGCGCTGAAACTCTCCGCCGCCGCACAAAAAGCGTCGATCGCCACAAACCTTCCCTTCGGCCTGCCCAAGGACCCCCACGCCGATGGCCGTGAGATCCTGGTCCAGGACGGCTATGTCGTCGAATATGACGACGCGTTGCGCGATCCGGTCTGGAGCGCGGAAGCGGTCGGCGTCAAGCCGCTGGGCAAGGTGAAGCGCATCGATTGTTTCCGCCGCGATCCGCGTGTCGGCGACGCCGCGGCTTCGCTGCCGTCGGACTACAGCGAGCCCATCTTCGATCAGGGCCACATGTCGCCGGCCGGGGACCAGACGACCTCCGTCACCGCCATGGTCAACACCACGCTGATGTCGAACATGACGCCGCAATACTGCCACTTCAATCGCGGCATCTGGGAGATGTTCGAGGAGATCGTGCGTTCGTGGGTGGACAATTATGGCACGGTCTATGTGCTCACCGGCAGCGTCTTCAAGGACGATCCGGTCGAGCGCATGAAATCCAACAACGGCAAGTCACGCGTCGCGGTGCCGAGCGCCATCTACAAGCTTCTCGCCTACAAGCTGAATAACGGCGGGCTCGTCACGCTTGCGGTCGAACTCCCCAACACCAATGCCAAGATCAGTAAACCCAAGGCGGTCGCCTATCTCAAATCCCATGTCGTCACGCTCGGCCAGCTGAAGGACGATACCGGCCTGAAATTCTTTCCGGATTTCGCAGGAACGATCCGCGAAGCGACGGCCGACACGTTCTGGGACACCGATCATGCGAAATATTCGCCGATCGACACGGCCTGTCATTGAGATGCGCGCATCTTGCAAGGACATCCCTTTGAAACAAGCGATCTTAATTCTCTCGCTGGTTCTTCTGTCGGGAACAGCGCACGCCCGGCCGATGAGCGATGCGGAGATCCGCCGTTCGATCATCCAGGACTCGCTGGCGTCCTATCCCGGCAATTGCCCCTGTCCTTACAACACCGACCGCCGCGGCCATGCCTGTGGCGGCCGCAGCGCCTATAGCCGGCCGGGCGGGTATGCGCCGATCTGCTACGCGAGCCAGGTCACGGTGGAGATGATCGCGCAGTATCGCCTGCAACACCGGCAATAAGGACATCACATGCGCTCGTCATGACGGCATTGCGATGGATGTTGTCACCAGTCTTTCGGGTCGGCGTTCTTCGTTCTGGTTTGGCCGACGGCGTCTGGCAATCGATCTGCGAGTTTCAAGCTCTAGAGGGGGAAATCATGGCGGAAAAGCCGAAGTCAGACGATCTCGTTCAACTCATTTCGGATTCTCTAAGATTTCAGCGCAAGTGGCAGCGCCTGTCGATGGCGGCTTATGTTCTTAGCACGACCGGAATGCTTCTTTGCACCACTATCGGAACCTATTCCGCTGCACGAAACTACTCGCAGCTGGCTGCCGCTCTGGCAGCCATCTCGACTGTGCTGATAGGCATCGAGAAAAGCCTCTTGTTCCGGGAAAAGTGGAAGTTTCATCTGGCATTTTCCACACGTTTGGCCGTGCTGCTCACAAAATTGAATATCGAAGGCGTCGATGTCGCCACGATCGCAAAGGAATACAGCGCGATACTCGAAAGCTATGCGAATTCCATCCCGATTTCCGCGCGTGAAAGCCAGTAGGAAATTGCATGCGGCGCAAAGATGACGGTGCGTCTGCTGCCCCAGACCGGCGTCGATACCCTGAAGTGATCCGGGGACATTCACCACGATGCAGACATGCATTTAGCGGGAGGCGTGAATGAAACAGATATTGATCACGGTGCATGGCATCCGGACGTTTGGACAGTGGCAGGAGCGTTTGGGTGGTCTGCTTCGAAAGGCTGGTTCTTCGGCGCACATTGTGCATTTCAAATACGGCTATTTCTCCTCCGCTGCATTCCTGATTCCGCCTCTGCGCTATTTCATGGTCCGGCGATTTGCGCGCGCGGTCATGCAGTTGAGCTTGGCCAACCCCGACGCAACTATCAGCTTTGTCGCGCATAGCTTCGGTACCCATCTCGTTGGCTGGGCGCTTCAGAGACTTGCACGGGGGCGCCCGTTTCCGGGCGATATCGTCCTTCTTGCGGGCAGTGTGTTGAAACCCACCTTCCCCTGGAACGATTTGATCGCGCGCGGGGCGGTTCGAACGGTCGTAAACGAATGCGGAATCTACGACACGATCCTCGTGCTGAATCAACTCGTCGCTTTGGGCACCGGCATGGCGGGTCGGCTCGGATTCATCGGTCTTCTCGACGACAGGTTCGCGAACAATTATTTCGCCTTCGGTCACAGCGGATACTTCCTTAAGGACAAGGCTCCCGACGACGAATTCATGGATCGTCGATGGGTCCCGCTCCTCACAAAGAACCTCATTCCCGATCCCGTTGATCAGCGCGTTTCCGGCGGCGTGCTTGGCGGCGTGAAGATGTGGCTCTTGAAAAACACCGCGCCCATCAAGCTCGCAATCTATTTGTCGCCGCTGTTCGCAGCGCTCGTCGTGCTCCTCAATCTGTATGTCGGGGCCGTGGCCAGACAGCTCTCCGCGGAAGCTGCAAGCTTCAAATCCGAGCGTCCGGATATCGCGATGTTGCTGGCGGTGGAATCGAGCCGGCTCAGAGACAACCCGCAGTCCAGAAGCGCGCTGATTCAAGTGTTGCAGTTCGATCCCGCCATCGAAAAGATGCTCTGGGGAAGCAGCGCCGACGTTTCGGTCCAAACCTACGATCACAGCGGCGATGCGTTCGCGGTCGGCGACAGAGGCGGTTGCATTCACCTCTATCGAGGCTCCGATGAAAAGGATCTGGGAGCGTTTTGTCTCCGGGACCATGCCTATATCTCATCGCTGGCGTTCACCCGCGACGATGGTCGCCTCCTTATTGGAGACGGCGGAGGTAGAGTTTCCGTTTGGAATTTGCGCTCTAGGCGTTTCGATGCGCCGCCCAGGGCAGCACACGAGTATGAAGGCGACGAGCCGACATTGTTTCTTCCGCTGACAGACGGCAAAGGCGCTGTCTCGACCGGCGGCGACCAGACGCTCAAACTTTGGAGATTGGACCCTGAGCTCAGCCTGGCGGGAAGCGCCCAGTTGACACTAGATCCCGTCGGCCTCGCGGTTCACCCCGATGGCCGACATGTCATTGTGGGTGGAAGCGAAGGGGAGGTTTCGGTGTGGAATCTCCTGCCGGTGCCCCATGAAGAACGCGCCGCCGTTATGCACAAGGACTATGTTTCTTTAAGTCTCGGGGCAACCGGCTCCGTGTTGGCAACGACCGGTCTGGCCGACCCATTCCTTAAATTATCCGACCCCCTGACCTTGGCGGACGTCCGCGGGCCGCTTCCCTTGCCCCGCATCGGCGGATCGGACGTTGCGGTCTTGCCGGGCGACCATGCCGTGGTCGCTGCAAACGCGTTCGAGACTGTCTCGATCTTCAGGGGTTTCAAGACGGATCCCGACAGGGTCGACCTTCAGGGCGTAACGATACCTTTCGCTGCGAGCCCAGACGGGGTTCATATCGCGGCGACGCTGCAAGACCTGAAGACTGCGGCGGTTTTGAACACGTCCCATCCCCGGTCGATCGGGCGCCGTATTTCGCTGCGGTCCAATGCACAAATACTGGCGGTTCATCTCACGTCCGATGGCGACCGTCTTGTCATCCTGCAAAAGGATCGCGTGCTGTCGAGGATCGACTTGCGCGATGGCAGGCGCACCGAGCAGGTCCTTCCTCGCGATCAGCCATTGCCGACGTTACCCACTATCAGCAATGACGGGGGATTGTTGGCAGCAGTCTACGACACCAAGGTCTGCATCTTCAGCATCGCAAAGGCCAGGCCGGAAAAATGCGTTCCCGTGGGATTCGCGGTTCAGACCTTGTCGTTTGACGACGTTGGCGATCTGCTCGGGGTCGGCGGGCGAGGCGGTGAAGTCGGCGTGCTGGAAACAGCGACAGGCAGAATAGCAGCGTCCTTCGCCGTTCGCCGCAGCAAAGCGCTCGATCTGGGCGATGGCAACCCAGGCACTCCCGATCCGGTGGCGACATACGCGATCGCGTTTGCGCCGGGCGGTCACGCGCTCGCGGTTGGCGGGAGCGACGGCAAGATCGTCGCCGGGAGTGTCGACAACGGACAATGGTTTCAGCAGAGCCAGATGGCGGGGCACCGCAACGCCGTATTCAGCATGTGTTTCGACGCGACCGGAAAACAACTCGCCTCGGCGAGCAGCGATGGGACGCTGCGCTTCTGGGATGCTCGGACGGGACGGGACATTGGATTGCCCGTACAAACGCAGATCGGCGTCCAGTATCTTTCCTGCAGTGCCGATTTCACGACGGCCGTCGTTGGGTTCGGCCATCAGATCGGACTCTATGATACCGCAAGCAAGATCCGCCTCGGCGATCTTCTTCAAGGGCCCGATGCTTCCATCTATTTCTTCTCCGCCAGCAACGACGCCTCGATTTTGGTGGCAGCGTCCCAGGTCGAGGTTCTTGTCTGGGATCTGCGCTCCGAATCTCTGAGAAACAGGGCGTGCGCGATCGTAAACCGGGATATCTCGAAGGAAGAGTGGGCGCAGTTCGTCAACGATGTCATGCCGTATCGGAGCGTCTGCCCGATGCCGACCCAAGCCTCGACATCAAAAGGGGCCTGAGCAACCTCCCATGCGCGCTCCCCCGTGGGAGCAGCTAGAAAAACAACCTTGTCAAAGACTTAGAAGCTCACCTGGCTTGATCACCTTTTACCGGGCGCTTGGCGGGTATTCGCGCTATACTGGTCAATACTGAGAATTCTCTCAGCGGTTAGTCTTCACGTCCGAGCTTGTTCGTGCGCCGGTCCGGCGCGCTGTCCTTTGTCATTCCTGTTGTGGGGGGAAACGATGCAGACCTTAAGCGAAATCGCGCCGAACGAACTCTTCCGCTTTGTCCATGTGCGCAGTCCGATCGGCCAAAGCGAACCGTCGCAAAAGGTGGGCTTCGTTCCACCGCCGGACGCGGCGGGCGGTGCCGCCGAACATGCCCGCGGTGCGTCCCTGCTGGCATCGCTGGCGGCGTTACCAGAAACCCCGGAGCGGCTCGCCGCCTCGCAGCGCCTGGTCGCAGCCTTCAAAGCGGGCGATCGCTTCGTGGCGGATGCGGATCGCTATGCCGCGCTCTATCCCGAACTCATCGCCTTTGCCGGATGGCTCGACGGCAATGCCGACACGGCATCGCTCGCGCGTGTCGGCGAGAAGTTCACCGCGGTCTTCGGCACGGGTCCGAAGGAGTTCACGGGACGCGCATCCTTTCTCGATGTGCAGCACCGCCTGTGGGACAATCTGATCGCCAATCTGTTCGCCGCAAGCAGCCCGGGTCTGGTGACGGTTGCGTGCAAATATTTGGGCACGCTGCACCTGATCGAATTGCTGGCACGGGGCGAGGCGGCCGAGAAATCGCCCGGCGCCGCCTACCGGTTGCGGCCGCTCGTTCCCAAATGGCTCGTGACGCTGGCATCCGCGGTCGACATGAAGTCCGACGAAGGCGTCGCCGATCAGTCCCCCGTCCGGGGCGAAGCCGTTACGAAACTGAAACTGGACTTTGCGCGGTTCGCGGCCGCCGCGGCCGACGTCAAGCGGCTCCTCGACTGCAAGAGCCGCGTGTCGCAGGAACTCCACCAGGCCGACAGCGTCCCGGACGAGCTGCTTGCCGGATTTGAACAGAAGACGAAAGCCAGACAGGACGCGATCGCGCCTGCCGCCCAACCCTCCGCCCGGAAGAACATGCCAAATCCGCGGCTGGCCGGCGCGGAGGATCTGAAGCTTTTGTCCGCCGATACCCAGGCGGTGATCGGCGAGGTGATGGGTTCGTCCGCGTCGCTGGATCTCGACCAGGCCTTGGCGCTGATCCATCGCCGCGCGTCGGAAACCGGAGCCGCGCTCGCGCTGGAGAGCCGCAACATGGCGTACCGGATCGGCGATGCGATCGTGGAGAAGGGCGATTTTTGCGCCGAGATGGACGATATCGATCCCTGCGGGCGCGCGCCGCGCAAGCCGTTCGCGGCGACGGGCACATTTGCGACCAGCGCCCTGATCGGCGATCTGCTCGTCACCAAGCAGCAATTGATCAAATACGATGTGGGCGAAGTCGCGCATGTGGAATCCGCGATGGTCGGCCTCGACAAGGAACGCACCCATCGCCGGCTCTGGCACGACGAACAGACCGACACCTTCGAAACCGAAACCGTCACCGAAGACGAGCGCGAGACGCAGACGACCGACCGGTTCGAGATGGAAAAGGCCTCGAGCTCGGTGCTGCAGCAGAATTTCCAGATCGACGCCGGGGTCAACGTTTCCGGCCAATACGGAACGGTGAACTTCACCTCGGCACTGGACACGAGTTACGGCACCAGCGCCCAACAGTCGCAATCGGATGCGAGTTCGTTTTCGAAGAGCGTGACGTCGCGTGCGCTGACGCGGGTGAAGGAGACCGTGCGCCGTTCGAAGACGGTGACCGTGATCAACGAGGTCGAGGAGACCAGCGTCAACAAGCTGGTCAATCTGACCGGAGACAATGTCAACGGCGTCTATCGCTGGCTCGACAAATTCTATCTCAACAAGATCATCAATTACGGCAAGCGGCTGATGTTCGAGTTCGCGGTGCCGGAGCCGGCCCAGTTCTACGTCTTCCGGCAAATGGCCAAACCCGCCTCCGACGATGTCGTGTTCAAGCCGGCCGACCCCAAACAGACCCTGGGCCCCGACGGCCACGCGCTGAGTTCGCCCGCCGACATCTCGGAGATCAACTATACGTTCTGGGCGGCGCTCTACGGCGCGGCCAGCGTCGATCCTCCGCCTGCGGCCACCAAACGGGTCTCGCAATCCTGGAAGAACACCTACGGCACCAGCCAGGGCGGCGATATCTTCGATTCGTTCAATACCGATATCGCGGTCCCGCCCAATTACGAGGCGACCTTCGCCCAGATCTATTGCGACAATTACTGGTGGGGCCAACACGACATGCACGGGGCGTTGGGGACCACGACATTCGGCGTGGGCTTCAACTCCATCGTTCTTTCCAATGTCACCGACACGCTGGGGCTCGCCGTGCTCTCGATCGGCATGAACTGGAAACTGAACCTGGTGCTGACCTGCCAGCGCTCGGCGCAACTGTTCGCCCAGTGGCAGATCAAGACCTACGGCGCGGTCATGGACGCATATCGTGCGCGCCAGAGCGACTACCAGACCTGGCTCGAGAACCAGACGGACGGCGTGGCCGGCGGGTTCACGGTTCAAAGCCAAAATCCCGGGATCAATCGCGAGATCGAGCGCGAGGAGCTCAAGAAACGCTGCCTCGAACTCTTCACCGGCCAGCGGTTCGAGAGCTTCGATGCCGCGGTCAACGGCATCTACAATGTGTCGGGCTATCCGGAGATCCTGTTCGCCGAGGCGATGCGCGAAGGCAACATCGTCAAGTTCTTCGAGCAGGCGTTCGACTGGTCGAACATGACCTACATTTTCTATCCCTATTTCTGGGCCCGCAAGACCCATTGGCTGAGCATGAAGCTCCTGGAGGACAGCGGCGATCCGCTGTTCACGAAATTCCTGCAGGCCGGGTATGGGCGCGTCGTGGTGCCGGCGCGGCCGGGGTTCGAGAACTTCCTCATGCTGTTTGAGATGATCTCCAATCTGGTCTCCGCGTTCGGCTGCGCGTGGAATTTCGATCCCACCCTGTTCGGGGCGCTCGGAATCTCCAACGTGTTCAGCCCCGGGATCAACGATCCGGTCTATATTTCCGTCGCGCAGGAACTGCAGAGCGCGTCCGCTTACACCGAAGAAACCGGGCCGATCTACGGAACACCCTATGTCGAGAAGGTGCCGACCAACCTCGTCTATATCGCCCAAAACGCGCATGTTGCCGGCGCACCATGGCCGGGACTGCCGGACAACAGCGCCGATCCCGATATCGCGCCCTATATCTGAGCGTGCATAGGATGTGGCCGGGGCGGACCCCGCGCGCGGGGGCAAGGACGTTGGTGCGATGAAATACACCGACGTCAAATACATCGCCTTCGAGGGCGGCGGCGGTAAGGGCATCGTCTATCTGGGGGCGGTGCGCGCGCTGGAGGCCGGCGGCAAACTGCCGCTCTCCAAGGCGATGCGCGACCTGCCCACCAGCAACATTCTCGACGGCATCGCCGGGGCATCGGCGGGCGCGATCACCGCCTATTTTCTGGCGCTCGGCATGAGCGCGGAGGATGTCGCGGCCAGAGCGAAGGATTTCGGGAAGTTCTACGACGATCCCCAACCGGCGCTTTACAAGGGTGTGAGCTACAACGCCGCGGCGGATGCCAATCTTCCGGTCCTCGTCGTCGACCGCATCCAGCCGGAATACGAGACCCGCGACCTCGGCGGCAATTCGGAGTCCGTCGCCACGAGCATCAGCGCCATCCAGACCGGCAAAATCTACACCGACGCCAATGTCGCCGCAGCCGCAGCGAAAAAACTCTATGCGTTCTACAGGTTCGTCTACCCCTTCGACTTCGTCAAACTGCTGTTGCGCGTCATCGGCGGACGCAAGAAGCTGAAAAAGTTCGGCGGCGACAATCAGCTCGTCAAGAAGATGACGGAGAGCTTTTCGGGATTCCTCCAATACATGTACAGCATTCTGTTCGATCGCGGCGCGCTCTCCGGCATGGCTATCCGCACCTATCTGCAGGAGCTCACGGTCAAACAGCTGGAGGAGAATTTCGGGGTCGTTGTTTCGCCCGAGGACGCGCAACGGCTGACGTTCGCCGAGTTCTACGCGCACACGCGCAACGACCTCAGGATCGCCGGATCGAACGTCACCAAGGGCATACCGGTCTACTTCTCCCGCTACCTCACCCCCGACTTCCCGGTGATCGAAGCGATCTGCATGTCGATGTCGATCCCGTTCGCGTTCAAGCCGACCCTGTCGCTCGCCTGGGCGGACAAGACGAAACCCTTCGCGGGCGAGCACAACGACCGCTATGTCGGGTTCTTCAACGACGGCGGGATGCTGAACAATCTTCCGATCCACGCCTTCGATTTTGGCCCGGACGACGACAATTTCCGCAGGAAAATCGTCGAACTGGACGATGGAATATTTGGCATCCGCTGCACGGGCGGCAATCCGACCGACGCCGAAGAAGATCCGAAGTTCCCCCACGATGCGAACTATTTGAGATATCTCGACTCGAAGAACGAAGGCGTACCCGAGAAGGACAAACTTACGCCGGACAAGGTGCCCGTGCAGGCGCTCAAGACGCCGTTTACCATCGAGATGACGCAAGGTCCGTTCACACCGGTCGCGGAGTTCGCCGGCAACGTCCTCAACGCACTGATGTACTATCAAGAAGACGGCCAGATCCGGTCCGAGGACGAGTTCAAGCAGACGATGGAGCTTTTCTCCTACGACGTGAAATTGTTCGATTTCACGATATTCGAAGGATTGAGCTCATTCGTGCAGGGCCGTGCGGCGATCAAGGTGGGAGCGATGCTGAACATCCCACAATCCGACATCACCGACCTGGTGCTTCAGTACTACTATTCGGACGTCGAAGATCCGCGCGGCATTGTCCAGTACATCGATGCGGCCTACAGACGCGCACAAGAGTTCAAACGAAGATACCAGATTTCCGAGTGAACCCGGACATGTTCCGCCGCCTTGGTGCTCGCAAGCATGTGATCGAAGGCAAGCCCGACAAATCGAAGCTCTCGACCAGTTGCGTCGAGCGCATCGACGGCTACGGCCATCGCGCCGATCGATCAAGAATTGAGATGAAACAAAATGCCGCCGATTGAGGAAAAAATGCGACTGGCGATCATTCTTGGGCCCTATCGCAATCTAAGCACGCTCGTTGCAGCGACACTTTCGCTGCGCCGCGATTGCCTGGTGTTGAACCATGCTGCCGACAGGCTGCTGGCGGACCCGAAACTGGATTTTTTCACCCGCGTGAATGCCGAGACGCTCGCGCATTTCATGGATGCTGCGCGCGAGGCATCGCGCGAGGGCACGCGCGGCGACTTTGGCGGCTCAATTCTTCACTCGCATGCCTTTGGTGATCCGGCATTGAAAGCTCTCTATGTCCAGCGCTTCGGCGAAGGCGGGCTCAAGCCCTATGCCCAATGCCTGGTGTGGAAGGACTCGATGCGCGTGCAGAATCGACTCATGGCCGATTGCAACCTTTTCGACCGGCTATGTTCTGCGTTTCCCGATCTTCGCTTTCTGCTTCCCATGCGCGAGGTTCTGGACTGTGCCCAATCAAACCTGTCGACGGGTTATATCAAGCACCTCGGCGGCAAGCGCGGCATCTCGATCAACACCGCACTGGATCGCGTGCTGGACGCTTTCGTCTGGGCACTGGAGCAGCGCGAAAAGCATGCCCACCGAATTTTTGTCCTTACCCAGGGTGACGATCCACAGGCCGCGTTCTCGGCGCTTGGCGAATTTCTTGGTCTGAATCCGGACGAAGCCTGGCTCAACGACGCTTCTCGCGTATTCAAGGTAAAGAGCGGTGCGGAGCATGACGATAGCGCTCGACTATACGCGCGCGACACTGCGCGAGCTCGGCTTGCACGTTGGCCTGACATTTTGAAGCGGCTGGGATACTAGCTTGGGTTCCGGATCGCCTTTTCCTTCCGGCTCACCTGAAAATGGAATAAACGCAACGGATGTGCGGCAAGTTCACGGCTATGGCAAGTTGGGCGGAGGTTCGCGCCTTCTCGCAACCGCTAACCGTCGAGAGTTCGGGCCACAACGATAGCGAAGTGACCTATCGGCCCTACGCGATGCTGCCGGTGATCGTGTGGGATAGCGACCTCAGAACCCGAAAGATTCTGCGCATGCGCTGGGGCCTGCCGGACCCGAAGAACCACAAACTGCTAAAGCACATTCACGCCCGCGCCGAGACGATCGACACAACGAGGACGTTTGCGCCGCTGTTCACGCAGGGACGGCGCGGAATCGTGCTGATGAAGACCTTCAACGAGACGCCGCCGGAAAACAGCGATCAGTGGACGATCGACCCCAACGACGGCCGCGCGCGCGGCTTTGCGTTCCTGTGTCAGGGCTACAACGTCGAGGACGGTCCGGATCTGCTCGCATGCTGCATGGTGACGGTGCCAGCCAACGCACTGCTTCGCGAAACGATTCTCAAGACCGACCCAGATCCCCGCATGCCCGCGATATTGGAAGATCAGGATTGGGCGGTGTGGCTGGGCGAGAATGTACCGCCGCTCGATCAGGTGAAGGCTGTGCTGCGCACGATGGAAGGCGAGAATTGGACCATTGCGCCGGAGCCGAAAAAGCCGAAGCCCGCCAAGCCCAAAGGTCCGCCGAAGCCGCGAAAGCCCAAAGAGCCGCCATTGTTTTGAATTGCAGCGCCGCCGCCAATGTCGCCTTTATTCGACATAGTCAGTGACGATTTTACGCACCGGACTGCCGAATGGTGGCACGTCAGCAAGGAGAATTCGGGCGTTCAATCGCCCTATGAAAATCCTGCGATTCAATTCGTCGTCCTTCACGGGGATCCCTAGAAATTGAGGGACTGGTTCATTCGCGGGTCGCTTTCACAGCCGCCGACGCGCGAAAGGATCGCTGAAGATCGGACGCGATGTATCGCGACTTGCCATGCTACCTGGCTGGATCGCCAATGGCGTCGCTCGCGCCTCAATGCACGGTACAGCCGGCGGAGCTCTGCTGATGGAGCTCGTTGATCGCGTCGACCACCCGTTTCCAGACGCGATAGCCTTTCACGTCGCCAAGATCGAACAGCACATCGGCCCGCATCGCGGCGCGAACGCCGGCGTCGTTTCCGAAACGCTTGATCAGCTGATGGGCGGACCGCCAGACGTCGATGTCATCCATAGGAAGCCTCGCAATCATTCACCGGCGACAGGAATTGGCGATACACGAGAATTTCCCGATTCAGGTCCTTAAGAAACTCTGCCTCAATTCTGGCTACGAACGCGAGCATCGGCCGGCTATGCCTTTCCTGAAATTCCCGCAATGAAACAATGCGATCTTTACCGCTCCAACAAAAGATGGGACGCGCAAGCGCAAAATCTGATACATCCGCGACCGCGTTTGTTGGGGGCGCTGGACGATGACGAACGATGCCAAAGCGGAAGCCGACCGGCTGTTCGAACGGCATGGCGAGAAGGCGCTGTTCATCGCGGGTGAGCATGCGAACAAAGCCTTCGATGAGTCCGATGCGGCGAGGTTTCGCTACTGGGCTTCGGTGGTCACACATTTGAAGGAAAAGATTGTCGGCGGCTAAGCGCCCCTTTGCTTTGGCTCTCAGTCACCATACTATCTTACGTTGAATCAGGCAACGAGGGGACCCGGTGCCGAAAAAGCCCGCCGCCGACAGCCCCATGCTCGTGTCGGACCGCGAGATCGCCGAGTACATCGAGGACCTGTGCCGCTCCTTGGCCCGGGTGGCGACGAGCCGGGGCTTTGCGCGTGTCGCCGATCATCTGACCGAAGCCGCCGCTGCGGCCGCCGCCGGCGCTCTCGAATCCAACCCGCCGCTGCAGTAATGCGCATAGCCATAGCGCTCACGCTGTTGCTCGTCGCTGTCAGTTGCGGTGCGGACCTGGAACGATTCCGGCGCAACAAGACTCGACGATCACCATCGCCGGACTGATGTCATTGCATGATTTGCGCTTCCAAGGATGTGTAGGCTGAATAAATGGTCGATACCCCACCAGTGATCGACTTTGCCAGAAGGGTGATGATATTTTTCCCCTCCGTTAGTGGTGTAGCTGTGGGAGCGGCACCCGATATGGCAAATGGCATTTGCGTGGTTCCCGCAACAGAGGCTGTTTGCTCAACAGTATTCGTCATAGACGTGTTAAACCCAGCAGCCACGGCAGTGCCGTCACCCACCGTGTTGTTCGACGACGAGCCCGAGGCAGACCACAAGACGACCGGAATCGCTGGTCCCGGAGAGCCAGCGGTCCCCCAATTTACAAACTCGCATTCAATCTCCGTGTTTGGTTCACCGTAACTGGTAGCCGAAACCGTGCGATTTGCAGTGTAGACATTCGTACAAGTCTTGATCTGCCGATTGAACCAACTCGCCACATCGCGCTTGGTCGCTGAATCGTTCAACGCCTGTGAAGAACGGACATATACCATTCCCACGAGCGTATCTTCAGGATGGCCGCTCATCGCCTCTACGCCGTTCGGAGAGGTGACATGAGAGGTCGTTACCGCGCGCAGTCCCAAAAGAACGCACGTTCCGCCCGCCGAGTAAGTATTGACGAACGATCCAGAGTTAAAGTTCATAGTGGCCGTGGATTTCATAGTCCCGAGGCCGGAGACGTTTGCTTCGGTCGTCCCACCGATGCCTTCGCAAGACGCGAGGACTTGATCGTTGACGCTAAAGGGGGTCGGCCCGACGAAGACCAATCTGATAGCACCGCTATCATTGAGCACGTTGGCAACGCCCGCCTCAAAAGAGGCGACATAAATGTAGTTTAGGACCGAACTTCCCGTCGTCGAGGTGTTCTTCAAATAGAGACACCCTGACGGAATTGAGATGAGCTGGCTGCCGACGATGAGACCAGAACCGTTGAAGGGGCACAGCTGCAACGTCGTGCTGGAAAGCAACGAGAGATAAACTTGGCCGTGGGCTAGAAGCGGTGGAGCGTTCTTGATGTACCACGCCGTCGAGCCGTTCGAATTCGAGAATGAAACGCCTTGATTCAGTGCGGTTAGTGCAAGGGAATTTGAGCCGTCCAAGATGTCGGTTCCACTCATTATTATCGTGCAGACATTCGCCGACGCATCCACTTTTTTGATATGAAATTCCTGATTTGGAAGCGTACTGCCCAGTGGAACTGTTAGCGTCACTCCTCCGGCAGTCGCATCGCACGGCCAATAGTTCGCGGTCGCGTCGATTGTTGTACTTGCTGTTATGGACGTCGCTATGGTCTGAGTATGAGCGCAATTCCAGGCCTGATTGGGATTGAGGGTGTTTCCGCATCCCGAAACAGATGCAAAAGCGGCTGCGTTCTCATAGAGAAATGTGAGTGCTGGCAGATTCGAGTTTGTGATGCTTGTAGACACTGCATTTGCGCCAACGAATCCGTTATCGATGCCTGGCACGTTCAAATTTACGATTTGCAAGCAACCGCCGACGTTTTCGAACACGTTCAGGCCCTGGTTGGTAACGGCTCCGCCGCCCGCGCTGAACGAATTGCAGTAGTCCGGTCGCGAAATTGTCGTTGGAATTATGTTTGCGGTCGTGAGATAGGTATGGGGCGTCGTGAAATAATTGCCGCGAGATGTGATTGCTATGGTGCCGGGGGTACCGGAAGCCGTAATTTCGTAGGTAATGTATTCTTCCGGATGGTTGTTGTCGCAGCCCGTTCCGCCCGAATTGCATATCCCAGCGGTGCCCTTTCCGCCGACTACGCCTACGCCTTGATCGCTTGGCAGAGTAGCAGTGCTGCTCACGCCCACTGAGGTCACAAGGCTCGTCGAGGTGATTGCTACGGTTGTGGTTGTGTTTATCGCCTGGTCATTCAGCGAATAAAAGTTATTGACAATCGCTGTGCCACCACCACCTTTGCTGCCTTGGACGACGGGCTTATTTGAATTGCCATTTACGATATAAAATTGTTCGCCTAGGTCGTCTAATTCGCCGTTGCCGTCGCCATTGCGATTGGTCATCACGGTGGAATTGGCGTCTTGAACGACGTACCCAAAATGATGACCGAAGCTGAAGGCATTCAACAAATCGAGGCCGGCAGTTCCGTTGTCCAGATAGCCAGCGGCATATCGGTGTGTGCCGCTCTCCGGAAGCAGGGCAGAGGCGATCCCCGCGTCCGATGCCCCTGCGAAACTTCTTGCGCCGGTATGAAAGAACGCACAATCACCGGCGTGCCCATCGTCGCAGCGGGTCGATGACGGCACGTAAACGCCCGTTCCATTCGTATCGGAGCTGATAGAAAGTGAAGCGTCACTGCCCGAATTGTGGGCTACCGTTAGCGCTTGGTCGATAACGATCTCAGCGATGTAGCCGTCGTATGGATCGATGCCTCTTGCAGTTCGAACAACTGAGACGATCGTGGCGTTACTCGGGATGCCGGTTCCCGTCACAAGTTCTCCAACTTCCATCGCGTCAACGTCGCCACTAACAATTCGGACGGTACACGGCGCCCGCAAGCATGTATCCCATGTCGCTGTCGCCGACATGACGTCGCCGTTCATGCCGAATTCGCTTTCGAGCAAATCGAGCTTGACAGCCGACTCACCATTGTACGGTCCGCCTGAAATGGTTGTGGTCCCCGCGTAGTTGACCGCAAATGCGCCATGCCCGAGGCAGGAAATCGCGCCCGAAGTCGTGCTCAGATTGGCGATCCACATTGGAAAATTTACTGGATCTCCGGCAGTGCCCGGCGGCTTGCTCGTTGGCTGAGCCATTCTTAGATAGGTGGGATTGCTATTGGGAATTAGTGAGAGCGGCGGCGGTGTGGGCGTTGAACCAACGTTCCACGAGCCAGTCCCCTGTCCGAGCACAAGCTGAACCTGACAATTGTGGCGGCCAAAGGAGTTCGTGCTCGGTGCCGGCACGATATTGGCGATTTGCCAGTATTCAGAATTGCAAACGTTCCCCCCGGATGGATTAACTTGGACGCAATCCGTGTTGGTTGAGTGCGCAGCTATCACTACCCCGTGAGTCAGATTTACATCGCATGTAGAGTCGCTAACGCGGGTAATGCCGCCGCCGTTTTTCGAGTAATAGCAAATATCGCCATCGGCTGCGGAGTTGTTCAGCGCGCTGTGATCGTTCTTGGATAGGTAAAACGGATTATCGAAGCCGTACGCCCAAAGGTCATGCGACGTTCCGCCGGAGCTTGCATCATAGAATACAGCAACGTCTCCGCAGATCAGCATATTGGAGCGGATAGCCTCCAAATCGTCGTAGGTTTGAGCCGGATAGTTGAAGCTCACGCCCGAATTCGGCGTTCCGCTGTCACTGGGCGCACTGCAGTCTGTATGGGCTTGTGTATTGGTGAACGTCCCGGTCGTGTTTGGTAAAAGCCAGGACGGCAGAATAAGACAATTTTGAATAGAGCTGGCATCCTTGCCGTTTTGGAAGTGGATGTATGCTCCGTGGCGAAGGAATATCGTTCCGGGTTGTCCTAAATAGTTCGCGCCAGTTATTTGCGGTCCGCCCGTGGCACCGCAGTCAAGGCTGCTTGTGGCGGGTACATTTACGACAGGGTTAGTGAGCGTGCTGTCAAAAAAGATGCTCACCTGACCTGTGGTGACACGCGTGATGCCAGCACTCTTCAGTGCCGGCCAGACCGTCGATACAAGCAGTAGTCCGGCGTCAACTGGAGACGCGGGATATGGGAGCGAAGCGTCAAAGCTAGAGCCTTTGATCACTCCCCATTGGCGTAGATCGCCGTTTAAGTTCTGCCGATAGAAACATTTCCCCGAAGAATCTTGGAGGATCGACCCACCGTTATCGCTATTTGTGCCGCATGCTGCTTTGACGAACACGCCTGCCGCACCGTCATTCGGAGTGGGCGTGGTTCCGAGTCCATATGAAGCTAGATAAACGCTCGAATAGTACGCGTTGGAAAGAGTTGCAGCGCGGAATTGAGCAACGGTGTCGAACCTAGGCAAGCAATCGGCCATCGTATTCGAGCAAACAGTATTGGCGCTTGCCGATGAACTCGCTGCGAGCAATACGAAAACCGCTAATGCGAAATAGCGATGCAGCATGATTGTCACCCCCCGAGGTCACGGCCGTAAGCTGATGTTCATCCAGCCGTTTCTGAATTTCAAGCGTCGGTTGCTCGAACACAGAACTTTGTCTATAGTTTCACTCATAGTTGTAAGAGTTCAACTGTCCGCAGCGGAGGCTGGTCATGACCTCGAACAATAGATGTTGGGTTCACCAACCAATATCAACATTGATATTGACGCTGCTTCTTTCTTCGCTCTGCGATACGACATCCAATGCGGCCGTCGAGATTTCGTCGAAGCCGACACAGAACATGAATTGCTCTGCGGGCGTGTGTACAGCAACTGCGAAGAAGGCAGTCCTGAACATTTCAGATCTTGCGACGATGCTAACAAGCGGTGACATCACGGTCGCATCCGGTAGCTTGGCAAAAGACGTCGAAATCGATGCTGCACTGAGCTGGACAAGTACGAGCCGGCTGATACTCGATTCCTATCACGCGATTGCCTTCAACAAGCCTGTCGTTGTCGCCGGTACAGGCGCAATGACAATCACGACCAACGACGGTGGTTCGGGCGGCGACTATTCGTTCTCTGGAAAGGGTCATGTCGAGTTTTGGGATATGACGAGCAATCTGAACATCAACGGGAACGACTATGTGCTAGCCAAGAGCATCAAGCAGTTGAAGACCGCGGCGAACCGTGGAGCCGAGTACCTTGCACTCGTCAAAAGCCTAAATCTTTCCAAACACCATTATCACCAAGCGCCCATTCCCAACTACGATGGAACTTTTGAGGGGCTTGGGAACGTGATTTCGAACCTCACGATCAACGACCCGACTGCCAACGACCAGGTTGCGCTATTCGGTTCGCTAAGTGGGTCATCCGGCCACGACGAAATCCGCGACATTGGTTTGAAAGCAGCGAACATATCAGGGAATGGCGGTTGCGTTGCCACGCTTGTCGCAGTGTCGGGCTTCGGGAGAGTCACAAATTCTTATGCTACTGGGCAGGTTTCAGTCGCCAGCGATGGTCAGTTCGGAGCGGGCGGGCTTATATGCGGTGGTGGCGGCAACGTTACTCGCTCGCATGCGTCGGTTGCGATCTCAGTGACCGGCGTCTTGAGCGGTGGAAGCATCGGCGGGCTCATTGGATCGAACGTTGGTGCATGCGTAGGCGGGCCGTGCATCGGCGTGGTGAGCGAAAGCTACGCCACCGGAGCCGTTGCAGGTATTGATGGAACAATCATTGGGGGTCTTGTTGGCAGAAATTCTGGCGGCATTCTCCAAAACTCTTATTCGGTAGGTGCTGTCTCTGGAGGCCAAGACTCAGTTGTTGGCGGATTGATTGGCTCCAACGAGAATGAACCTTCCGAAAACGCGTTTCCTGTTGTCATGGACGCTTACTCGACTGGCGCGGTCTCGGGCGGATCGGGCGCGACGCTCGGTGGCTTGATTGGCCAAGACATCGCCAACCCGGGCATCGCCGATAGTTATTGGGACCTCGACACAAGCGGCATCAGCGATCCATCGCAGGGCGCGGGCAATGCTGCCAATGACCCGGGTATCACCGGGCTGACAGACGCACAGTTAAAATCAGCTCTACCGGCGGGCTTTGATTCGAAGATTTGGAAGCAAAACTCGACTACAAACGGTGGATATCCCTATCTGATTGCATGCCCACCGCAGTAGCTGCTGATTAGAATCAGCAGTTAAAGATCGCACCGCCGAAAATTCTTCCACAAGTTTCACTTAGTTGGTATTAGTCCAGGAGTAGAATATACCATTGGTTGAATCTATGGTCCTTCGCCCATGCGTCGGATGGGTTCGGTCTGACGGGGCTCTCAATGAAGCTATTGATTCGACGCGACCAGCGCAGCGGCATGCTGGGCAAGGTCATCTTCCAACTCGATGTTCGTGGGCAACTGAGCGATGAGGAGCGCAAGAACATCGATAAATACAAGCTCGGCAAGGAAATTCTCTACTCCAAGAACGAAGCGCCAAATGTCGATCCGCAAACACTCTCCGGCCTTGGAAAGCTTCTGATCGCAAGCGCGCTCAATATTTCCGTGAGCGTGAACGATCTGGTAAACGGCAAGCGCATCGAGGCGAAAGACATCCTGGAAATGCTTTCTGCGGAGGAACAAATCCGCGAGGCGGCGAAGAACTTCAACGCCGTCCTGCAAGCGGCGGCGCATTTCGGCGGCGAGGAGGTCGTCGAGCTGGCAGCTTGATGTTCCGTTCCTCGAATATCGCGAGCCTCTTTCGAAGCGACGGGCGCTCCCGCGAGTTGCGGGAAACGCATGATGCGTGGGAGGCGACGGAGGCGGTTTGGCGCGCATCGCCTCTTGCCAACACCGATTCCGACGAACTCGCTGGCCAACTGATCCGAGAAGCGATCGGACGCACGGAACGCGCGCCTGTCCTTCCGATCCTCCTCGCCACGGCCGAAGCATACTACCGCCTCTATCGTGCCGAAGCGGTGGGGCCGATCGAGGCCAAGTGGGATGTTATCGAGACCAGCATCGAGGCTGCCGTCGAGTTCCGGGAAATGCTGCCACGGCGCCGGCGCTGGGCGGCAGATTTTCGGATCATGCACGGCGCATGGAAACGCATCGTTCTCGATGCAACATCCGATTTCTTCTCAGTCTTACCCGAAACTTGTTTCGGCTATCGAAGCTCCGAAGAGGGCGACACGTTTGAGGTCCCGCTCATCGACCTTTTGGACGATCCGGCGGAAGTCGTGGATCGGCTCTTCATGCTGCCGTATGACGACGATTCATTTCGCCTCGATCTGTTTAAGCAATTGCGCGAACTGTGCGCGACGAACCTTCTTACGGCATCGGGTTTTCGCGGGGATGCGAACATCTGTGATGTAGAACACCGGCTCATTCGTGCGACCAAGCAGAAGGACAAGACCGGCGCGGAGTTGGCCGAACTCTATCTGAATGGTTCACCCTTCCAGGCCATGCTCGATACCCCGGTTCCGTTTCGAATACCGGACGAGCTTCGATTCGAGCACTGCCACATTGTCGGTGGCACCGGCCACGGCAAGACGCAGCTTATGCAGAAGATGATCCATGCCGATCTGCTGGCAAGCCGGGATGATTGGCGTTCGGTCATCGTCATCGACAGCCAGGGCGACCTTATCAACAAGCTCGTGCGCCTCGATCTCTTCTCGGCGGAGGTCAAGGACAGCCTCGCCGACCGGTTGGTCATCATCGATCCGGCCGATGTCGAGTTTCCGGCTGCTCTCAACCTGTTCGATGCCCATCTGGATCGTGTGCGGGAATACAGCGCCGCAGACCGCGAGCGGGTGCTTAACGGGGTCATAGAGCTGTACGAACTGTTCTTTGGCTCGTTCCTAGGGGCGGAGCTCACCCAGAAGCAGGGCGTGATCTTCAAGTATCTGGCGCGGCTCATGCTCGCGATCCCAGGCGCCACCATCCACACGCTTATGCAGATCATGGAGGATGGGAAACCGTACAAGCAGTACATCGACCAGCTCGACGGCTCGGCCCGCTACTTCTTCGAGACGGAGTTTTTTCACCCGTCGTTCGTCGCGACGAAGAAACAGGTGCTCCGGCGCCTATGGGGCGTGCTTTCCACGCCCGCATTCGAACGCATGTTCACGCAGCCCAAGAACAAGCTCGACCTCTTCGAGGCCATGAACGAGGGCAAGATCGTCCTCGTTTCGTCCGCGAAGGACCTACTCAAGCGCGAGGGGAGCCAACTCCTCGGCCGCTTTTTTATTGCTATGATCGCGCAGGCGGCGCTTGAACGGTCGACGCTGCCCGAGCATCGCCGCAATGCGGCATTCGTATATGTGGACGAGGCGCAAGAATATTTCGACGATTCGATTGAGACTATTCTGAACCAAGCCCGCAAGTATCGTGTCGGCCTCACGCTGGCCCATCAGACGCTCGATCAGCTTTCTCCGCGCCTGCGCTCCGCGATGCTTGCCAATACGTCCATGAAGTGCGCGGGCGGTGTATCCGCGAAAGACGCGCGTGCCTTGGCTGATGAACTTCGCACGACGCCCCAGTTCATCGAAGGCATGAAGCGGCGCGGGCCGCGCAGTGAGTTCGCGGTGTGGGTAAAGCATCTGACGGGGCAGGCGATACGCCTTTCTGTTCCTCTCGGCTTCTTGGAGCGTCAACCGACACTTGACGCCGAGGACTATGAATCGCTCGTCGTGGCCAATCGAACGCGATATTGCGGTACTTTGGCAGAAGTTGCGCGGCACGTACCGGATACGATGCGTGTTATGCCGGAAGGGCCGAGCCCGAGTGTGTCTGAGGTCATACCCGAGCGGCCAGATGCGGAACCGCGAGCCGCGCCTTCCCGGCCGCAGAACACCGTTGCTTCTGTGGAGCTTGTGGGCGAGAAGCCTCGGCCCCTGCCGCCGGTTGTGGAGGCTAGCCCCGAGGCGGAGCCGCCTCTTGCTGGAAAGGGCGGACGGCAGCACCGCTACTTGCAGCAACTGGTGAAGCAGCTTGCCGAGGAGCAGGGCCTTAAGGCGACGCTCGAAGCGACCCTGCCCGAAGAAGACGGACAGGTCGATGTGCTGCTCGAACGCGATGGCGTAGTTGCCGCAGTCGAGATTTCGGTGAGCACACCAGTCGATTGGGAGAAAGCCAATCTGGCGAAATGTCTTGCGGCGGGCTATCCGCGGATCGCAGTCGTGCTCGCGAAATCGAGGAAGATTTCAGAAAAGTACCGCTCTGCGCTTCTCGATTCCGTGCCTCTCGATATGCGGACGCGGGTTGAGTGCCTCGATCCCGAAGAAATACCAGCGTTCATCGCAACGCTCGCGCCGCCAGCTGTCTCAGAATCGGTTGTGAAGGGATACCGGGTCCGCGTCACGCAGACAGTTGGGACGGCGGAAGAAGCTAAGGCGCGCCAAGACACGCTCGCTCGGGTTATCGCTCGCTCGCTTGTCGCGACGGAAAAGTAGCTGGCGAGCCAATGCTCTGCGCCGGTTAGATTAAGCAGCGTGCGGTGGGTCAGCGCGTAGCAGCGTTTTGAGTACCGCAAGCGCTCGCTCGCTTGCTGTCGTCCGTCCCGATTCCAAGCGACGCACGACGTGGTCGCTTCCGCCGATGAGTTTGCCCAGGGCTTGACGGCTAAGTCCGTGGCGCCTGCGAACCGCGCCGATTTGCTCCGGAATGGTGGTTGGGTGCGCACAAACGGGGTCGTACCCGAGGAAGGCCAAAACCCTGGGCCAGTTGTCGGGCCGAGGTTCGCTCTTTCCGCTTTCCCAAAGCTTATAGGTGGTGGGGTCCACCTTCAGTGTTGCCGCAACGGCGTCTTGAGTGAGATGCCTTTCCGTTCGTGTCTGGTGGAGCGCTTTGGCTAGGCCAACGCGCGGGGCTTCGTCCGGGACCGGCTCGGAGGTCTTTACGGATAGGACGAAAGCGTCCAGGCGGGCGGTCTTGGACCATCCGCGCCGCTGCGGCATCCCGGCCTCCCATTTGAGGATCGTGGCCTTGTCGATCCCGAGGAGGGTGGCTAGCCCGCTTCGCGACACGCCCTTGCGCCGGCACAGGAAAGCGATCTTCTCCGGCACGGTCTGCGGTTCGGGGCAGATCGGGTCATAGCCGATGAACCGGATGATGCCGGGCCAGTACTCGCCCTCAGGATGGTGCTCGCCGGTCTCCCATTGCCCGACCGCTGCCCCACGGACGTCGATCTGTTTGGCGGCGTCTTTTCGGGTCAATCCGAGGGTTTCCCGGCGATAGCGGAGGTGCGCGGCCAGCCCACTCCCAGTCATCACGGCGGCGGGCTTTTTCGAGGCTTTCAGCCGTAAACCCACGACTGTCAAAAAGGCCACGCGGGGCAAAGCGGCGAATTTCGCGCTGCAGTTTGCTCGCGGCGAATTCGTTGTCGTCTACGACGCAGAGGATAGGCCCGAGCCGGATCAGCTGCGCAAGGCGGTTGCGGAATTCCGCCGCCAGCCGCGCGCCACAGCCTGTCTGCAAGCGCGTCTAGTTTTCACCAACAGAAGGCATTGGATCGCGATCCAAGCGGCGCTCGATTATTCGGTATGGTTCGGATTCCTGCTTCACGGCCTCGATAGACTCGGCATCCCGATGCCGCTGGGCGGAACGTCCAACCATTTTCGCGCATCGGTGCTGCGCGCGATCCACGCCTGGGACCCGTTCAACGTCACCGAAGACGCCGATATCGGCATTCGCCTCGCCGCGCTTGGCTATCGCGTGTCCATGCTCGACTCGACAACCCATGAAGAGGCGCCAGAACAGATCGGCGCGTGGATCAAGCAGAGGTCGCGATGGCTCAAGGGCTATATGCAAACCTGGCTGGTGCATAGCCGCAGCACGTCCGCGTTTATGGGTCGAGCAGGGTTGCGCGGCTTTTTCGGGTTTCATCTTTTCATCGGAGGGACAGTGCTGTCGGCGCTGCTCAATCCGATTCTCTGGATGGTCTGCCTCATCTCGGTCCTATTCGAGAGCCCGCCGGCACAGGCGTTTGGATATGTTTCCGCTGGTGGCATCATCGCGTCCAATAGTTTTTTGACCGTTCTCGCTGTCGCCGGTTCGGCATGGCGCGGCGACGGCAGGTTTTCGGTGCACGGGATTTGGGCGCCGCTTTACTGGCTGCTGATCTCCTTCGCGGCCTATCGCGGCCTGTGGCAGCTTATCACTAGGCCATTCTATTGGGAGAAGACGGCGCACGGTGCGAGCAGGCCGGGTCGTGCGTAGTCTTCTGATCGCGATTGTCTTTGTCCTGTCGTTATCGCCGTGCGCAGCCGAAGCGGGCGCATGGACACAGGGGCGGCATCAATGGTTCACGATCACGTCTTTCGATGTCGCGAGTGCGGCAAAAGGGTATGGTCGCGATAGCCGAGCCGATGCGCCGGTCAAATTCCAGAAATTCTATGCCAAGGATCTTGTCGAGTTCGGTCTGACCGATCGCATCACATTGTTCGGCGTGTCCGATTACGTCGTGGCCAATGCAACATGGGCCGACGAGTTGCCCGTGCATGCCCGCGATGCGTCGTTCGAGGGCGGCGCGCGCTACCGCATCACCGACAAGATCGGCGTGCTGTCGGTGCAGAGCTCGTACAAGGAAGCGGGCCCGTTCGATCTTTCGAACTCGGTCGGTCTCGATCCCGCACGGATCGTGGAAGCGCGTGTGCTTTATGGGACAAATTTCAAACTGTTCGGGCGCGACGGTTTTGCCGATATCGAAGGGGCGCAACGCTGGATCACCCATCCGCGGCCGGACGAGACGGTGCTCGATCTGACGGCGGGCGTATGGCTGGGCAGCAGTACGATGATCATGCTGCAAAATTTCAACGTCGTCAGCGGCAGCGGTGCCGAGCCGCCCTATACGTATTTCCGCACCCATAAGATCGAGCTGTCGGTCGTTCGCCATCTTTGGCGGCGCTGGTCGGTACAGCTGGGCGGCTTTGTCTCGCCTTTCGGCCAGAATTCCCTGGTTGAGCAGGGCGCCTCTCTGGCTCTATGGACAAGATTTTAGCCAGAATAGCTGGGTTGTGAGATGTACTTGCGAATTACTTGCAACTAAAATATTGTCCCAGACGTGATATTGACGGAACTTCGCGCATGAAGCCGACGACGAGTATGATGGTGGTATTGCTGAGTGCTGCATTTGCGGTTCCCGCGCTGGCGGACGATGCGATCTCGCTAAAGCTCAAGGATCACAAATTCACGCCTGCCGTGATCCACGTCAAAGCCAATGCACCCAGCGTGATTTCACTCACCAACGGCGACCCCAGCGCCGAGGAATTCGATTCCAAGGCGTTGAAAATCGAAAAGGTCGTGGCGGGCGCTTCCAGCGCCAATATCCATCTTCGCCCGCTATCGCCAGGCCGCTATCCGTTCATGGGCGAGTTCCATTCCGCCACGGCGCAGGGCGTGGTCATCGCGGAGTAGTTCATGCTTGCCACGCTCCTGATCGTATTCCGCGAGGTCATCGAGGCCGGACTGATCGTCGGCATCGTGCTGGCCGCGAGCAAAGGCGTTGCGCGCCGCTCGCTCTGGGTGACCTATGGCGTTTCAGGCGGCGTGCTCGGCGCCTGCCTTGTTGCGGCTTTCGCGGGCGAGCTTGAATCCCTGTTTCAAGGTTCGGGGCAGGAGTTGTTCAACGCCGCGGTGCTGTTGCTCGCGGTCGCGATGCTTACCTGGCACAATGTCTGGATGGCCGGCCACGGCCGCCAGATGGCGCGCGAGATGCGTGCAGTCGGCACGCAAGTCGCAACGGGTGAGCGCACCTTGACGGCGCTCGCTGTCGTTGTCGGCGTCGCCGTGCTGCGCGAAGGATCGGAAGTCGTGCTGTTCCTGTACGGGATCGCATCCCAGCCGGGCACGACGAATGCATCTCTCCTGACAGGCGGCGCTCTCGGCCTCGCTGCCGGCGCGGCGACGTCTGCACTGATGTATTACGGCCTTCTCGCGATCCCCGCGCACAAGCTGTTCCGCGTGACATCGGGGTTGATCACGCTGCTCGCGGCCGGCATGGCGGCGCAGGCGGTCCTGTTCCTGCAGCAGGCCGGTTATCTCCAGATGTTGATGAACACGGTGTGGGACACGTCCTGGCTGCTTCCTGAAGACACGATCGCAGGCCGTCTGCTGCACACGCTCGTCGGCTATAGTGATAGCCCGAATGGCGCCCAATTGGTTGCCTACAGCCTGACGATCGTCGCCATTGCGGTCTTGATGCGCGTCGTGAATCAGAAGCCGAAAGTGGTGCCGGTTCCCGCCCCCGCCGAATAGTCACAAGCTCGCATAAATCGCGTCGATCAGCGCCTTGTTGCGCGGGTTCTGCCAGCGCGGCCCCATATCGTTGGTAACGTAGCCGAAGGCGACGCCGTTTTGCGGATCGCAGAAGCCAAGCGATCCGCCTGCGCCGAAGTGACCGAAGGCGCCCTTGTTCGGGCCCAATGGACGCTCGGGTTGCGTAAGCTGGAATCCCAAACCAAATCGGCTGGGCCGCTGATTGATTAAGTCGTGCCCGGTTGAATGTTCGAGCGTCGCGGCAGCAAGCGTTTCCGGTTCGAGGATCCGGATGCCGTCGATGGTGCCGCCCTTCGCCAGTGCCGCGCACACACGCGCCACGCCGCGCGCATTGCCGTGGCCGTTGGTCGATGGCACCTCGGCAAGCCGCCATTCGGAACGGTTCACCCAACCGCCGCCCGAGATGCCCGGTGGATTCCAATAGGCATTGAAACGCATCAGATCGTCGGCGGCAGGCATGCCGGTGCTCAGCGCTACGTCGGGCCACAGAAATTCGGCAACGCGCAGATGTTCCGAAACGGGCAGGCCGATATGCACGTCGGCATCCAGCGGACCTGCGATATCCTCGCGCAGCACGGTCCCGATACTGCGTCCATCGGCGCGACGCACGATTTCACCGACCAGGAATCCGAACGTGTTGACGTGATAGCCATGTGCAGTTCCCGGCTCCCACCATGGCGCCTGCCGCGCAAGTGCGCCGGTCATGCGTTTCCAATCGAGAGCCGCGCCTTCCGGCAAAGACTCGCGGAGTGATGGGAGGCCCGCGCGATGGGAAAGTATCTGGCGCAGAGTGATCGCGCTCTTTCCCGCTCGCGTGAATTCCGGCCAGATGCGCGCGACCGGCGCATCGAGATCGAGTATCCCCCGTTCGACCAGCCGAAGTATTGCGATGGTGCAGAGAGCCTTGCTGACCGAGAAGAAGTTCACGATCGTGTCGCGCTCCCACGGGTGACTGCGCGCCGCGTCCTTCCAGCCACCCCAGAGATCGGCGACCACCCGTCCCGTCACGGACAATGAGACGGCCGCGCCCGGTTCGCCGCGGCTGGCGAAATTCTCCGCGAACGCGTCCTTCACGCGCGTGAATTTCGGGTCGCAGAAACCGCCGATGGAAGCATTCATCGCCGAAGGCTAGCACGAGATTTCACGCTTGCGCGGTAGCGGGGCATCTGAATTGATCGGCACGTCGGCTCGAATCGGAGTGCGGGATGCTCAGATGGTTTCAGGCGTTGATGCCGCGCGAAGAGCGGTTTTTCGCCCTGTTCACACGCCATGCCGAGACGATCGTCAGTGGCGCGGAAGCGCTGCGCGAGGTCCTCAAGGGCGGCGAAGGCGCAGCGCTCGCCGGCCAGCGGGTTATGGATTTCGAAACCCAGGCGGATGCCATCACGCGCGACGTGCTGCTCTTGATGCGCCGCTCCTTCATCACGCCCTTCGACCGCGGCGACATCAAGGACCTGATCGGCACGCTCGACGATTCCATCGACCAGATGCAGAAGACCGCGAAGGCCATCCGCCTCTTCGAAGTCGACGGCTTTGAGCCGGAAATGGGCGAAATGGGCGACAGCATCGTCAAGGCCGCGAAGCTGACCGTCGAAGCCGTGTCTTTGCTCGGCTCGTTGCGCGAAAACACGACGCGCCTGAATGCGATCACCGACGAAATTATCCGCCTCGAGGACAACGCGGACGAACTCAATAATCTCGGGATCAAGGCTCTGTTCCGGCGCCATCGCGACGGCAATGTCATGGGCTACATCATCGGCGTCGAAATCTACGATCATCTCGAGAAGGTGATGGACCGCTTCGAGGACGTGGCCAACCGCATCAGCGGCATCGTGATCGAACAAGCGTGACCATCGACGGCATCCCGCTGCTGCTGATCGCGCTCGTTTTCGTGGCGCTGGCGTTCGATTTCCTGAACGGGCTGCACGATGCCGCCAATTCGATTGCGACCATCGTTTCTACCCGGGTGCTCTCGCCGCGTTACGCGGTGGCGTGGGCGGCGTTCTTCAACTTCATCGCCTTCCTGGTCTTCGGCCTCAGTGTCGCCGCCACCATCGGAAAAGGAATTGTTTCGCCCGATACGATCAATGACGCGGTGGTATTCGGCGCGCTGATGGGCGCCATCAGTTGGAATATCATCACCTGGCTGGCCGGTATTCCGTCGTCTTCCTCGCACGCGCTGATCGGTGGACTGGTGGGTGCGGGCGTGTCGCATTCGGGAATGCATGTCATCGTCTGGACGGGCCTTTCCAAGACGATAGCCGCGATTTTCCTGTCGCCGGCTCTGGGCCTGGTTCTGGCCATGCTGCTGATCCTGCTCGTCTCGTGGGCGTTCGTGCGCTCCAACCCGACGCGCGTGGACAGCCTGTTCCGCAAGGTGCAGTTCGTCTCCGCCTCGCTCTACTCGCTCGGCCATGGCGGCAACGATGCGCAGAAGACGATGGGCATCATCACCGCGCTTCTGTTCGCGCATGGCGCGCTCGGCGGCAAATTCCACGTCCCGTTCTGGGTGGTGCTCGCGTGTCAGGCGGCTATGGCGCTCGGCACATTGTTTGGCGGCTGGCGCATCGTGCGTACTATGGGTCAGCGAATCACTCGGTTAATGCCGCTGCAAGGCGTCTGCGCCGAGACGGCGGGATCGATAACTTTGTTTTTGGCGACGGGCTTGGGAATTCCGGTATCGACGACGCACACGATCACGGGCGCGATCGTCGGTGTCGGTGCGGCGCGGCGGACCTCGGCGGTTCGCTGGAACGTCGCGAAAGATATTGTTATAGCTTGGGTGGTTACGATGCCCGCGGCTGGGGCGATCGGGGCCCTGTTTTACTTTGCGTTCACTGCGTTTGGGTGACATGCGCGTAGCGTTGGCGAGTACGATTGCGTCGAGGTCGAGATGTCGCGTGCAGTACGCGGCGCTTCCCTGGCGCGTGAATGAAGGCGAGCTCGAAATCCTCCTGATCACGACTTTGAAGACGCGCCGCTGGATCGTGCCCAAGGGCTGGCCGATCGAGGCGCTGTCGCCGCGCGAATGCGCCGCGCGCGAGGCACTTGAGGAAGCCGGCGTCAGCGGATCGATCGGGGCGAAGCCGATCGGCTCGTTTCGCTACTTCAAACGCCGCAAGGATGGCGATACCGTTCCCTGCAAAGTCGATGTCTTCGCGCTTGAAGTGACCACGCAGCGCCGCAGCTGGGCGGAGAAGCGCGCCCGTGAATTCCGCTGGTGCACCCTGGAAGAGGCGCTGGCCTCGGTCGGCGAGCCGGGCCTGCGCCAGGTGATCGCCGCCTTCGCCGAGACGCGACGGCTTGAAGTGCACTGAAGGGCGGCGCCTTGCCAGGCGAAGCTGCGCTCGCAACCGTCATCGCCCTTACGCGCTGTGCCGGGCAGTTTCCGCTGCTGCGCAGTGTAGACTGGTGCCGGCTACAGGACTCGAACCTGTGACCCCCTGATTACAAATCAGGTGCTCTACCAGCTGAGCTAAGCCGGCACTCAAGGAGATCAAATACTTACGCTATGCCGGGATGGCAAGCCAAGACGCAATGCGGCACTGTTACAGTTTGAAGTTAGGGCGGCTTGCCGTCCGACGTAACATCATCGCCTAGTACATAGTACAAGAACTTCGTGGGACCGTTGAACCGTAGGAATGCGGCAACGCAGATGGCCAGTACCGCCAAAAGGACGGTGGCGCGGTGTCTGGCCAAGAATCCGCTCATAAGTTCACTTGCCCTGTTGCTGTGCTAGGATAGCCCCATGCCCAAAGGACCCCAAGGCCAGAAACGCCCAGCCGATGTAATCGGCAACGCTGTCCACGTCATGCGGATAGCGACGGGGGAGATTGAGGAAGAGCCCGCGCCCCAAAGCGATGCTGCAAAGTCGGGCAGCAAGGGCGGCTCCGCCCGCGCCGCATCGCTTTCTAAGAAGCAGCGGTCTGAGATTGCTCGGGAAGATTGGGGTCGGAAGATTGGGGTCAGAGTGGAAACTCTCTCACGTTTGTCGGATGCATGTCATATGGGGGCTCATAGATGAGGCGTCGCGACAAGCGAGCTCTCACTCTGACCCCAAACTCTCCAAACTCTCCAGTGAACGGCCTACCAGCTGAGCTAAGCCGGCACATCGGGTTCCCATAACGGAAAATCCGTGCGGAGCGCAACTTACACCGTTCTCCCACGAAGGGATGCGGAACCCGGCGGGCTCCTATAATATTGTCGCAGAGGCATTCACTGGAGACCCACGATGCGGATGCCGCCATGGCTCATTGTGGTTCTTGCGCCCCTTCTGCCCGCATCGGGCGCTGCCGCGCACATCCTCACCTATCACAATTCCAACCTTCGGCACGGCGCTTATGTCGTGCCGGGACTCACGCTGGCCGCCGCAGCGAACATGCATCGCGATACCGGTTTCAACGCAGCGCTCAGCGGCCACATCTATGCGCAGCCGCTCTATTGGCGGCCGAAGAACACGCATCCGGGCCTCGTCATCGCCGCCACGGAATCCAACATTGTCTACGCCCTGAACGACACGACCGGCGCAATCGTCTGGCAGACGCAGCTTGCACCCTCGGTGCCGCTGAGCGAGCTTCCCTGCGGCAATATCGATCCCATGGGCATCACCGGCACGCCGGTGATCGACCCCCACACTGCCACGCTCTACCTGAACGCCATGACCGAGACCGCGAACGGACCGCGGCATCTGGTCTATGCACTATCGCTCGCCGACGGTTCGGTGCTCCCGAGCTGGCCGATCGATATGGAAGCGGCGCTCACGGGTCGGGGTGCGACCTTCTCTTCAGCTTTTCATGGCGAGCGCAGTGCGCTGTTGTTTTTCGGCGGCAGTCTCTATGTGAATTATGCGGGCAACGCCGGCGATTGCGGCACGTATCACGGGACCGTGGTGCAGATCGATCCCATCGCGGCGTCCGTGACCGCCAATTGGCAATCGCGCGGGCTGCGCGGTGGAATCTGGGCGCAAGGCGGCATCGCCGGTGACGCCGCTTCCTTGTTCGTGACGACGGGAAACACCAAAGGCGTAACCGATTGGAGCGACGGCGAGGCGATCATCCGGCTGAGGCCGGGGCTCGTGCGTTCCGACAGGCCCAAGGATTTCTTCGCGCCTGCGAACTGGCAGGCGCTCGATCAAAGCGACAAGGATCTCGGCGGTACCGAAGCGTTGCCCCTGGATATCGCCCTCGGCGGCGGAGCGCGCGCAAAGCGGGTGATCGCATTCGGCAAGGATGGGAATGCCTATCTCGCCGACCGTGCGCGGCTCGGCGGCATTGGCGGACAACTCGCCACCCTGGCGGTGTCAACGAGCCCGATTCGGACCGCGCCAGCCGTGTATCAAACCGATGCCGCCACCATGGTTGCCTTCAGTAGCGCAATCGGCGGCAATTGCGCGGACAAGAACATCACCATGCTCAATGTCGCGGCCAGCGGTACTTCGCCGATGAGCGTCGCCTGGTGTGCGCCCTATGACGGCGCCGGTGCGCCGATCATTACTACGACGGACGGCAAATCGAATCCGATCGTGTGGGTGGTTGGCGCCCAGGGCGATAACCTGCTGCATGGCTTCGATGCGCTGACGGGTGCGCCTGTGTTCGCCGGCGGCGATACCGCGATGTCGGGGCTGCATCATTTCGTGACGATCATCGCGACCCAGTCGCGCTTCTACGTGGCGGCGGACAATGCGGTCTACGCCTTCAAGTTCACACCATAGTTTGGTTCAAGAAGAAGGATGATGACGATGCGTTTGTGGGTTGCGCTTGGCGCGTTTGCACTGTTGCCGCAGATCGCTTTTTCAGGAAGCGTCGTCACCTACCACAATTCCAATCAGCGCGACGGCGCCTATACAGTGCCAACGCTCACCGCCGCCGCCGCGGCCAACATGCATCGCGACAACACGTTCGACGGCACAATCAGCGGCCATGTCTATGCGCAGCCCCTGTTCTGGGAACCGAAAGGCGCCAAGCGCGGCCTCGTCATCGTCGCGACGGAATCCAATACGGTCTACGCGCTGAACGCCAATTCCGGAAAAGTGGTGTGGCAGACGCCGGTGCTTGCGCCGCCGATGCCGCTCAGCCAGCTACCCTGTGGCAACATCGATCCGATGGGGATCACCGGAACGCCGGTGATCGATCCGGCAACCGGCGCGCTTTATCTGAATGCCATGACCAAGACCGGCAACGGCGCGCGTCACATGGTCTATGCGCTGTCACTCGCAGACGGCTCGGTCCTGCCGGGCTATCCGATGGATATGCAGGCGCTGATGACGGACAAGGGCGCGAGCTTCGATTCTTCCGTCCATGGCGAGCGCAGC
>Ga0105239_10000401_pt1 | contig 63434 bp, 54 predicted proteins | sample KBSC44metaG_FD_92761 | JGI IMG/M metagenome (GOLD analysis project Ga0105239, IMG submission 92761) | Corn rhizosphere microbial communities from Kellogg Biological Station, Michigan, USA - KBS C4-4 metaG | ecosystem: Host-associated > Plants > Roots > Rhizosphere > Soil | place: Michigan, USA...
ATCTCAACGAGCTCGTGCTGCGCCTGAGCGGGCGGGGCGACCCGCATCCAGCCGCGTTCGCCGCCTACGCGGATTGCCTGGCCCGGCTCGCGTCCGGTACCGGCATCGGCTGGACCTTGCGTCGCTTCGAACGCGATCTGCTCGCCGACCTCGGCTACGCGTTGCTGCTCGATCGCACCGCGGCCGGGCATCCGCTCGACGCATTGGTGGACTACGCCTATGACGCCGAAGCCGGAGCTGGCGAATGGCAGCCGGGTACGCGCCTGCCGCGCGTCAGTGGAGCCGCGTTGCTCGCGCTCGATCGCGACGAGGTGCCTGCTGCGGAACACCTCGCGCAGTTGCGCCACCTGATGCGCAGCCTGATCCGCCATCACCTCGGCGGCGAGCTCAACGCGTGGTCGATGACAGCCGCTGCCGCCGCGCTCCGCCCGCCGTCAGCCTGACAGGCGTTGGCGCGTCCGTTCGCTGACTTCGAGCAGGGTTGCGACAGCCGCGGTCGGCCACAGCGGGCTTTCGAGCGCGGTACGAACCGCGGCGATCGCGCGCGTCAACGTTGGCGCGCCACAGAATCCCGCCGATGCTTCGAGGCGATGCAGGCGTTCGCGCAGGGCGGCCATGTCGTTGCGGACGCCGAACCCGGCGATCTGCGCAGGAAGGGCTTCGAGTTCGGCCGCGAACAGTCCGCGCAGCGAGGCGACGATCGCGGCATCGCCACCCGCAGCGCGGTGCGCCTGCTCGTCGTCGAGGTCGTCGGCTCCCGTCAACGCAGCGGATGCCGTGCCCAGGTGACGGGCGACTGCGGCGCGCAGGGCATCGGCGGCGATCGGTTTCAGCAATGTCTCGATGAACCCGGCCGCGTGCAGCGCGGCGATCGTGTCGGCGTCGTTCGCGGCCGTGGTCGCAAGCGCGATCGCGCCGCGTGACGGCCCGGGCCGCGCACGCAGGTGCGCGAGCACTTCGCAGCCGTCCATCCCGGGCATGCGCGCATCCAGCAACAGCAGGTCGAACGCGGACGTGAGGGCATGCCGCACGGCGACGCTGCCGTCCTCGGCCGCGACGCAGTCGTAGCCGCCCGCCGCCAGCGCTTCGACGAGAAAGCGCAGGCTCAGCGGGTTGTCGTCCGCGATCAGGATCAGGGCTTGGTTCACGCAACGCCCGCGCGATGTTGACGATGAGGCAGAATGGTCGTCGATGCCGCCTTCGTCAACAATCGCCTCACGGCTGCTGATCGCGCTTCTGCTCGCGAGCGCGGGCAGCGCCAGCGTCGGTGCACGCACGTTCACGCTGGATGCGGAGCGCCTGGTCGATGCCCGCGTGAGTGCCGAACGGCTGCATGTGCATGTCGTGGACGGCGCCGGCGCCGCGCTTGCGATCTCCGCGCAAGTGGTCGCCATCGCGCCGCTGGGCTTGTCCGGGCGCATGGATTGGTCGTGTGCGCTGGAGCGCGACGCGACCGGCGCATTGGCCTGCAGCGGACCGGTGCACCTGCGTGACGGCGAACACGAGCAAGTCGCCGATCTGGCCGCGCGCGTGGTCGAGCGCCATATCGAGCTGTCGTTGGTTCGCGAGGGCAGTCGCGTGATATTGGGCCTTCCCCTCGATACGTCGACGCCGATCACCGCGAGTCTGCAACACGTCCCGGTCGGCTGGTTCGCACGTCCGCTCGCCTCATTCTGGCCCGGAGGCGAATTGCGCGCAGGAACGATCGACCTGAGCGCATCCCTGCCGAACGAGGGTGGGCTCGATGCGGACTATGCCGGCGACGGCCTCGTGTTCAACACGAATGATGGCGCCGTCTCCGGCGACGGCATCGCGGTGCGTGGACATGCGGCGATCGCGTCGGCTGACGACGCGACCCGCGTGATCGCGAATGCGCGGTTCAGCGCCGGCGTGCTGCGAGCCGGAGCAATGCGGGTCGAGTTCCCGGCCACCGGCGTCGACGCGGACATCGACGCGCGCGCCGCGACCGACGGTAGCTGGGACGTCGCACGCTTCGCCTGGCGCGATCCCGACGTGCTGGAATTCGAAGCCGTCGGCGTGCTCGACACGACGGCTCTCGCACCCTTGCGTGCGCTCACGGTCACGCGCGCGAGCCTTGTCTTTCCACTGGCGAAGCAACGCTACGCAGCACCGCTGTTCGCCGCCCACGGTCTCGCAGGCATGAGCGTGGACGGTCGCCTGGAGGGTTCTGCGCAGGTCGACGCGAGCGGATTGCGTCGCCTCGTGCTACAGACGCACGGGCTGGACCTGCGCGATCGCACGCGCGGATTGCGGGTGCAGGCGCTCGCAGGCGGTCTCGACTGGATTGCTGCGGGCGAGGGCGAGGCGACGCGCTTGGGTTGGCGCAAGGCGGACCTTGCCGGCGTTGCCATCGGTGCCGTCAACGCGCAATGGCGGTCGCGCGACGGCGTGCTGCGACTGCTCGCGCCGCTGCGCGCGCGCTTGTTCGATGGCAGCGTGGAGCTGCGCGAGACACGGCTCGACCCGTTTGCCGCAGGCGGAGCACAGGCTTCGACCGCATTCGCGCTGCATGACGTCGGCTATGACAGCAGTGACGGGACGGTCGCTGCTGCGCACGTGTCCGCCAGTGGCGACCTGCAGCTCGATGCGGGCGCCGACGGCTCGCATGTTCGCGTGCAGGCACGATTGGACGGCGGCGAGGCGCTGCTCGGGCCGGTCTATGCGAAGTTTCCGGGTACCGGCATCGCCAGCGCGCTCGACCTGACCATCGCGGGTGATCGCTGGCAGCTTGCGCGCTTCGACTGGAACGATCCGGGTGTGCTCGAGTTCGGTGCGAGCGGCGAACTGCTGCCTCGCGCGGCGGCACCGGTGCAATCGCTGCAGCTCGATCTTCGTCGTGCGCAGCTCGCCAGTGCACTGCCGCGCTACGCCTCGAGCTGGCTCTCGACCAAGGGCTACCCCCAACTCGTCGCGGACGGCCGCATCGGCGGATCGATGGCGCTGGTCGATGGAAAACTGCAGCGCTTCACGCTGCATACCGAGCATGTGGTGGTTCGCGATGGTGGCGGCCGATTCGCGCTCGACGGTCTCGACGGCGGGATCGACTGGGATCTTGCCGCCGCCCGTCCGGCGACGGCGCTCGCCTGGCGCGGTATCGAGTTGTTCAGCATTCCGCTCGGTGCGGCACGCGCGCGCCTGGCGGCGCGTGACGGCGCAATCGTCCTGGCGGAGCCACTCGCTGTCGATGTGCTCGGCGGACAGGTCAAGCTCGAGCGCTTCAGCGCGCAGCCGCGGTCGCCGCGCGGGGATCGCTACGCCGGTTCGTTCGCATTGGCCGGAATCGAGATGGCGCAGGTATCGAAGGCGTTCGGTTGGCCGCTCTTCCCGGGCAATCTGTCTGGCGGCATTCCGGAAATCGAATTCGTCGGTGACCGCATCGAATTCCACGGCGGTCTCGACCTGTACGTGTTCGACGGACATCTCGGCGTGAGCGGGCTCGCGCTGGAACGTCCGTTCGGGATCGCGCCATCGCTCGCGGCCGACGTGCATTTCGAGAATCTCGACCTGCAGCAGGTGACGAGTGCATTTTCGTTCGGCGGCATCAGCGGCCGCCTGTTCGGCACGATCGGTGCCCTGCGCCTCGTCGACTGGAGTCCGGTCGCATTCGACGCGTGGCTGCGCACCGACGGCGGTGGACGCATGAGCTACAAGGCGGTCAACGACCTGACCGCGATCGGCGGCGGCGGCGGCCTTTCCGCGAGCCTGCAGACGATGGCACTGAAGGTCTTCGACACCTTCGGTTACCGTCGCCTCGGCATTCGCTGCCGGCTGCGCGACGAGGTCTGCGCGATGGGTGGCGTCGATCCGTCGCCCGCCGCCACCGCTGGCGGGGATTCATCCGCCGACGGCTACACTATCGTCGAAGGCTCGGGCCTGCCGCGCATCTCGATCGTGGGCCACCGCCGCAGCGTGGACTGGCCGACGCTCGTGCGCCGCCTGCAGGAGGCGACGCAGGGGCAGGGGCCGGTCATCGAATGACCATCGAACGAGGAAGAGTCATGCGCAGGCAACTCAAGTGGGTCACGCTCGCCGCCGTTCTCGCATTGCCGGTTGCATGCGTGACGATCAACGTGTACTTCCCCGAGGCGGCTGCGCAGAAGGCCGCGGAGCAGTTCGTCGACAAGGTCATCGGCGAACAGGCCAAGGACGCGTCGCCGCCGGCGGACCAGCCGCCGCCGGGACGATCGCCGGGTGCGATGCTGCTCGACCTGGTGATCCCGAGCGCCTATGCGCAATCCGCCGACATCAACGTGCAGACGCCGCAGATCCAGGCGATCCAGACACGCATGCGCGCGCGCTTCACGAGTACGCTGTCGAAGTACTGCACGAGCGGCGCAGTCGGCTTCACCCGCGACGGGCTCGTAGCGGTGCGCGACGCGGCCAGCCTTGCCCTGGCGGATCGCGCCGGCGTCAACGCGGCCGTCGCCGACGAGAACCGCGATCGCGAAGCGGTCTATCGCGAAATCGCACTCGCCAACGGCCATGCGGAATGGGAGAAGCAGATTCGCGAGACGTTCGCCAAGCAATGGATCCAGCAGGCGCGTCCGGGCTGGTATTATCAGGACGCGAGCGGAACCTGGAAGCAGAAGTAGCCAGCGCTCGGCACTGATTCCCGATACTCCCGCGCCCGCCTCGCCAGCGGGCGCTTTCGCTTTCCGGATTCCATGCAAAGCATCGAAGTCGACATCACCGACCTTTCCCACGACGGCCGCGGCGTTGCCCGCATCGAAGGCAAGACCGTTTTCGTCAGCGGCGCCCTGCCGGGCGAACGCGTGCGTCTCGGCCGCGTGCAACGCCACCGCAACTACGACGAGTCGAAGGCGGAAGAGATCATCGTCCGCTCGCCGCAGCGGGTCGAACCGCGCTGTGCGCATTTCGGCACCTGCAGCGGCTGCAGCCTGCAGCATCTTTCGCCCGAGGCGCAGATCGCCGCCAAACAGCATGTGCTGGCGGAGAATTTCGAGCGCATCGGCAAGGTCGAGCCGGAGCGCTGGCTCGAACCCCTGACCGGTGACCCGTGGGGATATCGCCGCAAGGGCCGCCTGTCGGTGAAATGGGTCGCCAAGAAGGACAAGGTGCTGGTCGGATTCCGCGAGGAGAATCCGCGCTTCGTCGCCGATCTCGCGCACTGCCACACCTTGCTTCCCGAAGTCGGCGAGCGGCTCTCCGATCTCGGTGCCTTGATCGGAGGGCTCGAGGCGCGCGCGGAGATCGCACAGATCGAGATCGCCGCAGGTGACGACGCCGTGGCGCTGACGTTCCGTAACCTGCGTGCGTTGTCGGAGGCCGATCGTTCCGCACTGGTCGCATTCGGCCAGCAGCATCGCCTGGCGATCCTGCTGCAGCCGGGTGGCCCGGACAGCGTGACGCCGCTGTGGCCGGACACGGTGCCGCTGTCGTTCCGCATTCCGGAACATGACATCGACATCGCGTTCCGCCCACTCGATTTCATCCAGGTCAATGCGGGGATGAACCAGCGCATGATCGCCCGTGCGCTCGACCTGCTCGACCTGCAGCCCGATGACCGCGTGCTCGACCTGTTCTGTGGCCTCGGCAACTTCACCCTGCCGATCGCGCGCAAGGTCGCACAGGTCACGGGCGTGGAGGGCGAGGCCGCACTGGTCGCGCGCTCGCGCGAGAACGCGGTCCGCAACGGCATCGTCAACGCGGAGTTCCACGCCGCCGATCTCGCCGCCGACCAGCGCGCAACCGCATGGGCGCAGGCGCGTTGCGACAAGCTGCTGCTCGATCCTCCGCGCTCCGGCGCCGCCGCCGTGCTCGAATACCTGCCGCGCAGGGGCACCGATCGCATCGTCTACGTGTCGTGTCATCCCGGTTCGCTCGCGCGCGATGCCGGCACGCTGGTGGAACGGCACGGGTTCCGTCTTGTCGCCACCGGCGTGATGGACATGTTCCCGCATACCGCGCACGTCGAGTCGATCGCGTTGTTCGAACGCTGAGGTGGCGCTGAAGCAAAAGCTTTCGACACGAAGGACACGAAGAAGGCAGAATCGAGATCTTCTTCGTGTCCTTCGTGTTTCAGTCTTCGGGTTTTGAACGTGGCTACCGAGATCGAACGAAAATTCCTCGTCGTTGGCGATGCCGGGCGCGGGCAGGTGGCGCGCGGCGAAGCGATGGTGCAAGGCTATCTCGCGGGGCCGCCGGCGGCGCGCTGTTCGGTGCGCGTGCGCGTGGCAGGCGATCATGCGTGGCTCAATATCAAGTCGGCACACGCAGGCATCGAGCGCGATGAATATGAATATGCGGTGCCGGTCACCGACGCGAGGCGCATGCTCGACACGCTCGCGGGCGACGTGGTCGAGAAGGTCCGCCATCACGTCGAGGTCGGCGGCCATCTGTTCGAGGTCGACGAGTTCGGCGGCGACAATGCCGGCCTGGTGGTCGCCGAGATCGAGCTCGACGCCGTCGATGCCGCGTTTCCGCGACCGCCCTGGCTCGGGCGCGAGGTCAGCCACCTCGCGCGCTACTACAATCTCAACCTCGCCGGACATCCTTACGCGTGCTGGAGCGCGGTAGAGCGCAATGCAGACGACGCCTGATACGATCTCCCCATGCTGATCATCGGAATTCCCGGCAAGACCCTCACCGAAGTCGATCGGCGCCAGCTTGCTGCGCCACAGGTCAGCGGCGTGATCCTGTTTTCGCGCAATTTCGAAAGCCGCGATCAGGTCACCGCACTCATCGACGATATCCGCGTCGCGCGTCCCGAACCGTTCCTGGTCTGCGTCGACCAGGAGGGTGGGCCGGTGCAGCGCTTCCGCGACGGCTTCACGCGCTTGCCGGCGCTGGCACGTATCGGCGAACTGTACGAACGCGACGTGCCGGCCGCGATCCGCGCGGCCGAGGAACATGCGTGGGTCATGGCCAGCGAGATGCGTGCGGTCGGCATCGACATCAGTTTCGCGCCGGTTGTCGATCTTGCGCGCGGAAACCGCGCGGTCGGCGAGCGCGCCTTCCATGCCGATCCGCAGATCACCGCCGAGCTGTCGCAGGCCTATCTGCGCGGCATGCGCCTCGCCGGCATGGCGGCGACGATCAAGCATTTTCCCGGCCACGGCACGGTCGCAGAGGACACGCATTTCGACGCCGCGGTCGACTCGCGTACTCTCGACGAACTGCGCGCGAACGATCTGCTGCCGTTCGCGGATGCTGTCGCCAGCGGCGCCGAAGCGGTGATGATGGCGCATGTGACCTATCCGGCCGTGGATGCGCTCGCGGCGGGTTATTCGCGCCGATGGATCGAAGACGTGCTGCGTGGCGAACTCGGCTTCCGCGGCGTCGTGATCGGCGATGACATCGGCATGGCGGCTGCCGAACAGGTCGGTGGCATCGGCGCGCGCATCGGGGCGCACCTGCTGGCCGGCTGCGACCTGTTGCTCGCCTGCAGTCCGGCCATCGTCGACGACGCGATCGCAGCGAGCGTTCATGCGCCGCCGTGCGACGACGAGCGCCTCGCCACCTTGCAGGGCGAAGTAGCGCAGACCTGGGACGCGCTGACGACGAACCCGCAGCGCGATGAATTCATCGCACGCCTCGCCGCACTCGACGCGCGTGCCGCCGACCGGAACTGACGATGAGCAGCAGCACACCGAAACTCGAAGAGGCACTCGCCCGCGCCGACCTCGTCCACGATCGCGCGGTGCTGCGCACGGCGATCGAGCGCATCGGCGGCGAGATCGATGCGATGCTGGCCGGCGCGCCCGCCGTGTTCCTGACCGTGATGCAAGGAGCCCTCGCGTTCGCGGGACCGCTGGCGACGGCGATTCGCGCTCCGCTCACGTTCGACTACGTGCATGCCACGCGCTATCGCGGCGCGACGAGCGGCGGCGAGCTGCTATGGATCAAGCAGCCGGCGATTTCGCTCGCCGGCGCGACCGTGCTGCTGGTCGACGACATCCTCGACGAAGGGCACACGCTGAAGGCGATTCGCGATTTCTGCCTGGAGCAGGGCGCCGCGCGCGTGCTGCTGGTCGTGCTGTGCGAGAAGCGCCATGGCCGCGGTGCGGGGCTCAGGGCGGATTTTGTCGGCGTCGAAGTGCCTGACCGTTACGTGTTCGGTTTCGGCATGGACTACCACGAGCAGGGGCGCAATCTCGCGGCGATCTACGCGGTGGACGCATGAACCGGCACATCGACCTGGCCTTGGTCGGCGGCACTGGCCTGTACAGGTTTCCCGGGCTCGAAGGCGCCGAGCGCCACGCCGTCGATACGCCGTACGGACATCCGTCCGACAGCGTAGTCGTCGGCAAGCTCGGCAAGCGCCGCATCGCGTTCCTCGCGCGCCACGGCGAATCGCACACGATCCCGCCGCATCGGGTCAACTATCGCGCGAATGTATGGGCGCTGCACCATCTCGGCGCGCGCCGCGTGATCGGCGTCAACGCGGTCGGCGGCATCCGCGCCGACATGGGTCCGCGCGTGCTCGCGATCCCCGACCAGATCATCGACTACACCAGTGAACGCCTGACCAGCTTCTGCGATGTCGCCGGCGCCGAGGTCAGGCACATCGACTTCAGCGAACCCTACTCGGCTGCGCTGCGCCGCGACCTGCTCGATGCCGCGAAACATGCCGGCGTCGCCGCCGTCGATGGCGGGTGCTACGGCGCGACGCAGGGGCCGCGCCTGGAGACGCGCGCGGAGATCGCGCGCATGCGCCGCGACGGCTGCGACCTGGTCGGCATGACCGGCATGCCGGAGGCTGCGCTCGCGCGCGAACTCGAACTCGACTACGCCTGCATCGCGCTCGTCGCGAACTGGGCGGCTGGCTGCGGCGACGAAGCCGAGATCAGCCTGCCGGAGATTTTCGCGAATCTCGAAGCGGTGACCGCGAACGTCCCGCGCATCGTCATCGCCCTGCTCGGCACCTGAGCGACCGCCGCTGCGCGAGTGGCGCGCAGGCGCGTGCCGTTGCGCACTGCGACTTGATTTGCCGCGTTAAGCAATTGTTATACTCAAGCGCGCACCTGTGCCGCATTGGGGAATGCGGCGCGACCACGTTGCGGTGCGCAGTCCAGAAAGGTCGAGGGGCTCGGCAATGCTTATCGGTACGGTCAAATGGTTCAACGACGCCAAGGGTTTCGGTTTCATCGCGCCCGAGGAAGGTGGAGAGGATGTGTTCGTGCACTACTCCGCGATCAATTCGCAGGGGTTCCGCACGCTGCAGCAGGGGCAGCGCGTGAATTTCGAGATCGTGCAGGGACCGAAGGGATCGCAGGCTTCGGGCGTGCAACCGGTCAAGTAGGGCGGCGCGCGGCGAGGGTGCCGGCGCGCATGCCACAAATGCGGCGGGCCGAGGCCAACCCTACGCGGCGAACTGCAGGCGTGCGAGCTCCGCGTACAGGCCGCCGGCACGTACCAGTTCCGCATGGGTTCCCTGCGCGACGATGCGTCCGCCATCCATCACGACGATGCGGTCGGCGCGCTGCACGGTGGCGAGGCGGTGCGCTATCACCAGCGTCGTGCGGCCTTCCTTGAGGCGTTCGATCGGATGCTGGATCAGGTGCTCGGACTGCGCGTCGAGACTCGAGGTCGCCTCGTCGAGCAGCAGCACCGGCGCATCGCGCAGGAGCGCGCGCGCGATCGCGATCCGCTGCTGCTGGCCGCCCGACAGGCGCACGCCGCGCTCGCCGAGGTAGGTTGCGTAGCGGTCCGGCAGCGCCTCGATGAATTCGTGCGCTTCCGCCGCACGCGCCGCGACGACCACGTCGTCCTCTTCTGCGCCGGTGCGCCCGAAACCGATGTTGTCGGTGGCGTTGGCGCCGAACAGTACCGGGTCCTGCGGCACCAGTGCGAAACTGCCGCGCAGGTCCGGCAGGGCGAGCGCGCGCAGGTCATGGCCGTCGAGCGTGATGCGGCCGCTGGCCGGGTCGTAGAAGCGCAACAGCAACTGGAACACGGTGGTCTTGCCGGCACCGGACGGACCGACCAGCGCGATCGTCTGCCCCGGTTCGACCGCGAGCGAGAAGTCGTGCAGCGCTGCGCGATCGGGCCGCGAGGGATAGCGGAATTCGACCTGCTCGAAGCGGATCGCGCCGCGCGCAGGCCGCGCCATCGGCTGCACCAGGGCCGGGGATGCGATCGCGGCGTGCGTCTCGAGCAGGTCGCCGATGCGGCCGAGCGCGCCGGCGGCACGCAGCACCTGGCCCCACACCTCGCTGAGTGCGCCGACCGAACCGGCCGCGAACACTGCATAGAGCACGAACTGGCTCAGCACGCCCGGCGCCATCGTGCCGGCCATGACGGCCTTTGCGCCTGCCCACAACACGAGGGTGATCGCGCCGAACACGAGCAGGATCACCATCGCGGTCAACGACCCGGTCATCGCGATGCGGCGGCGAGCGACGCCGAGTGCGCGCTGTATCGCATGCGCGTAACGATGCGATTCCTCCGGTTCGCGCGTGTAGGCCTGCACCGTGTGTACCGCATTCAGCGTTTCGCTGGCGATCGCCGCCGAGTCCGCGATGCGGTCCTGGCTTTCGCGCGAGAGTTTCGACACGCGCCGGCCGAACACGACGATCGGCAGTACTACCGCCGGGATGACGAGCACGGTGAAACCGGCCAGGCGCGGGCTCGTCCACACCATCGCGGCGGCGCCGCCGATCAGGGTGATCACGCTGCGCAACGCGATCGACAAGGTCGAGCCGACCACGGTCTGGACCAGTTCGGTATCGGCGGCGAGGCGCGACACCAGCTCGCCGGTGCGCGTGCTCTCGTAGAATGCCTGGTCGAGCGTCAGCAGGTGGTCGTACAGGCGCTGGCGCAGGTCGGCCGCGACACGCTCGCCGAGCAGGCTGACGAAGAAGAAACGCGCCGCAGTCGCGATCGCGAGTACTGCGGCGACCACGAACAGGCCGAGGAAGCTCGCATTGATCGCGGCCGCATTGGCCTGGGTGAAGCCGTGGTCGATCATCACCCGCACGGCCTGCGGCAGGGTCAGCGTCGCCGCCGAGGACAGCGCGAGGAAACCAAGCCAACCCGCGATCAGGCCACGGTACGGCCTGAGGAATGGCAGCAGGCGGGTCAGCGAGCGGATCTTGCGCGGGGTGTCGGCGGCGGTGTCGGTCATCGGGGTCGCAGGCGCAAGGAGTGTCGGAGAGGTGAGGCTGGGTGCGCCGAGTTCAAGGCGCGATCTCGCAGCTGCCACGCCCGCGCGTGAGGTCGCGCACGAATGTGGCGAGGGCAGCGGATTGCGCACGCGCGACTTCGATCGAGAGCACGACGCCATCGGTCGAGACCTGTTCGTCGACGCGACGTGCATCGAAGTCGCGCAGGCGCGCGTACAACAGCGGCGCGTCGGCGAATGCGCAGCCGATGCGCGCACGCACGCGCTCGACGATCTCGACGCGCTCGGCGAGACGCAGGCATTCCGCCGCGCAACCGCCATAGGCGCGCGCCAGTCCGCCGACGCCGAGCTTGATGCCGCCGTACCAGCGCGTGACCACCACCGCGACGCGGTCGAGGCCCTGGCCGTCGATCGCGGCGAGGATCGGTCGCCCGGCGCTGCCGCCGGGTTCGCCATCGTCGCTGAAACGGTACGCGTCGCGGACGCGCCAGGCCCAGCAATTGTGGGTCGCTTCGCGCACCGTCACGCGTGCGATGTGCGCCGTCGCGGCTTCGGCCGAGTCGACCGCGGCCGCCCTGGCGAGGAACCGGCTTTTCCTGATTTCCTGCTGCAGGCTGGCATCGCAGCGCAGGGTAAATGACACGCTCATGCGGGTGCAGTGTAGCTGCCCGCAGGTCGATGCCGCACGCCCGCTTCTTTCCGTTTTCCGCGTTCTACCTGTCGAAAAGGAAATCGAGGAGATTCCAATGAAGCGAACGAAGCTGCCAGCCATGGTCGTGATCGCGGCGGCACTGTCGTGCCCGCCGGCGACCGCAGCGACCTGGTGCGTCGCCAGCGCCGGCGATCTGCGCGCCAAGCTGCTGGTCGCAGCCAACAACGGCGAGGACGACACCATCAAGCTCGTGCGCGGGACCTACCTCGTCGCGGGCAACGAGTTCTCGTTCAATTCGACGCAGGCGTTCGGGCTGGTCGTCAACGGCGGATTCAATCCCGGCTGTACCAGCACCAACCAGGACGCGCGCGACACCGCGCTCGACGGCGGCGGCACCTCGCAGGTGCTGAACATCACCAGCCCGGGAAGCGTCGCGCTGCGCTACCTGACCATCCGAAATGGCCTTCGTTCGGGTTCCTCGGGTGGCGGCCTGCAGATGCTGGGCAGCACGGCATCGAGCCAGCTCACGCTCGCGTTCAACATCCTGCGCGACAACACATCCGACTATGCGGTCGGCGCCGCGATCATCGACGGCGAGGGCGAGATGCACATCAACGGCAATCTCGTCGCGGGCAACCGCGCACCCGGCAACGGTGGCCTGTACGTGTACGGCGGCAGCACGACCAATGTGTACATGACCAACAACACCTTCGCCGGCAATACGGCGAGCGGCGGCAGCGGCACCATCGTGTTCCTCAACTACCGCAATCCGGCCGCGCCGAGTTCGTTTCTCGCGAACAACATCTTCTGGAGCAATACGGCCTCCAGCGACCTGTCCTTCTACGACGGGCGGTCGCTGCTCGATCACAACGACTACGCCGTCATCGATGGCGCGCCCGCAGCGGGAAGCATCGCCAACACGAGTGTCGACCCGCAGTTTGCCGGTGTCGGCACATTCCAGCTTGCGCGCACCTCGCCCCTGCTCGGTGCGGGCACGCTGGTCCCGGCGGGCGGTTTGCCGGGCATCGATCTCGAAGGACATCCGAGGATCTGGAACGGCTTCGTCGATTTCGGCGCATACGAGCGCGGCGACCGCATCTTCGACGACGGCTTCGGGCCCTGAACGCCCGGGATCAGTCGAGCAGGGCGCGCAATTCGTCCGGCAGCACGCGCCGTGGGTGCGCGTTGCGGAACAGGCGCAGGCTTTCGATCGCCTGTTGGCGCCGCCCCTGGTGCAGCAACTGCTCGATGTGCGCGAGCCAGGCATCCGGATCGAGCTGCATGTCGCGGCGCAGTTCGACCGAACTGCTCGGTGCCGGTGCGGCGTTCGCCTGGTACCGTGGTTCGAGCTTGTCTTCGCGGACGGCATCCTTCGCAGCGGCACCGAGGCTGCCACCGGCACGTGCCGCGGATGTCTCCGCCTGGTCGCGCTCGGCTTCGGCGCCCGGGAATGCTTTCGGCGACATCGCTGGCGTCGCCACGGTGTCCGCGGGTGGCGGCGGCGCCGCCGGTGCCGCGGCCGGAGCCGGCTGCGCCGTCGGCGCGATGGCTTTCGCTTTCGCCTCAGCCTTGCGTTGCGGCGGCACGGGCTTCGCCGGTGGTGCGGCTGCTGCCGCGGCCTCGCGTGCGGCATCCTGCATCGGCGCGCCTTCGGCGCGCGCGCGTTGGTGCGCCGGCTCGCTGATCGGCGCGACCGGTACGAAGCTCGGTCGCGCGGCGGCCGGCGCACTCGACGCGGGTGCGGACAACTGGCTTTCCTGGCGCAGCGCATCCTGCCCGACGTGCCAGGCGAGTCCCGCGGCAAGTACGACGCCGGCCGCTGAGCCGAGACCGAACAGCCAGCGCTGGCGCCGAGGCGTATAGCCATGCACGGCGCGTGCGGCTTCGCCGAGCACGCTGCGATCGAGCCTGCGTGGTGGCTCCGCCTTCGGCAGGCGGCGATACAGCGCACCGAGCTCGCCGCCGTCGTCGGCGAGCAGGCGATCGAGCTCGCGATCCGGATCGTGCGCGTTCATGCCTGGAACCTCGCACGGATGCGCGCGAGCGCATAGCGCAGGCGCGACTTCACCGTCTCGCGACCGGCACCGGTGATTTCCCCAATCTCGTCGAGGCCGAGTCCGCCCTCGATGCGCAGCAGGAACGCGACGCGCTGCTCCTCGGGCAGTTCCTCCAGCGCGAGTTGCAGGCGCCGGCGCTGCTCGAACTCGCTCAGCGCGCGCTCGGGCTGTTCGGATTCCGATGCGTCAAGGTTGCGCATGACGGCTTCGGTTTCCTCGTCCGAGGCCTGCGGACGCTGGCGGCGGAAGCGGTCGATGACGAGGTTGTGGGCGATCTGCAGCAACCAGGTCGTGAACTTCGCCTCGGGGCGATAGCGCTCGCGCGCGGCGATCAGGCGGCTCCAGGTCTCCTGGAACAACTCGTCGGCATCGGCACGGTGGCGCAGCGTGCGCAGCAGGAAGCGGTACAGCGTGCCGCGATGGCGCCGATAGAGCGTCTCGAAGGCGAGCAGGTCGCCTCCGGCGTATGCGAGCATCAGCTCCTCGTCAGGTCTCGGGTCCCCCATCTGCCGAGGGTACGGCATAGCGATGGGCAACGTCACGACCTCTGGTGGGAAGGTTGGCTGGTGCAACGCAGCGGGAAGCGCAGCGGGGTTGCAGCGGCTTTCGCCTGATTTGCTAACCGGAAACCTCCTGCGAGCATCCTACGGCCATGACTGACGACGAAGCGCGCTGGATAGCCAGGGCAGGCGAGGGCGATGCAGTCGCGTTCCGGCGCCTCGTAGAGGCACACTCGGGCGCGCTGTACCGCGTCTGCGCGCGCATCACCGGCGACCGCGCGATCGCCGAAGATGCGGTGCAGGAGGCGTTCTTCAACGCCTACCGGCACCTGCGCGATTTCGACGGCCGAGCCGCGTTCTCGACCTGGCTGCACCGGATCGGCGTCAACGCGGCCCTCGAGCAGATGCGCCGACGCGGGCGCGGCGAGGTGACGTTGCCGGAAGGCGACGACGATGGCGATCCGATCGCCGCGGTGGTCGAGACCGCGGCAGGCCCGGAGCGCCACGCGCGCAGCGCCGAGATCCGCCGCGACGTCGAGACCGAGCTCGCGCGCATGAGCGCGCTCGAGCGCACCGCCTTCGTGCTGCGCCACCACGAAGGCCAGTCGCTCGAGGACATCTCGGCGACGCTGTCGATGAATGTAGGCGCCTGCAAGCAGGCGATCTTCCGCGCCGTGCGCAAGTTGCGCATCGCGCTCGAACCCCTTGGGTGATCCGCATGAACCCGATCAGTGACCAGGACCTCGTACTCCACCACTACCGCGACGGTATCGAGCCGGCGCGCATCGCGCAGATCGACGCCGAACTCGCGCGTTCGCCCGAGTTGCGCGCGCGCCGCGAAGCACTGTTGCGCATGTTCGCGGCGGTCGATTCGGCGCCCGAGCCGACACCGGCTGCGGACTTCAACGGACGCCTTTGGCGTGCGCTGGAGCCACGCCTGTTCGCGCGCATCGATGCGGCGCCGCGCGAGTCGTGGCGCACGCGCCTGCGCGGCTGGTTCGGCCAGCCAACGCTCGCCTGGGCGGCTGCCTGCATGATCGCGCTGGCGGTCGGCGTCGGCTTCTACGCGGGTCGGCGCAGCGCGCCGGAGCCCGATGTCCTCGCCCAGGCGCGCGCGGACGAAAGCGCGATGCGCGTGCTCGATGCATATGTCGCCGCACACCTGCGCGCGACCGAAGGCGTGTTGCTCACCGCGAGCAACAGCGACAGCACGCAGCTGCTTGACGGCAATCGCGAACTCGCCGCCTCGCTGGTCGATGCGAACCACCTCTATGCGCGCGCCGCGGCGCGTGCAGGCAACACGCAACTGGCGGATTTCCTGCGCCAGCTCGAACCGGTGCTGATGTCGCTGGCTAACCCGCCGGCATCGGCGCCCATCAAACAAAACGAAGGATTGCGCGATTACCTGCACTCGACCGACCTGTTGTTCCAGGTGCGTGCGACCAAGGCGCGCCTCGATCGCAGCGGCAATCGCCGCACCTGATTCCAGGAGAAGACCCCGATGAAAATGATCCCGAACGTGCTCGCAACCGCTTTCGCGCTGGCGTTCGCGGTGCACGCCGCGCAGGCTGCCAGCGAAGGCGACATGGCGCCAGCCGACAAGGCGGCGAACCAGCTCTACTGGCAGGGCCAGGCGGCGCTGAAGAAGTCCGACTGGTCGACCGCATTGAAGCGCTTCACCGAGCTGGAACGCTTGCTGCGCGAGAAGGAGCCGCAGAGTGCCGATGCCGCGTTGTACTGGGAAGCCTATGCGCTGACCCAGGCACGGCGTACCGCGGAGGCGAAAACGACGCTCGACAGGCTGCACCGCGAGTTCCCGAACAGCCGCTGGAGCAAGGATGCCGACGCGCTCGTGCAGCAGGGGTCGCCGGCCGCGGTGAAGAACGTCGGCAACGGCGGCGACGAGGAGCTCGCCGAGGTCGCGCTGGAAGGGCTGATGAGTGCGCCGCCGGAACGCGCCCTGCCGTTGTTGAAGAAGGTCATGCAGAGCAATCACTCGGTCAAGGTCAAGAAGCGCGCGCTGTTCGTGCTGAGTCAGCTCGACGACAGCGTGGGTCTCGACATCGTCGTCGACGCGGCGAAAGGTACCGCCGACCCCGAACTGCGCGAGGAAGCGATCCGCATCCTCGGCATCAGCGGCGAGGATCGCGCGATCGAGCGCCTGCGCGAGATCTACGCGTCGAGCAAGGATGCGCACGAGCGACGCCAGATCATCGAAGCCTACCTCGTCGCGGACCGCAAGGACCTCGTGCTCGCGGCAGCGCGCGGCGAGCCGGATCCCAGCGTCCGCGCGCATGCGATCCAGACGCTCGGTGCGCTCGATGCATCGGAGGAGCTCAAGCAGCTGTTCGACGTGACGACGGACGAAGCCAATCGTCGCGCGATCGTGCAGGCACTCGGCGTCGCCGGCAATTCCGCGGCACTCGTGGCGATCGCCGGCAACGCGCAGCAACCCGAGAACATCCGCATCGACGCCGCGCAGGCGCTTGGCGTGGCCGGCGACCGTGGCGGTAACGAGGCGCTGGTCCGGCTATATGGCCAGGCGAACACGCCCGCGCTGCGCGATGCGGTGCTGCAGGGCCTGCTGGTGTCCGGGGACAGCGACGCGGTGCTCGGCCTGTATCGCAACGCGAAGAGCGTCGACGAGAAGAAGGTGCTGCTGCGCACGCTGACCAACATGGGCGACGACGCGGCGATCGACGCGATCGAAGCCGAACTCGACAAGCCGGGGAAGCCGTGATGAAGATCATGATGATGGGTGTCGCGCTCGCCGTGCTCGCCACTGCGGATGCGTCCGCTGCGACAGGCTTGCAGGCGCAGGTCACGCAGGCCGACGGCTGGGTCGCCTGGCAGGTACCGATGATCGCCGACGCGGGCGCGCCGTGCTGCTTCACCTGGCGTCGTGGCGCGCCCGCGGAGAACGGCTGCGATCTCGATGCGCGCGACTGGAGCTTCGGTACCGACAGCAGGCATCCGCTGCACGACTCCACGCTTGCGGTGTACGCGCACGTGGCCAGTGGCCGCATCGACCGTCTTCGCGCTGTGGCGTCGGCGTGCCCGGTCGAGAGCAAGGACGCGATCCGTCGCCTCGATGCGGTGGCACCGGCGCAGAGCGTCGCATTGCTGGCGGACTGGCTCGCAGGCGCGGATAAGAAGCATGACGACGATTCCGCGCTTGCAGCGCTCGCATACCACGAGGACGCATCGGCCACACGCGCGCTCGCCACGCGCGCGGAGCCGAAACACGACGATGAAGTGCGCGAGCAGGCGCTGTTCTGGCTCGGCCAGACGCGCGGTGCCGACGGCGCCGACATCGTCGAGCACTACGCCACGACCGATCCGGATCCGGATCTGCGGGAAAAGGCGGTATTCGCGCTGTCGCAATCGCATGCCGGCGATCCATACGCACGCATCCTCGCGATCTCGCGCAGCGATCGAACCGCGCATGTCCGCAGCCAGGCCTTGTTCTGGATGGCGCAGATGGAGGACGCGCGGGCGCGTGCCGACATCACCGCTGCACTGGCGACCGAGACGTCGGACGATGCGCGCGAACAGGCGGTGTTCGCGCTATCGCAACTCAAGGAAGGGCAGGCGGAAGACGCACTGATCGCCGTCGTGCGCGGCAACTATCCGCGCGATGCGAAGAAGCAGGCGCTGTTCTGGCTCGGCGAGTCCGGTTCGCCGCGTGCGATCCAGGCGCTCGACGAGGTGCTCGCAGCAGGCAGTTCCGCGCGATAGGGCGGGTCCTGGCCTGCCGCGTGCGAAGTCAGGACAGCCACGGCGGGCCGGGCCCGCCCTATCCGCTTGTGAGGCCATGGCGGGGGATGCCTGTGCATGACAAGGCGGAGGCCGAGGCCGCGCCACCCATGCACACGTGCAAGCAAAGGCCGGGTTGCCGAGCCCGTCACGACGCCATTCGCACCGGCGCCCTACGATGAGCGCCCTCGTGCGGAGCTGCCGTGTACAAGATCGTCGCCCCAAGGCTGCAAGCATTGCTGATCCTGTGCGCGTTGCCGGGGGCGCCATCCGGCGCGTTCGCACAGTCGAGTTTCGATTGCGCCGCACCCTCGCCACCGACGCTGGTGTCTCCGGTCGTGCTCGGCAACGGCAGCGCCGGAAGCGTTACGACCTCGCAGTTGCAGCAGGCTCTCGACGACGGCGGGCCGATCCGGCTGAACGTCGGCAGCTCGACGCTCGTCGTCAATCCGACGCTGACGGTGAAGCGCGCCAGCGTGCTCGATCTTGCGGGCGCGAGTCTTTCCGGCGGCGATGCACGGCGCGTGATCGAAGTGCAGAACCCGTCCAATCTCACCTATACGTTCGCGTTGCGCAATGGATCGATCGTCCACGGCAGCACGCCGACGGGCAGCGGCGCCGGCTTGTTCAAGGCCACAGGCGGACCGTGGCAGGCCGTCACGATCCAGTTGTTCGACATGGGTTTCAACGACAACCATGCGATTGCAACCGCGCAGGACGCTGGCGGCGGCGCGCTGTACGTCGTCGGCGCCGCCGAGATTGCGACCGTTCGCTCGCAATTCGTCGGCAACAGTGGCGCCAACGGTGGCGCACTGTATTCGCTCGGCTCCAAGCGGGTGAACCTGTACGACAGCGCCTTCGTCGGCAACTCGGCGACCGGCAGCGGCGGAAACCCGGGCAACGGCGGCAATGGCGGTGCGATCGGTGTCGACGGCGATGCGCGCTTCGTCAATCTGTGCCGCGTGCGCCTGGTCGCGAATGCCGCAAATGCGTACGGCGCCGGCCTGTTCACCGTCACCTATGGCGGCGCCTCGTTCACACGCCTGCAGGATACGACCGTGCAGGGCAATGCGAGCACGACGAATGACAAGCTTGCGGGCGGTGCCTACATCCAGGGCAGCCCGATCGCGATCAGCGGCTCGACATTTCGCGCCAACACCGCGGGCGGTTACGCCGGCCTCGCGCTGTTCGGTGCCGGCGGCGTGCTCCAGGGCAGCATCGTGAACTCGACCTTCGTCGACAACGTCGCGAACAATGGTCTCGGCGGCGCGATGTCGATCTCGAGCGCCACGGCGCTGACCTTGCAGAACCTGACCATCGCGCGCAACAGGGCGCCGTGCAGCGTGTGCTTCGCGGGCGGCATCGCCAACGACAGCGGCAGTGCACTGACCTTGCGCAACGTGATCTTCCAGGACAATACCGGCGGCAATGCATTCAACCCGTGGGCGATGCTGCACGCAGCCGCAAGCGGCGCCGGCAACCTGCAATGGCCGCAGACGCGTCCGGGGTCCGGTGGACAGCAGGAGGGCGCGGTCGCGCCGGGTGCGACATTCGCCAGCGCGAACCTCGGCGATCCCGCGGCGAACGGCGGCTTGACGGAAACGATGGCACTGCCGCCCGGAAGTGCCGCGATCGATGCCGGCTCGGCGACCGGCGCTCCTGCGAACGACCAGCGCGGAGCGGCACGCTTCGGCGCCGTCGATATCGGTGCCTACGAACGGCAAGGTGACGTCATCTTTCGTGGCGGATTCGAGCAAGCAAGTGGTCTCGTGCCGGACGGCGACGATTGAAAAAGAAGTGCGCCGTCGCCATTAGTGCGGCATGGCCTACACCGTCCTCGACGCCGCAAAGGCGCGTTTCCCCGGCTACGATGATCCCGCGTTCAACGTCCTGAGCAGGACCCGGCTCGATGCGCGCCTTTGCGCCTTGCTGCCGGTGTCACGCCGCGAGGACTGGCCGAATCATGCGAACTACGCGCAGGGTGCAGAAGACCTGCGCGCGATCCATGCAGCGATGCTGCAGAACGCCGCCAACGTGACGCACGCACTCGCTGCGCTGGCGAGCGGCGATGTCCAGGCGACCGAACGGGCAGCCGTGGCACGGCGCGCTCACGGGATCGCGCGTCGCGTCGTCGATCACCTGCATGTGCACCACCGTATCGAGGACCAACGGCTGTTTCCGCAATTTGCGCGCGCAAACCCGAAAATCGAGCGCGCGATCGCGTTGCTCGAAGCCGATCACAAGGTGCTCGACGCTGCGGCCAACGTATTCGACCAGGCACTGCGCAGCTATCCCGCCGCGGAAGCCGGGCCGGCGGCCTACGAGCACGCGGCGCGTACGGCGGAACAGCTCGATCGCGCGATGCGTCGGCACATCGCCGACGAAGAGGACATCGTGATACCGGCCTATCTGGGCTTGCACTAAGCGCGTACGCGATCGCGAAGCCTCTTCGCGAGGTTTGCCTGGTGCTCCCTTGACGGATCGAATCGCCGCGCTCAGGCGCGCATTGCATCCTGGCGCGAACGGAAGCGCTCGAGCGCTTCCTTGAGCGCGTCAGTGCGGTCACGCATCAGCTTCAGTTTCACGCGGGACTCGATCACCTTGACCTTGAAGGCTTCGCGCTCGCGTATCGACGTCGCATCGGAAGGGGATGAGTCGGGCGGGGACGCGTGTTCGGACTTGAGCTGGACCAGTGCCGTGTTCCAGTCATTCGGGTCGAACTTCGCGGTCATCGGTGTTTCCTCGCTTGCATGCGTATCGCCGCAACCCTTCTGTTCGCGGCACGCTCCCAATGTGGCGGACAATCGAGCCGCCGACTGTGACGACAACCACGGGATCGGGTTCAGGATGCCGAGCGGTCGCGGCGGGCCGACAGGCGTGTCCTCGGCAGACCCGGCGCCGGTCGGTTTCGGGCGTATCGCGGCGTGCGGGTGGTGCTGTGGCAAACTCGCGACGGGCCGCTTCCGACCGCGCCCGGAGGTTGCGTGCGTGAGCGATTCAGGTTCAGCCCCCGCCCGGGTCGACCCGGCGGTCTACAAGACCCTGCTGGAGTCGACCAAGGCGATTCCCTGGAAGATCGAATGGAGCACGATGCAGTTCGCCTACATCGGGCCGCAGATCGAAGCGCTGCTCGGCTGGACGCCGGAGAGCTGGGCGACCGTGCAGGATTGGGCCGAGCGCATCCACCCCGATGATCGCGAGCGCGTCGTGCAGTTCTGCGTGGCGCAGTCACAGGCGGGCGTCGATCACGAGGCCGACTACCGGGCACTGACGCGCGGAGGCGGCTACGTATGGATCCGTGACGTGGTGCACGTCGTGCGCGACCAGGCGCAGAACGTCGAAGCGCTGGTCGGTTTCATGTTCGACATCAGCGAACGCAAGCGCAGCGAGGAGCAACTGCTCGGCCTGCAGGCGGAATTGCAGGACCTTTCGTTCAAGGATGCGCTTACCGGCCTCGCGAACAGGCGCCGGTTCGACCACGTGATGGATCGCGAGTGGGGCGAAGCGAAGGCGAACGGCCAACCCTTGTCGCTGGTGATGATCGACATCGACTATTTCAAGCAGTACAACGACCACTACGGTCATCTGCGCGGCGACACCTGCCTGAAGCAGGTGGCCGATCTGCTGTTCGGTGCGTCGAAGGGTGCCCGCGATTTTCTCGCACGCTTCGGAGGCGAGGAGTTCGCGCTGGTGTTGCCCGAGACGAATGCGGAGCAGGCACGCAAGATCGCCTGGCGTTGCCGCGACGCGATCGCGCGCGCGCGCATCCCGCACGCGGGATCGTCGATCGGCGAGAACCTCACGATCAGCCTGGGCGCGGGCACGACGGTGCCATGTGACGACGAGGGTGCGATGACGTTCATCGAATCGGTCGATCGGCGTCTCTATCGCGCCAAAATGCAGGGGCGCGACCGGATCGTGGCGGAGGGGTGAAGCGCGGCTTGCTCCGCATCGGCATCGTTTACATTCGTTCAGGAAAAATTTTCCGCGGCTCGCTGCCGCAGGAATCACGCATCGGCGCCAGCGCGCGCTCAGGGGCATTGGCACGCGCCCTGCTTTGCATGTGCATCTCCGGCCTGCAGAGTGGCTTCGATGACAATGGATGATTCGCGCTTCATGAGGACCGGCCGCGTGCAGCCGGTTACGCGTACGCACGCGGGGACGACCAGAGCGGATGATCCCTGCCTGACGCATACCGCCGAACGCATCGCGCGACTGCTGCAATACGACTACGGGTTGGCCGATTCGCGCCAAGACGACCAGCACATCTACTTCGTACCCGACCATACCCTCACCATTGCGGAAGCGACGAAGCTCGGCGTGCGAACCTCGCGCGACCTGTTCGGCGGCGTGGTCCCGCACGCGTTCGTCGCAACACGCGCGGCGACCCACGCGCCGGTCTCGGCCGATGCCGAAGTGCCGCAGAACTGGTCGTATGCACTCGCGCGCATCCTGGCCGGTTCGGTGCTGCGCGGCTACACGGCGTTTACCCCTGCCGATGCGCGTTCGGCGGCCGAGCGGCTGTTGCGCATCGGTCCGGTACGCCTTCATTGCGGCGACGGCGACACCACGTTCGATGCATTGCCCGACCTCGACGCATTCGAGGACGCACTCGGGCAGGTCGCGGTGATCGACCTGGCCGTGCAGGGTGTCGTGGTGGAGCAGGCGCTTGCCGAACAGACCACGTACGTGGTCGGTCATGCGCGGGTCGCCGACATGCAGATCAGTTACGTGGGCACACGCCGCGCGGCACGCGTGGAATGCGGACGTGCCGTCCATGCCGGCTGCGACCTGGCCGTCGTGCAAGGCGATCTTCCCGCACTCGATCGCGTCGGCCTGAGCGCGGAGGCGCGCGAAGCGGTCCTCAAGGCGGCGCGCTACGACGTGGCCATCGAGCACGCTTACCGATCATCCTTCGCCTCGCGCCGCAGCTACGACGTCGTGCTCGGTTACGACGAGCATGGCATGCCGCGCATGGGCGTGCGCGGGCCATCGTGGAGCGTGTCCGCCGAGAGCCCCGCGGAAATTGCCGCGATGATGGCGTTCCGCGACGTCCCGGGACTTCAGTGCCTGCGCGCCTCGACTTATGAAGTCGTGGGCGCCGTGGATGTTCCTGCGGACGCGATGGTCTACTATCGACGCGACGATGCCGGTACGGGTCGGCTGACCAAGTTCTGCACGATCGACGTGCAGGCATATTGAGAGCCATGCGCGACAGCACTCGATGCGACCCGTGGCGCCGCGAGTGACGTGGGGTCTCAGGCTCGCGCGCATCGCACCCACATCGCTCATCGAGGCATCGCATGGAAATCACGGCAACCGACGACAATGTGCACCCGCGCGAAATCACTCGGCTGGTCACGAGCGCGGAGGTATTGGGCCAACTCGTCGGTCAGTTCGCGCATGACCTCAACAATCAGCTCGCAGTCGTCCTCGCCGGTGTCGAACTCGCCGCGCGGGTGGGCGATCTGGCGAAAGCCAGGCAGCTGCTGGTCGGGGTCATGGAGGCGATCGAGCGTCAGCGCGTGTTGCTCGAAGCGATGGCGGATGCTTCGGCCGCTTGCGCCCAGCCGCAACGGGTGGACCTGCACGCGCTGCTCGACTCGGCGCGTGCCGTCCTCGAAGCGCGACTCGGCACCCGGCGCCTCGTGCTGATACCGGATGCGGGCGATGCGGTGGTGCGGTGCGATCCGGCGTTCCTGCTCGATGCGTTCGCGCACATCGTCGCGCAGGCGCGCGAGGGCGGGTTCGACGGGGATGTGACGATCGAGACGAGCAACGGCCCGGCCACGCGTCATGACCGCGGTGGCGACCGTTACCTGATCCTGACCGCCGGGCCGCTGTTCGGACAGACCGCCGCCGATCTCGACATCGACCGCGCGTTCGAGCTGTTCTCGATGGTCGATCGCAACGGTGGACTCGGCCTTGCGCAGATTCACGATACCGCGCGTCGTGCTGGCGGCCTTACGACGCTGGAACACCTGCCGCAGGGCGGCCTCGCGCTGCGGCTTGCATTGCCCCTCGCACGGGTCGATGCCCACTAGCTCGACGGCCGATGCAGCAGGCTCGGCGCACAGGTGATCAGTCCACCCTGTCCGCTTCGTCGGGCGCGCTGCCGACGACGTCATCGCCGATGAGTCCTTGCGAGCGATAACGCAGCAAGCGGTTGTAGATGGTCTTGGTCGTGATCCCGAGCGAACGCGCGGCGCGCCGCTTGTTGTTGCCGTTGGCGGCGAGCGTCTTCAGCAGCATCTCGCGCTCGATGTCGTCGAAGCTCATGCCCACCGCAAACCGGATCGAGCCGTCGCTTTCGTTCACGGCCCGCGGGGCGACGGCTTCGCCGACCGCGATCACCCGCTGGTCCGACATGATGAAGTGCCGTTGCACCGCGTGCCGAAGCTCGCGCACGTTGCCGGGCCAGGCATGCTCGCCGAGGCGCCGCAGGCCTTCCGCATCGAACACGCGATCGGTGCCGTAACGCTGGTTGAGTCGATCGAGGAAGTGCCGCGCGAGCAGCGGGATGTCCTCCCTGCGCGCGCGCAGGGGCGGCAGCGTGAGCGGGAATTCCCCGAGACGATAGTACAGGTCGGCGCGCAGGCGTCCGTTCGCGACCGCCAGCTGCGGATCGCGATTGGACGCCGCGACGATACGCACGTCGACCGCGATTTCGCGCGTCCCACCGACCCGCGTGAGCGAGCGGGTTTCAAGCACGCGCAGCAGGTAGACCTGGAGCGTCAGCGACATCTCGGTGATTTCATCGAGAAACAGCGTGCCGCCTTCGGCCTGCTCGAAGAATCCGCTGTGCGCCTGCGAGGCGCCGGTGAACGACCCGCGCTCGTGGCCGAACAACTGGCTGCTGAGAAGGTCCGGTGCGATCGCACCGCAATTGACCGCGATGAAGCGCCCGTTGCGCCCGCCGAGCGAATGCAGCGCGTGCGCGACGAGCTCCTTGCCGGTGCCACTCTCGCCGTGCACGAATACGGCGACATCGAGCGGAGCGACGCGCCTGACCTGCTCGAACAGCGCGCGCATGGGTGGACTCTGCCCGACCATGCCACCGACCGGTCCACTGGCACGCGGCCGGCGCGACCCGGCGCGCTCGCGTGCGCCGGCCATGAGGCGTGCGAGTGCATCGATCGGCACGGGCTTGACGAGATACTCGACGACCGGCTTGCGCACCGCGCGGACTGCACTCTCGATCGACGGGTGCCCGGTCACGATCGCTATGCAGCCATGCGCGGCCAGGTCGAGATCGTCGATGAGGTCGAAGCCGTTTCCGTCGGGCAGCGAAAGGTCGACCAGCAGAAGGTCGAATTCGCGTTCGAGTGTGAGGCTTCTGGCCTCCTCCAGCGTTTCCGCCTGCGTGACATCGCAGCCCGACTCGTCGGCGAGCGCAACCACGATCGCGCGGAACGCGGCGTGGTCGTCGACGACGAGGACGCGGCCGACTTCTTGCGCTGATGCCATGGATTTCCCTTTAGAGGCGTCGATGCGGGAGCGCGCGTCGGCGCTGTCGCCGATGCACACGACGATACCTCATTCCGCGCGATCCTCCACTCGCGGTCCATCGCGAATTCACGCGGCGTTCTGGGAGGCACTCCTTTCCATCCATCGACATGCGTGCCTGTGCTGTTCCAGTACAGGCATTCCGTCCATCCGTGGACACGCCGGAAATTGCTCCTGCATTTCGGCATTCCGTCCATCCATGGACACGCCGGAAATTGCTCCTGCATTTCCGGCATTCCGTCCATCCATGGACGTAAAAAAAGGACTGCCCCGAGGCAGTCCTGAAGTCCGAGGTTCGATGCGGGGTGCTGCGCGGGAAGGGCAGGACCCAGGCATGTGGAGGGGAGGGACGGTGGAACCTCGGAGCAACGAAACAATCCGGCAGAGTCCTGGTCAGGCGTGGCGCTCCGCACCGAGCATGTCGGCGAACAGGCGTGGCGATTCGGTTGGCGACGGCAGATTGCATTCGGCGCCATGGGGCGGGGGAATGTTGCCGAGTGCGCACCAATTGCATACTTCGTGCGCTGCATAGCGCCACCATCGCGTGGCAAACGCGCCGTCGTGAAATTGGCCGTGCAACGGCACGCTGCGCTGCCCGACGACGAATCGGACGGCTTCATCCTCGCATGGCAATGCTTGTGCGGTCGCGAACCAGTCTCCCATCTCTCTGCTCCGGCTACGGCTGAGGCCGTCTTGACGGACACTGAAGCATGCGTTGTGCCAACGCCTCATCACACTCGGCACTACGCGCGATGACCAATGCAATCCGCGCATCCTTGCGATGGATCTGCAGGTCGACTCTGTCGCCTGCGGCGAGCGCAGCGTGCGGCCACGCATCAACGTGGCGAAGGCGAGTGGGAAATTTTTACGCGCCATGCGTAATTTCTATCGCGATGCCACGGCAACGCCAAATGTGTAGGCTTGCATGGCAGCGCAAGCGCGGTCGGGCCGCTCGAAGCGGGGCATCGCGAATTGCGCATCGCAAGGCCAGGTTGGTAGCGAAGTCGCGCTGCCGCCGTAGGGTGAATGCGGGTGGCTGCGGGCAATGTGTCCACGCGCCATCCAGTGCGTGCGAGGGGCGGAGATCAGCATGGCAACGCGACGCAAGGTCGTAGACTCGATGCCGGCGACGGCGACGGCGGCGGGAAACGCGGAGCGGGATTTTTCACTCCCGCCAGTGCCGGCCGCGGGCGCCGCGGACGCGCGCGATAAGATGTTGCACGAGTTGCTGCGCGTGATGCAGGCCGTCCGCGACGGCGACTTCAGCGCGACGATGCCGGGCGACTGGTCGGGCATCGAAGGCAAGATCGCCGATACGCTGAACGAGATCGTGTTCAACAACCGCCGACTGGCCAATGAACTCGAGCGCATCGGTGAAGTGGTCGGCAAACGCGGCAAGACCAGCGAACGCATGGTCGGCGCGAGCCGCAGGGGCGCCTGGCAGGCGATGGAGCGTTCGGTCAACACGCTGGTCGACGACCTGCTGTGGCCGACCGAGCGCATGACCCTCGCGATCTCGGGAGTCGCTCGCGGCGACCTCACGCGCATCATCGACCTGCAGGTGGACGGACGCCCGCTCGAAGGCGAGTTCCTGCGGTCCGCGCAAATCGTCAACACGATGATCGAGCAGTTGAGCGTGTTCAGCTCCGAGGTCACCCGCGTCGCGCTCGAAGTCGGCACAGCCGGTCGCCTCGGCGGACAGGCGCAGGTGAAAGGCGTATTCGGCGTCTGGAAGGACCTCACCGATTCGGTCAACCAGATGGCGTCGAACCTCACCGCGCAGGTACGCAACATCGCCGAGGTGACAATCGCGGTCGCGAGCGGCGATCTCTCGCGCAAGATCACGGTGGACGTTCGCGGCGAGATCCTTCAGCTGAAGGAAGCGATCAACACGATGGTCGACCAGCTGCGCGGTTTCGCCTCGGAGGTGACGCGCGTCGCGCGCGAGGTCGGTACCGACGGCAAGCTCGGCGGCCAGGCGATCGTGCCGGGCGTGGCGGGCACCTGGAAGGACCTGACCGACTCGGTCAACGCGATGGCGACCAACCTGACCTCGCAGGTGCGCAATATCGCCGAGGTGACCACCGCGGTCGCGCGCGGCGACCTCTCGCGCAAGATCACGGTCGACGTGAAGGGCGAGATCCTCGAACTGAAGGACACCATCAACACGATGGTCGACCAGCTCAACGGCTTCGCCGCGGAGGTCACGCGCGTGGCGCGCGAGGTCGGTACCGAAGGCAAGCTCGGTGGCCAAGCCGCGGTGCCGGGTGTTGCGGGCACCTGGAAGGACCTGACCGACAACGTCAACTCGATGGCGTCGAACCTCACCGGCCAGGTGCGCAATATCGCCGAAGTCGCCACCGCGATCGCGAACGGCGACCTGTCGCGCAAGATCACCGTGGACGTGCGCGGCGAGATCCTCGAGCTCAAGGAAACGCTGAACACGATGATCGAGCAGCTGCGCTCGTTCGCTTCGGAAGTCACGCGCGTGGCGCGCGAAGTCGGCACCGAAGGCAAACTCGGCGGCCAGGCGCAGGTGCCCGGCGTGGCAGGCACCTGGAAGGACCTGACCGACAACGTCAACTCGATGGCGTCGAATCTCACGGCGCAGGTGCGCAACATCGCCGAAGTGACCACCGCGGTCGCGCGCGGCGACCTGTCGCGCAAGATCACCGTGGACGTGCGTGGCGAGATCCTCGAGTTGAAGGACACGATCAACACGATGGTCGACCAGCTCAACGGCTTCGCCGCGGAGGTCACGCGCGTCGCGCGCGAAGTCGGCACCGACGGCAAGCTCGGTGGCCAGGCTACCGTGCCCGGCGTCGCCGGCACCTGGAAGGACCTGACCGACTCGGTCAATGCGATGGCGACGAACCTGACGGTGCAGGTGCGCAACATCGCGGAAGTCACCACCGCGGTGGCGCTCGGTGACCTGTCGCGCAAGATCGCGGTCAGTGCGCAAGGCGAAATCCTCGAGCTCAAGAACACGATCAACACGATGGTCGACCAGCTCAACGGTTTCGCCGCCGAGGTCACGCGCGTCGCGCGCGAGGTCGGTACCGAAGGAAACCTCGGCGGTCAGGCCCAGGTTAAGGACGTTTCCGGCGTCTGGAAAGACCTCACCGACAACGTCAACTCGATGGCCTCGAACCTGACCACGCAGGTGCGCAACATCGCCGAAGTGACCACTGCGGTCGCGCGCGGCGACCTCTCGCGCAAGATCGCGGTCGACGTGCGCGGCGAGATCCTCGAGCTCAAGAACACGATCAACACGATGGTCGACCAGCTCAACGGCTTCGCCGCGGAGGTGACGCGCGTGGCACGCGAGGTCGGCACGGAAGGCAAGCTCGGCGGCCAGGCCGAAGTTCCCGGCGTCGCCGGTACCTGGAAGGACCTGACCGACAACGTCAATTCGATGGCATCGAACCTGACGACCCAGGTGCGCAACATCGCCGAAGTCGCGACCGCGGTCGCGCGTGGCGACCTGTCGCGCAAGATCGCGGTCAATGCGCAGGGTGAGATCCTCGAGCTGAAAGACACCCTCAACACGATGGTCGACCAGCTCAACGGCTTCGCCGCCGAGGTCACGCGCGTCGCGCGCGAAGTCGGTACCGACGGCAAGCTCGGCGGCCAGGCCACCGTGCCCGGCGTCGCCGGCACCTGGAAGGACCTGACCGACAACGTCAACGTGATGGCCGCGAACCTGACCAACCAGGTGCGTGGCATCGTCAAGGTCGTGACGGCGGTCGCCAATGGCGATCTGCGCCAGAAGTTGACGGTCGAAGCGAAAGGCGAGGTCGCCGCGCTCGCAGACACGATCAACAGCATGACCGACACGCTGGCGATCTTCGCCGAGCAGGTGACGACCGTCGCGCGCGAGGTCGGTGTCGAGGGCCGTCTCGGTGGGCAGGCCTATGCGCCGGGCACCGCGGGTACCTGGAAGGACCTCACCGGCAACGTGAACCTGCTGGCCGAGAACCTGACCAACCAGGTGCGCGCGATCGCCGAAGTCGCGACTGCGGTCACGCAAGGCAACCTGACGCGCCTCATCCAGGTCGATGCACGCGGCGAGGTGGCCGACCTCAAGGACAACATCAACGCGATGATCGGCAACCTGCGCGCCACCACGGAGCGCAATACGGAACAGGACTGGCTGAAGACGAACCTGGCCCGCTTCAGTGGCATGATGCAGGGACAGCGCGACCTGATCGAAGTCGCGCGCCAGCTCATGTCCGAACTGGTGCCACTGGTCGAGGCGCACCAGGGCGTCATGTACGTGATGCAGGGTCACGGCGAGGAACTGTACCTGCAACAGATCTACGGCTACGCCGACGATGCGCCGGGCGGAATCGCCCGCCGCTATCGCAATGGGCAGGGCCTGGTGGGGCAGTGCGCGCAGTTGCGTCGAAGCATGTTGCTCACCGACATCCCGGACGAGCAGATCCGCGTCGCATCCGGTCTCGTCACCGCCGCACCGCGCAGCGTGATCGTGATGCCGGTGCTGTTCGAGGATCAGGTCAAGGCGGTGATCGAACTGGCGAGCCTGGGGCAGTTCACGCGTCCGCACCTCGCGTTCCTCGAGCAATTGACCGGCAGTATCGGCATCGTGTTGAACACGATCGAGGCGACCATGCGGACCGAGGGCCTGCTCTCGCAGTCGCAGCAGCTGGCAGGAGAACTGCAGACGCAGCAGAAGGAGCTGCAGCAGACCAACGACGAGCTTGGACTCAAGGCCAAGCTGCTGTCTCAGCAGAACGCCGAGGTCGAACGCAAGAACCGCGAGATTGAGCAGGCGCGTCGGGCGCTCGAGGAGAAAGCGGCCGAACTCGCGCTGGCGTCGCGCTACAAGTCGGAATTCCTCGCCAACATGTCGCACGAGCTGCGCACGCCGCTCAACAGCATCCTCATCCTCGGCCAGCAGCTGGCGGACAATGTCGAAGGCAACCTGAGTTCCAAGCAGATCGAATTCGCGCACACGATACATGGCGCCGGCACGGACCTGCTGAACCTCATCAGCGACATCCTCAATCTTTCGAAGATCGAATCGGGCACCGTCACCGTCGATACCGAAGAGCTGGAGTTCTCGCATCTGCGCGACATGGTCGAACGCAACTTCGCGCACGAAGCGGAACGGCGCCGGCTGCGTTTCGTCACCCGCTTCGACGCCGATCTCGGCAACGCGATCCTGACCGATCCGAAGCGCCTGCTGCAGGTGCTGAAGAACCTGCTGTCGAATGCGTTCAAGTTCACCGACCACGGCACGGTCGCGTTCGATGTCAGCGTCGCATCGGGCGGCTGGTCGGCAGACCATCCCGTGTTGAGCCGGGCGCCGGTCGTCGTTGCATTCTCGGTGCGCGATTCCGGCATCGGCATCGCGCCGGAGAAGCAGCGCATCATCTTCGAGGCGTTCCAGCAGGCCGACGCCGGCACCTCGCGCAAGTATGGCGGCACGGGCCTCGGGCTCGCGATCAGCCGCGAGCTCGCCAGCCTGCTGGGTGGCGAGATCCAGTTGCGCAGCACGGTCGGCGAAGGCAGCACGTTCACGCTGTTCGTTCCATTGCGCTACATGGGAACCGCGTCCGCCGAAGCCGCCGCATCGACCTCGTTCACCGGTGGCACGGAGGTCGCACTGCCTGCGCCGCGCGTGGAGGAGGTCCCCGACGACCGGGCGATGATCGTGCCCGGTGATCCGGTGCTGCTGATCGTCGAGGACGACCCGCACTACGCCAAGGTCATGCTGGATCTCGGGCGCGAGCATGGTTTCAAGGGCATCGTCGCGATGCGCGGAATCGAGGCGATCGCGCTGGCCCGCAAGCACCTGCCGACCGCGATTTCGCTCGATATCTTCCTGCCTGACGTTCTCGGCTGGACCGTCCTCAGCCGGCTGAAGCAGGATTCCACGACGCGCCACATCCCGGTGCAGGTGGTCACGATCGAGGACGAACGACAGCAGGGCCTCGAGCGTGGCGCCTTCTCGTTCATCAACAAGCCGGTAACCACCGAGGGCCTCAATGCGGCGCTTTCGCGCATCAAGGATTTCGTCGCGCCGCGCCCGCGCAAGCTGTTGGTGGTCGAAGACAATGACGCGGAGCGCATGAGCATCGTCGAGCTCATCGCGCACAGCGATGTGGAGATCGAGAGCGTCGGCAGCGGCGAGGCCGCGCTTGCGGCGATGCGCCGCGAGCGATTCGACTGCGTCGTGCTGGACTTGCGCCTGCCCGACATCTCGGGCTTCGACCTGCTCAACGAGCTCAACACTGATCCCGGGTTGCGCGACGTTCCGGTCGTGGTATTCACCGGCAAGGAGCTGAGCGAGGACGAGAATGCGCTGCTCAAGCGCGTCGCGAAGAGTGTCGTGGTCAAGGGAGCGCAGTCGCCGGAACGCCTGCTCGACGAGACCGCCTTGTTCCTGCATCGCGTGATCGGCGACCTGCCGCCCGCGAAACAGCGCATGTTGCAGAGCCTGCACGACACGGACGAAATGCTCGTCGGCAAGCACATGCTCGTCGTCGACGACGACGTCCGCAACATCTTCGCGTTGTCGAGCGTGCTCGAGCGGCACGGCATGCGGGTCGCGACCGCGAATACTGGACAGGAGGCGATCGACCTGTTGCAGGAGACGCCGGACGTGGCGCTGGTCCTGATGGACATCATGATGCCGGTCATGGATGGCTACGAAACCACGCGGGCGATCCGCAGCGACGCGCGTTTCCGCACGTTGCCCATCGTCGCCTTGACGGCCAAAGCCATGAAGGGTGACCGCGAGAAATGTCTTGAGGCGGGCGCGTCGGACTACCTCGCCAAGCCAGTGAATACCGACCAGCTGCTTTCGGTACTGCGCCAGTGGCTGCATCGTTGACGACGGCCATGCACGTCGACAAGGCCAGGATCCTGCTCGTCGACGACCAGCCGTCGCGGCTGCTCACGTACGAAGCGATCCTCGCCTCGCTCGGCGAGGAACTGGTGACAGCCTCTTCGGGCGAGGAAGCCTTGCGCATGCTGATGGACGGCGAATTCGCCGTCATCCTGCTGGATGTCAGCATGCCCGGCATGGACGGCTTCGAGACCGCGGGACTCATCCATGCGCATCCGCGCTTCGAACAGACGCCGATCATCTTCGTTACCGGCGTGCACGTGGGCGAGCTCGATCGCCTCGAGGGCTACCGGCTCGGCGCGATCGACTATGTGCAGATACCGCTGGTGCCGGACATCCTGCGCAGCAAGGTCGCGGTGCTCGTCGAGCTTTACCGCAAGCGACGAGAATTGCGTGCGCTCAACCGCAGCCTGGCGGGCGAAAACGAAAACCTGACCCAGGCCAACCTCGCGTTGCAGACTGAGCGCGCGAGGGAATACCAGGCGCTGTCGGAAACACTCGCCGCCGCGAACGAGCAGTTGTCGGCCGCCAATGCCAGTCTCGAAAGCGAAGTGGCGGTGCGGCGACGGGCGGAACAGGTATCGCAGCAGCTCGCGGCGAGCCTGCATGCGCTCGACCGTCGCAAGAACGAGTTCCTCGCGACGCTCGCACACGAGCTGCGCAACCCGCTCGCGCCGATCCGCAGTGCCGTCGCGGTGTTGCGTGGTACGCGCGCCGATCCGGACGCGACCGCGCACACGCTGGACGTGATCGAGCGCCAGATGAAGCAACTCGTGCGCCTTGTCGACGACCTGCTCGATGTTTCGCGCATCACCCATGACCGGATCGACTTGCGACTCGAGCCGATGGATGTCGCCAACGCCATTGCCGCGGCGCGCGAGATGATCCTTCCAGCGATCGAGCAGCGTCAGCAACAGCTCAGCGTGGACATTCCCGCGGTTGCGCTGCCGGTCAACGGCGATCCGCAGCGTCTGGCGCAGGTCTTCGGCAACCTGCTGAACAACGCCAGCAAGTACACCCGGCTTGGCGGGGCGATCGCGATCTCCGTCGTGGTGCACGACGCGAGCGTCGCGGTCACGATCAGCGACGACGGGATCGGTATTCCGCCGGATCAATTGCAGGGGATCTTCGAGCTGTTCGTGCAGGTCGATGCTTCGCGCGAGCACTCGCAAGGAGGGCTTGGCATCGGCCTCACCCTGGTGAAGCGCCTCGTCGAGATGCATGGCGGCAGCGTTTCCGCCTACAGCGAGGGCAGCGGGCGTGGTTCGCGGTTCGTGGTCGAACTGCCGCGCGTGGTGCAGGCCGGTCAGCAGGAGTCCATTGCGCCGGTACGCGAAGCGGGCAGGGGCAGGCGGGTCGTCGTGATCGACGACAATCGCGATGCCGCCGACATGCTGGCGTTGACGGTCGGCATGCTCGGCCACGAGGCGAGGACGGTCTACGATCCGCTGCTCGCACTCGATGTGATTCGTTCGTTCGAGCCCGACATCGCCTTCGTGGATATCGGCATGCCGCGCCTGGACGGGCTGGCGCTCGCGACGATGATCCGCGAACAGGTCGGCTCGACGATCGCGCTCGTCGCGCTCACCGGTTGGGGGCAGGCCGCGGATCGCGAGCGTTCGAAGGCCGCCGGCTTCGATTTCCACTGCGTCAAACCGATCGATCTCGCGCAGGTCGAGGAACTGTGCCGCGAACGCGTGTAGTGGCGCGTGCGCGCGACTGCAGCCTGTACACGACTTCAGTCGCGGGTGCCGAGGAGGCGCCGGTACTGCGCCATGTGACGAATCGCATCGCGCGGCTGGTCGAGTTCCTCGCACAGCAACGCAAGGTTGTAGTGCGCATCAGCCATTTGCGGGTCTTCGACGAGCGCGGCCTCGTAGGCCTGCATCGCCTCGTGCTTCTGATCGCGATCGTCGAGCAGGACGCCGAGGTTGTAGAACAGCAGGGCATCGTGTCCGCCTGCGCGGATCGCGTCGGCGTAGGTGCGCGCGGCCTCGTCGAGGCGACCAAGTTCATGCAACAGGCGCCCCTTGTTCACGCGTGCATCGATGCGCGTCGGATCGGACGTAATCGCGGCGTCGTAGGCACGTAGTGCGGCGGCGCTGTCGTCGCGTTCGAGATTGCCGCCATCGGCCGTCGCGGCGGGTCCCCGTACAGGCGCCGGCACCGGTTCGATCACGCGCAACGAGCCTGCGGTCGGATCGCCCTCGAACGCGAGCAGGTACTGACCGGTCTCGGCTTGCCAGCGGCCGCCACCTTCGCGCACGACGACCTGGTCGGCAAGGGCACCGATACTGAGGCCGGACAACGGCATCGCATCGGGCAGGCGGCCGCGCAGGTCCTTCAGCGCGCGCACGATGCGTCGCTGCGGGATATTCGCCGCCGCGAGCGCCTGCGCGGTGCGCAGCAGGATGAGATCCTGGAACGAGAACAGCCACGCGTTGCGTGCACCGCGCGTCGGCGTGACGAAGCCGGCGGCGATCAGCGCCCGGATCGTGCTGCGGGGCAGGCGGAGCAGTTTCTCGACGTCACGGACGCCGTAGGAATGCATCGCGGACTACTTCGCTTTGCGCGCCGCCTTGCGCTTGATCGGCTCGGCCTCGGCGTCTTCCTTCGGCTCCGCGCGCTTGGCTGGCTTGCGCGCGGGTTTCGCTTCGACTTTGCCCGCGGCAGCGCCTTTCGGCGCGCCTTTCTTCTCGAGACTGGCGCGCAACGCTTCCATGAGGTCGATGATCTGCGCGCCGCCATGTTCCGGCTCCTCGGCGAGCGTGATCTGGTGGCCTTCGACCTTCTTCTGCACTGCAGCCTCGATGCGCTCGCTGACCTCGTCCTTGTATTCGCGCGGATCCCAGGTGCTGGAACTCTGCTGGTCGATCAGCTGCTGCGCGAGCTTGAGTTCGGCGTCCTTGACGTCGGTCGTGGCGATGTCGATGTCGTTGATCGAACGTACTTCGTTGGCGTACAGCAGCTGCTGCATGACGAGACCGTCCGCGATCGGGCGGATCATCACGATGTACTGCTTGCCGCGCGTCGCCCAGCGCCCGATCGCGCAACGCTTGGAGGTGCGCAGTGCCTTGGCGAACAATGCATACGGCTTGGCCCCGCCCTTGTCCGGAGCGAGGTAGTACGCCTTGTCGAAATAGACCGGGTCGACCGCGGAGATCGGCACGAATTCGGAGATGTCGGCCGCATGCGTGCCCGCCTCTTCGAGCGCCTTGAGTTCATCGGGCGTGAATTCGACGTACTGGTCCTTGGCGAATTCGTAGCCCTTGACGATGTCCTCGCGCGCGACGGGCACGCCTTCCAGCGCGCAGATCATCTGCTGCTTCAGGCGCGAACCGCAGCCTTTGTGCAGCATGTTGAACGAGATCCTCTGGCTCGATTCGGTCGCGGTGTACAGCTTCACCGGGATCGAAACGAGGCCGAACGAAATGCTCAGCGATGCGATGGAGCGGGCAGCCATGATGATCTCCGGTTTCCGTCACGGTCGCCTCCTCCCGTCGGAGAAGGCTGCTTCAAGCCTTGGTCGACCCCAGCGCGCGCTCCAGATCCTGCTTGTCTTCGAGCGAGTTGCGCCAGCGATCCCCCTTTTGAATCAAGGTCTTTACCACATTTGTTAGGGTGAAGTCGAGGGGATGGGCCTTTTCCAGTTCCTTCCAGGTCAAAGGCATCGACACTGGCGCTCCGGCCACGCCGCGCGGGGAATACGCGACGTTGAGCGTCTTGCCGCGCACGTTCATGTTGTGGTCCATGAAGATCTTGCCGGTGCGTTTCTGCACGCTCCATTCCATCGTGATGTCCTTCGGGCGGCGTCGCATCAGGTGGCGGCTGACCAGTTCGGACACCTGTCGCGTGGCATCGAAGTCGAGCGTGCGCCGAATCGGCACGAAGACGTGCAGGCCGGTCTTGCCCGAGGTCTTCACGATCGGCTCCAGCTTCATTTCGGCGAGCAGTTCGCGCAGGGCGAACGCGACTTCCTTGCCTTTCTCGAATGCGACCACGTTGAGTTCCGGCTCGGCGCCCTTCGCTTCCTTTCCGGAATAGATGTACGGGTCGATATCGAACACGACGTAGTCGGGGTAGTTCAGTACCGACGCTTCGAGCGCCGCAAGCGAACTCGAATAGTCCGTCGATTTCGACGACGAGTCGTCGCCGACTTTCGCGCGCGAATGCCAGACGTGGAATTCCAGCGTGCCCGATTGCGCGAGCCAGAGCAGGGTCGGCAGATCGTTGCAGAGCAGATACTCGTGTCGCTCGTCCTTGTGTCCGGAGAACACCGTGATCGTGCGCGTGAAGGCCGGGCGCGCCTGCTCCCAGTGCTTCTGGAAGAAGCGCTGTCCACCGATGCCGTCCGGCATGCGGATCATCGTCAGCGGGCGGTCCGCGAGATGCGGCAGCATCAGGGGCGATACCTGGGCGAGGTAGCGCAGCAGGTCGCGCTTGGTCAGCGCGCCTTGCTTGAGAGCCTCGTCGGCGGGCCAGTAGATGCGGTCGAGGTGGGTAAGGCGGATGCGCTGCGTGCCGATCGCGAGTTCGAACGCATTCTTCGGCGTTTCGAGTTGGTCGAGCACATCGGCGATTTCGGATTCATTCGCCGCTGTCGTCGCGTGCGCGGGATCGACAGGCGCGCGCGCGCGGGCCTTGCCCTTCGCGCCTTTGCCCGGGGATGCAAGGATGGATTCCCGCTTGCGCGGCGGCGACGGCCTGGTGGCGTTGTGTGCCTCGGTGCGGTGCACGGTCTCGGGATCCACGTCGTCGCGCAACCTGAGGAAGACCGGCGCGCGCAGGTGGTCGTCCTCGGTCCAGCTCTGGAATTGGAGCTCGGCGACCAATTCTGGTTCGACCCAGGTGACCGCGCCGTTAACAACGGGTTTCTCGCTGAACGGACAGGTGCGACGTTGCAATGCCTTCAGGCGTGCCTGCATCCGCGCGAGCGAACGATCATCGAAGCCGGAGCCGACGTGCGAGGCATAGCGCAGCGTGGCACCTTCCCGATAGCCGACCAGCAGAGCGCCGAGCGAATCGCGCGCACCCTTGCCGCGCGTATAGCCGCCGATGACGAATTCGGCGGTGTGCGTCGGCTTCACCTTCAGCCACGACGAAGAGCGCTTGCCGGCGAGATAGCGGCTGTCCTTGCGCTTGCCGATCGCACCCTCGAACCCGCTCGCCAGTGCCGCCTCCATCAAAGCCTCGCCGTCGTCGACGGCGTGCACGAGTTGCACGCGCGGGCTCGGCATCAGGCACTGGGCGAGGTAGCGGCGGCGATCGCGATACGGTGCCTCGCGCACGTCGATGCCGGCGAACCAGAGCAGATCGAAACAGAACATCACCACCGGCGTGTTGCGGTCGGCACCCGCGAGCTCGCGCGCGGTCTTGAGTTGTACGCGGTTCTGCATTGCGTTGAACGAGGGCTTGCCATCCGCGTCGAACGCGACGAGTTCGCCATCGAGGACCAGGCCGTCGGTCCCCTGCTGGGCGAGTTCGGCGACCAGCGCGGGAAACGCTCCACCGAGATCGATGCCGCGGCGCGAGCGAAGGCGGACACCGTTCGCGTCGATCGTCGCGAGCACGCGGTAGCCATCGAGTTTGGGTTCCCACGACCAGTCGGCGTCCTGGAACGGCGCCTCGGCGACTTCGGCCAGCATCGGCGCCAGCTTGGCCGGAATCCGCGTCGCCGGCCCCGATGGCACCAGGCGGGAAGCCGGCAGCCGCTGTACGGGCAGGACCTTGAGGTCCTTGACGGCGAGGCCGGACAACACGGAACGATGCTGCGCCATGATGTCGGCGGTCGTCGCGAAGCGATCCTTGTGCTTGATCAGCAGCCAGGTCTTGGCGTCACGGGTGCGCACGAGCGCAAACGAGCCCTTGAGCTTTTCGCCACGCAACTGGATGCTCAGCTTTCCGGCGGCGAGTCCATCGCGCACGCGCTGCTCGGCTTGCGCGCGATCGTGGAAGGCGGTGCCGCCTTCGTCGGGACTGTAGACGCCGCAGTCCCATACGATGACTTCGCCGGAGCCGTACTGGCCGGGAGGAATCACGCCTTCGAACGAACCGTAGTCATAGGGATGATCCTCGACGAACACGGCGAGACGCTTGTCGTTCGGATCGAGCGAGGGACCCTTCGGCACCGCCCAGGAAAGCAGCACGCCGTCGCATTCGAGGCGGAAGTCGTAGTGCAGCTGGCGCGCAGAGTGCTGCTGGACGACGAACAACAGGGGACCGGCGCCGATCTCCGCGACCGCTGCAGGCGGTTCGGGGGTGGCTTCGAAGCGCCGCTTGGACGAATATTCGCCGAGTTTCGCCATTTTGCCGTTCTTCGACCGGGACCGTACATGACTGCGCGACTGTGGGCGGGTGCCAGCGGCTATTCCTTCAAGGAGTGGAAAGGTTCCTTCTACCCCGAGACGATGAAGTCGGACGCGATGCTGGCCTGGTACGCCGAACGACTGCCCACGGTCGAGATCAACAATACCTTCTACCAGATGCCGAAGGCAGCCGTGCTCGAAAACTGGGCCGCGGCGACCCCGTCCGACTTCCGCTTCGCGATCAAGGCGTCGCGGCGCATCAGCCACGATGCACGCCTGAAGGCCGACGCTGCGGCCGACTCGATCGCCTACCTGTATCGCATGCTCGAATCGCTCGGTGACAAGCGTGGCCCCGTGCTGTTCCAGTTGCCGCCGTTCCTCAAGAAGGACGTGGTGCGCCTCGGCGAATTCCTGCAGGTACTGCCGCCCGATCATCGCGCGGCGTTCGAGTTCCGCCACGAAAGCTGGTTCGACGACGCCGTGTACGCCGTGCTGAGGGATGGCGGCGCGGCGTTGTGCCTGTCCGAACGCGAGGACAATGCGCCGCCGCCGCTGGTCGAGACGACATCGTGGGGATACGTGCGCCTGCGCCTCGAGGAATATTCGGATGCCGAACTCGCGCAATGGGCGCAACGTCTGCGCGCAACGTCGTGGAGCGACGCGTACGTTTACTTCATGCACGAGCCGACTGCACCATCCTATGCGACCGCATTGCTGCACGCGGAGCGGGGCGCGTGATGCCGAAGGAATCAGGGATCGTCGATATCCGCTACTTCGCCTGCGGCGAATTGCCGTTCACCGATGGACACAGCCCCGGCAACCTGCAGTCGCTCTATGCATTCCCGAAGTCCGTGCACGCGATCGGCGCGCGGATCGCACGCAAGTTGCGCGAGCTCGGTTACACGATACCCGGCTATGACCACGTGTACATCGTGTTCACCCCGGTGCAAGCGGCCAGGACCGTGCGGCCTTCACGCGTGGTCCTCGAATCCTGGCAACGTCATTTCAGCGTGGGCGCCGATCCCGCACAGGTCGGCGCGTTCGACGGAGCGGAACGGGAGGCTTTTGTCGTAGACGCCACCCTGCGCGTTCTGCGCCGCATCGCAGGCGCCGACGCGTGCAAGCGCGCGATGCTGCGACAGGTGGGCAGGGAGATTGCCCGCGACGGCGAGAACCTCGAGATCTTTCACCGCGAATTTTCGTCCAAGACGTTGCAGGCGCGCGTGAGCTATCGCATCCATGCCTCCGGAATGCGCGGCTCGGGCTGGATCGAGATCGAGGAACGCGCGACCGGTCGCCGGGCGAGGCAGGCATTCGTCGATCTCGATGCCTACGACGACCTGTATGCGCTGGTCGATCGCGTGACGGTGACGAAGGGAGTAGTGACGATGACCCCGCGCAAGTCCGCTTCCGCCGGAATGGTCGTGCGTCGCTACCAGACGCCGATGCGAGTCAATATCGAAGCCTTGCTCACCGGCAAGGCGATCGGCAGATACTTGCCGCGACCAGCGCGCAGGTAGGCAACGTGGACGCTTCCGAGCCGGTTACCATTGTCGTCGACCCCAGCGAGCGCGTTTCCGGTTTGCTGCGGGTGCCGCCGGCCGCACGTGCATGTTACGTGCTGGCGCACGGCGCTGGTGCGGGCATGGCGCATCCGTTCATGACGACCGTCGCGGCAGGGTTGGCCGAGCGCGGCATAGCGACCTTGCGCTACCAGTTTCCCTACATGGAGCATGGTTCGAAGCGGCCGGATGGTCCGGTGCTCGCGCACGCGACCGTGCGTGCCGCCGTCGCCGCCGCCGCGCAACGGCTTCCGGGGATGCCGTTGTTCGCCGGTGGCAAGTCGTTCGGTGGACGCATGACTTCGCAGGCACAGGCGGCGGTTCCGTTGCCTGGCATATGCGGGCTGGCGTTCCTCGGTTTCCCGCTGCATCCGGCCGGCAAGCCATCCGACGCGCGCGCGACGCACTTGTTCGACGTGCGTGTGCCGATGTTGTTCCTGCAGGGAACGCGCGATGCGCTCGCGACGCCTGATCTGCTGCGAGCGGTCCTTGAACGCCTCGGTGGTCGCGCAACCTTGCACTGGTCGGACGGCGCCGACCATTCCTTCCATGTGCAGGTGCGAAGCGGGCGCACCGATGCGCAAGTCCTGACGCAACTGCTCGACCGGATGGCGGCTTGGATGCTCGACGATTCAGCTCAATCAGGCTCGCCCGGGGAAGGCCGTGCGAAGAAATAGGCAGCGCCCTGTCCGACGTTCGCGCCGATCTTCGCGGGATACGCCCCAACCAGGGCGGTCTTCGCATCGAGCGCCGTGAAGTAGCCGAACACATCGCTCGGTGCGCCATCGCTCGCAGTGAGTTTGAGCTCCTGCTTCCAATTGCCTGCCAGGTCGGCCACGCGCCTGAAGACGTAGGCGGCACCCCGATAGGCGTTGGCGGCGTACGCGCCGATCAACAGGGCATCCTTGCACAGGCTGACGGAGCATCCGAACAGAGTGGCCGCGGCAGAGTCGGCGGCGACCAGTTTGTGGGTTAGGGTCCAGGTGCCAGCCACGTACTCCAAGCAGTACACGGCGCCGGCACTGACCTGTCCGTTGATGGTCGCGCCGAAGGCTCCGATCATTGCGATGGTCCCATCGATCGAGAGCGAGACACCGAAATTGTCGCGCGTGGCCCCATCGCTTGCCACGATCTTCTGGACCGGCGTCCATACGCCGTGATTGCGGGCGTATGCGTACACACGCCCTTGTCCGAGGTTCGCGCCGATCGTCGATGTGCGCGCCCCGATCAGCGCAAAGGAATCCGAGACGGCCATGGAAGCGCCGAACGCACTCGTCGTGTCGTCCGGATCGGGAGAAAGCAAGGTCGGGCCCTCGACCCACGCGCCTGTACGATGCGATGAAACTTCGAACGTGCAGACCTTGCGCGGTATGATATTGCCTGCCTGGTTGACACCACCGGCGCCGATGAAAGCCGTCGCGGAATTGAATGCGACCGTCGTCCCCAGCGTGTCGAACGCGACACCGCCCGCGGACACCAGTTTCTGTTTTTCGACCCATGTGCCGCCGGACAGCGCGAAGACGTAGGCCGCTCCTTGCCACGTGCGCCCGTTCACCCGGGCTAGCGGAGCGGTGATGATCGCCAGCGATCCATGCATGGCGATTGCAGTGCCGAACTGATCACCAGCTGCGCCGTCGCTCGCGACCAGCTTCTGCACCTGGGTCCACACGCCGTTGTTGTTGTGCAGGACGTAGACAGCGCCCTGGCTGGCATGGGCACCCACGGAAGTGTTCTTCGCTCCGACCAGGGCCACGGTGTCGGAAACGGCTACCGCCGAGCCGAACCAGGCCTGGGGTATGCCGTCGGCGGCTACGACTTTCTGCTCCTTCCACATGGTCGGCACGCTCCTCGAATCACACAAGTGGACGATTCGGCAAGTATGCGGATTTCCCGTCCGCATCGCATCCTGCTCAGGTCCCTGCTGGAGAAGCTGCCGGAACGATGAACGCCCGCGCGAGGCGGGCGTTCATCATCACGCGGTACGGAGGCGCATTGTTCAGGCCTCGATGGCGTCCTTGTACGCATCCACCGGAATGCAGGCGCACATCACGTTCTTGTCGCCGTGGACGTTGTCGACGCGCGCGACCGGTGGCCAGTACTTCTGCTGCTTCAGCACCGCCAGCGGGAAAGCCGCGAGTTCGCGCGGGTAGGCGTGCGTCCACTCGCTGCCCGCGACCATCGTCGCGGTGTGGGGGGCATGCTTCAGCGGGTTGTCCTCGCGGTCGAGGCGGCCATCCTCGATCGCGCGGATCTCGTTGCGGATCTCGATCATCGCATCGATGAAACGGTCGAGTTCGTGCAGGGATTCGCTTTCGGTCGGTTCGACCATCAAGGTGCCGGCAACCGGGAAGCTCAAGGTCGGCGCATGGAAGCCGAAGTCGATCAGGCGCTTGGCGACGTCCTCGGCGCTGATGCCGGTGGCGTCCTTGAGCGGGCGCAGATCGAGGATGCACTCATGGGCGACGAGGCCATTGCGCCCGGTGTAGAGCGTCTCGTAGTGCGGGGCCAGGCGCGTGGCGACGTAGTTGGCGTTGAGCAACGCGACCTGGGTCGCCTTGCGCAGGCCTTCGGCGCCCATCATCACGATGTACATCCAGCTGATCGGCAGGATGGACGCGGAACCGAAGCTGGCTGCACTGACCATGCCGACCTCGCCCTTGCCGCCCAATGTCCGTGGCAGGAATGGCGCGAGATGCGATTTCACCGCACAGGGTCCGACGCCGGGCCCACCACCACCATGCGGGATGCAGAACGTCTTGTGCAGGTTGAGGTGCGAAACGTCCGAGCCCCACTTGCCGGGCTTGGCGACGCCGACCAGCGCATTCATGTTGGCGCCGTCGGTGTACACCTGGCCACCGTGCTGGTGCACGATCTTGCAGATCTCGACGACATCCTCCTCGAATACGCCATGCGTCGACGGGTAGGTCATCATGATCGCGGCGAGTCGGTTGCCGTACTTCTCGGCGGCGCGGCGGATGTCCGTGACGTCGACGTTGCCGTTCGCATCGCACTTCGTCACGACGACCTGCATGCCGCACATCTGCGCCGACGCCGGGTTGGTCCCGTGCGCGGATTCGGGGATCAGGCAGATGTCGCGCTGGACGTCGCCGCGTGAGCGGTGGTACGCGCGGATCGCGAGCAGGCCCGCATATTCGCCCTGGGCGCCGGAATTCGGTTGCAGGCTGACCGCGTCGTAGCCGGTGCACTCGACCAGCATGGCCTCGAGGCCGTCGATGAGTTCCCGGTAACCGGCCGTCTGTTCGGCGGGTGCGAGCGGATGGATCGCGCCGAACTCCGGCCAGGTGACCGGAATCATCTCGGCGGTCGCATTCAGCTTCATCGTACAGGAGCCGAGCGGGATCATCGTGCGATCCATCGCGAGGTCCTTGTCGGCGAGCGCGCGCATGTAGCGCAGCAGTTCGTGTTCGCTGTGGTGCGTATTGAACACCGGATGCTGCAGGAAGGCGCTGGTGCGCTTGCGGCTCAGTGGCAGCGCATCGGCGACCGCTGCATCGAGTGCGTCGACATCGATCGCTGCGGCGCCGAACAGCGCCGCAATCGCGGCGACGTCGGCACGGGTCGTGGTCTCGTCGAGGCTGATGCCGACGCGACCGGCATCGATCGAGCGCAGGTTGATGTGCGCCGCGTGCGCCTTCGCATGGATCGCAGACGCATCGACGCCGCTCACGTGCAACGTGTCGAAATGCTCCCCATCGACGTGGACTCCGGCCTTGCGCAGCGCCGCGGCGAGGATCGCGGCGAGGCGGTGCACGCGGCGGGCGATGCGGACCAGGCCTTGCGGGCCGTGGTAGACCGCGTACATGCTCGCCATCACCGCGAGCAGGACCTGGGCGGTGCAGATGTTCGACGTCGCCTTCTCGCGGCGGATGTGCTGCTCGCGCGTCTGCAGGGTGAGGCGATAGGCGGGCTTGCCTTCTGCATCGATCGACACGCCGATCAGGCGGCCCGGCATCGAGCGCTTGTAGGCGTCCCGGCAAGCCATGAACGCGGCGTGCGGACCGCCGTAGCCGAACGGCACGCCGAAACGCTGCGAATTGCCGACGACGATGTCGGCACCCCATTCCCCTGGCGCGGCGATCAGGGTGAGCGCGAGCAGGTCGGTCGCAACCGCGACCAGCCCGCCGCGCGCATGCACCGCGTCGGCGATCGCGCGATAGTCACCGATGTGTCCGAACGTATCCGGGTACTGCAGCATCACGCCGAACGCATCCGCGCCCAGCGCGTCGGCGTCGCTGCCGACGACGACTTCGATGCCGAGCGGTTCGGCGCGGGTGCGGATCAGTTCGATCGACTGCGGATGCACGCCGCTGGAGACGAAGAACGTGTTCGACTTCGATCTGCAGGAGCGCTTGGCGAGCGTCATCGCCTCGGCGCAGGCGGTCGCTTCGTCGAGCAGGGACGCGTTCGCGATCTCCATGCCCGTGAGGTCGGCGCACATGGTCTGGAAGTTGATCAGAGCTTCCATGCGTCCCTGCGAGATTTCCGCCTGGTACGGCGTGTAGGCCGTGTACCACGCCGGGTTCTCGAGGATGTTGCGCAGGATGACGTTCGGCGTGTGGGTGCCGTAGTAGCCTTGGCCGATGAACGACCGGAACACCTGGTTCCTGTCGGCGACGGCGCGGATCTTCGCGATCGCTTCGACTTCACTGATCGGCGCGGGCAATGCGAGCGGATTGGGCGACTTGATGCTGGCTGGCACGATCGCGTCGGTCATCGCGTCGAGCGACGCATGGCCGATCGTGCGCAGCATGTGCGCGATCTCGGCGTCGTTCGGTCCGATATGGCGCTCGAGGAACGCGGCGTGGTGTTCGAGCTCGCGCAGGGAAGGCGTGGTGTTCTGGTTCATGGGCAAAGGCGTCCGCTAAGGCGCGTGCGAGGCCGCACGCCGGGCGCCCCTCTGTCCTTTTGCCTGAGAGTTTGGAAGCAAGCCGGTGCCGGCGTCGCTTCTTGCCCCTTCGGCGCCGGTTCGTGCCGATGTCGGCCGCCGGTCTCTCCAGAGTGTCCGTGCGCGATGGTACAGGGCCTGAGCGATTACGGGCGTTGCGCCTTCGGCAGCGACGCAGGACGCCGCTTCTCCCACCGCGAACCGTGGACACATGGATTATAGCGGCATGGAGCCGTCGGCGGGCGATCGGAGCGCCCCTCGTTCAGAGCACCTTGCGGTAGACGAGGAAACCCGACTTCTGCGCTATCCGGTCGTAGAGGCGCATCGCAACGGCATTCGTTTCATGGGTCTGCCAGTACAGGCGCGGCGTGCCCGCTGTTCGGGCGTGGTCGGACACCGCCTCGACGAGGGCGCAGGCCACACCGCGACCGCGTGCGCTTTCGAGCGTGTACAGGTCCTGCAGGTAGCAGGTCGGCTGGAGCTGGATCGTGCTGCGGTGGTACAGGAAGTGCGCGAGCCCGAGCAGTTCGCCATCGCGATCGGCGACGAGCGCATGCATCGGTTCGTGCGCATCGAAGAAGCGCGACCAGGTCGTGCGCGTCACGTCGTCGGGCAACGCGGTTGCACCGTCGCGCCCGTAGAACGCGTTGTAACCGTCCCACAGGGACTTCCATGCGGCGAAATCGGTGGTTCGCAGCGGCCGGATCAGGGGCGAAGGATGCATTCGGTAGCCGCCGGAATGTGTGAAAGGAACAGGACTTGCTGCACGATCCGCAATCGCGCGGGGCGATACAAGGGCCACCGTGCCGGTGGTGCGTGGTTCCACCTTGAGTTCCGCCTGGCAGCCCCCACGTCGAATGACACAGGAGGGGCACATCATGTTTGCCCGTTTTGCCAGCAAGCCCGTCGATGCCGGTTCCACGCGCGGCGAAGCCTTGTTTCCTCGTGCATCCATCCGTGATGCGTCGAATGAGTCCCGCGTCGACCTGACGTCGCCACGCAACGCCGTGGCGAGCCGCCCACCGAGCAAGCCGATCTAGCCGCATCCCGCCTGCGCCGTTGCGCATCCGTCGCGATGCGCACGCCGGCGCGCGTCCCGAATCCGTCCGTATTGCCGTCGTGGCCATACGACCGGTGCGCGGCGCGGTGCGTCGCGTCTTCCAAGGAGTCCATCCATGTTGCAGTTCACTTTCACGTTGTCGCAGTGGCTGATTGCCGGTGCGGTTTTCGTCGGCATCGTCCTGCTCTGGTCCAGCATCGTCTACGTACCGAACAACCGCGTCGGCGTGCTGGAGCGGCTGTGGTCATCCAAAGGCTCGGTCGGGCAGGGCATCATCGCCCTGCAGGGCGAGGCGGGTTACGTGCCGGACCTGCTGCGCGGCGGCTTCCATCTGTTGTTCCCGTTCCAGTATCGCGTGCACAAGGTCGACCTCGTCGTCGTGCCGCAGGGCGAGATCGGCTACGTGTTCGCGCGTGACGGCAAGCCGCTCGAACCGGGCCAGTCGCTCGCGGGCAACAGCCACGCAGCGGACTTCGAGGATGTGCGTGCATTCCTCGCAGCCGGCGGCCAGAAGGGCCCGCAGCGCAAGGTGCTGCGTGAAGGCGCCTACGCGATCAACGACGCGCAATTCATCGTGCTGACGCGTGCGGCGACCTATGCCTTGCAGCTCGCACGCACCGATGCAGACACCATCACCGCGATGCGTACGCAGATCGAATCGCGCGACGGTTTCCACCCGATCGTGATCACCGACGCCAAGGACGTGATCGGCGTAATGACCGTGCATGACGGCCCGGGCTTGCCGCCGGGCGAACTGATCGCGCCGCCGGTCGGGCTCGATCGCAGGGATGGCGTGCGCTACCACAACCAGTTCCAGGATGCGGACCGGTTCCTCGCCGCCGGCGGCTATCGCGGCCGCCAGTACCAGGTGCTGGTCGACGGCACCTACTACGTGAACCGCCTGTTCGCGAGCGTCGAGTTCACCGAGAAGACGATGATCCCGATGGGCATGGTCGGCGTGGTCGTGAGCTTCACCGGCCAGCGCGGCGAGGATCGCAGCGGTGTCGCGTATCAGCACGGCGAACTCGTCGGCGAAGGCGAACGCGGCGTGTGGGAGGCGCCGATGATGCCTGGCAAGTATCCGTTCAACCGCTTCGCCGGCGCGATCGTCAAGGTACCGACGACGAACTTCATCCTGAAATGGGAATCGGGCCAGTCAGGCTCCGACTTCGACCGCAACCTCAAGGAAATCTCGCTGATCACGCGCGACGCGTTCGAGCCGACCCTGCCGTTGTCGGTGGTCGTGCACATCGACTACAAGAAGGCCGCGCGCGTGATCCAGCGCTTCGGCGACGTGCAGAAGCTGGTCGAGCAGACACTGGACCCGATGGTGTCAGCGTACTTCAAGAACACCGCGCAGACCAAGACGTTGATCGAACTGCTGCAGCAGCGCGCGGACATCCAGGGGCAGGCGCTGGCCGAGATGAAGGAGAAGTTCGACTTGTACAATCTGGAATTGCAGGAGGTGCTCATCGGCACGCCTCGTTCGGCGGCGGGCAGCAACGACCAGATCGAGAACATCCTCGTGCAATTGCGCGATCGCCAGGTCGCGCGCGAGCAGGTGGAGACCTATGCGCGCCAGGAGGAGGCCGCTATCAAGGAACGCACCCTGCGCGAAGCGGAAGCGGTGGCCGCGCAGCAAAAGGGACTGACCCAGTCGCGCATCGCGATCGAAATGGCCGAGAACAAGGGCCTCGCCGAGGTCAAGACGCAGACGCGACAGGGCGAGGCGGACGCCGCGAAGATCCGCAACGTCGCGGTCGCCGACGCCGAGCGCATCCGCGCGATCGGTGCCGCCAACGCGAATCGCATCCAGCTCGAGGGTAAGGCGACCGCACTCGCGGCGCAGAAGCAGGTCGAGGCGTTCGGCGGTCCGGAAATCCGCCTCGCCCAGGAGATCGCCGCGCAGATCACCCGTGCGATCGCCGAGGCGAAGTTGCCGGTGGTACCGCAGATTGTCGTTGGCGGCGACGGGCGCAACGGCAATGCGATCGAGGCGATCACCGCGATGGTGATGGCCGCGGGGCAGGACCTTCGCCAGCGCGCGAATGGAACATCGCAACACGGCGCGGCATAAGCCGCGTCGCCGGATCGACTTTCCCGGGCTGAAAACGAAGAAGCCCGCACGAGGCGGGCTTCTTTCACGTATTCGATGGTGCCCAGGAGAGGACTCGAACCTCCACGGTTTTACCCGCTAGTACCTGAAACTAGTGCGTCTACCAATTCCGCCACCTGGGCCAACCCGACGGACTGAGCCTACCGGGGGCGCGAACGATACTGGCCGCGCACCGCACTGTCAACGCATGCTGCTTGCATTCGCGTTGATGCTCGGCGACGCTGGCTGTCCACGAGAAGGAATTCCGATTGAAAAGCAGAAAAACAACCGGTTCGGGCGCGCCGCAGGCGCGCAACAAGCGCGGCCCGGGCAAGCGCTCGGGCGGCCAGAAATCACCGCCGCCCCAACCATCACCGAATGGCGGCAAGGGCAATGCACCTTCCGGCCGGCAGGGGGCTGATCGCGCTGCGCACGGATCGGGCAGGAAAACGGCGCAGCCCAAGTTCATGCCCGAGGTATTGCCGCCGTTGCCGGGCCGGCGCGGCGGGAAGTTCCATGACCCGTATGCCGACCGCGAGGCGAGTCGCTACGAACGGCCGATCGCCAGCCGCGAGGCAATCCTCGCCCTGCTGGAGAAACAGGGCGAGCTGATGACGATCGAAGCGGTCGCGCGCGCGCTGCATCTGTCGGGGCCGCAGGATCTCGATGCGCTCACGCGTCGACTCGCGGCGATGCTGCGCGACGGCCAGCTGATCCAGAACCGGCGCGGAGGTTATGGCGTCGCGACCAAGCTCGACCTGATCCGCGGCGGCGTCATCGCGAATGCGGAGGGGTTTGGTTTCCTGCGTCCCGAGGATGGTGGTGAAGACCTGTACTTGTCTCCGGCCGAGATGCGCAAGGTTCTGCACGGCGACCGCGTGCTGGCCAGCGTGGTCGGCGTCGATCGCCGCGGCCGCAGCCAGGGCGCGATCGTCGAGGTGCTCGAGCGGCGATCGCCACGCCTGGTCGGCCGGGTGGTCGAGGAGAATGGTCTCGTGCTGGTCGCACCGGATGACCGCCGGCTCCATCAGGACATCCTGATCACGCCAGGCAAGGATCGTGGGGCACGATCGGGCCAGATCGTCGTGGTCGAGATCACGGACCAGCCGACCACGCAGCGTGGGCCGATGGGCCGCATCCTCAGCGTGCTCGGTGAACGCCTGACACCGTCGCTGGTGGTCGAGATGGCGATCGCGAGCCACGGCCTGCCGCATGAATGGCCTGCGGTCGTGCTGCGCGATGCGGCGCAGGTCGAGCCGGAAGTCTCGGCCGACGAGATCAAGGGGCGCGTCGACCTGCGCAAGACGGCGCTGGTCACCATCGACGGCGAGGACGCGAAGGATTTCGACGATGCGGTCTACGCCGAGCCGAACGAACAAGGCTTCCGCCTGATCGTCGCGATCGCCGACGTGTCGCACTACGTGAGGCCGGGCACGCCGCTCGACGAGGAAGCGTACAACCGTGCAACGTCGGTGTACTTCCCCGGTTTCGTCGTCCCGATGCTGCCGGAGACCCTGTCCAACGGGATCTGCTCCCTCAATCCGAAAGTGGAACGCCTGTGCATGGTCTGCGAGATGCAGGTCGATCACGACGGCGAGGTCACGCGCTCGAAGTTCTACCCGGCCGTGATGCGTTCGCACGCACGCCTGACCTACGACAAGGTATGGAAGGCGATCGGCGAGAAGGACGCCGATGCGCGTGCCGAACTCGCCGACGTGCTGCCGCAGCTCAAGCACCTGCACCAGTTGTACAAGCTGTTCGCGAAGGCACGCCAGCGCCGCGGTGCGATCGACTTCGAGAGCACCGAGGTGTCGTTCCGCCTTGGCGCCGGCGGCGAAGTGGTGCAGCTCGGCGCGTACGAGCGCAACGATGCGCACAAGCTGATCGAGGAGTGCATGATCGCGGCGAACGTCGAGGCGGCGAAGTACCTGCAGAAGCGCCGCATTCCGACGCCGTATCGCGTGCATGCCCCGCCACCGGCATCCAAGTACGACGACCTGCTCGAATTCCTGCGCGAGTTCAAATTGAGCTTGCCGCCGGTCGAACAGGTCACGCCGGGCGATTTCTCCGCACTGCTGAAGAAGGTACGCAAACGCCCCGATGCGAGCCTGATCGAATCGGTGTTGCTGCGCTCGCAAAGCCTGGCGGTTTACCAGCCGAATGATCCCGGCCACTTCGGCCTCGGGCTCGAGTCGTATACCCACTTCACCTCGCCGATCCGGCGCTACCCCGATCTGCTCGTGCATCGGGCGATTCGCTACGCGTTGTCCGGCGGCAAGCCGGCGGAATACCAGTACAGCCCGAGCGACATGGCCAGCCTGTGCGTCCACTGTTCGCACAACGAGCGTCGTTCGGACGAAGCCGAACGCGACGTCGACGAGCGCTACAAGTGCGCGTGGATGGAAAAACACGTCGGCAGCGAGTTCGCCGGCATCGTCTCCGGCGTCGCTTCGTTCGGCTTGTTCGTCGAGCTGAGTGAATCGAAGATCAGCGGTCTTGTGCACATCACCCAGTTGCCGAATGACTACTACCACTTCGATGCGACGCGGCGCCTGCTCACCGGCGAGCGGCGCGGTCTGAAGTTCCGCCTTGGCGACGAAGTGCGCGTGCAGGTACTGCGCGCGAGCCTGGAGGACCGCAAGATCGACTTCCGTCTCGTCAGCGGGCGCTAGATCGTTTGTGAGGGAGCGGCAGGAGCCGCGATGCTTCTGCTTCCGGACGGACCAGGGACATCACGGCTTCCGCCGCATCCACGAAATAGCTGCCTGCCGAGTCCCGACAGCAACGTTTTCTGGTCGCCCACAGGGTGGGCTCCTACACTCCAGCCCTCAGCCATCAGTACGGCTTCCGCCGCATCCACGAAATAGCTGCCTGCCGAGTCCCGACAGCAACGTTTCTCTGGTCGCCCACAGGGTGGGCTCCTACACTCCAGCCCTCAGCCATCAGCCATCAGTACCCAATGAGCAACGAACTCCTCATCGGCATCCACGCGGTCGAGGCCGCGTTGAACCACGACGTCGCCAACCTCGTCGAGCTGTACATCGAAAACGGCACGCAGAATGCGCGCGTCAAGGAACTCGGCGAGCGCGCACGTGAGCTCGGCGTGAAGCCGCATGCGCGCGATCGTGCCGCACTCGACAAGATGACCGGCGGCGGCCGCCACCAGGGCGTCGTGGCGCGTTACAACGCACCGGCGGCGCTGCCGGATTCCGCACTGGCCGGTCTGGTCGAAGCGGCCGGGCGCAACGCGCTCATCCTCGTCCTCGACGGCGTGACCGACCCGCATAATTTCGGTGCCTGCCTGCGCAGCGCCGAAGCGGCCGGGGTGACGGCGGTGGTGGTACCGAAGGATCGCGCGGTCGGCGTCACGCCGACGGTCAGGCGCGCATCGGCTGGTGCGGCGGACCGCGTACCGATCGTCGCGGCGACGAACCTCGCGCGGGCTCTGAAGGCGCTCAAGGATGCAGGGGTATGGCTCGTCGGACTCGCCGGCGACACCGCACAATCGGTCTACGCCGTCGACCTTGATGGCCCGATCGCGATGGTCCTCGGCGGCGAAGGCGAGGGCATGCGTCGCCTGACACGCGAGAATTGCGACTTCGTCGCGAAGATCCCGATGCAGGGTGACATCGAAAGTCTCAACGTGTCGGTCGCGACCGGCATCGTGCTGTTCGAGACCTTGCGCCAGCGCGCCGCGAAACGCTGATCACCTTGGATCGTCGAGCGGCAGTACCGTGGTGGTATCCCCCTTGCGTCGCGTCTGCGCGATCTGCGTGCCGTGCACGAGGAAGTAGACGTTCTCGGCGATGTTGGTCGCATGATCGCCGATGCGCTCGAGATTCTTCGCCATGAACAACAGATGCGTGCACGGGGTGATGTTGCGCGGGTCTTCCATCATGTAGGTCAGCAGCTCGCGGAACAGACCGGTGTACTGCTCGTCGAGTTCCTCGTCGCGCGCCCATGCCTCGAGCGCCTTGTCGGCATCGCCGTCGCGATAGGCGACGAGGACGTCCTCGACCAGGCCCTGCGCGATGCGCGCGAGTCGCGGCAGCGCGTTCACGAGCTGCACCGGCGCGGACTGGTTCAGCACCAGCGAGCGCTTGGCGACGTTGGCGGCGTAGTCGCCGATGCGCTCGATGTCGGTCGCGATGCGCAGCGCGGCGAGGATGTCGCGCAGGTCGCGCGCCATCGGCTGGCGCAGCGCGAGCAGGCGCACGACATCGTGGCTGACTTCGTGCTCGAGCGCATCGATCGTCGCGTCGTTGTGCACAATCTTCATCGCCGCATGGCTGTCGCGTGCCATCACGGCGTCGATCGACGCATCGAGCTGGGCGAGCGCGAGCTGGCCCATGCGCTGCAATTCGCCGGTCAGGCGCTTGAGCTCGTCGTCGTAGCTCTTGACGATGTGTTCGTGCGGAACGGTAGTCGAGTTCATGCTGCGGGTCTCGATGCGGGTTGGTGGCGCGGACTGCGTCCGGCACTGTGGAAGCATGTTGCCGGGCAGGCGCGGCTCAACCGAAGCGTCCGGTGATGTAGTCCTCGGTCTGCTTCTTGGTCGGCTTGGTGAACAACATTTCGGTTTCGCCGAACTCGACCAGCTCGCCGAGGTACATGAACGCGGTGAAGTCCGAACAGCGCGCCGCCTGCTGCATGTTGTGGGTGACGATCGCGATCGTGAAGTGTTCCTTGAGCTCGGCGATGAGCTGCTCGATCTTGCCGGTCGCGATCGGGTCGAGTGCCGAGGTCGGCTCGTCGAGCAGGATCACCTCGGGCCGGAGCGCGATCGCGCGCGCGATGCACAGGCGCTGCTGCTGGCCGCCGGAGAGGCCGAGCGCGCTCTGCTTCAGCTTGTCCTTGACCTCGCCCCACAGCGCGCCCTGGGTCAGCGCCTGCTCGACACGCACGTCCATCTCGCTCTTCGACAGCTTTTCGTGATGGCGGATGCCGTAGGCGATGTTGTCGTAGATCGACATCGGGAACGGCACCGGCTTCTGGAACACCATGCCGACCTTCGAGCGCAGCCGGTTCAGCGGGAACTTCGGGTCGAGAATGTTCTCGCCGTCGAGCAGCACCTGGCCTCTGGCTTCGAGCTTCGGGTAGATCGAGTAGATGCGGTTGAACACGCGCAGCAGGGTCGACTTGCCGCAGCCGGACGGGCCGATCAATGCGGTCACGCGCTTTTCGGCGATGTCGAAATTCACGTCCTTCAACGCGCGAAAACCGTTGTAGTGGAACTCGAGGTTGCGCGCTGCCATCTTCGGGCGCGCGGCCTGCATCGGCGCCGCGGCGGCGGACGGGGCGGCCGCGGAAGACACGGAGAAGTGGGCGTCAGTCATGGGAGACCTTGTTGCGCAGCAGGATCGCGCGGGAAAGGATGCTGAGAAGCAGGACGAACACGGTGACGACGAATGCGCCGGCCCAGGCGAGCGACTGCCACGATTCGTACGGACTCATCGCATACTGGAAGATCACCACCGGCATGCTCGCCATCGGCGCGTTCATGTCGTGGCTCCAGTACTGGTTGTTGAGCGCGGTGAACAGCAGCGGCGCGGTCTCGCCGCTGATGCGCGCGAGTGCGAGCAGGATGCCGGTGACGATGCCGGGCAGGGCGGAGCGGTACAGCACCTGCAACGTCACCTTCCACTGCGGGATACCGAGCGACAGCGCGGCTTCGCGCATCGTGCTCGGCACCAGTTGCAGCATCTCGTCGGTGGTGCGCACGACCACCGGGATCACGATCATCGCGAGCGTGAGCGCGCCGGCCCAGCCGGAGAAGTGCCCGCTCGGCGCCACCACGAGCGTGTAGATGAACAGGCCGAGCACGATCGAGGGCGCCGACAGCAGGATGTCGTTGAGAAAACGGATGGTTTCGCCGATCGCCTTCTTCTTGGCGAATTCGGCGAGATAGGTGCCTGCGGCGACGCCGATCGGCGTGCCGATGACGATCGCGGCGACGCTCATCACGAGGCTGCCGAACAGCGCATTGGCGAGGCCACCTTCCGAACCCGGAGGCGGCGTCATCTGCGTGAACAGGCCCGGCTTCATCGCGGCGATGCCGTGGCGGAACGTGGTCCAGAGGATCCACACCAGCCAGAACAGGCCGAACGCGGCGCACAGGCCGGATGCGACCAGATTGAATGCGTTAACGACACTGCGCCTGCGATACAGGCGATCGGCGACGGCGCTCATTTCGTGCCCTCCTGGCGCGACAGCCGGCGCAACATCAGTTTCGCCACGGCGAGCACGATGAAGGTGACGACGAACAGCAGGAAGCCGAGCGCGATCAGGGACGATCGGTAGATCTCCGAATCCGCTTCGGTGAATTCGTTGGCGATCGTCGCCGCGATCGAGTTGCCGGGTTCGAGCAGCGACGCGGACAGGCGATGCGCATTGCCGAGCACGAACGTCACGGCCATGGTCTCGCCGAGGGCGCGGCCGAGACCGAGGAAGACGCCGCCGATCACCGCCGAGCGCGTGTACGGCAGCACGATGTCCCACACGACTTCCCAGGTGGTCGAGCCGAGCGCGTAGGCGGATTCCTTGAGACGCGTCGGCACGGTCAGGAACACTTCGCGCATGACCGACGAGATGAACGGGATCACCATGATCGCGAGCACGATGCCCGCGGTGAGCATGCCGATGCCGAGCGGCGGGCCGGTGAACAGCGCGCCGATCAGCGGCCAGTGGCCGAGATGGTCGTTGAGCCACGGCGTGACGTACTCGCCCATGATCGGCACGAACACGAACAGGCCCCACATGCCGTAGATGATCGACGGGATGCCGGCGAGCAGTTCGATCGCGGCGGAGACCGGACCACGCAGCCAGCTCGGCGCGACTTCGGTCAGGAACAGCGCGATGCCGAAGCTGACCGGAACCGCGATGAGCATCGCGATCAGGGCGGTGACGATGGTGCCGTAGATCGGCACGAGCGCACCGAACTTGTGGTTGACCGCATCCCATTCGGTCGAGAACAGGAAACCGAAGCCGAACGTGCCGAACGCCTCGCGCCCGCCCCACAGCATCGAAAGCGCGGTGCCGACGAGAGCGGCCAGGACGAGCATGCCGGCAGCGGCCACGATCCAACGGAAGATGCCGTCCGCGCGAGCGTCGCGCACGTCGCGGCGACTCGCATCGACGACTGCGGCGGTCATGCTGGCGGTGATTGCACTGCTGTTGGCGGCCATGGTGCGTCGTCGTCTCGAAGGCGGTCGATCAATCGCAGCGGAGCGGGAGAGGGGATGGTGTCCGCGGTGACGTGGGCCGCAGGCAACACCATCCCCATCCGCGCCTTCCTTGCGGAAGGGTTTGCCTGGATGTCAGAGCTTGACCTCGGCCTGCCAATACGCCTCGATCTGCTCGGTGAGCGCCTTCGGCAGCGGCACGTAGTCGAGTTCCTCGGCCTGCTTGCCGCCGTTCTCGTACGCCCACTTGAAGAAGTCGAGTGCGGCCTTGGTGCCGGCGCTGTTCTTCGGCTGCTTGTAGACGAGGATGAAGTTGGTCGCAGTGATCGGCCAGGAGTTCTCGCCGGGCGCATTCGTGATGACGAGGAAGAAGTCCTTCGCGTTCTTCCAGTCGGCGCTCGCTGCGGCGGCCTGGAAGCTGGACAGGCTCGGCTGCACGAACTGGCCGGCCGCATTCTGCACCGAGGCGTAGGTCATCTTGTTCTGCAGCGCATAGGCGAGTTCGACGTAGCCGATCGAGCCCTTGATCTGCTTGACGTAAGCAGCGACGCCCTCGTTGCCCTTGCCGCCGACGCCGACCGGCCACGACACCGCCGTGCCTTCGCCGACCTTCGCCTTCCATTCCGGCGAAACCTTCGACAGGTAGTTGACGAAGTTGAACGTCGTGCCCGAACCATCCGAGCGATGCACGATCGTGATCGCCGCGTCGGAAAGCTTGAGGTCAGGGTTGATCTGCGCGATCGCCGGGTCGTTCCACTTGGTGACCTTGCCCTGGTAGATGTCGGCGAGCAGCGGGCCGGTGAAACGGATCTTGCCGGCGTCGACGCCTTCGATGTTGACCACCGGCACGACGCCGCCGATCACGGACGGGAACTGCGCGAGGCCCGCGTCGTCGAGTTCCTTCGGATCGAGCGGCTTGTCCGACGAACCGAAGATGACCGTGCCGGCCTTGATCTGCGCGATGCCGCCGCCGGAACCGATCGACTGGTAGTTGATCTTGTTGCCGGTGGCGTTGTTGTAGCTGTCCGACCACTTCGAGAGGATCGGGTAGATGAAGGTCGCGCCGGCGCCGGTGATGTCGGCGGCCTGCGCGGACGCGGCGCCGAGCACGGTGGCAAGGCCGGCGGCGACGATGCGGGACTTGATCGAGTTGTACACGCGGGACTCCTCACATGGAAAGGCGGACCGGCTTTTGTGCCGACGCCGCGCTTTGTAGGCCCGCGCAATTGCAGAACGATGAGAGTTTTGTGACAGAAAGGTTTCATCAGGAGCTGTCGCTTAGCTCCAATATCGATAAAACCCAGAAGATTCAGCGGTTTCCGCGAAAGCCTTGCGCTACGCGAATGTGACGGAAACTTGCAATCAATCGCCGCCGATGCTGTCCGGCCCTTCGCCGGCGACCTTCTCGTAGTGCCCCTTGCCGATCCGACGGTACTTCGTGAATCCCTGCTTCGCGACGTGGTCCTCGCGCAGGGCATGCGCCTGTCCGCTGACCACCGCCGCGACCGCGACAGCACGCCGCAGCGGCTGTCCGCAGGCGGTGCAATGCGTCAGCACCGGGTCCGCGAGACGCTCGAGGCGCTCGAAGCCGTAGCAGCACAGGGCGCAGCCAGGGGGCGTGAGCGGGAAGTATTCGCGGATCGGCATGGCGGCAAGATGCGCGCAACGAGGCGTCGAATCAAGGCGCGGCCGGCCATCGGGCCGCCCCGCGGCGCGCTACGGTCAGCTCTTGGTAACCGTCAGTTCGTAGGAGGCGGCAGCGCCCTTGATCGCGGCACCATTGGTCAGGAACAGGCGGATCGTATAGTCGCCATCGACACGCGCCTTCGTTTCGAGTCGGCTCCTGCCTTCGCCTTCCTTGTGCGGTGCACCTGGCGGGAACACGTTGAAGAAGGTTGTCTGCTTCTTGTCCTTCACTTCGACGAGCAGGGTCTGTCCCGCCGCGAGGTTCACGACGTATTCGCGCGAGATGTCGACGGGACCCTTGAACTTGCCTTTCACCGTGGCGTGGTCGGACCCCTTGGCGAAGGAGATCGTCTGTTCCGCCGGAGCGGCAACCAGTATGCCCGGCAGCCCGAGGGCGGTTGCGAGCACCAGCATGGCGGCGCGCAGGGCGCGTGGTTGTTCGAAGTTGTTCACGCACTTCCTCCAGTCGAAAAAGAATCGGCGCGACGTCGCATCACACCGGCAGAAGCGGACGACCGTTGGCTTCCAGTTGCCGCCAGCGGTTCACGATATCGCAGAACAGCTCGGCGGTGCGCTCGGTATCGTAGACCGCGGAGTGCGCTTCGCGCGCATCCCACGCGCGCCCGGAGGCCTCCACGGCACGACTCAGCACGGTCTGCCCGTAGGCGAGCCCGGCGAGCGACACCGTGTCGAAGCAGCTGAACGGGTGGAACGGGCTGCGCTTGTGTTCGGTGCGGCGGATCGCGGCGTTGAGGAAACCGAGGTCGAACGCGGCATTGTGCCCGACCAGGATCGCGCGCTGGCAATCGCTTTCGCGCATCGCGGCGCGGATCGGCCTGAAGACGAGGTCGAGCGCTTCCTTCTCCGGCAACGCACCGCGCAGGGGATGGGTCGGGTCGATGCCCGTGATCTCGAGCGAACGTGGGTCGAGCTCGGAACCGGCGAACGCTTCGACGTGGGTCGAGACGACCGGTTCCGCATGGACGATGCCGGAATCGTCCATGCGCACGGTGGAGATCGCGATCTCCAGCAGGGCATGGCGCTCGCAGTCGAAACCGCCGGTCTCGACGTCGACGATCACGGGCAGGAAGCCGCGGAAGCGCTGCGCCATGCGCGTCGCGGAGGGGGAACTGCTGATCATCCCGCAAGCATAGCAAGCCGCGCTGCCGAGCGTCGCAGCGCAGCATGCCGGAGTCGGGGAATTCAGGTGCTGCGCGTTGACGCAACCGCGACCGTCACGCGGCGCCGGCCGAAAACGGCGAGCAGGCCCGCAAGCACGAGCAGGGCGAACCCGAATTGCGGCAGCAGCATCAGGAACGGAATCCCCAGAATTGCGCATGCCAGCGACCAGGCGAACAGATCGTCGATCGGCGCGTGGGCATCGCGCTGGCCGAGCCAGCGCGACAGCACGTGATCGAAGCTGAACTTGCCGGCGCCATTGAAGATCAGCGGCAGCAACATCACCGCGAACAGCAGTGGCAGCTTGAAATTGCCGTGTCCCATGTCCTTGATCGCATATCCCTTGGCGAGGTCGCTCCACATCGACCACATGTCCGGCCAGTGCACGGCCGCGGTAGCGACGAAGGTCACGAACAGCAGCGAAAACGCGGCGACCCGCGTACCGAGGCCGAGCCAGATCAATACGGCGCCGACGATTTCCGTCCATGTCGACAGGGTCCAGCTGAAGCCCGCGGGAAACTGGTCGAACGGGAACGGAAAGCGCTGCTGGATATCGGCGAACCAGTTCTCGCCATGCAGCTTCTCGAGGCCAGACTCCCAGAATTCCCAGCCCATGATCAGGCGCAGCACCAATGGCGGCAGGGTTTCTCCGGCACCGCGCAGGCGCGCGACGAGCAGATTCCAGGTGGCGGGCAGAGAGGCGAGGGCGCTCATCGAAGTCTCCGTAGGGTCGGTTGGATCGTGTGACCGCGGCAATGACCGGAGCCGCCGGCGAATCCTTGCAGCGCGGTCGATCCGGTCTGAGGACGCGGGATCGTGAACATTGCTGGCTCCTTTCCGCGCGCGGGGTCGAGGAACTGGAACGCCGCTTGCGAGGCTCGGCGCCGGCAGAGTAGTGTCGCGCCGATCGCCGTTTTCCGGCGCAAGGATGGAGACGGACCATGCTCTGGCAGAAATCGCGACGCAGCGACAACGTGGTCGAGGACGAAGGCGGCGGTGGCGGTGGCGGCGGTGGTTTCGGCGGCGGTCGCGGACTCGGCCTTGGCGGCATCATCCTCGTCGTCATCGCAAGCCTGATCTTCCACAAGAACCCGCTCGAGATCCTGCAGTTGCTCGGCGGTGTCGGCGGCGGAGACGACAGCGGCGGCACCCAGCAGACCGTACCCGCGGGCAACGACCAGCAGACCGACTTCGTGAAGGCCGTGCTCGGGAGCACCGAAGACGTCTGGAGTGAAATGTTCCAGGCGAGCGGGCAGAGATATCCCGCGCCGCGCCTCGTGCTGTTCCATGGTGGCGTGCAGTCCGCCTGTGGCGCGGCGTCGGCCGCGATGGGTCCGTTCTACTGCCCGGGTGATCGCCAGGTCTACCTTGACCTCGACTTCTTCCAGGAGATGCAGCAGCGTTTCCATGCGGCCGGCGATTTCGCGCGCGCCTACGTCGTCGCGCACGAGGTCGGACACCACATCCAGAACCTCACCGGCGTGATGGAGCAGGTCGAGCGTGCGGCGCAGGGCGGTCAGCCGATGCAGGGCGCCGACGGATTGTCGGTGCGCCAGGAACTGCAGGCCGACTGCTTCGCCGGTGTCTGGGCGAACCATGCGCAGCAGAAGCTCAACTGGCTCGAAGATGGCGACGTCGAGGCCGCGTTGAACGCGGCGAACCAGATCGGCGACGACACCCTGCAGAAGCAGGCGCGCGGCTACGCGGTGCCGGACTCCTTCACGCATGGAAGTTCAGCCGAACGCGTGCGCTGGTTCCGTGCCGGCTTTTCGTCGGGCAGCCTCAAGAGCTGCGATACCTTCGCCGCGTCGCAGCTCTGAGAAGCGTCGACGCGGATGAACGCGGATCGAAGTGGATTCAGCGAGAGCAGTCGCTGATCGATCCGCTCCATCCGTGCTCGTCCGCGTCGATCCGAGTCGAAAGCCTTTTCGACCGTCGGGCTCATTTCACCGGCGGCGTACGCACCGGCAGCGGCACGTTGCACAGGCCGATCCTGCCCGCAGGCACCTTGTACCAGTCGTCGCTGCGATTGCGACGCGATTCGACCAGGGCGGTGAACGTCGGTGTGTCGGTGCGCAGGAGTTGCAGCGGCGTACGTTCCGCCTCGGGTACATCGGCCGCAAGGCGTACCGACTTGATCGCGACGCGCTGTTCGGGCTTCTCGTAGAAGCCGAGCGCGCCGGTGCCGCGCGGCAGGCTCGCGAGCAGCTCCATGCCCTGCACCACGCGACCGACCACGGCGATATTGCGATCGAGCTGGCGCGGCGCCTCGCCGATCACGACGTACAATTCGGCGCCACTGCCGCTGTCGACGCCGTTGTCGCGTCCGGCGCCGACCATGCCGTAGCAGTGCGCGAGCCAGGTCTTGCCGGCCTTCGGGTCCCGCGCGACCGGCAGGCCGTTGCTGAAGCCGACTTCGGGCGTGTACACGTCGCCGTCCGGCAGGCGCGTGAACGGCAGGTCCCTGGCCATGGCACGCTCGAATTCCGGCGCGAGCGTCTTCGACGCCTTGCCGAACGGACGTACCTTGTCCTTGTCCTCGGCGTTCGGATCGCCCCATTGGGTCACGAAATTGTCCTGCACGCGCAGGATCGCGAGGCCGTCGAAGTAGTGCTCGTGCGCCATCGTGCGGATGTTCGCCGCATGCAGCGGGGCGTATGTCGGCGCGAGTTCGATCACGACGCGGCCCGCGGCGAGGTCGAGGTAAAGCGTGTCGTTCGGATCGGGGGTGCGCCAGTCCGCGGGTTTCGACGCGTCCAGCACCTGTTGCATGGTCGGGCTCTTCGCCGGGGTCCCTGCCAGCGCAGGGGTGCAGGCGAATGCGATCGAGGCGGCGAGGCAACGGATCGTGGCGGGCATGCGCGACTCCTTCGATGAGCGGGCCAGTCTACGTGAAGACGGCCGGCGCCTCAGGACCGGCGGGCGGCGCGCCCGCCGGCGACGGCTGCCGTATGATGCCGGACAGGTTCCGGACGAAGGAGGGAGACATGATCGAGAAATTGCTCGAGCGACATCGCGATGCGCTCATCCTGCTCGCACGCGTCCTGCTGATGGCGCTGTTCGTCATTTCGGGTTTCGGCAAGCTGACCGACTTTTCCGGAACCGTGAGCTACATGGAATATGTCAAGGCGCCGATGCCGTCGGTGGCGGCCACCATCGCCATCGCGATGGAGTTCTTCGTCGGCATCGCGCTGCTCGTCGGATTCCGCGTGCGGACGCTTGCGCTCGTGCTGATGATCTTCGTCGCCGGCACCTCGCTGATCGGCCATCCGTTCTGGTCGATGCAAGCTGCCGAACGCGCCCTCAACATGACGCATTTCCTGAAGAACCTGTCGATCATGGGCGGATTGCTGTTGCTGGCGATCACCGGCGCCGGGCGCTATTCGCTGACGAAGTCCTGATCGGTTCGCGGCAGCCGCGGCACGGGCATGCAGCCCGGCCGCTACTGCGCTCGCTCGAAAGCAACCGGCGCAAGATCAGGTCTTGGGGAAACGCCGGATGAAATCGCGAACGTCGGGGTAGACGTTGTCGCGCCAGCGGCGACCGCTGAAGATGCCGTAGTGGCCGGCACCTTTCACTTCGAGATGCGCGCGGTTCTTCGCCGGAATGCCGGTGCACAGGTCGTGCGCGGCGCGTGTCTGGCCGAGCCCCGAGATGTCGTCGAGCTCGCCTTCGATCGTCAACAGCGCCGAGCGCTTGATCGCCTCCGGCGCGACGCGTTCGCCGCCGACGTGCCAGGTGCCGAGCGGCAGGCAGTGTTCCTGGAACACGATGCGGATCGTGTCGAGGTAGAACTCCGCCGGCAGGTCGAGTACCGCGTTGTATTCGTCGTAGAAGCGTCGGTGGGCGGCGGCGTCCTCGAGGTCGCCGCGCAGCAGGTCCTGGTAGAAGTCCCAGTGCGCGTTGGCATGGCGACTCGGGTTCATCGCGACGAAACCGGCATGCTGCATGAAGCCCGGGTAGACGCGACGACCCTTGCCCGGGTAGTTCGGCGGCACGTCGAACACGACATTGGTTTCGAACCACGAGAACGGCTTGTGCGTCGCGAGGTCGTTGACCTGCGTCGGGCAACGACGCGGATCGATCGGCCCACCCATCATGGTCAGGCTCAGCGGTGTCTTCTCGCCGTTCGAGGCCATCAGCGAGACCGCGGCGAGCACCGGCACGGTCGGCTGGCAGACCGACATCACGTGCAAGCGGTCGGCACCGAGATGGCCGATGAAGCGACGCACGTAGGCGATGTAGTCGTCGAGTCCGAACGGACCCTTGTCGAGCGGCACCATGCGCGCGTCGACCCAGTCGGTGATGTAGACATCATGGTCGCGCAACAGCGTGCGCACGGTGTCGCGCAGCAGGGTCGCGTGGTGCCCGGACAGTGGCGCCACCACCAGCACGACCGGGTCTTCGCGCAGGCGCGTCAATGACGGCACGTCGTCGCTGCAGCGCTTGAAATGCAGCAGGTTGCAGAATGGCAGCTCGAGTGCGCGTTCCTCGATCACCGCGGCTTCGCGGCCGTGCGCGAGCACCGACGTGATGCCGAACGCGGGCTTTTCGTAGTCCTTGCCGAGCCGGTAGAACAGTTCGTAGCCGGCGGCGATGCGGTCGACCCCCGGCATGCGCGAGAGCCAGTTGTCCGGTGCGGAGAGTGCGTTCGCCGCGGCGCCGGACCAGGTGACCAGTGGATTCAGCAGGCTGCGGCTGATTTCGTTCAGGTGATACAGCATCGACCGTCCGGTTCAACTCGACAGCCGATCATAGCAGCCTGCCGTCGGCCGGCCATGTGCGGTTCGTCAACGTCGGTGACGACGGGCCTGCTCGGATGAGGACGGATCGGGCACGGCGATCGGCGGGCGGGCGTGCTGGCCGTGTCCGCGGATCCCGTCGCCCGTGGGCGCCTGCGGCAAGGGCCAGGCGTAGGCGCCGCGCGAGCGCGTGAAGATCGCGAGTGTGGTCGCACCGCGGTCGATCACGAGGTCCCACACCATCGCCGAGGGCAGGCCGGCGTCGAAGC
>Ga0105239_10000402_pt1 | contig 63416 bp, 69 predicted proteins | sample KBSC44metaG_FD_92761 | JGI IMG/M metagenome (GOLD analysis project Ga0105239, IMG submission 92761) | Corn rhizosphere microbial communities from Kellogg Biological Station, Michigan, USA - KBS C4-4 metaG | ecosystem: Host-associated > Plants > Roots > Rhizosphere > Soil | place: Michigan, USA...
ACCCCCGCCCACCCCCACCTCCCCCCCTCGTAACAATTCTCCCGAGAAGGGCAAACACGACCGCAACCACAACCACAACTACAGCCAAAACCACCTCGCAGAATGACTTCTCTGATATTCGGCTCCATCTACCTGGGCCACAAAGGCATTGTCAATCACCGTCGCGAAAAGCAGAGACAGAAGAATTATCAGCGATGGGAAGGCCTACGAGATGAATACGACGAGCAAAGGAAAATCAGCCGGGAATCAAGATCCTTGGACATCCAACGCACGGGGTCGGACTATGGCAGAGAGGTCGACGTCGACCGGCCCATCCTCACTCTCCGAGACCAGCAAGAAGCAAACGACGCCCGCACCAGTTGGCGGCCTCAAGAGAGCTTCGACGGTTCAGCCTCCTCCACACAGGCCGGTCGACGTTCCAGCGTCGAGGTCACCGCGGGGTCTGGTCTCAGGCCGTTGATGCAGCCGCACAAGACCGGCGCGACCTGGGACGAAGGCCTCCCGTCACCCCTGAGAGTCAGTCGTCGGAACTGGGACGATTACCAACCTTCGGGCCTGAGTGGAAATGTCAGCCGGAGTGGGAGCGTCAAGGAAAGGAGCAGCACAGCAGGTACCCCGGCTCCCGAACGAAGTCCGAACAAAAGCCCAGCAGCATCGGTGAACAAGCAAGTCTCCCCACAGCCAGAATATTCGGCACAAACAACCGCCTCCCACCTCGCAGACCACCGGAGCGTCAGCATGCCGGCACAGATGAACCATCAACAACAACAACAAAATGTCGCACCCGTCGAGCATGCGACTCCCGGTGGGCTGATGGCCGAGCTGATCGAGTCGGGAAATTCAGCAGCAGCAGCACAGCAGCGACAGCAAAGTCAATTCTCCCACCCACCATATAACCATCACTCCTATTCGCAGCCACCACCACAGTACCCCTTCTCCCAACCCCATCAGACCGGAGCTTACGGAGGTTTCCAGACAAATCCCTACGGTAGCGCCGTTCCAGCTCCAGCTCCAGCTCCAGTATCACCTCCTCCACAAACGCAAAACGGGGGGATGCAAGAGTGGTGGAATCGTCCTCTGTAAATCTGTCCTGGAACAGGCCTTGCAAGATCTATTAATTACCTTGGGGACTTTTAGCGAGGCAGCAAACGAGATAGATATTGGCTGGCGCCAGATCTGAGACGGAATTCCGTTTCTCGCTCCATGCACCCCAAGGTCTCGGTTGCTCATCATCCCACGCACCCCACCCTCATTACGTGACCTCCACGTGGCCGACGATGATGGCCAATAGAACATGAGGGTTGCGTGGTGTCTATATACTTATCGATTCACTGTTGCTCATCACTAGCGAGGGCGTTCCAAGCGGAGTAAATATTACTTATTTTTTGAGAAAGAAAGAAAGAAAGAAAGAGATGGAAGACAGAGCGAGCAGCAAGGTTTGAATTTCCTTTGGAGCGGACATATGTGGTTCTCAGGGTTTTGGGTTAACGATTTTCCTTCTCATCATCTACATACTATACTGTCTCGTCACTTAGAGCAGACATCGTGCCTAAAGTATACTATACTATACTATACTATACTGTATATACTTAAACAAAAATATATCATTGTATTGGTTCTCATTTAGAAGGCACTGCCCACTCCCCTGACACTTTCCCTCTACTTTCCGTGACGTGACGACTACTATTCAAGCCTCTCACAGCTCCGTGGAGATGATACAAAGCGTATTATTTACTGGAAGTGGATTATATCTCTCAACTCCATCCAATCTGGTCCTTTCAGTTCGACAGAACGGCCCCGTCGGCGAAAGAAGCCACGGCGAGGTTTCTCTCGTTTTGCTGGTTTCAATGCCGCTTCGAACGAAATAGCAACTGCCTGCCAGCTTCGTCAGCAAGTTCCATAACCTAGGAATAAAAATGTCCCTTACCGTCTTCATGACGTCTTGAACGCCTTCCATGGTCACGTTGGGTTCACATTCCAGATACTCCACCGCGCCCAGTTTTATGGCACAGCGTCTGCGCTCGCTGTGTGTCACCCCAAGCTTAGCTCGAGAAGCCACTGCAAGTGCATCTGCAGTTAAAATTCCGACTATGAGAAAAGGAACCCCTGGAGAGTGAAGGAGTATCTCTGGCACCCGTTCGTTGGACAACGTGTCGGTCAATTTGTCATTGTGGCCGTCGAGAGGGAACCACACGACGAAGACGTCTGCTTGCTGATAGGTTGTCTGCCGTAGTGCATTATCTTGGGCATCCAATAGTTTCGCATCAAACAAAGTGCCATCAAACCTGTTATAAAGTTAGCATCCAGGCATAAACCCTACAATGGTCTCTTGTGACTCGACTCACTCGAAGGTCGTTTCGCGCTGTTCGTGATATCCGACAAGAAATTCATCCCGTCCAGAAGGCTTGTTCGATGCCAACGCTATGCAGAAGGATGTATTCATATGACCTGGCATTCCGGTGACCACAATGTTGAGCGGCGTCAATTTTGTTTGACTATAGTCTAGAGACTGCGTTATCTTGAAACTGCTCTTTTCGTTCAAGCCTGCTTTGTTGATGTCAGTATCACTCTTGCCCGTCGTCCTTGCGGTCGGTGATTGGAGTCGAGTGAGAGCCGCGCACACAGCTATGTGACCGAGTCTCTGGGCAATCGAAAGGGGGGTGTCTCCAGCGTGGTCTTTCACCCAAACCTCTTCCTGTGGGAGAGCTTGCACTAATTCTGTTACGACTGCCAAGTGCCCCCTTCTTGCTGCCCAATGCAGAGGTATGTGGCCTTGCCGGTCGCGGACATCAGCCTTTGCTCTTCCGACGGTCAACAAGTGACGAACAATGTGTACATGTCCAGCTTCTGCTGCAATTGACAGAGCTGTCCGACCGGAGCTGTCCTCGGACTCAACATGATGGCTGCGACACCTTATCAGGAAGGCGACCACGACCAAATGACCCCGCTGAATTTCTTTGAAGAGTAGGCTGAGAAACTCGAACCGGGCCATTTCAGATCCATGCACATCCGAATATAAGTGGTCAACGATTGCTTCTGCAACAGCATCGTGTGAATTCTGGATCGCCCACCATAGAGGGGACCGCCAGTCCAGACAATCGGGTCGTGGGATCGCAGAGCCTCCGGAGTCTCTGAGAAGGTGCTTGACCATTGTCAGGTGCCCGTTGCTAGCAGCCCATGAAAGAGGAGTGCGGTCGAGCTTGTCCGCAAGGTCAAGATCGCAGAGGCCCGATTGTACGAGTAGCTTCGCAACATTTATGTGTCCGTTGCCTGCGGCCCAAGACAATGGCGTCCTACCCTTTAGACATGGGAGGTCGGGAGTTCCATTATGCTTCAATAGCTCACTCACGGTCTCATCATGGCCATTGCCAGCCGCGAAGGACAAGGGTGTACGGCCCTCAAGATCCCTGCTCTTGATCATGGATGGTTTCAGGTCAATAAGAATCCTGGCTACGTCTGTGTGTCCGTTGCCTGCGGCCAAGGAAAGAGGGGTGCGACCTTGTCGATCCTTTGCGTCTATATCGTATTTGCTAGCAGTGTGGCAGAGTAGTGAGACCATATTGGGCAGACCGTTTTCTGCAGCATAATACAATGCAACTCGGCCATATTGAGGTTGGAGAGTAAGATTATCAATGAAGTGAAGTAGTTCATTTCGAACTGCCTGACCCTTCACAGAGCCAACGTTCCGGGCCTTGGATGCTTCATCAAATTCCGATGTCAGCATCCCTTTGACAAGCAGCTCATTGCCAGAATCATACGCCAAAGTGATGCATCCTTCCCCATCTTTCGTTCTCACGGCCCCCGAGAATCTGGGTTGTACAAGATGATTGAAACCGTGCAGACACCGAGGATCCACAGCAGCAATGTGAACAGGAGCCATTCCACCCGCATCGAAGATCATTGGATCAGCACCCAGCTCCAGGAGGCAGTCGATTGACGGAAGATTCCGGCCTAGTACGGCATAGTGCAATGGTGTGGACCCTCCATCATCACAGGCGTTGACCGATGCAGATAAAGATACCAATTCTTCGATCTCTCGCGGTCCCCCATACCTCGCCGCATAATGCAGGGGCGTTGCGGAGTCGTCGTCTAGCTCCTTTACGTCGAAACCAAGGGTTATCATTGTCTTTGCAGAGAGCCCTATGATTCTTTTGAGGTAGATGTTGTGGAAGGCTGAGCGTCCTTGCGCATCCTTCACGCGGATGTCGATCCCGCTTTCCTCCAAGATCTTCAATAGGTCGTCTCGTTGGTGCTCGATGGCGACGAAGACAGGGTTGGAAGCATCGAAGGGGCGCGGCGACGAGTTGAACTCCCGAGCATCAAGTCCGCTTTCGAAAGCAAATTGGATAAGCTCAAGGGTTGTGGAGGGATCAACAATATTAGCACAATGAGCTTTGACCGCAGAAAGCAAAACAGCTTGCCGGATGAATTTGGCGCGATTTTCAATGTTGAGTGAGCTCGGGAATCCTGTCTCGAACTCATCAACGAGAGCGGTGGTTACCTCAGTGTCTGCCCGTGAAATGGCTACAAAAAGTCCGACTTTTAGAAGGCTAGCACAACTATCCGGCTCGATGTGCAGGCGATCCAGATGCTTGCAAATCAACCTCACAGTATTTCTACATGCCATGGCGGTTGCTGCTCCGTGGATACATCGCCTCTCAAATAACGTTGCGTCTGACATGGTACTTAAAAGTTGGAAAAGACCTCCTTCCCGAGACTGACTAGTCTCAAGTGCCGTCAAGAGATGTTCAAGAATGGTATCAAGGTGCAGACTGGCGGCGAGCTCAAGAGGACTTCGATGCCAGGACGTGAGATTCCCCGTCCCTATATCAGCGGCGGGGTTCGCGCCGAGTTTGAGCAAGGCCTTGACAGTGGTGAGGTTCGCAGTGGCGACTGCAAACGAGAGGGGAGTACCAAAGAGCGTTATTGGAAACTGGGCATCGAGCTTCTGAGGGAGGGTTACACAACGATGAACTGTTGACTCTGCTTCATCGGCCGGGCCAAGTCTCAAGCCTATCTGCTCCTGCTCTGGGCTGGGAAACATGAATAGCCAGTGTAGAGGGACCGAACCATCATTTCCGGCAATACATGGATCCGCTCCCGCATTGAGAAGCGATTGGGCATCCGCCAGGTTGCCAATGCGCGCGGCAGCCAGAAGACGGGTATCCCCGGTGAGTGGATGGGGGGAATTGATATCAAGAGCAGTGATGCCTTTCTCCTCATCACGGACAGCCTCAAGCTTCGACATTGGTGAGAGATTCTTGTTGGTGTATAACCCCCCTGAAAAGCGTTTGTTTGGCCCAGCGTGAGACCTTTCGGAAGATGTGGTCGCCGGAGGATATAGCTCGGTGGACAATGAAAACCCCTCAGCCAGTACGGCGTTGTGGTTTATGGTCCGGAAGGCCTCCACAGCGATGTCGCTGAAGCGTTGCACAGATTTTGATCCATTCTCAACATCATTGGAGGTAATAAGTTTCAGTGTAAGACCCGCGATCATGAGGCCAGTCTTCCGGCTTCGCTCAGCCCATTCTAAGAAGCTCGAGTCGTTTCGCGGAACCCCGTAGCCTGTCGCATGCGCTAGGGAAATCTGGAATGCTGTTCGACCTGATGGCTCTTGCTCCATTGATGATTGTGCATCAGACACAATCTGTGCTTTCGCCACGTAAACCAGGGTTTCTGCTTGGATGGGCCGCAGAGTCTCGATAGAGGTCAGCTATTTTCAAACTTATGGTAAAAGGGGCCCGTACCTCGAATGACCATGCGTGCCTTTCCTCGACATTTTCTCGAAGCTGTAACCTGGTAGTCGGAATCTCGGCACTATTAATCAAGTGTCAGTACGACAATCGGCGGGGGGTGGAATGGATTGAAAGCGCACTAGACCCCAGGTGCCAGTAACGGAAGGCTCGAAAGATCGGCCAATCGATGCTGCGCATCAAATTGCAGACAATGTTGAAATGTGTGTAGGAAACTGATGCGTGGCAGAGGCACCGATATCCTTCTGCAGATGGAGATGGCAACATCGCTTATCTGCATTTTCATGGCCAGAAGCTCTCTTGAGTCCAACCTGCTAGACAGAGACGCACCATGACTGCTGGAAGAGCCTTTGGATAGACTCATCTGGGGGATCATTGACTTGATCACCTCGTCTCCGGTATATGCCGCCCCATTTCTCAGGGCTTCGAGGCATAGGAGCCCCAATGACCAGACGTCGCATTTTCGATAGTCTAGCTCGGGGCAGCCCGTTGGCTGATCAGCTTCTAGTTCCGGGGCATTGTATCTGTATGCCATCGTTAGTTCTAGCCACTTCGAGGCGTGTGTCTCGTCTGGAGCAGTCACTCACACAATGGTACCCCAAAACTTCTGCTTCAAATCGGCATTGGCAACCTCACTAGGGTTGAGAAGAACTGAGTGACCAAAGTCGGACAGCTTTGCTATGACTGTCGTATCTTCAGACAGAGTTACACAATCTTGCTCATCCTGAGAGGCCTGAGCAATCAGGATGTTGTCGAGTTTGACATCTCCATGAGCAATTCCACAAAGATGAAGCTCTAGCAGAGCCACAGCCACATGTCTGCACAACTTAAGCTTCTGTCTTGCGCTCAAGGATGACCCTTGTAGTAATTGTCGCATTGTCCCATGTTGGGCTAACTCTGTGATCAGGAAGGGGATTGATCCTTGACGATTCCAGCCATAACCAAGCAGGTCAATAACGTTCCTATGGCCGGCCAACGGGCCATGGTTCATAATCTCGATATCCTTGAGCACACATGACACTCGTGTTCGGAAGGCATTAATGTTGGCATCTGGTGGTGGAAGCTTGACTTGCTTCAGCGCAACAGCCTTACGTGAGGTGGAGAGCTGACATCGGAAGACCTTGTATGAGATCCCCTCTCCAAGGAACTCTTCCTGATATAACTGCGACCCAATGAATTGCTTGAGACGGAGGAGCTGTACGACTGCGAGGAGCCCTTGGAGAGTGCGAATCTGATCAACTGCGGGTTGGGAGAAGCCGCCGATGCTCGACTTCAGCGTGCGTTTGGACCATTTGTTGCTCTGGTGGTCTACTGTTAGTCACCATGCCTCTGTGCAATATGATTGACTTACATCGAGAGAGAACTGGCCGGTCTCTCGGCTGTCCATAATAAGTTCACGTCTTCCCCATTGCTGATGGGAAACATGGTAAGAAGACCTGGGCGAGTATCGCAATAGCAGGTGCTCAATGCAGGGAGAGCGGGGCAGGAGGAATGAGGCTCGAGGCTTGAGGCTTGAGGCTTGAGGCTTGAAACTTGAGGCTTTGAGGCTTGAGACTGAGCTGAGTTCGCCTAGCACATTGGTGCTTGCCCTTGCATTAGCTCCTCAGCAATCTCTCGTCCTCTCCTTGTGCCAACTTTGCCTAAGGCTGACTCGTAGATAGGGCCAACCGGTGTATCAATGCAGTCGTGCCCGTCTGAAAGAGCACATGACAAGCTTCAAAGATAAAGCCTAAGCGCTGAGCACGGCCCCTGGGGCCTGGGCCCTTCCGAGGATGGCGTGGGACCCTGTACCTCTTCGCAATGTTTGTCTCCAGTGTATTAGTTAGTTACTCCTCCTTTCCAGCCTTGGACTTAAGACACAAATTCCCTGCTAACCTGGTGGTAATGTATGACTTGATTCTTTAAAGGAGACAAAATTGCTAAGAGGTACAGGGTCCCACGCCATCCACGGAAGGGGTATCATACTGTGGGTGGACACCATGGTTGACCCGCTGAGCATTGCGGGCTTGACGTTCGCCGTCTTTGACCAGCTGTTGAAATTGAGCGAAAGAACTATCCAGTTTGTTTCTGACGCGCAGACCTTCGACGATGTGAGCAACATATTCCAGGCTCTGATCCAGAAGACTGGACATCAATCCAAATCGCTAACATTGACCTCAGCACGTGCGCCTTTTGTGCCACAAAGTCAAGGATGAGCATAACCGCAGCGAACAACTACGGACGCTTCTCTTCAGCGAGAGTCTGCTGTACAATGGAAATGCCATGTTCGATTACTTTAGCGAAGATGTCCAGGAGCAAATCAAGATTCTCCTCAACGAGGCTGTGGGCAAGCTTCGTGAGGGTGTCAATCTGCTTGAGAAGCGCTATAGCCGAAGCAGCCATGATCTCAGCTCGTCTTCAGGTGGTACCATGTTCGACCGGATGCGACAGTCGTCTAGGTCACCGCTCCGGCTCGCGCAATGGTCGTTTCGGGACAAGAAGCGAACCGAGACCATCATCACCGAGTTTACAGACTTGAACCGCCGTATTCATGAGAATATCAAACTCTTTATACTCGGGTCCTCCCTGTCGGTCAATCCCGAGCGCCATCTTCGACATCTTCAAAGTTCTTTAGCCTCGCAACAGCTCGGTTTCAGTGTCGATGCAACCTTGCGACTCCATGCCGAGAATGTCGAAGAGACAGTCGAAAATTGCTGCCTACCCCGGGAACCTTGGGAGGGTCTTGTGTTGGCCGCCCGTCCAGTCCCTGGACACGAGCAGCGCTATGCCATCGCCCGCGACGTGGACTCGTCGAAGTCACAACTAATATTAGAATACCGGCACTATGAACCACTTGGGTCACAAACAAGTCAAGAACTCGACGAGCGAACGGGAAAACTCCTCAACTGGCTCGCACGGCTTCTCAAGATGTCGAAAGAAGAATATTTCCTTGTTCCACAGTGTCGAGGCTGGACCTACATTCCCAGTCAGCAGAGGATTGCATTTGTGTTCGAAACCCCTCCAGGGTTCAAGGGCGTTCCCACCAGTTTGCTTGACCTGTTGAGGGACTCGAGGGACAAACTATCGCTGAATGAGAGGTTACGTATCGCCTTTGGCCTTGCTCGAAGTTTGTCATATCTACAGATGGTTCAATGGGTCAGTGCTCCGGTCAGTGTGTCCATGGACTAATAATACTGACGGCCCGGATCAGGTGCACGAAAGCATCCGGAGTGAGAATATTCTTTTCTTTCCAGTCTCGTCCGAAAGTGATCCAGAGAAGAACCAAATCGACTACGCCCAACCTTCGGTGTTTGGATTTGAGTTCAGCAGACCAGAGACATTCGTGTCGCATGGCCTCACAGATGTGGCCATCGAACGCGACGTGTACCGACATCCCGATAGACAGGGACGACCGAGTGTGAAGTTCCAGAAAATCCACGACATATATGCTTTAGGTACGTCCAATAAGATCTTGCCCAGTAGCAACTTAAAAAGCCATAGCACTCACCATCTGCCACGTCACAGGAGTGGTGTTGCTGGAAATCGGGCTCTGGGAATCCTGGGATCAAATGCAGAAGGTGCGCGCCGCATATCAACACGGCCCAAAAAGCCTCCAGAGCCTACTCATCCAGCATGCCCAACGCTGGCTGAGCAGGCGGATGGGAGACAAATACCGAGACATCGTTGTCAAGTGTTTGGGGGGCCACTTCGTAATGCCCGAGGATACTCGGGAGGAACTCAACCTCCAGCAGGCATTCCGGGCGGAGGTGGTCGATGTATTGGAGCGATCGTTAGCTGGTATATGAACCACAGGAGGAACAGAGCCAGACATGGACGGCAGGGAATCTAATCACATACTAGATTCCTGACGCCCCGTCTGAAAATGGGACCGACACGCTCGTGTAGGTAACGCTCTTCCATGCTCCCCTCCCCGTCCACTCCACTCCCCCATGATCGCCCAAGTAGGCTACATATGTAAGGGCCAATATCACATCTATACCACATCGCAATTTTCTCATTCCGAGGCCAGGAATCATCATCACCATCGCCGCTTTCATCGGTTCGGTCGACGGCAAGAATGTTATGTTATTAACAAATCAGAGCGCGAATCCCAAGCTCCCGATCGTGTGTGCCAATGTGCTGTGCGAAGGATTCTCACACAACGTTTGATGTCCAATTATGTATATATCACAAGTACACACGTAGACTCCGCACTGATTGATGTACGGAGTACTACTAATGTACCGGTGCCTCAAGGCGACACCCCTGGACGCCCTTACCACTACAGATGATACCTTACATGCCCCATCTGTACTTAGGTCCGAGTGGCAGGCGATTGATAACATAGCGATTGCGGCATTCGTGCGATTGTAATTGTAATTGTAGGATTTGCATAGCAGTAGTAGTTTTTGAATGGAGACAGATTCATATCAAGCGCCTTTGGGCGCCCAGGGCCAAAAAAGAGTATCAACGCCGATACCATGCCATGCTAGTGCATACGACGAGTACTGTATATGCACCACCGCACCGTACTACACTGCAGACCAGGCCAGGCCAGACCATCCACCCACCCACCCTCACGTATACCAAGGCCGACACAGACACTCAAAGTCACATCTTGCCCTGATCCTTTGCGCTCTCGCTCTCCTAAGCTTAGGGGAGGCCGTTTCTTAGGGGTTCAGCGCATGCTTCTCACCTCACCTCACTTCAACTCAATCACCCCGGGTATTGGTTGGATAGGCTAGACCGCCCAGGGCACATCCATCCGCAAACCGCAGGCAACGTCCCCTCCCCCCCAAGTTTGTTTAATTACTAGCACTCGATTCGTCGACACATACATACAAACTGCAGGGACAAAGACCACGCACGGCATCCCATCCCATCCCAACCCATCCCACGCCTAAAAAAAGTCTTTTTTTCCTAGGTCTCTCGTTCTGTAGTATAGGAGGAATGATACTCCAGAAAAAAACCCTCCAGAAGGTACCTACAAATGAACGCCGAAGCTCCGAGCGCGACATCTTCAGTTCGCCCCGCCCCCGACACTTGTCCTAGGAAAGAATGGAAAAGGGGGGATTGGTTGCATGATCAAAGCTTTTCTTTTTGGGTTCTCTCCTTATCCTAGGTCCTGGGTTTTAATAGGTATCTATGCTGCGTTGCCCGGCTTCTCTTGGGTGTCGATGTGCTGCAGGCGCAATGTTAGTGAATGTCGCCGGCATTGTTTCAGCGGGAACAAAATAAAGAAACTTACCCAGACAACATAATTTGGCAGCCCGACAACTTGATAGCCGGCTCTCTTGGCCATCTTCGCGAAACCCTCCGTCTCAGCTTGATTCTCAAAAGCGTAGCAGGGAAAATTGATTCCTGTGACGTTGAAGGTTAGCCAAGTGTGACTCCTTGCCATTGGAGGATTGGTGGTTCAAGCGTAAGCAACACATACCAGATCTATGCACATCAGCCTTGACAAGAATGTTGACACCCCCGATTCCATCTAATTCTATTTCCTCATCTTTGTTGTTTCTCCAGTCGCCCCTCTGGGCCATATATGTACGTCCGGTATCGTACTCCTTGTAGCCCTCAGCGAGCACGACGTCTTTATCCAGGCTGTTTGCAAGGCGTCGACCTTTGTCGGACTCGACCCAGGAATTATAATCGAATCGGCCTTCGATGTCACGGCCTTTGTCGTATCGGTGGAACCAAATGTCTAAAAAGGCAAGAATTAGTAGCTGGTTCAAAAAGCTGCAGGTATCAGTATTGCTTACTGGGCACCAAGATGTCCCTATCATGGGCGACGAAATCCTCGATGATCTTCTTGGGGCTGTCCACGATATCGACATCTCTCCAATAGACCCAGGAGTGCTCAGGTTTCAAGGCAGCAGAGAGCAGATAGTTTCTGGCCTTTCCCATCTGTTTTCTTCGAGGACCCTGAGCGGCAAACCCGTGTCTGGACTCAACGTCCATGTTCAAGCTTGAGCCAAAATCCTTCTCGACGATCAGGACGTTGTGGAAAGGGATTTTGTCGGTCCTCTGTTGTATCCTATCCAGTTCGGAGGCGAGAACTGCTAGGGTGTCATCGGAGGAGTCGCCAACCAAGAAGGCGAGGTCAATGAGGTCGTGGGGATAGGTGAGCTCGGTAAGGAGGTCGAAGTGCTTGATAAGATATGGGGCGGCGTCACGTAAGGGTGTAAGGATGAGAACTCGTTCCCGGTTGCTCACGGCCCTGGGAGTCGAGACGACGGGGTTGAGATCAATACGTTCGATGGTTGAAGAGTTGACATGGTATGGTTCATGGTGGTTGAAGAGCACTGGAGTTTGCAGGTGCTGATTCCAGGCCACCATTTCGTTATTGGACATCTCTATCGGAGGTTTGGACGGTCCAAAGCAGTAATAACTAGAGAGTTAATCAGCAAATTGTTTCTGCTTCAAGGTTTGCCGTCTGGACATACTTGGACATTTCGCGTGTTGATACAGTGATCCCTCTCCATAATAAGACAATGAGGCCGGTGAGGGCGACGGCCACGAGAAATCGAGTGCGTGTCAAAAACATTAAAATAGCCTTCCATGGAGGCAGTTTTGATTTAGCCGACTTCCAAGTTACGCCGCCTTTAGGAAGCAACATGGTGGCGGGAAGTAAAGGTGTACGGGAATGGAAATGAGGGAGAGGTGTATCAACAACGCCAAGGGAGGATAAAGGGACCTCTCTAGGAGGAGGTGATGAGTATGGCGGCCAGGGCTGGTTTTTCTGTGTGTTGCTGATAAGGAACGAGTGGAATGGCCTGCGCAGGGCCAAAAGGAAGGCTTTCGATGCGATTGAGGAAGAGGAAACGGCTGTCCAGTTACAGAACCCAGGGGCAGGCGCAGAGGAGTGGTCTGGGACACGGGGAATGGCGGCAGGTGAGAGGGGGCAAGGCGATTAAGATGGCAATCTGATGGCCACAGTCCACAGATGGGATATTGGGGGTGAGGTCGTTGTCGTCGTGTCGTGGTGGATGTCGTCGCTGTGAAAGGTGACCTGCAGTACAAATGCGGACGGACCTTTGGGGATAAGAGAATCTCACAGAGTTCCAACTGTTCAAGTCAGACTTTCTGCTGGGGATGCCCGGCATCGACCTCAAACGAGTTTAGCGCCGAGCCAAGAGGGTTAATCCCATTAGCCTGAGTTAGTCATGGCACTAGCGCCGCACGTGACGGCCCCTAGCCCAATATTAACATGCGCATTTGCTATTAATTGCTAATTGCCAATTCCATTCTTCCTCTCCTTTTCACCAGGATTCAGGATGCAGCTATTCAAAGCGATGGCCATGCCAATAATACCAAGTACTGACTACAGAGTACGGAGTACATACACACCCAATCTATCATACATATCTGGCCAAGTCCGCCTTTTGATTTCAATGACTGCCTCGGAGTGCTGTTCCACCTTTAAATTCTTGCCATCCTCGCGTTCTTCTATACTGAAAGGCTGTTTCTGATGGCACAAACAAGTGTCACCCATATACGCTCCAAAACCACCGTGTAATGCTAGCTAAAAATACAGCCCGAAATAAAATGTCTGACATCTGATGTCTGATCTCTGCCGTCCTTTTCCTCGTCGGCACATTCAGTCTGTTGTGCCGAAGTTCCTTTTTGGGTGTTGTACAATACTCTTTTCGTTCTTGATAGCTTTACATCTTGACATTGTGTCCGTTTCTGTTGGTTGGGCCCGATGAACTCCTTCCCTCAACCTCTTCGATGCTCGGGGCCGGGGAAGGCGGTAGAATTCGCAAGGTCGACGACGATCCGTCCAAATGATAATAGGCTCGATAACGCTTCCAGTGATTGCCGGGGGCCGAATGGCTTCGACCGTGGTCACTATGGCTCTCAGATTCATGGCTGGTTCCTGCTTGACTTCGAATCTCCTCCTGATTTGCTTTTTCCAGAGTTCGCTTCCGGCCAGCAAGCTCCAGGCCCAAACTGCTGCATTGAGTACTAGCACGACTGTTTCGTCTCGGGCAATCATTGTCGTTATGCTTCTCTCCAAGCAACACAGCCTCGAGCAGTTCAAGCAGCGTCCATGCCACTTTCTCGGCTCTCGTGCGGCCATCATGCTCTGACTGCACCACTCGACCACTTAACTCCTGTGAGTAGATGGCCGTGCAAAGCTGTTCGTCTTTCCCCGGCCCTTTCCCACGTTGTGTCCGAGCTTCTTTTATTTCCTCAGCATGCTCGCCGCCACACTCTGCCGCAATATCAGGCGAACGGCTACAACTTTGGTTTTGGAATTCGCGGTGTCGCTCACGCCGCTCTTGTTCTAGCACCGCATGAGGCTTCTTCCCACTCCTGCCTTCCAGGGAAGGCTCGCCGTCGAATTTGGGGCTCTCGGATTTCTGCTTCTTGTCGTGAGGCCGGCGAGGAATCACAACGCGGTCGCCATAAGTTGCTCTGCTTGCGTCACGTTCGAAGAATGAGGCCACCAGTTCATCCATGTTCATCCCATGAATGCGATCTTCCAGCCTCTTGCAAAACTTGTTGCTCTCATGACTTGGTTGATACCAGCCCTGAGCATGAGCCGGCCTGAGAGTTCTACTCAAAGCCTCGGATACAGAGTGTCTGATGGCCCGCAGGTCCAGCTCTGATGTAGGATCTGACTGAGTTCGAACATTTCGCAGCATGTCTTCCAAGTCTGTGGTTTCTAGAGTGCGACTAGAACAGTATGATGAATGGTTAGCTCTAACATATCTCAGTGGATAAAATGGATGGTGTAGAGGCTTGCAATTTGAAATTTCGCCTTGTAACTTGTGAAACTTACTTCCAAACGGGACTCATTGAATTCAAGGACGTCGGTGAGGGAGCCTGTCCCAGTGAGTTCGTCCGATTTGGAACTTCACTCCCATCACTCCCAAAATCTTTACATTCCGGCTGGGCGAACGCCGTTGTTATTTGTGCCGGGTTAAGGCAAAGCTGATCAACTGATGGCACGCTGGAAATGGTGGTGCTCCGTTTCTTTCTATCCACCTGTGAATCTTGATTGGTGTATATGTAGATGGGATCTGGTAGAGCACCATCAAGCATCTCGCGGATGCTGGGTAGGGTGATTGGCATTGTGTCAGTGGAACTTTTCTTCTTGTCCGATGTTCCTTTTGTTGACGACCTTGGGTTCTCCCACGTGATTTTGGTCAGCTTGAGGGTAGAATGAGCAGTGTTCGATATATTCAAATGGCTAAACCTTTAGGACCCTGTCGAACAGATACCGTGGTTATCAGTCCTATTGATTTTGAACAAGTTTATCGTGAAGGCAAAGAATCCACCAGTTTGTGCAAGCATTCCATGAAGCTCTGCGTGAAAAATAAAAGTCAAAGGCAAGGAAGACAATATCATGCAGCTTTACAAGGGAGAGAACGTAGTTGAGCAGGAAGCGGAAGTAGAGCTGGCAATTCGGGCACATATGAGTACGCCCACCTCCCTGACTCCTTTTGATGTTTAAAAAATCGATCGCGAGATGTTTTTTCCCGCGTCGATACTTCCCCACCCGTAGAGAACTGCTCCATCAACGCCTGATAGTCTGAAAGGAGGACTCAAGAGAACCCAATCCCCCACTTTGGGGGATGCGGAGCCTTGAGGATGCGGATCAATCTTGCGTAGAGGGCGCAACGCACAGAATAAAAGTAGAAGCCTCGCGCTTGGGCCAAACGCGAGTGGACCCGGGATATGTATTGCTCCTCCAGCTGGTCACCAGGCACTGGCGCGGCAGCAGCAGGTAGCAACAGAGCTAGATCATCGATCGAGCATTGGCGAACGATCAACTTGAGGACATGCGGCTTCACCCAGCTCTTAGGCAAACATGTCTGATATTGGACTAATCTGGCTGCAAATGGGTCATACTACTGACTCAATTGGGCCAAGAGGCGGTCCTGAGGCTTGATCGCTCACCGAAAATGTCCATTTCCATTATGCAGGTCAGAAGATGGAGCCGATGGCGATATGCCCCTGCTCAGTGATCCACCGAACTCGCTAATCTGGTCATCAGATCTGGCCATGCAATGATGGCGAACATATATTCTTTGACTATGCTGTCTCTTGGCGAACTGGTACATTTGGACGGTCGTGCATGTTCTTTATAAATGCTCAGAGGTGCTCCATTACGAGATCACCTTCTCACCACTCCAGAATAAACCATGCATAGATATGAGAGGATAGTTTCAGGAGTGCAAGATTCGGGAATTGCACTATCAATCGCAAGTGTTCTAGTGCGAGGGTGTCAAACTTGGTCCCCTTCTCGGGGAAATCTGAGCTCAGATTTATTGTTACACGAGGGTGGGGTGGGTTCGAGCCTTGACATGTAACACACACCACAGAGACAGGCCCCAGGCCCTGAACGCCAGGATTCAATAGCAAGGACTCCAGTCCTCATTGGATCCTAAAAGTGTGGCGTTGTATCGTTCAATTCGCCAGATCGTTCCGAGAACGGCTGTTTTTGTCAGGTCAATGTTCTGAGCTGCCTCTCAGATGCTCAACGGCTGACTGTACCACCCGAGGAATTTCTGGAAGCGAAGAGGATAAGTAAATATAAGTAAATAGTATGTACATTAAGTGCATATTTGAAGCGTATGTCATAAAGGCATAAGGGTATATATCCTCGGCTCCAGAAAGGATGACGCTCACGCTGCCTTTTACCTAGTACAACGCCGCTGGAGCTATTATATCCTCCTCATCAGAGTTTTCGGAAGCCCCGGTGCATTAGCCTCAAATACCATTACGTCAAATCGACCCAAGGTTGTGGCCCATGACAGCTGCATCATTGATACAAAAGGTTGCCGCGTCCAATCATGTTGCCATAGCTTCTACTCATCTCCTTCGCCATCCAAGAGTTTTCTTGATTCATCGAGTCGCCTTCGCAGTACCTTCGCAGCCCGTACTTCTTGCTTATTCTCGGACTGCAAGATCTGGTTACAGACACCACCCACGGCGCGTAGCAGGTCCAGAACGAGATGCTTATCGACATCTGAAAATGTCATTGACCCCTGGCCGCCACCAACTTGGAAATCCGGGTCCGCGAGTTTGATTAAACTTTCCATCAAGATCTCGGTATTTGCTGGATGATCCACCTGTTGCCCATTGCCCGTGGTTTGTGGCTGTTTCGCAGCACCATTTGCTGCTGAAAAGCTGGCATGAGGCGAATGCACAGGAGGTGTGGGGAGTCCATTAGTGACAACTGAGCCCTGGCTCTGAGGGGTTCGTGAGGACTTTACTTGGCCTTGCTGAACACGTCCTCCCAATGGAGGAGTGGGCCAATTCAGGGGCGTCTTCTCCCGCCTTGGACTGACGGGCGGATGAGGGAAGCCGACACCATGCCCCCAGTGCAGGATCTCATTTGGCATTTCATCCTCATTTTCCTCAACATCTTCATCGTCACCTTCGGTCGCAGTGGCAAAAGTAGCAGCTGTAGATACAGAATCAGTGCTATTACTGCGTGCAGATTTCATCCAGGGCTGAGGGGGCTTCCTCCGATATGATGCTGCGACCCCTTCCTGAAATGGCGTTGGGAATAATTCTTGGACAGGAGTTGCTGCCCCTTCCTCGGTACTGCTCCCCTCGTCCTCGTCCTCGTCCTCGTCCTCATCTTCATTGTCGTCAGTGGGCGTGTTTTGATCCATCCGTGTAGTGACAACGCTGCTACCATCACTTTCAGAAGGTGTCAAACTCCTGGTCCCTGAACCCGTGTAGTTGCCCAATGCGCTGTGGAGAAACATATTCTCATAATCGAATGCATCCAAGCGATCCTCATGTCGTCCAGCAGCTCCTTCGTTGAGCAGGTGTTCTGGCACTTCCGGCACTTCCGGCTCGATTTCCTCGAGACTCTCCTGCAGGACCTCATTGAGATAGACTTGCTCCTCTTCTGAAGCTGCCACCACGTCCTCCTCGTCCAATTCTTGTGCGGCATCCTCGTAGTGGGACTCCGGTACCATCGATTTGGTCTCATCCCGAGTCAATGCTGGCATCGGAATAGATTTGTGAAAACTCGGCGTGTTTCTATCGGTCCTTGCATCACTCAGCAGTCTCGAGTCATTTGTTGTAGGCTGCTCGACGGTAAGATATGTCTGAGTCTGAGGAGTCACAGGAGCGACTTGAACATCTAACATACTTGTCTGTTGACGAGAAGGGCTCCAGCCCATACCGGCATTGGTATTGATCGGACTACCCCCCTCCTTATACTCCGGGGCGCTGGTGTACCACTGCTCGGGAGTTTGTGCAGCTGTGAAAGGGCTGGGTGTTCTCATGCTCTGAACACTGCGCCTGCGCATGCTGTCTGCCTGAGCTTTGTCCTTCAAATCAGAGATTCTTGCACGTAAATCGGTCATCTGGTCGCGGATCTCCTTTGTGGACCGACTCGACATGGCCGAAGATGAGCGGGCGATAGCAGTCGTTGGACTACTGGTGACGACTGAAATGTTCTCCTTTGAAATTGCGGCCAAGGTGTTGATCCCCAGGCCGCGAGGGCCAGTCTGCTCAGGTGACGTTTTGATTGTGCTAGGAGTGCCCTCCTCTTCTTTCAGCACTCGGAGCGGAGAGTTGAAGCTCCGACTACTGGCAGGAGAGAAGCCGCCAACCCTATTTGATGGAGATATCTGATACTGTTGCGGGGATTCTTGTCTTCGGCCATATTCTAGTGCGCTGGCTGACCTCTCAGGAATCATGGACAATCGCTTTAATCCTGTGTTGGGAGTGGTGTCACTACCACCTCTCGTGTGAAGTGCAGAACTTGTCTTGACGACGGGATAGAGTGGGCGAGATTTGCGATTGCTGATACCAGCGAGGGAAATGGAACGATACAGCCCGCCGGCGGGCTGGTGGAGTTCCGACATATTGGGAGAGGAGCGTGGGGACATGAGAATACTGTGCCTAGCCTTGCTGAGGTTATCCTCCATACTTGTTAGACGTTTTCTGGCATGTTCAAGAATCCTTTCGGCGCGCTCATTGAGCAGGGCCATCTCGTCCACTGGGCCAGCAGCAGCGGTACTGTTCCGTTTGCTGTCGGGTTCATCCACATAGTCGTCCTCCACTTTGGCCACGTCCGCGGCCAGCCTTTCGTTCATCATCTTGGAGGAGTCGAAGTCTTCCCAATTTCCCAAGTCTGAGCCATTACTGGATGATGACTGATTGCTCAATCGCCTCGATTGAACGGGGGTTTTCTCAGCTGGTGTTGGGGAGGATGGGCCTGAGGCGGTAGAAGCATAGCTGAACCTGCTGCTCCTCTTTGAAATCGGGGTCTCCTCCTCACCAATATCACTCAAGGGCGCACCGTGTTCATAGCTATTGAAGTTGGTGGTGATGGGTGGCACAATGCGCGAGGGCACTCGCACGGTTGTGGCAACCCCCACTTCAGGTGAGAGCTCTGTATCTCCTAGTGCCGAGCTCAGTGAAACGGCTGAATCAGGGCGTGGAGGCAGAGTGGATTGCTGCAACGTCGGCGACGAAGCCAAAGGCGTTGGGCTGGGACTGAGGAGGGGGTTGTAAGGTAGAATCATATCAGGGTTCGTCAATGTTGGCGACGGCGGAGCATCGTAGGATTGAATGTCGCTGAATTGGGAATGAGGGTGGGCGTGAGGGTGATGTTGAGGATGGAAGTGCGCAGCAGCAGCCATTTGTCAGGGCAGTGTTGGTGAGAGGTGTTCCTCGTTCTCCAGTATATTAACATGCAGCGCCGTTTCACAGGTCCCAATCCACCAAATCCGAGCGCAGGTGCGGGTCGTATTCGAACTTCTGCGTCATACCAGAGCCAGAACTAACAAATGGCGGAGAGGCGATAGCAAGTGACGGTGGTCGCGGACTGGTGGTAAGAGCGCTGAAGCATGGATGGCCACTGATGGTGTGCGCTGGAGGTGATGGCAGGTTGCAGGTTGCAGGAACAGATCGTGCAGACGGATGGAGATGCCAACTTGACCAAGCACAGACTCGGGCTTGAACGAGTGATTCCAAAAGAGATGAAAAGATCAACCAACAGGCCACAAGGGCAGATTGCTTGAGCCAGGATCCTGGGGTTTGCGGCTTGAGGGCCCTCCGTCTTTTGACTTCAAGGGTGGAGTTGGGAGAAAGGCAAGCCCAGCAGTGAGAAGCAAGGAAAAACAGGGCCAGCCGAGATGGGGCAGTGCTAGGGAGTGGGAGAAGCAGGATGACTGGTTGCAACCCCTGCAGGAACTGTTGCTCGGCATTCTGTCAACCCTGGACTTGGTCCCTGTGTGGCCTAGGCTGCGAGGCCTAGCTCCCCCCCAACCCCTGCCCATCTAACGCCTCCCGGCACCCCCATTGTGAAGTTCGGACGGTTATTCCAAAGCCTAAACAGAGGGCCGAGGGGGGCTCCGAGGGAGCGCAAAGCCCCTCCCGGCCACCAGGAATCAGGATACACCGCGCGGGCCCTTGACTGGGAACCACTCGAGTCCCCTAAGCTTACCCAAATTGGCCCAAGTACGCCCAAACTGACCTGAAGGCTGACAATCCTTCCATCTTCGTCATCATCCTTTTTTCCTGGCGTCGCGTATCAAAAATTGAAACAAACCTGGTGTGCGTGAGATTTGAGGCACAATCTGCCCTTTTTGGGCCTGAAAGTAAAAAGTAAACAAGCCCGCTGAGCTGGAGTCATGCTGACGCCTCTTTATATTCGGGATCCGCACTCGGTACTTTGCCCCTCATACTTCGGACTCTATCACCAGAACACCTACCGCCTCATGCAAGGGCAGCATTGCAAAGAATGCCTGCCTTTGTTCTGCTCCCTGCTTCCCCATCCGATCTTGAGGCTGTTGCTCGCGTCCAATTTGCTGCCTGTGCAACCGATCCTGGATTTAGCGTCATCTTTCCAAAGGGCGGCACATTGACTTCCATCACCCATTTCGTGCAGTCGTATGAGAATGACATGGACAATGACCCATCCTACCATATCATGGTTGTGAAGGAGGCCATGTCGGGCGAGATCGCGAGTTTTGCCATTTGGCACTTCTTTCCCCCGCGCCCTCAGTACGAGATTGACCAGGAAATCCTGTTGGAGGATTTCTCCCTACCTGAGGATTCGAACAAGGAAGTTGGCCGTAAGTTAATGCACAACAGCATCAGGAAGCGTCATGAACTTGCATCCGCCTTCATCGGTGTTGGGCGACCCTATGTTTGTAAGTCTTGAACTCCGACCGCTAGCCAGATAGTTCGAGCTAGCAACCTCTCCCCATCCCCCGACTATTGTATCATGAGCGGCTGCAAGCTGATGCTATCGTTCAGACTTAGCAGCGCTCGGCACATCTCCAAAGTACCAAAGGCAGGGAGCTGGCGCGAAGCTGCTTGAATGGGGATTAGAACGTGCGGATGACCGAGGCCTGGCAGTCTATGTAGAGGGAACCCCAGCTGCTGCAACCCTCTACGAAAAGGGTGGTTTCAAAGAAATCGACAAGCTGAGGCTGGAACTGGAACCGTGGAATTCAGGTGAACATTCCAACATATGTATGATTCGAGACCCTCAATCATGACGGTGGGTGCAAATCTACCATTTGAGTAATACGCCTCCCTCGCTTGTATGGCAAAGCTTGGGTGATTGATGAGTCAGCGGGTATGTCCCCAGCCTCGCTGACTTCAACGTCCTGCTTGCTCGCGTTTTAACTTTTCGTTGCTCATAAGTTCAAGTGGCCTGAATGGTCGAGCTCCGTCTTCTCCGAATTCCGTCTTCCTCTATCATGCAACGTGCAAGTGACGCACTGACTTCAACGCACTGACGGCTTCGCAGATACGGTGTCCCATGCGATTTCTCGAATTGCCATACTTACAATGCCCTTCACAGTTCACAGATGCCAACATTGCACATGAGGACATTGTATAACACGCGTTTTGGTACGATTGGCGCGTTGTCTTGCTAGAGTCAATGCTCGATAGTCAGACAGGCAAGATATGCGCTCATTAATTTCGTGTTGAAGCTCTGCACCCGACACCTGTCACTTCGGACGTAACGGCCCCTGAATACCTTCTCTTTCACGCGAGTTGTGATTGATGATCGCGCGGCGGCCTCCGCCATGTCCATCTGATGAACCTTTCATGCACAAACTGTCGCCGCCTTTCTCAATTCGGAAATGCACAGTCGATCTGAATGAGGTTTGACAGAAGTTCGCGAGGAGAGATCGGCATCAGCACATGTACATCGAGAACCGAGTTGTTCCACGTCTCGTTTATCCCACATTCTGCAATGGGACGGGTGCAAGTAGATCTTGTCCTTACGAGAAGCTCTGAAAAGTCAACGCTACATCACCCAGAATAAAAATAACAGGATGCGTTTGGTCTGCCTCCAACCTGAATGATGTAGGTCTTCATACGTCCATGCCACTCGTGTCATGTCGCTTGCCATGGCGTTGCCTTGGAACTGTGCCTGGAAGGCAAGTGCCAAGTGCTTCTATATAAATTTGATGTTCCGCTATCCGTGGGCCAAGTGCATATGAGTCTCGGCCTCTGTCCAGCCCAGCCGTCCTACCTCCTTCCAAGGCTGTCAACCAGAATTGCGTATTTGCAATTCAGGCTCAGGGGCGAATCTTGGACTGTATTGTATAAGTCGCCGGTCCCCACGGTCATTGCATCGACTGACTAACCTGCGTTGCCATCAATCGAAGCACCTCTGCAACGCGTCGGCACAGTTAGTTGCTCCCTGTGTATTCCCCCCGTGGGTTCAGCACGTGCCCATTATGGCGGACCAGTACCAGCCTCTCCTCAACGAGGAAGCCCAGAGCTCACATCACACAGAAAAGCATGCGGATTACGATATCAAGATAGACGAGGCCATCGATCACCACGATGACAATGACAATCATGACGGAGGCGATTTTGTTCTCAAAGAACTCAATATTTCAACCCTTCCAGAGGAGTCCAGACCAAGATGGTATCAGGTACCGCAATTCAGAGTACGACCAAACTGGAACCTATCGTCAAGATTGGATCTTTCCGATAGGTGGGACAGAGTACCAGATGCCAGGACCCTGGCATGGCTCGTCTTGTCCTCCCTGATTACTATTCTCCCTCGCTATCTACAACCAGGAGGTTTGAAGGTCAAGAAAGAGCTACATCCGACTTCCTACCTCGACGCCGTACGTGGTTGGGCGGCCATAGCAGTGTTCCGTGGTCACGGCATGGTAAACAAAACGAAGCTTCTCGAGCTGCCTGTTTTCCAAATGGTCCTCAACGGCCAAGCAATGGTCGACATCTTCTTTGTTATCTCTGGCTATGTGTTGACATATCGAATGATCAGGATGATCAGAAATCGCCAAGTTGCGCTACTGAGGGTGCTTGCGTCGTCAACGTTCAGGAGGTGGTGGCGCCTATTCGTGTCTACTGGAGTTGCATCACTCATTACCGCAATTTGGGCCTATTTGGGTTGGTGTCAGGAACAATACCGTCAACCTACTCTGTGGCTCCAATTAATGGATTGGGCATGGGACTGGGCCGGGACGAGCAGTCCGTTCGGTGACATCAGAGGGTGGTGGTATCCTGGTGTTTTTCGTACCAAGTATCTGGACCAGATGTGGACCATCCCTGTGGAATTCCGAGGTAGTCTGGTGGTATTCTGGTTTTGCGCTGCAGCTGCGTACCTTTCGACTCGCGGCCGCCGGACCTTCGCCCTGGTCATTATCACTATGTGCTACTACTGGGGAGCCATTTATGCCGCACTTTTCCTCTGGGGCATGCTGATTGCGGATTCTTCCTTCGATCGTCATCCCGAACGACTTCAACGCATTCGGAATCCGTTACCACTAGAGGTGGAGGGAGGCTTAACGCCAGAACGGCATCAATCTATTCCCGCTAGGATTGGCTACTCCCTTCTTCTCATTTTCGCTATGTTCTTGCTTAGCCAGCCTCTTGGCGGCTATTTCACCGATGCTCCCTTCCCTTGGCAGTATTTGAGCAAGGCTATCCCGTGGTATTATGGCCGGGAACTGGGAGAGCACTTTTGGCTCAGTTGGGGCTCAGCACTCTTCATATTTTCTCTTGACAACTGCAGAATGCTCCAGACCCCGTTCGAATGGGGTTTCTCGCAATATTTAGGGGACCTGTCCTTTGGGATTTATGCTATGCACAACCCCATACTGTGGTCTCTTTACCTGCCCATTGTCGAGCCATGGCGTGCCGTCCATCTGGGGGATGGGTACTGGTCTGGTCTCCCGGGCATCGTTTTCACTACATTGGTGCTGCTATGGGTGGCAGATTATTTCACACGCATTGATACCGTCGTTATACGAGTTGGAAGATGGATGGAGGCTGTGGCTTTCATCGAATGGACTTAAAATACGCCGGAGGAATTCAGACATGGCAATCTTTGGGGCAAATACTGTTACGGCGTCTTGGGGTTTATGTGGCGTTCTGCACAATTCCATAGGGGACTCTACATTTTGACGCATGGGACGACTCCATATGTCTTGTTCTTACCTGTACGGCACTACCACGTGGTTCTGCATGTAGAGGGCGGCCAATCTTCTTAGACCGGTCGGTTGGTTCGCTTCTACCCAAGGTGTGATCAATGAGCTCACGTTTACCCTCCATAAACTTCGCTTTCGGTGTAAAGTCGATTCAACAGAGTCGTAGCCATCTACCCTAATTCATGTCGATCGCATAAGTATATGTATTTAGGTTTTATTGTTTATGTCTTAATAGTATTATTAGAGTTGGCTAAGTTTGTGACATGGCTCGGAAATTGGACTAGTAGGGCATAGGTTCTCTGAAACGCGAAAAACGCGAAACGCGGTCTGATCTGACTCTTCACGCCTCAGCATACTCGTTCGTAGCTCCCTAGCTAGCTAGGCGAGTTATGAATTACACTCAGTGTTTTTGCTATAATTGTCTATCTAGGCATTTATGTCTCTGCAACCGTGAGCGCTGCTCTCCATCGCGCCAGGACCTCCTTCCCGACCACCGCTTCGAGAGTCTCAGCCTTGCCTCCAGTACCATAATTAGCAAAGGTGTAGACGGGGCCAAGCTTTTCCACGTTGCCAGCCTCAAACGGCTCCCAATCCAATTTCCCATGGCAGAAAGAAATCCAATCTCGCTGGAGCTGCTGTACGGCGCCAGTGTATTCCTTCTGATGCTCCTCCGCTACCAGATCCCCTGCTGGATTGAACAGAAACAGGTCGCTGATTGCGTGATTCGCTTTGCGATAGCCGAGTTTCCAATTGGGGTAGGGATTCGTCGACTCGAATTCATACAGGTAGGTTTTGCTTTGGCCTTTGAGACCTATTAGAAATGGCGGAATGCGGAAAATGAGGTCGGCAACAAATTCCGCCCATGCCTCTCGATCCTTGGTGGGTGTTTCGACGGTATCTTGGATGCCGTAGGCCTTCAAGACTTCCGTTGAGAACAGCTCCTCCGTCTTCGACGTGAGACCGATCGGTTTGAGCATACTCATTGCTGTATGTCGCATGGCCTTATCGCTCGAATTGGCTGGGTCCATTGCGCCGAGCATTGCGAGCGTCAAATCTTGCTATCTCAAGGTCAGTCAACGCCATTTTCTTTCTCTATCGAGGGGCTTACCTCATAGGCACATGAGCCAATCATGAGCTCCGCGGACGTTGGCCTGTCGACGAGATCGGTAACTGTCCTCCCTTTGATCCAGTCGCCATCAATCACAGGGTTGTAGAATCCTGATAAGGTCTCCTCCACGAATCTTCTGGCCGGGATCGATTGCAAATCCCCGATGACATCGCTACTCCCTGTCGGACTGTACTTGCGAGCAAAGTGGTTGAACTGCTCTTCATGATAGCTGATGGGCATAGCTCCTATGGCTAATGTCGTCCCACTTGACAATATGGCCCTCTTTATTTTCGTGTCTCTGAACTGCGCTTGGAAATGACACGAAGCACCACCAGCACTACCGCCCTGAATCGTGATCATCTCCGGGTCTCCGCCGAAGCCGCCGATGAAGTTGGAAACCCATTCCAGGGCCTGTCGCTGGTCGTGGAGGCCGTAGTTTCCAACCGGCTCTCCGAAGGATTTGTTGTACGCTTCGAGTGCTGACGAGGCGAGGAATCCCAGGGGCCCCACGCGGTAGTTGATAGTGACTACAACGAGCGGTCGACCCAGGGCAATGCTAGCCTCAACCAGTCTCAGTCCGTCGTAGATCTCACGGCCCGCGACCTGGATGCTGGAGCTCCCAACCATGAAAGCCCCTCCGTGGATAAAAACAAGTACAGGGACATCCTTCCCGCCTTGGATTGCACTCAGGGGAGCAGTGATGTTGAGGTTGAGGCACTTGAACTCGTCTGCTTGTGGCTTGCTCAGTAAAATCCCGTCTGGAGGCAGCGGTCCGGTCCAGAAATCTGGAAATGGGAGTGCCTCCGTGTGAGGGCAGGTTGGACCAGGCTGTGTCGCATCGTATGGGACTTGTGGCAGCGTTGTTCTAAGTATTGACTGCCTGAAGCGTGCAGGAATATCTGCGAAAGGAATGCCTCTGAATTGAACGATATCGCTACCTCTGCGCGTACCGTGGAGTTCTCCCAAAACTGGATGCCGGTGTGAGAAACCAAACGTTGGTTTACTGGCGTCAATACTCCCCATCTAGGCGGTATTCCGTACAATGCTATTGAACTCTTCGAGGCCAACCTCTCAAAATGAGTTAGCACACATCTTATATCAGTCGATATTGAGAAGCTTTCGTCCGCACAACCGGATCACCAGATGCCGTGAAGTACAGCCGCAGTCCACGTCTCTCTTCCAAAGACTCTACAGCTTTTTGCAGTTGAGATTGCTACTGCTCCAGTCTCCGAGTTAGAAAAGGTTCATCTCGGTGCTCTCGGTGCTCTCGGCAGTGGCGTGAATGGAATGATCTGCCGAAAAGGTCCTTGTGGAGTCTTCGCCTACCTCCCCCAGCTTTGCCCCTTGCTCCCCGCAAAGCTCCGGCATTGACTTTTTCCTGTCATGAGATTTTGCCTTTGAATTTTCCAAGTCTACAACTACCGCAACGACATGGGAGACAAAGGCAATGAGGATATATAGGTATCATGCTCCCTTCACTCATGGCTCGCCAAAGACATACAATATCAGTAACGAGGAGCGATCTATCATACCCCAACAGATAATCACCGCTTCACCATGGCGCCGTCCAAATCTAGCTTCCGTTTTACTATCTTGCACAACCCCCGTCTGGCCGTGACAGCCTTCTTCCTGTCGATGGTCTTCTTCACCTTCGGCTACGATGGCGGGGTCATTGCTGGCCTTCTCGCTATGGTGCCCTTCAACAAACAGTTCGGTAGTGGTCACGGTCCGCATGGCCTGACCATGCTCACAGCGACTGAGATATCCCTCATTGTGGCACTTCCCAATTCAGGATGCCTCTTGGGATTGCCATTGTCGGCATGGCTCGGTGATCGCATTGGTCGCAAGAAGACCCTGCTCATCGGATGTGCCTTCAATGCTGTGGGCGCCGCCATTCAGACTGCTGCACCGAATTTGGCAGCCATGGTCGTGGGAAGGTGGTTTACCAGTAAGTGGGTTTCATTCACTCTTCGTTCTAAGCTCACATCGCGTGCAGATGTCTCCATTTTCATGTTCATCACCATGGCTTCCAACCTTCTTGCTGAGGTTAGCCCAGCAGAAATCCGTGGCATTCTAACCGGCCTCTCGATCGTTCTCATTGATGCGGCTGCAATCCTCTCGCAGGGCTTGAACTACGCTTTCTCCACCGTGATGGCCAAATACTCTTTTCAGGTTCCCTTGGGCATTCAAATGTTCTTTTCACTCTTCATCTTCCTCGGTATTCTGACTGTCGACGATTCCGCCACGTTTTACTTGACCAAGGGTCGTGACGAGAGAGCGCTTCAGGCTCTCCGTACTGTGCGACAAGGTTATGAGGAAAACGAGATTGCTGCCGAGTTTGCATCCCTCAAGGCGCAAAACAACTTGCGTCAAGAGGAGGAATCGGTCTCCTGGAAGGATCTATTCATCGGCGTCAACAGAAGACGTACTCTAATCGCTCTATCTATTGCGAATATGCAGCAGCTTTCAGGCATAGCTTTTGCCACGAATTACATCACCTTGTTCCTCAGTACGATCGGTGGAAGCGTTTCACCCTTCACTCTGGCGATGGCTGCTGCTGTTCTGGCCTTTGGAGGTGCAATTGTGGGGCTCTTTGTTGTTGACCTGGTCGGACGGCGTGTACTGGCCCTGACATCATTTGTCGCGCTCGCGATTATCAATTTGGTCGTCGGTGTCATGGGCTTCCTACCCTTGACCAATCCTGCCGTACCCAAAACGATCGCTGCGTTCTGCTGCATGTTCGCCTTCTTCTACGCTGCTGGTTTCGGTCCGTTAACCTACATTATCGCAGCCGAGATTCCCACAGCTCGTCTGCGAAACAAGTCCAACTCAGTCACATTCTTCCTGGTAGCAGTCTTCGCGACGGTGGTCACATACGTCCTGCCTTACATCGCGAACGCGGATGCGTAAGTTGGTTCCTCTACAAATCATCGCTAAGCTAACCATGTGACAGTGCGAATCTTGGACCTAAGACCTACTTGATCTTCTTCGGCTGGATGGTCGGGTGCATAATCGTTACCTACTTTTACTTGCCAGAGACCAAGGGACGCACCCCGGCAGAGCTGGATGAAATGTTCGCGGAAAGGCTCCCTGCCCGCAAGTTTAAGGGCTATGTCTCTGCGCTTGCTGTGGAAAACTTCAGTGTGGAGCTCAAGGCTGGTGCACACGAGTTTGAGACTGTTGAGGAGGTCAAATCTACTTGAGTAGCACGGGAACGCTGCACGCTGCATCCACGGGAGTAGCATTCATCCCTTGAGGATGGTGCATGTCGGGCATGTCATTTCACTGTTAGACTCGTAAATTCGACAGCCTAGTTAGTCTTTTGCGGGATTGCCATGGCTTTGTCTTGTGATTTAATATTACCATGGACTCTATCTGGGTGATAGAATACTGGGCACTCGCGTTGTGTGCACATACGATAATATGATAAAGTATTACTGTATCAGAGCCTGGACCAAAGTGTGATGTTGGATACAATCTTTGTATTTAGAAGGGAATCCTTTAAATAGCGTTGCTCTCCAGCTGAGGTAGACCTTCGGATTGAGTTCCACTGGTGGCAACAAGCAGGGCTACAAGCTTTCCAGAACACCTTGCCCCCTCCCCTGTCAGGCCCATGATTGACTGCCGAAAGTCATCATAGGCGATACGATTTTTGACTTACGGGGCTTGGCTACCAACCTCGAGAGCCTAGTTAAAAGAACCTCGCTCGTCACCGTCAGGAGACCCCGTGCCCTCCCACCTTTATGGACCTGACTACTGTATTCCTTGTCGTTGTTTCCAATACCGGCCTACTCCTAGAAATACACGAGCCATGATCCGCCTGCGGGATCTGCGATAGAAAAGGGCAATGTAGTTTGCATGCATCTGCATCCACGCAACCCTTTGAAGCAAAGGAATGGGCCTCCTGCTCATGGGAGGCGCAGAATAAATGACTTCTCAAAACGTCAAGAGCAAGACCGCTTGTGATCAATGTCGCTTCAGGAAACTTCGGTGCGATGGAGGTTACCCATGTGACCGCTGTTACAAGATGGGTTTCGATTGCTCCTTCAATCCTCGAGCAACTCGCAACAAACGTGTCGAAATGCTGCGTGGACAACGGCAGCAATCTTCGCCTTCCCCTGGCCACACATCCGAGGGCTTTCCTACCGATCTGGGACTCTCTGCACATACTGAGGCTTCAGATCAAACGCTTGCCGATTTCCCAGGAAGGGGAGATGACGATCGGCTCCTTTCGATGGATGACGAACAATCAGCCAGAAGACAGAGTGTAGGTGTCCAAGCACAATCCTTCGATGCCGTGCCTTCACCACACGCCGATGCCTCTGATTCCCGTCATACGGACCAGTATTCATCCATTATCACGTTGGCTGCCAGTCCACAGGATTGTCAAGTCAACCAGCCTCTATTCCCGTCTCGCACCTATAGCTCTGCAGTCCCCGGCAATCCTCCAGCGGATCCCTCGAATAATCAACAAGTGGCATCTCCCGGATTCAATGCAAACAGCCCCTTTTCGACGATAACTGCACAAGTCAAGGCTTCCTCCGCCTTCTCCGAGGCCGACGTCATGCCTTGGATCAACATCTTCTTTGATCGACTCTATCCAACTTTGCCCATTGTCAATCGTTTCTCATTATATCGAGACATTGTGGCTGGCCGCCAAAGCCATGACACCGACTTCGCCGCAATGGTTCTCTCCCTCTCTGCCCTAGCGCTCGTACAGCCAGTATTGCGAGAGGAATATGAATCCATGCCCTCCCGGATCGCCTTGGCCACGAAGATGCTCCAGGCTGCAATGAGATCAAGGATGTATACCTTCGGAGAGAATCTTACCGTTGTCGCCGTAGTTGCCAGCTTCTTCATGTTTGCTGCTCTTTTCGGAATGGGACATCAAAATGCCGCTTGGCTTCGTTTAAGGGAAACCGTTGAATGCGGAAAATTGATCGGTCTTCATCGGCCAGATACTTACAGGTTTCTGGATAGAGATGAAAAGGGCCAGCGCTTTCGATTGTTTTTGATTTTGTCAGTCACAGAACGAGGATACGCACTCCAAAGAAACCACTACATTAGCTTCACTGGCCAGCACTTATCCAAGATGGATGGCATCTACAGGGAAATTGAGGCCAGTGCAACGAGCCAAATCTCAAGCATCCTCGTTCATGACGACAAAGATGTAACAGCAATGCGTGGACTCCTACAGCTGATGAAGCTGTTCGATTCTGTTGACGAAGATGTCATTACGTGTTGGAACAGGAGCTGCTCAGTGTCCCACGGCACCTGTACGAAGCTCACGACTGCGCAAGTCCAGAGGGTGTACAATGCTATTTCCAGCGCTATGCCGTCAACGCCGAGAGGTGTCGTGCCAGACCAAAATAGCTCAAATGGCTCCGCATCTGCACCACAACCATCCAATTCGACATTGAATGATCCTCAGTGGGCTGACTGCTTCGTGCTCCAGCAATGGCTTCTTATCAGACTGTGGGTCTCGTGCCTAACTCATGATCTTCTGGACGAAAGCAGCAGTCTGCATTTCATCAAACCATCATTTGCCATCAGTGTGGCAACAAACGTCTGGAACGGATGCCGAAAGCTCGAGACCAGTGTCCTTGAAGTTCACGGCATTGGAATGATTGAACGTTTGTTCGACGTTGCTATGGGTGTTTGTATGGCCATCGAGCACTGTCAAGGCTCGGAAGATGCGAGCATCACCGAGTTAGGTGTTGCAACCCTTGAACACTACTTTCGCTTGCTGGATCATCTACGAAATGGCGGTCACACATTTGGTTCTGCGCTTCGAGAAGCGTATGAGTCTATCCATACATAATGGATACAATCAATGCGTTTTACTACATCTCATGGCTACAAAGTGGATCCACTGCTTCCTCCTGGATTAGGTTACCGTTCGCCACGCACCGGCATAGCCCTCGCAAAGCTCGATTAGCAATTCAAATATGACCTAACTCAGTCTTGTTGACAACCTTCGCCTCCTGGCTTGCTGCAGAAGTTTGATAGCCCTTCCACTTGCGGACCGGGACGCCCTCTCTGTACAGTTCGTTAATTTCGGCGAAGGTACGTCCCGATGTCTCTGGCAAAAAGGTAGCATAAAAGGCCAAGATTGCCGCCACGATGCCACCGAAAACGAGATATGTTTTGGCACCCAGATTTGCCGCATCTGCTGAGACTAGCTGGGGAACAGCAAAAGTTGTGATTACCGCAGTTGTATAGGCGCATGCAAGGGTATAGGACGTGGTCATGTTCCGAAGTTCAGGCTTGGGTATCTCTGTTGGTAGTGTCACGGACAGGGCATAAAATGATGCTGCCCAGAAGCCGTTGAAGACAAAGGACAACGCTGCGATAGCGATAGGGACATTTGGTTTATCAGTGTAGAAGGCCAGTGTGCCAGCCGAGATATCGATGGCCAGTAACACCGTCATTCCTACGATGGCGATGGGTCGACGTCCAGCGTGGTCAACCAGTATTGGTGCGACCAGTGTCCCAGCAAGGATACAGCAGGATGCTGCAATTGTAAGCTGGAAAGGATTGCCAACTCCAAGAGCAGTCAAGAAAATGGTGGCGTATGTGCTGGACAGGATGATTCCCGAGCACTGGTTCACCGAATACATGGAACCAGCAACCAGTGTCCGCATAATGTTGTCCTTCTTGAAGAGATCCCAGAATTTTACCCCTGAGGTCAGGGCGCGCTCAGAGTCATGAGCAGCCTTCATCACCCGCAACTCGTCGTCAACCAGGGCATCGTCGAAAGCTCGGAGTTTGCGCAAGTTGTGCCGTGCCTCCGCATCGCGACCTTTGGTGATGAGCCACAACGGGCTTTCAGGGATGAATACAGTGATTGGGATCAAAATTACAGGTGCCACGGCTTGTGCACCGAGAGGAATACGGTAGGACGAGGCTCCCGTGTGTGAGAACGTAGCGTTGCAGATGACGGTCGCTATGACTCCGGCAATGAGGTTAAAGATGTTGCTGGAGGTTACTGCCATGCCTCGATACCTCGCTGGCACAATTTCCGAAAGGTACAAGGGCGCAATTGTCATGCCAGTGGCAATCATGCTGGAATTGAAAAATCGACCAGCCACGAAGGCCCCAAGATTAGGCGCAAAGGTCTGTAGGAACGTGCCAGCGATGGATAGAGCGTATGCCGCTATAACAACCCATTTTCGACCATACATTGTTGTCAGAGGTGCAGCCGAAGCTGCCCCTACGATGGCGCCTACCAACTGGTACTGTTAGCGATGTCTGTGGTTGCAGCCTCGCTCAAATGGGCTAAAATTGGGTTCTCACTGGAAGGCAGAACACCAGATTCTGATTGCGGGCTGTTAGAGCCATTTGCCCTGCTGAGTTCTCGTGGCCTTGAAACTTTTGGACCTGCAATCATTTAGCAAGGGACTCCAAATCAAAGCCGCCTGGCGCACAAAGCTGTCCATTGCCGCCACCGGGCTAATGACCTTGTCTGCCCATTGTCAGCACGCGAGATTTAAGATTAGGTTGGGAGTTCTTGCGTACCATCGTAGCCAAACAGCATAGAAGCCGCACCGAATGAGAGACATGCCGCGACAAGCAATGGATTCCAGACTTTGGCAGAATCTACATCAGATGAGAGCACAAGAGCAGTGCCATCGACATGATGAATACTGCTCCGAGGCTTTTCATCGACGGCTGTCGATGCCGTGGTGTTGGACTCCTTCATGCTTTGTGGCTGAACTCTTTCTTCGAAGTTAAGTGTCAGATAGAGCGTTTTCGAGATTTGTCTCCATGGAAGAGCTTCACTCTTATACCATAATGGTTTACCGATTGGCCGTGTCTCTCCACTGGAGACAAGTCAATCCCCGCCATTCGGAGGGCTCGGTCGTCTCGGAGGGCTCGGTGGCGCGATTTAAGCCTGGGCAACACTCCGGGGGACTGTTTAATGCTTTTCAATATTGGGTTAATCCATAATTGGCAGTTCATCTTTCCTCCTGCCACACGGACTGTGGATACCGAAGCCGACTCTAGCTAGGACATCCACATTCTCATGGGCAATCACGGGCACGGGTTGGAGCCGATCACCTAGCAACATAGTCGCGCATCTGATGGCTCCTGGTCGGCAGAATCGGTCGGAGAGTCGCCAAGATCATGACTTGTCACGGTTCCTTGCGGCACAGATTTAGGCATAACTCAAGGGTCGATGACTTCCCAAAGAAAGCTCACTCTCGCTGATAGACAAACGATCACGTCCACCATCCATCCAGTTCTAAACAACATAGAAGCCTCCTAATGGCGTTTCCTTTTTGTTCAAGCCTCGGTGTCGAACTGGAAAGAGGACCAGATGTTGATTTGATAGTGGACGGGAGCGACGCAACGCTGACAACCCCAGAGGATACTTCAGCAGAGACATCCTCGACCGATGAGTCCTTTATCGACGACATTCTTCCTACCGAAGTCAAGAGCGATCAAATATATCAGAAACACGACGCATTCCATCGATGGCGACCACGGTTCCACCTTTTAGCCGCGGGTGGCTGGATGAACGATCCATGTGCTCCTGGTTATGATACCAGAACTGGCTTATATCATGTTAATTTTCAATGGAACCCCAAGGGCATTTCGTGGGGAAACATGTCCTGGGGCTCTGCACAATCTCCAGATCTAGTTCGGTGGACAGTCTCCAAATTTCCCTCAATAACACCGACGACAGCATTGGACCCCGGTGGCGTTTTCACTGGCTGCACGTTGCCAGAGACCATCACTAATTCAATGGCCTCCAGTAGTATGAAGCTGACAGCCTTCTATACATCCGCACAAAAGCTTCCAATCAGCTACCGTATACCCTATACCCGTGGCAGTGAACAGCTTGCGCTGGCCACATCACCAGACAATGGCAGAACATGGGAGCGAATACCGAACAATATCCTCTTGACCGAGCCACCACCTGATTATGATATCACAAGCTGGCGTGATCCGTTTGTGGACAGCTGGGAAGCGCTGGATACGCTTCTCGATGATGGAAAGCAGTGGCTCTATGGGACTTTGTCAGGCGGTCTAAGAGGGCAGACACCCACCGTATTCTTGTACCGTATCAATCCCATCAACACGGCCGAATGGTCATTTCTGAGCCCGTTGGTTGATATGCCACTCAATTACTCTCCGTCGAGGTGGTCTGGTGATTTTGGGGTAAACTGGGAGGTATCAAACTTCCTTACTCTTCGAGATGAAGACGGCGCCCAGCATCAGGTGCTCATCACTAGTGCCGAGGGGACAATTGAGGATCCTGCCGGAGGAGCGCTTAGCAAGGACCACCGGCAGAGGTGGATGTGTGGAATGCTTCAAAAGACCGAGACCGGACAGCCGAAACTGAAATATGGATATGGTGGTACTTTGGACCATGGGTCCTTCTATGCTGCGAACGGCTTCTGGGATTCATATAGGAAACATTTCGTGACTATCGGCTGGGTTTTCGAAGAAGATCTGCCTCAGCCGCTAGTCGAGGGTCAAGGCTGGAGTGGGTGTCTATCAATACCTCGAATTGTCGCACTCAAGACATGGAAGGGTGTGGTTGGAACACTGCGCTCTGAATTGTCTACTCTAAGCTGCTTCGAAGACACACTGGAGGAGGATGGCACTCATACCATGCGCACAGTGAGTGCTATGCCAGACCCTCGCCTGAAGAGTTTGCGATGCTCTAGGATATCTGAGTCGGACCATTCCAAATATTTCTTCACAAAGCCATGTTCGCAGTGGGAGCTCGAGGCCGTGTTCGAAGTCAGCCACAGTGCTCTACGTGTTGGCTTCGACATTATTCACTCCACCGACAATACTCAATACACCAGAGTATACTTCGAGCCTAAGTCCGAGACTCTCATCGTCAATCGTGAAAACTCGACAATCATCGAGGAAATCAGTACCAAGACAAGAAGTGCGCCTCACACGCTGTTCACGATCCAACAAGGCGGGACAGAACAACGAGAGGCGTTGAGATTGCACGTATACTTCGACGCGAGTGTCCTCGAAGTGTTCGCAAATGACAGGACCGCACTCACGACCAGAGTCTACCCCGATGCAGCCTCTGGAACAGGATCTTGCCTTGGCGTTCGGCTGTTCGCTGAGACGGAATCCAACTCCACTGAGCAGCCTGTTATGGGCCACGAGATGTTTCTCAGAAGTTGTAACCTGTGGGAACTCGATGGCGCTGTGTCCTTGTCTTCTCAATGAACTATTGAGCGCATTGGATCGAATCTCTGATTTAAACACATGGGATGAACGGCGGGGGCGACTGACTTCCCCCTTCCGTGAAGTTTGGCTGAAAGGGGGTATTTGAAAGCAAGGGATGAAGAGAAGTTTTGCCCTTTGCAAATATATAAATTAGACTTGTATTATGAACATTCCAGATATTTAAACCGCAACGCCAAACGCCTAAGCCCCTGAGTGGCAATGCCATTTACATACTCGTAAGGTCATTACTTAGAATCGGAACTTCGCACTCTTCAATCCCCCCTTCGAGTTCTCATTCGCCCTCTCTTCTTTCTGATTATATCTCGACTCCGTATCCCCCACAGTCGCATAATCCGCAGTGATCCTCCTCTCTCCCGTCGCGGTATCCCAGCCATTGATGGTCCGCTCGAACATGGCCAACGCCGCCTCAGGCTGATAATACGGCATCGCATGCCCTGCATCGAAGACCCTCGTGAACGAGAAATTGGCGGACTCTCGCGCGTCGCCGTAAGCGGTGCCGTCGACGAGGAGCGGCGTGTATCCCGCCTCGCGGAATCGCCCGGCGCCCGTGTAGTTGACGCCCAGCGACAGCGCCTCTCCGCCGTACCAGTTGCAGATGTAGTCGGAGTCGCCGTACCACAGGGCGACGCGCACGCCGGCCTCGAGGAGCTCTTCCAACTCGGGCAGGAGCTTCGGGTTCGCGTGGTCGCCCGTGGACCAGAAGGCGGCCGTCACTTCCGAGTTGACGCTCCCCGTGTAGTTGGTCGTCACACCCAGCGCCTGCTGGACTTCAGCCTGGTTGAGGTATTCGGAGAACAGGCCCGGTGGGGGTGGGAACACGGTGGCGTTGCGCATGTCGTATGTGTCTCCCGGCGTGGCGTACGTGTAATATGGGAGTTCGACCGTGCGGCGGCACACGGCGTTGGCCTCGTTGCAGACCATGTCGCCGACGAGGGCCGTGCCGTTGCTGAGAGCCCACAAATCCTCGCACAGGCCGATCAGCGCGAGGCAACCGTTGTCCTGCATGTTCAGCGAGAACTCCATGTACGTGGCGACGGTGTCGTTGACTTCCACGCCGTGCGTGTTGTTCAGGGCGAAGGTCGGGTATGATGGGTATTGCGACCTGGCGTCGGTGATGCCATTGATGATCATCAGTGCGCCCATGTCGAGTTTTACGCCTGGGCCCTCTGCGTCTCCGCTGAGAAGCGCATTTTGCTTGCGGAAGTAGTTGAAGAAGCCGGGGCCCCAGTGTCCCCCGTAGCATTGGGTTGCGAGGTGGAATGTCTTCGACTCGACCACGGGGTCGAGCTCGGGGAGGGCGTCGTAGAATGCTTGCACAGCTTGCCAGGCATCCACCGCTGCGGTTTCTGTCGAATCTGTTGGACTATCAGCAAGGAGTCCAAATCTGAAAGCTTTGAGAAGTCACTTACTAACTGCCATGAAGTCGGTGGTTACAAATCTTCCAACTACAGGTGGGGCATCCGCGTCACCGGTGAGGGCTGCAGTGTCTATCATGACATTCTCCTATTCGGAATCAGTCTCCATGTCTCCTTTTGATGGGCGAGGGTCATTCTTACCGTTGTTCCATACGAAAACCCAACACCGATAGGCTGGCTCAGGAAAAGCATGTTAGATAATTCATTCCATGCATGCGGATTGCGTTCTGTGGAAAGATCTTCGTTGATTGAGCAAGGACCGAGCTCTGATTCTTATTAGACAAATCACAAGTTCAATCGGTAAGAACAGCATACCCTCGAATAGCCCAGACATTGAATCTGCACCGGGGCCTCCATTGAGCCACAGTGTAATAGGATCCGAAGCCGGATCACGCCTGTGGCTGGAAAAACCAAAAGAAAACATGCTTGTCATTCGCGATATCAATAAACCCAGAGTAAGATTTCACTCCCTCGTTCGTCTCGCAGATATCCGGCGCTTTGTATCGAAGGCTTGTGCCATCCCGTAGGGTGATGGTCTCGAGGTCATCGACTAACGCTGGCAACTGGCGCAAAACCGCGCCAACGACTGCGAGAACAGGTAAAGACTTCTAGATGTGAGCAACCATTGGATGAGTTCGCTGAAAATATTGTATCGATGCATTTTCGAGGCAACAGTGTTGGACGCAGGTTTTATACAAAAATCCGGAGTAAACTACTGCAATGACGCATCTGCCCCAAGACTCAAGGCGGCCTAGCAGTGGAGCACAACGTTCAGGTACCTCCACATCCACATCACACAGCCTGGTGCAGATCAGTCGTCGACGTAACAGCATGGCAAGGCTTGGGTTTCTTGGGAGCGCTGCATATGGCTGGAAATGGGTAAGCGTTTGCGAAAGTCCCATCCAAATGAACTGACTAGTGAGAAGCCCACGCCATGACCAACATCATGAATTAGCCTTCTCACCAGCTCCCATTTTCCAAGGCTGACGAAAAGACGGGCTGAGGCTCTATGTGTATGTATGTGACTAGGTAAATAACCTTGGGATAATCGCGTCGACCGGTCACTCCGCCAAAGTCCGAACAAACGACGTCCTCTCATGGTTCAATCGCAGTGCTTCACCGCATTCAGACCATCAATAGATCGAGGACCTACACACTCACAATTGCGCTTACCTGTCATCCACTGTGTGACTCGACGTGGCGATCTTCAGCTCTGTCAAAGAGCGTTTGGTCAAGATATCAAGGAAGCCGAGATGGAGTCTGTGATGGCTTCGTCCTTTCTGGGAGAGGGCAGGATTTCTTGGATAACTCCTCCCTCAAGGTAGGTTGCAGCTCCGCCTACCGTACGAGTGCTGGAAAGCACGACAAGATTACATTACACGGATTAAACTGGAACCAGATCATACGACGACCTCCGTTTGTCGAGCCAGAAGTTGTCACTTTGCGTGGACGGACAATGGCCAACTGCCAGGCAAGTCCACTGCCTCGATACGCACGTTTGCATGTTTGGGACACAGTGTAGGCAGCTGGGGTGAATTTGCCTCTTGTATTGACAAGAGAAGCTCTCTGCTGCCTTCGAATGTCACGTCGAAGAACTGCAGTGCTGGCTGCCTCTGAGGGTCTTATGGTTCTTATAGCTCGTCCTCAACGCGAATTTTTCTCTCTCCTCTCCCTTCTCGGTAAACGTTTCGAACCTCTCCATTCCCATGTCATAAGATTCCTGCCTTTGACACTCCTATTTTTGGGCTATGGTACAGCAAACGAAGCCAGGATCAGCCGGCGCAACAATGTCAACCCTACTCGATCTTGAACCCGAATTAATTCTGGAAATTGTGGAGTGCCTGCCTGGTTCCTCGATCAAGAATCTCCTCCTCACATGCCGGTACCTGAACGAAGTGTGCAAAGGGACGATTTACCGATGTCTCGAATCGACAAGTAGATTTCGAATGCCTCCAGTACACGATTTAGGATATGTCACCGTAAACGAGATGTCCTTCCTAGTACACGAACTTTGTGAGAAGCCCGAACTGGCAGGGAAAGTTCGAGAACTTCGACTGGTCGACTGGGATCACGGTGTCAACATCAGATTTTTCCATCTTCTACAGAACCTGAAGCTTCTCAGACTAGAAGGTGGGAGACTCGAAACACTTACAACGTGGGGCCCAGTCCTTCAACGGCTCAAGGTCATACACATTTTTAATGATCACAGACTTCGTCGTGTATGTTTTCAACCGCTGCTTGACCAAGCGTCTCTGCGCGAGCTGGTTCTTGTCAATATCCATGGACCACAAGAGTGGGAGCTCCGTCGAGGGATGCGGAGAGCGAGATACCTTAAACCTAGAGCCGACGAGCGACGGAGATACCTATCAGACCGCACACTGGAACATGTGATCATTCAAGGCTATTACCTGAAATCGATATTCTGGAACTGGTGGGCTCTTCAGCCGTTTCGATTGAAGAGGCTTGAGTCGCAATGCCCAACGGTCAGACTCTATTTCGTCAATACGCCCAACCCTGACGTGTCCACACGTATGGTTTCACGTTGTGAATTAGCCTACCACCGGGATTCCATAATGTCCATCAGTCTCGACCACATACAGTTTGGCCGAAGCCTCAGACACAATGTCCTGAAAGTCCTCAGAGATCTTGACACAGTCAAACTCCTTGAGATTGATCCGGTTGTCTGCATAGGTCGAGGGCATTGCAAAACAGAAAGTTGTTCTCGCCGGCAACCAGAGCCACTGCGCTTCGCGGACAAATTGCCGAATGGAATCGAGGGATTGGTAATTCTGTTGGACTTGGAGCAATCGGCTCGCATCCAGAATTATCGGTTCGAGCTAGTTGACAGCGTGGTTCAAGCCCGGAAGACAAAAGGTCGCTTTCCTCACCTAGTCAAAATTGTCTTTATCGAGCACCCGGATTATGCCTCTGGAAACCGATGTCTAGACGAAGATCCGTTTTGTTGCTACGGTTCGGTGTTCGGATGGAATGACAACGAAATGCGCAGACAACAGTTTAAGCTGGCATATTCCGCTGCTAAAAAGGTGGGAATTCGTGTGAGGTTTCTGAACGAGGAGCACTTCCGATTCACGAAAAGAGGCCCATGGTTTGTCTCGGATTGAGAATGGTATACGACATGGGATCGTAAGGACTTTTGGTTTTACTCGGGGCTCGTGCTCATTGAGAGGAATGGGCGTTCGCATCATTACTTGGCCCCTGCGCTCTCCGAGGGTCTCTCTGTCAAGCTCGGGAGCGATCTCAGCAGGAATGTTGGAGTATTGAAACTTGAAACGGGTCCTTCTTTTTAAAGCCGACAAACAGTGGCTTAGGGACAGTCGTGTACTGGGGTATTGGAAAGTCCATATGACGGGAGTTGAACGCAGCATCGAGCCTTTGTTAGACAGACAGAAACATGTTTTATTTCTCTATGCACTGTGAAAAAGGGGGATACTCATTCCACTACCATTTGCAGGATCTCGAGGACATCGCTTTTCTCCGTGATTGGTTTAGCGTTGGTCTGGATCCAGTGATCCTTGAGGCTGTTCTCAGCCAAAGCGTCTAGCTTATCCCGTCCAATACCCACCTCCTTCAGCGTCCGCGGCATTCCAATCTCTCTGAAGATCAGGTCTAGGATATCCCCCAAATCAAGCTTGTCAGTAACAGCCGGGTCTTCGCTCTCATACTTGGTCTTGATCAGCTCCTTGACGGTAGGCGACCTGAGGAGCACTTTCTTCGTGTACGCCTGCTTCTCATTATTTGCACCGACCTTCGCATTCCACTTGCACACCGCAGGTAACATGATGCAGGAGGTCTCGCCGTGGCCGACTCCGAGAGGACCAAGTTGATGTCCAATTGCGTGGCTGGCACCGAGGGGCACACCACTACCGACGGCGCTCATGGCCTCGATGACGCCCCTTTGAGTCTCGAACCGCGCCGCCAGATCGGTCGGGTCGCGGTGCGTGCGGATCAGGGCCGGCACGAGCTTGAGCAGGCCCTTCTCGGCCTCGGCGTCACCCTTTTCATTCGAAAGCAAGCTGCACAGGGTTTCGATACAATGGTCCACGGCACGCACGCCGGTGCTCAGCCAGATCCGCTCGGGAGTCGTCGTGGTCAGCTCGGGGTCGAGCACTACCAGGCTCGGGTTCCGCGTCGGTGGCTCGAACAGGCATTTTCGATTGCTGCCGTCGTCCCGTGTCACGCCCGCGATGCTCTGGTACTCGCCCCCCGAGAGGCTGGTTGGGATGGCGATGTGGCGGATCACGGGGTCCTTGTAGTCTCCCTTGAAAGCGAGGAGCTTCTCCAAGCCTTCGGAATCCGTAATCGCGTTGGCGAGCATCCACGCGATCACCTTGGCCGCGTCCGTCAGCGACCCGGCGCCCAACGTGACGATGACGTCGGGGTTCTGCGGCGCGGCGTCTTGCGCGATCTCGAGGACTTCGTTCCAGTGCGTGTGCGGCGTCATGCCGATCCTCAGGCCCACGACTTTGTCGCCGAGTGACTTTTGGAGTCGTTTCAGCGCATTGGTGTTTTTGGATAGTGATGCTGATGCAATTATGTATACTCGGCTGGCGTTGAGCGTCGCTTCAATGTGGTGGGCGGTAGCCTCGTCGTAGCGGAGCCCATAGGTGATATATGGAATAGCCCGGTCTTCGAATGCTGGCTCCAAATGGTCAATTCCGTACGAGAACGCCATGGCGGGCTCTTGCGTGTCAAATCCTATCAGTCCCTGAGTAGAGATGGGCACTTCGATGTGGGGCAGGTCTGTTGGGGAGAAAAAGGGGCAGAGAGGAGAAATGATAGAAGCTGAGAATGTGCACGATATACTATACAGTTGCTGCCTCGGCCGTGGCCTACCTGCAAAACAAAAGAGACATTGAGGACTTCAACTTGGAAGACAGAAGACTTTAATATAAATTTGTACGGAGTCAATGAGGGGCTTAAGCCCGATCGAAGTCGAAGCTTGCGAGCAGGAGCCGGAATAGTCCCTGAGCCGTGGCTGTCGGGAAAAAGGATAATCACTCGTACCCCAAGAAGTGTAAAATCCGCACGGGCCTCGCCCCGTTCGGGGACATGGGTAACGCCGCCCTGAGGTTAACGCTCACCTCTGCTCACCCCACAAGGGATGAAGGGACAGGTGACCGAGTTAGTGCCAGACTAGTCGGGGCTAAAAGATCTAGCGTCGTTTGCACCTCATGATCCTTATTACGCTAGGTACTTAAAGTATTTATTATAGCGACTAACTAGTACTAGTACTACTAGTAGTCGTTTTATTCCAAGCTCCAACAAACTGCAGATCTTGGCGCATTGAGCTCTTTTCCCCTTCACGACTACTATTAGTACTACTCTTTTCTCTCCCTTCCGCCATTGCATTTCCGCCGACGAAAGTATGCTTCCCCATCACGTTATCTACGGCGCGGAGAGTGCCGTTCATCCCCGCCGTTCGCTCATGTGCACCTCCAACAGCAACGACGGAGTAGCCGTGACGCCCGGCTACGAAGTCGCGGGTCGCGTCCATTTTCCACTGGTTTTGGGCTGAATTTCGAGATCGATAGCTGCTGTCTCTTGACTCCGAGCTTGAGCAGTTGCTGTGTTGGCTGGTAAGTCCCAGGGCGTGGTTCGACCTGGGGGAGATGCTTGGTTGTTGGAGTGCCTCGCGTCCGAGGACATGGCGTGAGAGGGTTGCTGAGACGCCGGTGTGCCCTTGCGTTGAGGCGTCATCCTGCTGTGGGGGGTTAGATGCTGACGCTGCTGCTCCTGCTCCTGCTGTGGGGGTTGTGGCTGTCAGAATTTGAGGCGGAGGGATTGGATGTTTTGGTGGATAGATGCTTTTTGCGAGGAAAGAGCTTACTTACTAGTGTGGCTGGTGTTCATGGCTTCTGGTATTATCAAGGCTGATAAGTTTGCGCAATGGAGTTTTCTTTCCCTTCGCTAACTACTGAGGATTGGAAGATGAGGTAAGAGGGATAGAAGTGATGCAATCTTTGAGCTTTCTCTATATGCTACTAAGGACTCGACGGCCTACCATATCCCAAACCTCTGTTGCCAGAATTGGTGTGTTTTTTTGACCCGGATCAGCCAGTGCTAGGCCTCTCTGTAGGCCGCTTGATAGGCTGCTTATAGCAGACCAGCATTGCGGGGCATCTGCAAGAGTTCTGAAGATTGACTGAGTGAGTGAGTGAGTGAGTGATTCAGTCTCAAGCGGCCTACTTTTCCGGGTCTCAGACTGTTGGAAACAACTTTGGTAATGACCGCGCCCATCGGTATCTGTTCTCCGGAGGCTATCCATAATGCAGAATTGGGGCCTGAACGAGAGACGACGGGTCGGAATAGCTCGGAGACCATAGTTGCTCGAATTTTATTAGAACATGACAGAAAATAGGCATAAGGCGCCACCAGCCGGCTGCGATATGCAGGCGGAATCGTGAATGATTTTCCTTAGAGAATATTTGTATTTGTTTAAAGAGTGGTCTGCATACTGCGTGCTGGGGGGTAAATTTTAAAATGAATGGAGGGTCTCCCATGCTTTGCCCATAGTAGTACATACCCAAAGAAAAAGGAAAATGGAGGGGCTCTCCTGTGCTCTAATTTATATCCCAATGAACCTCCAGCTAGGCAGTATAGCAGTTTCAAAGATATAGCATAGAAAATGAGAGTGACGAAGGAGAGACCATAGCCTCGATTCATCACGTCAATATAGCAATCCATCGCCGGTCAAACCGAAGTAGTGAGCGTATTCGGTTACCTCAGAGCTGTCGCGATTGTTTTAGGGTAGAATTATTTGAACGAGTGTGTAGAGTTGGTCTGCGTTCATCCTCCAATGCCTTTGTCATGGATGCCCTCAACGTTCATGACAAGGCAAACGCCGGTAATTCGCCGGGCGCCACAAGAAAACCAAGAAACAAAAGAGAAAAGGCTTCGCGCCAGAGTGCAGTCCCAAGGAAACCGTAATAGTGAGACTCTCTACCGACCCTCCTTGGCGCTTCACGTTGCACCGAACAGCATTTCGCGTCAACGTGTGCCAGGGTACTACACCCAGAGGAATCACAAGATAGTAAAGTGCAGCAGATATCCTTGAGACAACCGGTCCCAATGTTGGAAAACTTCAATCGTTGTCAGGACGCATTACTAGTTGGGGATAAACTCGATGTTTTATGGACTATTCGCAGATGTCGAAGAAGGGTGTCGGGACGTTTAAAGCCTTTGTGCGCACTGTTCAGGCTCCATTGACAGCTTTGGTTAGGACAAGGGAAGTATTTGGTGTCCTGGTCGTGCTTTGCATGAACAGTCTTCAGATGTCTAGTGAGATCTTTACGATACTGAAATCTCCTGTCACATTGAGGCTGCTCACATAAAAAGCGGGGGTCGTGACGTCGTTGGTGTGTCGTCAGTTGATGTTTCTTCTGAAATGCTCTCGGAGGGTCGCACTTGTGGCAATAGTGCGTGCTGTCTGTGGTGGATGCCTGCGACCCGCTCGGAGTCGTGAGTCCAGCCTCGTGATGGCACATGGCGTCCGAGTGGACGGAATTTTGGACAGATAATTCATTGTGGCCTTGTCGAAGAGATGAGAGGTTCGGCAGCACATATTGCCTGCCAGGATGAACTTCCGTGGGGTCCTCGAGTCCTGGCAGTATGTGCTCAATTTGAGGCCTGGCCTCAGAAGATTGCGGTTGTTCAACTGCTTGTTCAGATGCTATCGGCATAGAAGGTGTGTCAAGTTCATAAAAGTGAGAGTGTTCCAGCTCTGGTAAAGCCCAATTGCTGGCAAAATTGTAGGCTTCATCCGGAAGCCACAAAATCGCAGGATCGATGAAGTTTGCTCCAAAACTGGGATCGTCTACATTGGTCGCGGAACCATAGTGATCGATAGGGAGGCGCGCGAGGAGCTGCCGCCTCCCCGCGTGCGGGTTGGTATATTGGTTTTAGACAGTGGGCAGCCGTAGTTGACGGGAAACAGTAAAAAGAAGAAAAAGGTACACAAAGGAGACGGCTCCTTGGCCGGCTCCTTAATGCGGTCTCGGACACCCCCTCCTGAGCGCGTTGTATGTGGCCATCAACTCCTCACCAACACCTTTCAGTTACGCAGGTAACACGTGCAGGGCTGTGGATGATATTTTATGAAATTTGTGAATGTTGGTTTCTGGACTGTCTGGAATCTAACGATTGAAGCAAAAGGAAGCTGGTTGATATCAGGTGCTAGGACCAGTTTTTGAAGGCAGACTTTTGGGTGGGTGGCCTACCACTGAGCGGCCTACCATTAGGACCAGGCAACTGAGGTGCCCTGCCGTCGATCCCTCTTCAGGGTAGGGAATGGCGGTGGCAGTGGCAGTGCCCAAGTCACGATTGATCGTATCCGTGTTTGCTGCACTGTGACAAAGCGGCCTACTACCATACACGTGACGTGTGGCTTGGTTGCCTTTACTGGTAACATACCAACAAGCAGCTGATTGGACATGGGTGTGACGCAATAGAAAGTTTGTGATTATTGGTATCAACCACCCAATAGAAGACATATTCAGTCGGCTCAGAGGAAGCAAAACCGGACTTCTGTTCACGCATGGAAGCTTCTAGATGGCAAATCGTAGTCCGATGTGCTAAAATACGGCAGCGATACATGATGAAGCTACATTCCATATGTATCGAGGTGCCCGAACTCAAGAGAGATCTCGCCAGGAACATGCCGTTATTCCGACGAAGCTGAAATCTGACTACATAAGTAGGTGCGAAATCTTTTGGGGGGGCGCAAAGGGTGGGCATGTGCCTCAAGCCAAGGGAAGCCTACGAAGGGTATTTCCAGTCAGAGTGATAACCTTTGACACTTTTACGAATGTTGAAAGTCATTAGTGGGACGGGATAGATGGCCTCACGTATTCGACACTTTAACCGACTGAACCCTTACATTGGCGTTGCTTTGAGTTCCTGAGGCTGTTCCATAGACTGTATGGTTAGGCACGATGCCATGAAAAGGGCGTGATCGTGAATGGTCATGGCGATGCCTTCAACATCACGCACACAAAAAAACCGGCAAAAACTGTACCAGACCGAGGGCACTGAAGAATATTTGCTCATTGATGTCAGGAATGAATCAATTGACTGTCTGTCAAAGTTATTTGCTTTCTTCAGGCTCGAAAAAGTCCGCATGAGTCTTAGCATGCCTTCGCTCGTCCCGGACCGATCATCTCAAGCATTTTTGGTGTCAATGGGATTTTTATCATTCCGCATATGGCATCTTGTCTGGCCATGGCCATAATGTAGATACGTAACAACAGTTTTCGAAAGACGCTTAGTCGAATAGACCGAATCCCATGTCGTCGTCGGATTCTTCCTTCTCTGTTCAGTGAGTTAGCATTTGAAGCCATTAAACAGAGGTTCATGAGGGTATTGAACGAACCCTCTTCCTTCTCCTCGGCCTTGGGGGCATCAGCAGCAGCGCCAGCATCAGCGGCACCACCAGCGGCACCAGCAGCAGGAGCAGCGGCACCACCGCCTGAGCCGACGTTGAGTAGCAGGTCCTTTACATCCTTGCCTTCGAGGGCCTTTGCGAAAAGGGTAGCCCAGATGGGTTCGATGTCAGCGACACCGGCAGCCTTGATCAAGGTGTTGAGCTTATCGGCCTAAATATTGCAAATTGCTTGTCAGTCACTCTTGTCTCCTCCTTTCATTGAGTTTGAGCGGGCCAAGTATGGTTCACAAGGAAGTTCGGGATTTGCGTACAGTGATTTCAATGCCATCGTCGGCAAGGATCAAAGCGGCGTAGGAGGCGGCAAGCTCGGAGGTGGACATATTGACGGTCGTTGGGAGAGTTGAGACGACTGGTATAGGGAATTGGGAAAGATGTTGGTTGTCGAGAGAAAGACGGGGAGCGAGCGCAGTTGGCTGGACTTTCGTTGTGTCGAATTTGGTTGTGTGAGTGGGAGTGCCTGCCAAGTTTTCCAACCCACGTGATATATTCTCGTCTTGGCAAAGATGACTCAATTTCAGCCTTGTCATGTGTGAGCTGCAAGGCTGAGATCTTCCTTCATTTGTCACTGACTCTTGAGTTGCAGTAGCGTCGCAGAAGGACTCTACGGTCCTCTTTTGGATCATTATCAGACACCTGCGGCTCTCTAAATGATAGTATTACTTATCGATATTGGATTCCGTGGTGTAGGCTGACTCTGCGCCCTCTTTCAACCTGCCATCCATCGACCCCCACCCCAGTCAAGCCCCTCCATATTGGGGACCATCATGCTCATCGACGAACAGAAAATGCAATCTCTCCAGGCGCTCCGCTCACAATTTTCTCAGATACTCAAAGACTTCGCGTCATCGAAATCATCATTTCGTATTCTTCGAAGCATTCCAGGATCACCGCCGCTTTCGTCACCGATAAGCATACTCTTTGTCCTTGACTCAAGTTTCAATCCACCATCAAGAGCCCATTCTAGCCTGGTCAAGTCAGCCTTGTCAGCAACACAGCTACCCAACTCTGAGGAGTCACTGGGTCCGGGGTCGAGTCATGCATCACCACCGCCTCCAAGGGTGCTATTCCTTCTAGCCACCGTCAATGCGGACAAGAAGCCCAAACCGGCAGATTTTGAGGACCGTCTAGTCATGATGACTCTGATGGCGGAAGAACTTCGAGCGGGTTTCTCCAATCAGAACTCGCTATCGTCACAGCCACAGTCACAACAACCAGCCCCCGTGATCGACATTGGAATTACCAAGGAGCCCTACTTCATTGATAAAGCGACGAGCATCGCCAATAGCAACCTCTACAGGTCTTGTCCCTCTCCAAACTCCCCCGAGGACGACGTCAACAATGTCGTGGAGCAGGTCCACATTATGGGGTTCGACACGCTGACGCGGATCTTCACGTCTCGATACTACCCTCAGCACGACCCGCCGCTGTCCGCACTGGAGCCGTTTCTGTCTCGCCACCGAATCCACGCCACCATCCGAGTCGAGTCGAATCCCGCGAACGAGAACGACGGTGATCCGGAGTCCGAGTTTGGGACGGTCGAGAAGCAGAAGGGATATTTGGAACGGCTTGGGCGGGGAGCTTTGGAGGATGAGGGACTGAAGCGGGAATGGGTGGACCGGGTCCAGCTGGCGGTGGATGAGAGCGGAGAGGCCGAGGGAGTTAGCTCGACGAGTGCGAGGGAATGTGTGAAGAAGGGAGATCTCGAAAAGCTGCGGAGTTTTGTGGGTGAGGGTGTGAAGGATTGGATCCTGGCTCAAGGCTTGTATCGCGAATAAAATCATGAGATCATCTTATGGCGAAGGCACGTGAAGATGTCAGTGGCTATATTATATTGTACAACTACAAATGCTCCTTCATAACGGTTACTCAGTGATTCATTCCTCTCTAAAAAGTGACCTTCAAAGTATCTCGCAGCGCCGATGCATAAAGGAAGGAGCCAAATTGCAGCATCCCGTATTGTCGCCTATGTTTTCTAGTAATAATTTAAAATTCATATATAAATCGAACAACAATACAATATGAACATCGGGGATTAACAAACATGACATCGGTGCGTTTCGGCACCGACGAGACCGGCAAAAGAAGTGCCATCCACCAGATCTCCTAAATTTAACCTCATTCTCTCGCTTTCGCGGTTGACAATACTATGATAAAATCCAAGCCCACAACATTCCCAACCATGAAGCCCATCCTATGATTGACCTAATCCAGTCAAACCGGCACCAGGCTTACCACCGCTGTTTGACTCCGAGATGGGGGCAGGGTCGGTCCTTTCGAGTCCCTTTTTTCCAGTATCGGGAGCGTCAATCTGGTCACTGACACCACCTCTGCCGCCACTCACGGTATCATGGCCGGAGTCAATACCGCTCGCATCAGCCACGCCCTTTTTACCGAGAGTGGTCTCGCGGGAATGTGCTGGCCTGACAGGGCCTGTGCCGTGGCTGGAATCGTCGTGTCTCTTTCCGTCGGGAGTGAGCCCAAAGACCGCTGAGTGCGATCCGGGTGCACCTTGGCCAACCATTTTTGGGTGTTCTTTGGCGTCACCAACTAGGGCTGGGTCTGGGCCTTGATCTGGTGATTGAGCTTCTTTTCGGTCGGGGTTGTATTTGCTTGGGGACAAGTCATTGGGCATTGTCTCCTGGGTCTTGCCGTTGGTATCCGATACACCATGCCCTGCGGCTGTTGCAGAAGTTTCGGTAGCTCCTTGAGAAAGGTTACCGGTTCTACCTGTTGACTGATCATGATAAGACGGTGTGGCATCGCTAGCAGTGCCTGTTGCTCCTGTGGCGCCGGATGTAGCATGGTGTCCCCCAAAGGTGTCGGTGGCGCCAGAGTGGGTATAATGCCCTGAAGTGCTATCAGTGGTAACATCTGTTTCATGGGATTTGGTCTGCAGCGTGAAGCGTCAGTCTTCTTCCAAGAAAGAAAATCAAGGAATGTTCTGGCTTTCGGATGAATGGGATGAGACTGTACATACTGTGCCTAGCACGTTCGCCACGGTGTTCTTGATGGTTTCCATGGCTGTCTGAGCTAATTCTTGTTATATGCTGACTTTTAATAAAGAGTACGATACCCTCAGAATCGAGCTATAAGTGAGATGTGGTATTGCAGAGGTGCTGGACGTATTTGGCTGGGAAAGAGAGCAATCATATATAACAACCAGGGACAGAGCCCTTTTTGTTCTGCCCCTCGCATCTGGCAGATCGTCCCTGCCATCCATAATTTCCATGGGTTGAAGTCAGAGTGGTTGATCTGACGCCATGACACTGCGTCATAGTGCATGGTGGTCAAGTAACGTACCTCGCCTGTGAAGGCAGATCCTCCACGAGATCCGGTCCTTGAAGGTTTTGGAGAATGGGAAAGTCAAGCATCATCAACGCGGGGCAATAACGGCTGATGATGAAAAGCTTGGATTCTCGTGGGTCCTGACTGGTGAATATCCAACAATAATTAATGGGTCCAGCCTGGAAGCCAGTAGCGAGCCACTTGGATTGTTTTCTTATGCCATGGCATGTGGCATGCATTACCGATGTGGGGACCCGCAAGTTCTCGATGCTCTCATCTGGCTCTGGCAGGATCCGATATCTACAAAATGGCGATTCGTGGCTTCACGATGTGGCTTCCTTAGGCTGAGAGGCAGGGAATAATGTGACCATAAGTTCCATCAAGGCACGGGTATGAAGTCATTGAAACGTTCGAACACGAGGACATAGACATACCTCCAAACTTTTACATCACTGGGGAAAAGTCAATTCGAGGTCTTGGATACCTTAGTCAGTCTCCTAGACAGTCTGCGAATCGCATTGATTCCGACTCCATCTCTCTCTATCTAAAAGTCTGGACGCTCTCTTGTCTGCGCAACCCCTGGAAGCGTCGAGAAAATGCCTCGCTAAAAAAGATAATGTACAAGAATTGAATGTAAAACCTCCTCAAGGTGATTCGGATACAGTCAGGCTTTCATCAGTCATTCCGTCTCGCAATTCATAGTTTCATTCCCGTTGGAGCAGCCGGTTCCGAGACTGTCATGGACCTGGAATTCGTACGTTCTGGTCGAGTATCGTTACCCATGCCATAAGTGCCTGTGTAAGTGGCAGAAGTGGTCGAGCTAGAAGACGCAGAGGTAGATACAGAGGTAGATGCAGAGGCAGAGGTGGTCGTGGTCGTGGTGGCGGTGCCAGAAGACGACGCACTTGTACTTGAAGTAGAAGACTTAGTGGTCGATGTAGTACTTTTCTCTGCACCCGGGGGTGGATGTGGTCTATTTGGCGGCTTTCTCCCACCTTCGGTCTCGGTCACAGTGACGGTTGCTTTAGAAACTTCAGTAACAGTCACCCGTGTAATGGTGCACGAATCATCGGTAACGGTCTTGGTAACGGGAGGAAGGGTGACGGTAGAGACCATAGTTTTAGTGACTTCGCCCTTGGGTTCTGGACACTGATTGGGCGCTGGACGGTCGTCGAGCCTCGGACGATCACTCGGAACAGCTACATTGCCAGCTGGACCCACTGGCCTACCACTAGGCGATGGACGCGTGATAGTCTCATGGATTGTGTTCGTGAGAGTCAAGGTCCTGGTCACCCGGATAACTGTAGTTTGGGTGGACGCTGTTGGCCCAGTGCCAAGCGTCACGGTCGTGACCGTTTGCTCAACGGATACAGTAGTGATAGGCCTCATGATTGTAGTTGTTTCAACCGATGGATTACCAGGTGGGTTGCGACCAAGTGTTGGGTTAGACCCTGGGTCAACGATAGTGTTTTGGGGATCCATATTCTTTGAAGTTCTCGAAGACTGCTTGTTATCATCCGTTGGCTCGTTCATTGGTGGTTTGGTGGTGGTACTGGTAATGGTCTTACCACTGGCCATCTTGGTGCTTGTAGTTGTGCTTGTAGTAGTAGCCGAGGTGGTATCGTGTTTACCACCACGGGTGGTGGTGGTGGTGGTGGTGGTGGTGGTAGTAGTTGTTGTAGTATCGTGTTTACCGTCACGAGTGGTGGTAGTAGTAGTAGTAGTAGTATCGCGTTTGTCCTCGCTGGTAGTGGTGGTAGTGGTATCATGCTTCTTCTCACTAGTAGTGGTGGTGTCGTGTTTGTTCTCAGTGGTGGTGGTGGTAGTGGTGTCGTGCTTGTTCTCACTAGTAGTGGTGGTGTCGTGTTTGTTCTCACTGGTGGTGGTAATAGTAGTAGTAGTGGTGGTGTCGTGCTTGTTCTCACTAGTAGTGGTGGTATCATGCTTGTTCTCACTGGTAGTCGTGGTGGTAGTAGTCGTGGTGTCGTGTTCGTTCTCACTGGTGGTAGTAGTAGTAGTAGTAGTATCATGCTTCTCACTAGTGGTGGTGGTAGTGGTAGTATCGTGTTTGTTCTCACTAGTAGTAGTGGTATCGTCAGCCTCACTAGTGGTGGCAGTCGTGGTGGTGTCATGCTCAGCGTTATCAGTAGTGGTTGTGGTGGTATCGTGCTTGGCCTCACTGGTAGTTGTGGTCGTGGTCTCGTGTTCAGCGTTCCCGCCGGTGGGGGTGGTGCTGGTCGTCGTTGTCGTTGGTGGGGCAGGAGCTTCCCGCTCAGGCTCAACAACAGCGGTCGTTGGTGATGCGGGAGCTTCACGCCCGGGCTCTACAAGGGCGGTCGTTGATGGTGCAGCGGGCTCGAGAGTTGGCAACTCCGTGGTCTCAATGATCGACGTAGTGACAACCGCTGGGCCAGGAGACATCACACCGGCAACATTGGGGTCACCAATTGGAGCAGAAACTGAAGGGACGGCTGCGAGTGGCTCGGGTGGTGTCGGTGGCTCTGCTACAGCAGCCGGTGGCGGATTGGGTCCACTTTGATCAATGGGCCCATTGACTTCTGGCAACTGACGACGATAAAGTCGTGCACTTGGGCGAGCCTGCGCCAAGGTCAAGGATGCAACCACAACTGCCAGAGTTCTGAGCTGCATTTTTTCGGTGTTGGTACGATGCGATGGATATCTGTTGTTAGTCGCTCTGGTCGGAAAAAGGCTTCAAGCCTCAAGGTCTCGCCTTGGAGGTGCTTCTTGGTGCCTAGCGGGATCAACCCGCTGAACTGGGAAAAGAAAGAAAGAGCAAATGCGTCTGCAAGAGAATGACTGTGGTCAAAAAAAAGCAAAGAAATGAATGAAAGACGTCGCTAGGACGTGTGGATTGAACGAAAAGAGCGATGGCGAGTTGAGAGAGACTCAGAAACAGAAACAGAACGGTCAGGAAATCAGCATAATATAGATGGTAACAGTAGACCCGAGGCGAGGCGAGGCGCCGCCCATGGTGAGTAGAATTGACCTCTTGACTTCGTGGTGAGGCATTGTAGGAGATTGTAGGGGGATTGGATGGACGTGCCCATCGCATGAGAACCCTACCTGTCCAGGGTAGAGGTAGTGGAATCCAGATCTAGCATGAAACGAATATCGATGGACGATATGGTGGGATGGAATGATGATTGGAACCGTAGGGGTGGACAACGTCGCACGAGTGGTTTGGGGGGGTGAAGATGATCCAGGGGAAGATCGGGAGAATCTGAGGCAGTGGATGGTGGAGTCCAAGGAAGGCAAGAAGAAGAAACGTGATTTGCTCATTCGGCTAACCTTCCAAAGGAAATCAGACGCCAAGGCCAGGGTGCCACACAGCCACTATATTGCACCCCACCAGCCTTGTCGCTTGCTGGGGGATCAAACGCGTATATTACTCGTAGAGGCTACCACCGTTTGGACACTGTCCTGGTCGTCAGCGACAACGATGGAGGCTCAATTACCTCCAAGAGACTAGCGAGCGTCATATACTCGGAGCGAGCTAGCCATGGAGTTCCGAGTATAGACTCTCACACACACAAATCCTTGGTCTGTCGAGAAAAGCTGACCATGGCCTATAACGGGGACCATGGCGCAATCTAAGCCTATCTAAGCTGTTAACCTTGATCCAGGATCACAACATGGTACACCCGGTCAACCGATGACTCGCAAGTTCTTGTTGTCCTTCTACGGAGTATGGAGTACTCGTACTCGTAACAGGTGCCGTCGAGGAGCGTAGGCGATAGGCGATAGGCGAAAACAGCTCCTGCTTCATCCATCAGCTGATGGCATCCTTCGAGAATGCTCGGTATTCCATCCCCACTGGCAGCTGCAGAAGCGTCAATGCTTTGAACTACCTACCCCGTGTCCACGTTAACCGCGAACTCAATTAACCGTGAACCTTACTTTGTACTTCTACTCTTGCTAAGCCAGTAGAGGAAGCCGCCAGTTCGTAAGCATTCTTATTGGATCTAGTAGGAGTACCTGAAATATTGTATTTCAACACTGATGTGGCTCACCCTCGTCTGGAAGATATTAGCAAGATAGTCTAGATTACAACATTCAAATCACACTCACTTTTGATCATCTTTCCCATCGCTAGAACCAGACTCACAGTCATAACCGCAACCCCGAAGATGATACAAACAACTGCAGGGATGGTTCTCCAGCTTCTAGTGCTCAACTTGATGTAGCAGAGTGGCGGCAAGATGTAAGCGAGCGCACAAGCACTGGTAGCACCAATCAATTCAAATACTGCTCCTAGATCACACGTCACTAAGCTGACCCCCATAGCACTGACCACCAAGGCACTGCTGAAAATCAGGTGTCGATTCGGTTGATACGGCTCGTCTGGAAACCAGTAGTTGTTCATGACTTCTCGGCAAACGAAACACTCTAGAGGAAGTGTTGTTAACATATTGAGCCCAAAACAAAGTCGAGCAAGTTGGACCATGAGATGTCCTTGAGAAGGAAAATTATTGAGCACATTGCCCTTCGTCCTATCCCCGAAAGTCAGAAATCCCGCATATGCCAAGATAAGGCATGCAACAAGGGAGATAAAGGTGCTGTAGTGTGTGACAGTAGAGAATCGATCTAGTGTAGGTGTTTTGAGAGAGCCATATATCAGGAGCGAATTATGGTGGCACACAAAGGCTGTGCGAATTAGTAATCCCCAACAGCTGATTATCATTCGGCAGGCTTACCAAAGGATATCACTCCGACGGCTTGGAAAAAGCCATCATTGATGAAGAGCAGCCCCTTCACACTTCCCCGTAGCTCAGAATCGACAATCGCTCCCTGGGTAACAACGGTTATAATAATAATGAACATGCTGAGCAATGCTAGAGTTGACGCCTTGGCTAGCTATTCAAAGGAGTGAGCAACGCTGTCATGGGAAATGGTGGTCAATTCTTACTTTGGCAATATCCCGATATAGACTTAGCGGCCAACTGATGCCTAGAATGAAGAGTACAATGACAGCTCTGCGATCGGTGAGAAGCCACAGAAATGGGACATGAACCACACCCGGAAAGAGGGCTTCGATGACGTGCGGGATAGTATCTCCGACAATGATACAGAATGCGATCATACCACCAAAAGCAAACGCCCACTGAGCAATTGAGATGGCTACCAAGCCACTCTTCCCAAAGCAATGCTGCATAGTGGCCTGGAATGAATCTGCTCCGGACAATTTACTATTGACGACGATCAAGCGAATTGTCCAATCGACAGTGATTGTAAGCACGACGAGTAGTATTGTGCCCATTGTCAGACCTGCCTGCCGAAATGCATATGGTTGTCCAATAATTCCGGCTCCTATTATTGAATTCGCCATATTCATAAAGGCACTCCGCATCCCACTTTTTGGCCGAGCGTCTGGCAAGTGTTCCTCCGGCTGGAATGAATCCGAGAGAAACGGAGAGTCCGCCGGTGGTGTAATGTCTGTGAGAAGCGGAACATCCTGTCGGGGAGAATTGAGGTAGTCTTCATCATCTATCCAATCTTCTCTGACCTGACCGTTTGTCTGGTCGTCCAACTCAAACCGAACCCGTTGCGTAGTCCGCGGAGTGCCGGTGGTTCGGGGCTGCGAAAGGGAAGAATGTCTTTGTGCTGAAGGTCTTGTGGGATCGAGATCAGCAGCTGACGAGTCTCGGGTTAGCACAGGAGTTTGGTCGGTCGATGAAAGAAGAACGTCGTGCTCGTTAATGTCGCCATTGGGCTCGCTATCGACAGATATACCTGTGTCTGCTTCATCTTTGGGCATTGCGTATGAGTTGCATCTCGTCTATTGATCGACTGGCGAACAAAAAGATGGATGCGAATCGGCATGCCCCTTGAAGTCAGACGCACGTGCAAAACTGTCCGGAAATGGAGGATCCGGCGAAACACACAGTAGCATAGGCAGTTATTTTTTCGCTGAGTCGTATAATACTCCGCAGTACTCACTCCCCTTTGATCTCCTTGGCTGATCTTGGATGATCTCAACGACATTTCTATCGACATCTTTAAATAAAACTACTATTCGGGAACCAGATTTCGTTTCAAGACGGCTAAGAACTACCATGAAGATGGCAATGAGGGTTGCTCTTGAGAAGCCCATGCGGTAAGAGCGCGCACGAACACGCGTGGAATTCGCTCTCCAGAGCTGATACCTCCAAAGGAAAATGATTCACTCCGTGTACTCCAGGTCGTACGCGAGAGTTTCTGTACAGAGCTCGTCTCGCCATTTTAATACCCTGTCACGTCCACGTCAGTATATTGGCAGTTGCGTGAGCATGGCCACGAGAAGGTCTTCATCAGGTAGGCAGGCGACGTACTCTAAGTGCACAGGATGTTCGGCGTAGACCTTGACATCATCCTCCTTCTCGAGAGTTGCAACCAGCCCCATATCAAACCCTTGTCCTCTGTGTGCTGTCGATGGTAGAGGCTTGTTGAATTCAAGCTTCAACAGTCCTGGAATATGACCGACCATTGCCCTTGTCTGAGTTGTCCAACTTGACAACTGAGCTGCCGTCACCCCAGGCTTGAGTTTGAACAGAACTAAGAGCGATCAAGTTAGAAATATGCCACAGAACATCCTTTACACTCTAGTGCTTGCCCAAGCCGGTCCGTCGGACAAGTTGAAGGACGTACCAATGTGGTAGATGGGCATGGCGGCAAAGATTGAGCGGAAGTTCTTGGAAAGAAGGCGTGGTCTTCCGTTTTGGAGATGAGCACGTTCACTAACAATTTAATGATCGTTTTGAGGAAGAGTGGTAGTCAGAAGAGATTTGCATCTGCACAAGACTGATAGAAGATGAAAGACACTGCGATAGCGGAGGTCGACACAGAACCATGACCCCCACCTTCTCCGCACGAGGCTGGCCTATCTCACCGTGGGGGTGGGATCCTACGCTTTATTCCCCTTTCGGATTCCTCTCGGAGAAGTTCTTCAACTCAGGTCTGCCGGCTTATTTTTCGATCTAAGATATGGCTGCCCGTGAACCTTCTGTCATATTCACGGGGTTGAAGTTTTCACCCTGTTGCATGAATGGGGGAGTCTTCCCGGGCGGATGGCCCCTAAATTGGGGTTATGCTTGGTGGCGCTGTCGTCAACCTAGCTACGAATGTTCGTGTGCAAAGGCCTGGATCTGTTTGGATTAACCGTGGGTCTACTTGCCATCCCTCGCCATCAACAAAATGGTTTCAACTAGAGTGAGGTGGGATTACACGCTGGGACATAAACCACCTGATCTTATTGACAGATGCAACGGTTCTATGGCAAAATCTTGTTCTCACTTAAGGGTAGCCACCACGTTGGCAGAAGTCATGACTCGTGAGAGATTATCGGTCGCCCTGAACGGCAGGATTGAACGTGAAACGGATTTTCTGACACTTGTCACTCTTTTGGGCCTCACTCTTCAAGTTGTGCTATCTATGGAGTGGTATATAAGGACGACTTCTGCTGAAGCCAATTTACTTGCCATCTTTACAATATTTCTTGAGATTTCAAACATTGAATTAAGGACCCGAAATCGTATGAAGAAAACCATTTGCAGATCACTCTCGCGCATACCGTCCCGCCACTCCGCAAATCTTCGTCTGTGGTGTCTTCTATCTCGATATTCTACCAATCGTGTTGACGGAATGTGCGAGTCTCGAGTATGGGCATACTACTGCGGGTGCATCAGGAGGAAGACCTACTATTGTGAGGATCCTGAAAATTGCAAACCCAATAAAGTCTGGATCGACTTAAACCACGAGTGCAGCAGAACCAAATGTCCACAGAATATGGTCTCGAACTTGAAATCCAGAAATTGAGAGGTGACCAACTAGTGGACTACCAAAGGTACAGACCCTTATTTTATACAACGTGGACCTCCACTCGATGGACATGATTTCTTCTGCCTGCCATTGGCTGTTCGGCACCACTTCTATCTCTCGCTCTGGAAACCAAGCAATATGTTCCTGGCTTCTCGAGCACCAATTTGACCCGAAACAGCTGCCACTCATACAGCTTGCGTCCTTCAATATGAACATCCGCCCGAGGTATCCAAGTGTCTCCATTATCAATACTGATGTCGACACAGTCAATCTCCTCGCAACCCCATGCTCTACCCCATATCTCGACTTCCGGCCGACGCAGAACTTCCTCAGGGTTCGGCCGTACAATCATCGAGTTCGGCTCAACCATCCACACCGGCCTCATGCTCATTCCAGATGAATCATTTGGATCTGTCTCATTGTAGAACTTGGTGGTAAACGGCCCGCTGGCTCGACGGTCCTGCAAAGTCAAGCGACACAGCCACTTCGTCGAATTCGTCCCGAACCAACCTGGAACCACCAATCTCACTGGGCCCCCTCGGTTCTTGTCCAGTGGCTTACCGTTTATCTCGTACGCGATCAAGACTTCCGGCTTCAAGGCTTTCTCGACTAGAAGATCTTTCTCGAAGTAATCAGCAGAGACATCGGCGAAAGAGCCTGACTCGAGGCCCTGCGACCAAACGTAGTCTGCCCCCCTTTTCGGCCTTGCCAGGCGGATCAAATCAGCTAGTCTAACCCCTGTCCATTGCACATTTCCAATCCTCCAGAGTGCTTTGACCGGGGGCGTGACAGGGCTACCATAGCATTCATGAAATGAAGTAATCTTAGTCGTGGGCATACTTTTCAGCTGTGTAAATGAGATGGAGAAGGGTCGCTCTACCATCCCATCTACAATGAGAGTCCACTTGTTTTCATCCACGATCGCCGCACCCATATGGATCGTCTGGAACAGCTGCGAGTCGTCAGTGATATCTTGATCTAGCTCGTGTGGTTTTGGCGGTGGGCGGATATAAAATCCACGTGGCTCGATGGCTTTGAGTGCACCTCGGTCTGGAATGGCATCACTTGGGGACCCCTCTGCGAGAAAAGTGACGTGCTTTTCGTATGTTCCCTCCTCTGTCGTCATTGCCATCGTGTTTCATTATATATTGTTGGGACATAGGGTTGACATCAGATGGCTCTCGAGCTTTGTTGCGGTCACTCGTCCTGTCTCATCCAGATCAGCTGCGAGAACGAGAGTAACCCGAGTATGAGTAGAAACTGGAATGTAATGGACCATTGCTCAAACAATCGGAGATCTGGATACTATCTTTTATGTTTGGTCCTCACCCCAAAGCCGATGCGGAGTTCGGAAGGAGTGCCCTTGCGGGGAGCGGCCCATAATCAACCTTGAACTTAATGCCTCTTTAAGAAGCGCATGTTAGCGTTAGGGGACAAGCTGATCCTTCTTATATATAATGCTTTTCTAAAACGTATAATCATAGGCGTTAATGATAATAGGAGGGCTTGGGATATGGAGGATGCCTTTGTTGCAATCGACGAAAAGCCCAGGTGGGACAGTCACGGGGATCCAGGAATATGTACTACCACAGGATACCATATCTCAATACTGTCGTTACAGGGGCCTGCCCCATGCAACAAGGCAGCAATGAGCAAGAATACTTTTGCGTTTGCCTATTGTCAACTCAAATCCTGATGGTCTAATGGTGTCGCAGCAAAAATGCCATCTGTCCATTGGCATATGTACTTCACTTGACTCCTGTTTTAATGAATTAAAAAATTTCCCATCCAGAAACAAAATGTTTATCCAGCATTCTTCATCTCACGCAGCTTGGCCATTACCTTGACGGGGTCCGTCTCGCCCGTGACCTTCCTCATTTCCTCCGAATCCGTGCGCATGAAGACATTATGTTCTTTCTCCTGCTTGATCGTAAACTGGCCCTGCGTCTGCTGATTTTCATCCGCGAACGTTTCGAGGGCCTGCACCGCTTTATTATCTCCCGCGACCTTCTTCAGGAATTTAACGTTGGACTTGGTGTACTCGTGTCCCGGGAAAATCTTGGTGTCGTCTGGGAGCGCGCCGAGGACTTGGTTCAGAGCCTTCTCCATCTCTTCACCCGTGCCTTCGAAGAACTTGCCGCATCCGCCGATGAACAGCGTGTCTCCTGTAAAGACGACCCGCTCGTCACCAACCTTATCCTCGAAGAACCAGCAGATACTATCTTGGGTGTGGCACGGGGTGTGTAGAGCTGTCACTTCGATGTTCTTCCCAATATTGAATTTACTTCCGTGAGAAGGTGTCCTTGTCACGCCTTCGCAATCTTTCCCCCCGATGATGGGCACTGCCGAGGACAGAGAAGCTAGGATCTTGGTGTTCCCGCCTGCGTGGTCCCAATGGTGGTGGGTGTTCATTATAGCGGTTAGATTCAGAGTACTTGAGTTCTCTTTGAGGACAGGGATGACCTCGGGAGGATTTGCTGGATCAATGATGACGGCTTCTTTAGTCTCGTCGTCGCTGACGAGATATGCATAATTGTTGGACGAACCAACCCCTGATGTATCAGAAATGTCAGTAACACTCTTGACCGGACCGGGCTCCTCTTTGAATATAAGCACCTACACATGGGAATGCTTTGAATATGCATCTTTCTGACCAGCTGCTGCGGCGCTACTGCAGTACTTGCTCTGAAAGCTGGGATCTGCGGTGGATTGACAGGTCTCACTAACGATTCGAGGACGGTAGCTGTCGACAGTAGCGGCCTAGCAAGACGCGATGCAATCATGAAGCTAGTAGGTGCTTTACAAGTAATGAAAGCTGTGTGGAGTTGAATCAACTGGCGATTGAATGCGGGCCATTGTAAATGTCAGCAACTGAGGGCCGTTGAACTGCGGAGAAGAGCATTGGAGAATCTACGATGGCCATCCCTCTTCCGGTAGCCGAACCGATAGTGTGATGTCACTGGGGACTTAATACTATTATTACTAGGCACAACTTCGAATTAGATAGAGGGGCAATAGGCAAAGGGGTGTTGATGCTCAGCACAATTATCACACTTACTGATAACTCAATGCAGGAAGAAAAATATCTCGTTATTCTTCGATCAGTCTGCTCTGTTCATAGTATCGTTACATCGTGACTGTACCATAGTCAAGGTTACTCTGCCGCCTTGTAAGGTGTGCGCTTTCACTCAGTAGCCGTTGGCTTTGTGCGAGATCGACCACTTTATCCTTTCCAGCCATGCTTGGAATCCAGCCTCTCATCCACCCGTTCACTCTTTCCCAATGACTATATCCATCACTGTCGCGGACCTTAACAATGCGGGCCTCTTTCTCTCCATAAATGACAAATTGTACGCCCATCAATGCATCCATGCTCAAGCATCCTGCTGAGCCGAGGAAGAAGGGTGTAGCTCTCGCAACCCATGCCCATCGTTGTGACCCTTCTCCGTCAACCCAGCCATGATGGCCATACGGGCTATAATCATTCCATGCGTTTGGATTCGTAATCAAGGACGTAGAGTAGAACATGTTTCCACAAAATGCTGCTGCAAACAGAAGGGGTGAGAGCCCAGCCGTGGACTGACGCTTCCAATTCTTGTATAATTGAGGGAGGCGGGACCCAAGATAGAGGAATGTTGAACTCCAGGCCAATATTGTGCCAGCAATTTCAAGAGGGGTTTGGACCCGGAAAAGGTGGATTCCGTGCTGATAATGAATAGCTGGAGGTGAAATGGGAGCAGCAGCCACATTCGATGTCAGTGATGACAATGTCGCTGTGTACATCAAGGTTCGAGGTGACGCCGCCATCATCCAACTGGATCCCAGTTTATCTGAGCTCGCTCGAGTTGGCGTTCCATTCTTTTCACCATAATTTACTTGGGAGAAAGTAGGTACATCCATGTTTCTTGGGTTTCCAGGCTTCTGCGGACTATCACCTGCAGCTTGGAAAAACGGAGAGTCTTCTCCAAAGGACGTATTTATCGGGGATAGCCCGTTGATTATTGCGCTGTCTGAGTCATCGATCTCACTGCTCCCACTCGAATGGAGACTCTCTGCGTACATCCATTTGGTACAGTGGGTGTACCAAAAATACTGTACCACGAGGCAGACGTCGACGAAAACATAGTAACTCGCAATGATGATTTGCCACGTCGCCTGCCTGGTGAACAGGGCACCCAGTAGATTTGTTAGATCTCCTAATAGCCATTCACCCAAGAAGAAAATCGACAGCCCCGCTGTAGATTTAATTTGGTAATTCTTGAAGATCTGTGGCATTTGGGCGAACAGCCAGGAAACTATGGATAATGTTCCTAGAGCGGTCGAAAGTGCCGCGAGGGGAGTTGGGATACATGTTCCAAAGTAGGTGGAAACATCTGCCAGGATCGGTGAGGTAGGAACACAGTGTGCAGGTAGCCCACCTCCTAGAAGGAAGGGTCTGTAGCTGGTCTCCATGTTATCCTAGGCGTTGAGGATGTACTGGGATGAATCACCCAGCTTCTGTCCTTATCTTGCTCTTATCATGTCCATGAAATCCAACACTTTGTTAGGCCTGCGAAGGACCGATTCCACTGCTAACAGCCACTTCAAGTGGCGCACTTCTGAGGCTCTTCGATGGTTTTGCTCGGGCAATTCTGCGTCCTGGCGTCCGCGATTCGCGTAGTAGTGGTTCTGGTTCTGTTATCAAGTGAACGAATGGGCTCTGGGAAGCGAGACTAGTTGTTGGGTGATCCCTTCCTTGAGCGCTAGGAATATAGAATAAGTAGGTCTCACAAAGAATGTAGCAAGAAGACAAGAAACAAGTCAAAGCGTGGAAGGAGTGCATCAGCGAGCGTGGAGGGGCTAGGGGAGTGATAGGCACAGGCGTCCATCCGCAGTTTATCTCGAGTGTGATCTGAGTCACCCGATAAGGCAGTCACACCCCCCATTACAGACTCACAGACCCGGGATTGCAAGCAATAACTCCAGCGCGCAGGCCCATGCTGGCCCCATCTGGGAGCGGGCAAAGGGACGAGCCGAGGATGGGACAGCGATTGTGTGCAGATGACGAGGTAGTTTGAGCATAGAATTGGTCAGCTTGGGCCAGCTGTGAGATGGAATTGGTTGTCAGTGTCACGCAGACAGCTGCAGGGTGCACATCTGCACGCTTGGAGGGAGTGGTGGAGGCAGAAAGGTGTGGAGGGTACGGATTTGGACGTCCAACACAAAGTGAAATTGAGTGTCACAGATAAGGTTGTTCAGTCTTCAATTGGCTGCCTGTCTCAATGTCTTGGCGTGGGGAGCACTTGGCCGTAGCTCTTCGTGTGGCACATCCTCGCACGACAGTGTCGAGCGTTCAACCATCCCTCACCATCCATTCCAGCTGTCCACGGGCAGTTGGTGCGTGAGTTCGTCATGCCATATGGGTATATATACGCAAGTAACGCTCTCGAAAGACTTATTCAACCTCCCTTGGTATCTACACACCTCGATTGCAATCTGGACAACACCCGCCAACTTGTGTCGCGTGCAGGAGAATCCCGCTACATATCGGAGGGTCCTATTACATGATAAATTCGTCTATTCGCTTGGAGTGGATCACAAGATTCTTCTCCAAGGACATTCGAGGCGAGCAAACTGAACTTGATGCCCAATGACACTCAAAATCAGCACACACCGTCCTGATCATTTCTAAATTGCTCTCTCGTCGGCCGTGCATCATCTCACTCTCCTTCGTCGTCAGCGATCATCGTGTACGGGGTTGAGTAAGGGGGTCTGGAAAAGGTTTGGCGGTGTCAGCTGGGGACGCCATAAAATCCAAAACCACTCACTTAGCAACGTTCCTGGTTATGACAATCGCAGCACTTCCGACTGCATACATGCTCAACAAAGTGCTCCAATCGCCTGATTGACCTGCTGCCAAAGCGACCAGGTCATAAACTAAACACCCCCCAAAGATCCAGTCGCTTGCAGCACTCACTAAGCCGAAACCTA
>Ga0105239_10000403_pt1 | contig 63410 bp, 100 predicted proteins | sample KBSC44metaG_FD_92761 | JGI IMG/M metagenome (GOLD analysis project Ga0105239, IMG submission 92761) | Corn rhizosphere microbial communities from Kellogg Biological Station, Michigan, USA - KBS C4-4 metaG | ecosystem: Host-associated > Plants > Roots > Rhizosphere > Soil | place: Michigan, USA...
CCAGCCTGCCTGATTTGCGCGCGTGAAGGTATCTTGTGATGGAGTAGTAGTGGTGGTCATCGACTACGAACTCCTGGCTGTCGCCGCATCTCATTCATTTGATGCGTGAACAGCACATCGCCCACCTTGCGCTTATCCAGGTTGATATCAGCCGCCTGGAGTTGCACCACGACGGTGCCGCGATTGGCACTCAGTGCCAATGTTCCACCCTGAATTGCCAGTGAGGTACCCTGGATCACTTGCGTGCCCGAACCTGAAAACGGGTTGGCGCTCAGTGCCAGTGCTTTCGCGACCTGGAGAGAGGCTCCGGCGACTCCGGGAACACCCGCTTGAATCCCCTCGATAAGCCCTAGCATCAATGATGGCATCCATGTATCTGCGCGACTTGCTGGACCATTTTTCGGTGGGGTAAAGGTGCTGTGGTGAAAGCCCAACGCATTGGCGATGGCGGCAGCGGCATTTCCCACGGCATTTCCCAACGCACCCAGCATAGAATTTATCCCGTCTATAAGCCCTTGTAAAATACTTCTTCCCCAGCCAAGCGCCGACCTTGCAAGCCCGGAGAAAAAATTTCCAATCCATGACATCAGCCCGTTGAATATGTCGTGGACATGCGTCCCCAGCCAATCGAAGGCTCCCCCAACTGCATTTTTTGCCTGGTTGGCGTGCGTCCCCAACATGGAGAAAAAATTGCCCGTAACTGAACCTGCGCCATCACACCAGCCTCTAACATGTGTGCCCAACCAATCAAAAGCGCCTCCGACCGCATTTCTGGCATTATTTGCGTGCGTCCCCAACATCGAAAAGAAATTTCCTGTGGTCGATCCAACCGCGTCACACCACTCCTTCACGTGGGTACCAAGCCAATCAAAAGCGCCTCCCACGGCATTTTTTGCGTCATTTGCGCGAGTACCGATCATGGAGAAGAAATTGCCTACTGCCGTGCCAACCGCGCTGCTCCATTCCCTGATATGGGTACCAAGCCAATCAAAAGCCAGCCCGATCTTGGTTTTGACTGTGTTGACCGCATCAACCATAGCTTTCCAGTAGTAGTTGTGGTTATAGAGCCAGTCAAAAAACTGTGCAATAGCCTTGATAGCATTTGCGCCAAAGTTATGGATAGATGTGCCGAGCCAACTGAACCAGCCTCCAACCGTCGTGACAGCATTGTGTGCCTGCGTTCCTAACCAGGAAAACCACCCGCCGATCGCGTTTTTGACTCCGGTAACAAAGTTATGTACGTGGGTACCGAGCCAGTCGAACCAGCCACCCACGGTATTTTTGACTCCAGTAGCAAAGTCACGCGCCTGCGTACCGAGCCAACTGAACCACCCGCCGATCGCAGCAATAACCGCATGGGCAATGGACCCCAACCCAGAGAATACACCACCGACCCAGGACATAATTTGTCCCCAATGTTGGATGACCAGGATAATGATGCCGATCACGATCACGATGGCCAAAATAATGAGATAGACTGGCCAGAATGCGATGACATTTTCGACCGCAAGGATTCCGACCTCAATAACCCACAGCACGAGCGCTGGGATAATAAGGGAGAGAATGACCAGACCGAGCGTGATCAGCGCCGCCTTGAGCAGATCCATCGCAATTTCGTTATTTTTAAAAAACGAGACGAGCGCAGATCCCACATTCACCAGGAACGTGATAGTGTTGACCAATCCTGCCAGGATATTCTTGACGATTCCGCTATCAATCACCCACTGCAAGAACCCGGCGATGATCGGCATGAGGACCGCCATCAATTGCTGGAAGATGGGCATCAACTGTGTGCCGAGTTGAATCATGAGAGCGCTGAACATGGCCTTGGCTCGGTCCACCTGCACATTCATGTTGCTAAGCGCGACTTCCCATCCGAGCACACCGCTCTTGCTGCCCTTCATCGCATTCGAGACGGCGAGCGAGTTGGCTGAAAAGTCTTTCATGTGGGTGCCGGTCAGGGATAGGGCAGCCTGTAAGCTACGCGAACCACCAATCATGTCACTGAGTGCATTGTTGAATGGGACACTGCCCTCCGGTCCCGCCTTTTTTGCGGCATCGATCACCATCTGCAGGGCGCCTGGCAAGGATATCTTCATTTCGTTGGCGACGGCAACACTACTCAAGCCAAACTCGGTCATGGCGTTCTTGGCCTTCGCAGTCGGATTCTCCAACGACGCCATCATAAAGCGCAGCGAGGTTGCTGCTCTGGTTGCCGGGATACCTGCGTTGGTCATGGTGGACATGGCCCCGGCAACGTCGGCAAAGGAGATGCCCAGATTTTTCGCGATTGGCAGGAGCGGCCCCATGGAGTTCGAGAGTTCTTCCAGGGTGATCTTGCCGCGCTGTACCGCCACGGTGTACCCATTCATGAACTGTGTGGCGTTGAACTGGGACGTGCCATAATCGGTCATGGCGGTTGTGAGCGCCTTGGCGACATCAACCATCTTGGCCTGCTCAACAACCGACCCCTTGGCGGCGACGGAAAGCGTATCGACTGCCTGTGCGCCTCGCTGACCACTGGAGATAATCTGATACATCGCGGAGTTCAACCCATCGGTCCCTGAGGTCAGCACGCCCGTTGCAGTGGAGACGGCAAGGATAGATTGACCCATTTTTGTCATGTTGTCGGTCATGTCACCCGCTCCTGTGACCAGTCGATTCAGTCCCTGTTGGAAATCACCCGCTGCCTTTACTGCTACCACGCCGAGCGCAATCGAAACCCCCACTGCGAGCGTGCCCAAAGCTGCACCCAAACCAAGCAAGCCCATGCCCAGCCCTTGTGCACCTTGCTTGATAGCATCCATGCCGATGGTGCCAGACGTGCCCAGGTTCTTGAATCCAAAGCCAAGATTGCCAACCGAGTTGCTTATCCCGCTAAAAATACCCCTGATCGTGCCGCCCATGGCACTGATCAGTCCGGTAGCCTGCCCAGTCTGAGCGGTAACCAGCAATTTGAGCGCGATGTCCCCCGCTGCCATGCCCGCTCCTTTCCGTTAGCGTCGATACGACTCAATTTCTGCCTGTTGGTCTGCGTTAATTTGCGCCTCTGCTGAGTGGCGGGCAGCCCACACCGCACGCTGTATGAGCACCTCGCGTAGTGGCGCTGCCTGGTAGCCCCAATAGCCGCCGAACAGTGGATACAATTCGGCTCTTACGATGGCTTCGGGGACAGGCTCGTCTCGACCCAACTTGTTGAGGAATGCCCGTTCGCAGACGCGAAAAAATCTTCCTGTTCCTCCTCCGTCATGGCCTGTGCAAGTTCATCGCAGCGTTCCAGTAGCGGGTTGCTATAGTTGGCTGGCAGTCGCCTGATGGCCTGTGGGGTCACATCGACCTTGCGCCCATTCACGGCGAGCGTCCAGTCCACAATCATCCGTTCCAGCAACTTCAAGCGCCCGCTGCCCGCCTGAAAAGTGGGATTCCCTTTCTTGTCTGTGGTCGTGGCGGCATTGCCCACGGCTTCCTGATCGCCCGCACTGAATGACCCACGCAGGATAACCAATTCGTGCGCGTCCCATCCCCATTTCTTACGGAAGATTTTCGCCCCAACGGGATCGCCCTCGTCGTTGGGCACCACAATGTTGGCTACCTGATCAAATGCACCCATGTGCGCCTCTTTCTCTATCAATGGATGTGCTTATACGTTATAGTTCGGGGGATTCCTCGTAACGATCACGAGCGAGTATGATCCACCAATCACCGGGTCATACTCGCAGCGCAGTTTGGGCTTGGCGTAGACATTGGCCTTGCTCGGCTCTGCCTCTTGCGCGTATGTCTCATAGCGGACAGGCAGAGTCCAGGTCCAGCCCTTGGCGTAGAACACACCACCTGTGAAGCCAATTGGCTCGCCGATCAATGCCACAACCAGATATTGCTTGAGGTTGGTGCGCTCCTGCTCATATTGCAGCAAGTTCACGATGTCGGTGTTGATGTCTACAGTGCATTCAGGTTTACCTGCATAGATGCGCGTCCATTCCTGCTGGTTGTTGTAGGTCCAGTGCGCCTCACTCGGCGTCTTGAGGGCAATTTTGATCTCACCTTCCGGGTCGGTGTAGACGGTAGTCTGCGCGGTGCTGGTGATTGGATCAACATAGACCTGTGTCTGCCAACCAGCGGCTGGCATGTCGGACAATGGTACGCCGAGGGCTGCCACGCGGGACACATTAAGCGGGTTGGTGGTTCTATCGCCGATCGGGAGCTTATCCTGACAAAGCCCCTTCATGGTGAGTTTCGCCTCGCCGCTCGGGTTTACAGAGAAGTCCGAGTCGGTTGCGCAGAAGCCGGGATGGATCCAGGATGCCGAGCCATCAAAGTGCTCAACGGCAAGTGAGGAGCGCGTACCCTCAGAAGTGACTGTACCCTTCCATCCAAAGACACCAGTGATGGTGATTGAGGTAGCGTTTATAGTGCCGCCTATGCTCGTGATGGTGCTGTAGACGTTGGCGCTGTAGAATGTCCCGTTGCCGGTGATGGTCACGACCTCCTGGACGCTCACCCCGTAGGATATGCCCACGATCGTGATGGCAGGACTGGCAGTGAAGCCGGTTGCTACGATGATCAGTTTCATGCCTGGCGCAGTCGGCTGGCCTGCGACGGTCATGCTTGCCGTGATGGTGGCTGTTGCGACGACGGAAAGAGGTGAGGCTGGCAGGGTTGCCCAGGACGGTGAGCCGCAGTTCGCATAGACCCAGTACTCGTCCAGGTCGCCGTACCAGTCGGCGTCAAACGCGCTGATCTCGGCCTTGACTTCCGTAGCAATCAGCTTTTTGTCGCGCGACATCAGGCCGCTGAACTCGTTTGGTGAGTAGCGGCCCATCGGGTTGTTACTTTTGAACGCGGTGGTGGGCGCGTTGTACTTGGCCCCCTGCACACCCTTAACGGTGAGTTGCGCACCAGTCATGCCGCCGGTGGTCGTGATGTTGGTGATGGCCGTGTAGGTGTTGGCCGAGACGTACTCGAAGTTGGCAAGCGCTGGAGACTGCATTTGCTGCAAGGTCGGCGCGGGAATGTTGACGGTCTCCGTGTTGCCTGGTGTGCCGGTGCCATTTATAGTGAAGCTGCCGCTGGTGAACCATCCGCTGAAGATGACATGCAGCCTCATCCCAGTGCTGCCAGTAGGCGCGGTGATGCCAACGTTTGTGGCAATGGCGGTCACCGTGGCGAGCAAGGTTACTTCACCGATGGCGGCTTCTACCATAACCCCCGTGGTGCCCTTGGCCGATGTTGGAGTAATGGGCATATCTTCTTCTCCCTATCACCCCCTGCTCAATCAATCCGCTGCCGGAATTTCGCCCCCTGTATATCCGGCGTGATGCTCAAGGTACGCCTTGACGACGGTCTCTTGACCTTGAGGGAGCCACCCACAAACCGATTGATTGAGCACGAGATACAAAAAGATGCTATTGTTTGGCCTCGGCAACCTGCTCTGGCTCTGATGGTTTTGTTTCATCCTCCGGTGCTGTTGCCGAGGCGTCGGCAGTGGGCGCATCATGTGGAGGCTGCTCCAGTGGCAGAATGTCGGTCGTGCCATCCTCGTTGACAGTGACTCGGCAGTTTGCAAACTGGCCTGGTACACCGGGAATAACGCCCGGCTCGCGAAAGATCCATGTAGTCATGAGATAACTCCCGGTGGTGTGACCACCGTCCATTCCTGCCTGGTCGTCACGGTTATGAGATGCGCCTTGACGTTTTGTCCATTTCTTACTACCTGCCAGAAGCGCCCGCTCTTTGGCTTGAACTCGGCATGAAATAAGTTAGAGACGCCACCACCAAGCAGGGCATGCGTCTGGAGGGGAATCACCAACTGATCGCGCGCTTTGTAGATCTGCCTGGCCAGTGTGGGCGTTTCCAGACTACACATGCTCAAGACATACCAGTCCTGCTCATCCCAAATGCGCCCGCCAAATCCGCGTCGTTCGCTATCATCTGCGTTGCCGTAGACCTCCACGACTACGCCGCCATCGCTGATCTGTCCGACGACATCCATAATCAGTTCCATCTGCGCGACTTTGTAGACCAGCGTCGTATCGGGATATCTGAGTGCTGCGAGATAGGCGACCAGCGCATCTCCCACAGCCAACGTGTTGGGCGCTAAAGTGGCAGGCATTTACAACCCTCCCAGTGCAGCCATGGTGTGTTCTTCCATGATTGCGAGAATGAGATCCTCGTTTTCGTCGATGGCTGGCTGCAGGTAGGGCCTGGCCCTGTCATTCATTGGCCGACCAATGGCATCCAGGCCACCACCCCCGCCTAACTCTCGGCGGCGCCCATAAGGTACACCGACAGTAAGCGCGATCTCCTCTGGACTCACTAACTCAAAGCCAATCGAACTGGCGAGTTTGCCGGTCGGATTGTCGAATACGGCCCACGTATTCATCTGTGCAGCCGTCACGAGCATTGTCCCAGTTCCCGCGAGCATCGCGACCGTTTCCGGCTCCATGAGTGCCCTGAAGCCCTCTATCTTTGCCAGAGTCGCCAGGGATGGCATGTCCATCATTGCCGAGAAATTGATCATGCGCCACCTCGCTGCGGGAAGCGCGTCACCGTTACCCGACGCAGCACCTCAAACGTACTGGGGTCTTTCACGTCGAAAACCCGGTAGGTGATGCCGTTGATGATTAACCGGTCAGGGCTACGTACATCCGTATTGCGTGGCAGTAGCACGGTCTTGAGCACTGCACCGGTCACCTCGTCGGCAACGTCTTTCTCGTCTGTTCCAGGCCCTATAATGGCGCATGGTACCTGCTCACTTGCGGTGACGGTCGTCCACGCCGAATTGACTTCGCGCTGAATGGCACAACTATCCGTCAGGACGTTGATGGACATCCAATCGCTGACGGTTTGGAGTTCCGATGCATTTACTGCTGGCATGTGCTCATCCCTTCGCCATATAATCCAACGCAGTGGGAGCCAACGATGGACCCCCATTGCCCGTGCGATCACCATTGCCCGCATCAGAGCGGATTATGGTGAGAGTCCCGGCACGTTGCTGAAGCCTATAAAATTTAGCCAGATCGGTCAGGGCTTTGTGCGCCTGGTTGCGTTGCAGTGATTGTCCATCGACGTTGACGCTATAGAGAAGCGCCCATTTCGCCGCCCATCGCTGAAGCAAGTCAGCAGCACTCCGATAGATATCAAATGATTTGCCCGTGATGTAGACTGGCGGCAGCGTGCTTGTAGCAAAGGTAAACGAACCGGCAATAGGTTCAGTTGACGCCGGAGTAACAGGTGCGGTCAGATACTGATTGAGTACATAATCCGTCTCCCAATCGGTCCATCCATCCGAATAATAATTCAGATACTGGATGGTCGAACCTGTGTACGTGGGCTGTCCAACCAACGGTACATTCACCAGATCTGCTCGTCCTGCATCGAGCACGTCTTGAATATCCTGGTCGCTGAAAATCTGGCCAGAGCCCGCAGCGAGCGTATCATTAATGAGCAACCTCACCCGGAGGATGAGACTGGACATCGTTCCGCGTACTGCCATTCTATAGGCTCCTTTTCGTTGCTATCAGTTACTTGTCCTGCATATGGTCCCAGGTATGGACCCCACCAGTTGCTGAGTGAGGCACGGCGGTGTATTTCTTTGGCTCGCCACCCTCGCCAACGGTCAAATCAGCGAAATCCCCATCGAGTTTGTCAATGGTCGCCTCGTGCTGCTGTCCACTTTGACTGGTGTAGTGGACCTTGTGTCCCGGCTCGGTATGTTTGCCGTTGACTTCATGTCCAGGTTTGGCAGGTTGACCCTGGCCGGACTGTGCATGCTGTTCAGGATGATCTTTTTGTTCTGGCATGGTTATGCTCCTTATCTGAAGTAGGCCCTACTTATGGGCGAGCTAACAACAGGTCTGAAAAGTACGTTATTGTCGGGGTTGAGCCAGCTCCTGCGAATGTTGCGGTTAATCTGATCTGCGTGCCATTAGCCACGCTGGTAGGGCTGATATCAAATGGCAGGAAGATCTCCCCGGACTGTGCGGTTGTTGACAGGTTAATGACAACCGCCAACGACGTGGGAGTCCAGAGTGTGGGGACGCCGTCATAACACACGTCAACTTGGAATGTGACGCTATTGCTACCCGATGCGTTTGTCGCAGCAGAATAGATCACACGTGCTTTCAGTCCACGACGTGGAGTCCCGCCGGGTAGGATCAGTGCCGCGCCTGAAAAAGTGGCAACCTTGGTTACGCTGGCTTGTAGAGCTGTAAGAGCGTCTGCGGGCATGATTTATACCCCTTTCGCCGGTGTTGAACCGGTGTCACTAGCAGGTGCTACGGGTGCGCCACCTGACTGATTGGCTTTGAGCGCAGCGTCTTCATCGTCCCGTTTTTTCTGGAGCGCCTCGGCGTCGGCTTTGATCTGGGCGTCCTCGGCAGCGCGGGCGTTGGTAAGTGCTGCCTGCTGCTCTGACGTGCGAGTCTGGGCATCCTCGGCGGTACGAGCTTTTGCCCGTTCGTCAGCGGCTGTTTTGAGTTCGTCATCTTCGTCAGCGCGTGCCTTTTTACGCGCCTCTGCGGCAAGGCGTACATCTTCCTGAGCAGCGTCCAGTCCATGAGCGTGTCCCAGGTGAACAAGGAGGTCGGTCAGGAAGCGCCCGAGATGGAAGTCTTGCTGGCTGATCGCTGCTGCCTGCGCACGCAGTCCCGCAAAGTCCTCAGGTGACATCTTCATGTCAGCCTTTGGCGCAGATTTGGTCTCCTCTGATTGGGCTGGTTTGTTTTCCTGATCCTGTACTGGCGTGTTGTCCGAGGTGCCAGGATCAACCGGGGAATCTTTCTTTGCCATTGCTGTATCCTTTCGCCTACGACATTTTGATCCCGTAGATACGGCCCAGAGAGCGTGTTGACTGGTTCATGAGCCCCACACTCCAGTCGATCAGCGTTCGATAGATCACGCCGGAATTCAAAAGGCCCAGATCCTGCACGTTGATGTCATCGAACTGCCACCCGAAGAAATGGTCAGTACCGTAATTGACCCCATACACACTGGAATAGGTGCCGCCTGTATCTGCAAGCCCGGTGGAAAGCTCGGTATTGGTGATAATCCTTGTAGCCTGATCAGCCTTATAGCCGATATCCCGAATAACCGCACCTTTGTACATCTCGACGGTACGGTTGAACTGATCTTTGGTGATGTCAAAGCCGCCAGAGGTACCCATCAGGCGAATAACGAAGGGAATGCGCCGTCGCATGACCTCATTCATATAGAGGGTTACGCCCTCCCCTGAGGGGGAATCAACAGACCAAAGGAGTTGATCAAGAAATTCGAGGAATTTATTCGCGGTGGCTTGCGTGGCTGCCGCTTGCGTCAGATCGACACCGCCGCCGTTAACCAGGTTTTCGGGCCTGACGCCAAAGGTGCCACCGTTCGCGATACGGTACTTCAATCCTACGGGTGCATTTACGTCGCCGGTGATGTGGTCATTGGAGATGAACTTATAGTTCACGTCGTAAGTGAGCGCCTTTAAGTAAGCGCCAACCTGCATGGCACGCGGGTCCATGATAGCGTTCTCGTCCTGCACATACACCTTGTCTACATCGATGCTGTTGCGGATAAGATACACCTGCTCCTGGTAGGCAGTAGGAGTGCCCTTGGTAGTCACTGGCTCAGCGTTCAGCGGGCTCCAGTTTATTGAGGGGAGGTTGCCCTCAAAGCGTACACCGCTGGCCACGAGGCTTTTTTTGCTGAGAAGTGGAATGTCCTGAATGACGTTATCATTCTGAATCAGACTATATGTTACTGCTCGCACTGCTGGACTATTGCTATTAAGCGCGTAGTCAGCAAGGTTTGTCGCGTTAGCGGATACTGCCATAATGCTACTCTCAATCACCCTCTGCACAAGCACTCCCCGTAGCGAGTGACTGAGCACAAAGTACTAAAAGTTCAGTTGTTCGTTTTTAACGGGACCATTTCAGGTCTTCAAGTGTTATCTGCTTCCCAGGTGCCAGAGTGCCAGGCGGAAGTATGTTCGTGCGTCCTGGATTGCCAACAGGAGTATAAGGGACAGCGGACGCAGCACTCGGCGCTGGAGCGGGTGTTGCGAGCACAGGTGGTTCAGCGGCTTGGGGCGCAAAGATCGGATGTGCCTTGATCAATGCCTCAAACGCCTTATCAAGGTTGGTGGGCATCCCATCATCGCCAATTTCGAGTTTATCTTTAATAGCTAGCGCCGCAAGATCGGGGTCAATAATCCCCTTTGCGAGTGCCGCCATTTTTATTTCTGCAAGGATTACTCGTTGCTGAACCTGCTGAGTTCGCTGCTCTGCTTCGGCTGCACGCTTTTCTGCCTTTGCAACTTCCGCCTTTGACCGCTCAACATCGTCGAGTGTCGCCAGGCGTTTTGTTTCTTCGGCGTCCTCGAATGCTTTGAGCCGCTTACGCAGATTGACCGCTTCTGAGCGCAGTTTGCGTGCTTCTTCCAGGGATATGGTTTCTGTGCCGTCACCCGCCAGGGGTTCAGGGTTGGCCGCCAGGGCCGGGGCTGTCACAGGAGTAGCCGCCGGGGCTGCTGATGTGGTTGGATCATTTGTTGCCATTAGCGTACATTATTCCTTTGCTCTTGTCAATGATAGTCGTCAATCCGCTTTACTATTTCGTGGATAACGCGCCCGAGTCCTTGTGGCTTATCGGCTCATTCCACCATTTCATGTGGTGTCTCCTTATTGCCACGCGTCATTCCTGACGAGATAGCCCCATAACTTCTTGATATGACGAGCGTCGGCAAGGGCATTGTGCTGTCCCCCTTCTTGTGGTGGTAACTCTTCGTCAAAGATACTGCGCTCATCGAGAACGTGTTGGAGGTCATGAATGTAGTGAGGCCAACCTCGCGGTAAATCCATCATCGTGCCAAACAATTGGCAGAACGCAACCCAATCATAGCCAGCGCACCATCCCCACAATTCAAATCCGTCGCTCGGATTGAAGAATACACTAACATCATGCTTCATCTGTTCCCGTGTACGCCATGGGCAATTATGGACAAGACCGCGTTGTCGGTCTACGCATTGACCATACCTTTGGTGCTCAGCCCTATCAGTGCGATAAAGACCAGATATCCCCAGCACTGATGCATGTGACGACGGACAGGTCAATAGATGAGTAAGCATGTTTTCCTTCACCCATACAGAGGCTTTTCGGTGGTCAAACTCAACCGATTGGGCATAGTATTCTCTGCCATCCTCGCATACAATTCCGATGCTGACCAGGTCGATCTCGCGTCCGGTATCGATGAACTCTGTGTCAATGAAGTAACGCATCGTTTTATTGGTCCTCCCCAAAGTCTTCCGCAATCACCGTGATAAGCATGGCGTTGCCGCCAGCAGGGTGTGTAGTCGTGACAACATTGAATAGCCGAACTTCGTGACCCAGATGTTCCACCATCAATGCGAGTACTTTGTCGATAGTTCGCTTGATTGATTCCGGATCAAACTCACACGTTCCAGTCGCGTGATAACGTTGGCGCATCCTACCGCTCCGTCATCCGTCGCACTGCCGCCAGTCCGTTTTGATATGCCCTTGTGGTTGCCTGCATCAGGTCAGCGTATGCCTGCCGCAGCGCAAATACCTCGCCAATGGCATCTTCCAGGATCTGCGGGCTGTCATCGTCCTGCGGGCGGCGTTGTCCACTGGCAAGCAATGCCAACGCCCTGCGCATCTCGTCCTCAGTGCGCCTGCGCTGGATTGGCGCAACACGGACAGTATCACCTCGCAGATCGGCTATGAGCATGTTGGAGGTGAGCAGTTGCGTGCGCAGCGTCTGGACCTGATCGCTCAGGGTGTTGATGTCGTGCCGCAATCCGCCTAGCCATTCATCTGAGGTTGGCGGTTCTATCTTTACGTCTTGCATGGTACTCGCTTTCTTTAGTTGTGGCCTATGTCGTGATCGTGCTGGCTTTTTGTTAGCGGGCAATGCCAGTGGTGAGAGTGGTTCAATCTCGTTTGTCACGCGTTGACCCTTTCTCTGTAGCCATGTTTAGCGATTCCAGATACATGCTCATGTGCCTCTCGTTCTGTTTCTCGGTGTAAGCATTCACTCGCTCTATACTGGCTTTCTGCCAATCAATCCAGTCCTGGTTCTGTTCGAAAAGTCGCTGGCTGTGGCTTTTGTCCCACTCCCTTGTTTCTTTGTTGACTTGCTCAACCTCCGTGCGCCACTGTACGTTCATTTCAACCCACTTGCGGTTGATAGCGTTGCTCTCCTCTAATGCAGAGGCAATCCGCTCCAAATAGTCGGTCCACTCAAGTTTATCGCTCATGTATCGCTCGCTTTCTCAGATAAACATAGTCCAACAATCATATCTACCGCTTTGGCAAGTGTGCGACCCATCTCAGCATCCATCACGACCTTGCCGTCTTCACGTACTTCAAGCGGTTCAACGTCTACCCAGGATGTGCCATTGAACTTTTGCAGCGTAGCACTTCGTATTTTGCCATCACTGGTGAACGTCGTTATGCGATACATCTACGATCCCCTCTTCTTCGCTGGTACTTTCTTGAGTCGTGGATTCTTCTTCTTTGCCGCATGTGATGCGTTGCGCGTGCTACTCGCCAGGATAGCGCCCGCTGCTTTCATCGATACTCCGGATTTGCGGGCTATGCTGGCCTGTGCGCCCTTAAAACCGGGATGGGCCTTACCTGCCATGATCGTTCTCCTTTGCTTCTGCTTCATGGGCTAATCGCTCTAACTCGGGGCTCTCCTGGATAAGCCAGTCACGCAGGGAGATGGCTTGATGCGGGAATAAGTCCATTGATGGACGATTCGCATGATCAATACGTACCATAGGCTTATTTATCCAGGGATCAGTGGCGTGACGAACATGGGGAGCAAGTCCCTCTGCATTCGGACCTAGCCAACCATCATGCTTCTGTGATGGCTCAGGATGCCCTGGACATAGCCGAATCGGCTCGCTCATCTGACCAGGATCTACACTGATGCTGTGTGGGCTGAGTTCCCGAAACTCGATCGTGTACGCAATGCGTTTCCATCCCCCGCATATCGGGCATAGGTCATTCTCTTGTTCGCTCAATCTCGTTCCATCTCCTCTCGCTGCGCCTTGATGTAGCACGACTGACACCAGTGGTCCACATCGGAGAGTTGGTTATAGGACTCGCTCACCGTGCCGACTACCACTACGGCAAGTGCCCCGCATTCGCATTCAAGACGGCCACCGCTACGCAAATAAATCATGACCGGTTGCCAGCGGCTGGTACCCTCGGTATTGCCCTCTGCGCTCAACTCGATTGCTCCTTTGGTAGTTCGGTCAGGTCTGGGATATAAGGAATGACATCCTCTAGTCTTTGAGTGCCAGAGAACATATTTATGAGATGTGGAACCAACCCAAGTACATGTTCTGCCATCCCATAGGCGTGTTTAGCAATGATAGGTTCCACAACCTGCGCAATCTTTTCGGGGGTCCAGTTGCACATAAGGCAACCATCAGCGATTTCATGCTCTGCCTCAAGCGCTTCCAATGTGGCGGTTATTTCATCCCAGACACCCTTAGCAAAGCCCATAAATTGTGTATCGCGTGGATTCTCGCTCATTCCTCTGCCTGCTTTCTCGACTTGCGAGACAATGCCACTGGCGAGCCCGCATCTGGCTTCTTGGGCAGGCTCTGTGCAAGCTTCTCTGCATCCTCCTGTGTCATCTCCAGACGCAACCCGAGCGCATCTTCGGCGGTCAGAATGTCTAGAAAGACGGTGTTACCATCCCACCATACCTCTAGCTTGCTCGGCGGAATGTGGATAGTGGAGCCGAATGTGATTGCTCTCATGGCTGCGTCCCTCCACTGGTGGGTGCCGGTTGCCCTGGTTTCGCTGGCTCTGGCTGATTGGGTAGTGACGGTGCAGCAGGCACAGCAGCCGGGAATGACGTTGCTGTTTTTTGTGCTTGCTCCAATGCCTGAGCATCTTCAGCCAATGAGAGTGCTAACTCCTCTTTGGGGTCATACCCCAACTCTCTCATCAATGTTTGGTCTGATACCCCGATCTCTTTCTTAGAAACCGCTGTTTGCACCGAGCCAAGGTCATCTTTCGGTAGCGGGGATTGCCAGGAGAGTTCGATGTCAATCTCGCCACTCAGCCCGTTGAGTACCAGCAACGCCTTGCTCACATCGATAATCATCTTCCCATAGGTACACCGCTTGGTGTCGGTTTTGTTGAGCAGCGGCTGATACAGCAACTCGATCGTAACACCTGAGACGGTTCCGCGTGGCATGTCCTTCAATCGCCCGATAGCCACACCTGGCACCGCGCTCATTTCGTCGATGTTGCTGCGCAGATCATCCGCGAATGACAAGGCTTTCTCAATCTCTGTATGCAACTGGACTGCGGTGATTTTACTTTCAGGCAAGGGGAGCACAATGATCTTACCCGTCTTAATGTCGATCACTGACTGACCCACGCCACCTGCATACAGGATAGGATTGCCATAGAACCAGAGCCCCTGCTTGATATCCGATTCAGTGCTGTTGAGCGCCTTGTTTACGCCAATAATGTCCTCAGTGATATCCGGGTACCCCCAGAAGTCATTGGGCCTGGGCAGATTTTGATTGCTGAATAGCGGCGGAAACGGGTACGCCCACACAATCGGAGCGCCTGATGGTGTCCATTGCCCGCGCTCTCCTTTACGCGACCAGTGCTGAATTGACCAGGTGACATCCTCGTCCAGACCCTCCGCATCACTATCTCCATATCCATCATTGCCCTCGTCTGTGGTCGGATCGACGCGCACGATCTCCTCACGATAGAAGATCTGCTGGGGGTGTCCGTTCACCTTCTCCGATACAGAATATTCAATACAATAGAGTAAGACTGTCTCACAGTCCTGCGGCGCAGTCTTCACGAAAACGATACTGGGATCGACCACCACCAGACGAAATGAGCGCTTGCCACTCTTTACAATGCGTAGAAATGCCTGGCCTGCCATCGCGCCATTCATGTCCAGTTTTTGCAAGAGTGGGATACGCGCTTCCTTGCGCCCCCACGTCTTATCGATAATCTGCTGTGCTTTCGCAGGCGCACTTTTCTCCACCGAGATCCCCAGTTCCTTGCCAAAGAGCGCATCTCTGCCAGGGTTGACCACGCCTTTGCAGTGGTTGGTCATAACGTTGTTGTCAGTGCCATCGGGAAGTTTCTTGAGCGGCGGGTCGAGTTCACCATCGTAGGCGACCCAGGCATCGCGAATCCGTTGCTGTCTCGCTCGGTCCTCATCGCTAATCTCATAGACGGGTTGCGCGAGCGTGGCAAGATCGGGGAGCCTCTGTACTGGCATACGTGATAGAGTGGGCGTTTGTGTCATGGCTTCCTCCCTTAATAGACCCTGGTGCTATAGGTAACGTCGGTTGGTCGGATATCGCGTGCGCAGAGATACCTATCGGCATCCATCCCATGATCGTCCTCTTTAACTGGGGCATCACCCTTTTTCTGTCCACCGCGCGTATCCCACACATACGAGGGGAACTCTTCAATGGTACAGGTTGGCTTTTTTGCTCGAACAAGCTCCTGATCGCGCTCCACAAGACAATCCTCAAAATACATCAGGCGCGGTCTATGATCGCCTGCGGGGCGTAAACGTGCAGCCATAGCCTGTATGCCCTCAGCCACAGCTTTGTGCGCAGGTGTGGTAAGTATACCAGTGTGCCTGGTGAACGTCTCGCGCCCTTCTGCATCATGATCTGCATAAATCACGCGTGGTAGGGGATCGCCTCCCTGCTGTCCCCAGCGCGAGAGTTGCTTAACCTGTCTTGCGTGCTCCTCAACTAACCGCTTTGTCATGTAGATTTCACGATAGCAGTAGTAGCGCCCATCAGGGTCTTCTGCGTACCACTTTGCAACGAAGGGGTTTACGTATCCGAAGTCCAGAGACATGTAGCGCGGCCACGCCAGGGGGATATCAAAACGCTTAATGACGTTATGAGCCCGATCAAAGCTGTCTTCGTAGACTGTCCCCTCAGCTGCTGCCCAGATGCCATAGCGGTAGCGAGCGAGACGAACGCCCGTCAGGCCACCCAGGATACCGAAGATGTAGCGCCTGCCTTCTTCTGTCCAGTCCTGCGTATGTAAGTCGAAATAGCGCGGATTGTCTTCATGCCGGGAAAGCAAGCGCGTCGTGATGCCAGCATTCATTCTCAGGTTGAGCCAGTGCTCCGGTGCGTCGGGGTTAAAATCCATAATTACTTGCTGCCAGGGCATTACTCCTTTGCGGAGACGCATGCGAGCAAATTCTAAATGATCTATCTCGCACTCAGTCGCCTCATTGATATATACCCCGTCACATTCAAAGCTCTTGAGTCGCCCTGGTCGATCTAGTCCATTGACGGCGAGGAAGCTCCCATTGGGATAGATAAATCCGGCAGGTTTGACCTTATTGCCACCGAAATAATAAACGCCCTCATGCTCATTCAGCACGTCGTTCTGATACGTGGACATCGCAGAGGCTGCCAGGTCGGTATTGTAGCGACGAGTGACTAGCCACTTCGCACCGGGATAAGTGAGCAAGAGAATATGGATATAGTAGAGTATCCCGAAAGTTTTGCCTGTACCCGCAGGCCCATCGATCCCCACCTCGGTATCGTGACAGGACCCGAGTTGCCACACACCACCGCGTATCTCAGGCGAGGGAATATGCAGTTCTTGAATGGTGACGTTCATGGGTTCGTTGCCTCCACGACAGGCGGAGGAAGTTGAAGCCACCCCTGCGGGACCTCGCGGATAATGACCAGGGGCTTTGCGGGTTCGTCGGCAGGTTTGTTCATTCCCATGAGTTCACGCCTGGCTTGGGAGATCTTGAGGATAAGAGAGGCGTCGGCGTGCTGATCTTCACTGAGTGGATGTTTGTGCTCATTGTCAATGGCGCGATCCCAGAAAGACTCATGCAATTTATCCAGGATCATAGATTCTTCCCTGCGCAACTCTTCTACATTCTCAACAACTACCCGCTCCAATTCGCGCATGATAGCGTTGCGGGCTGCCCCCGCATTGGCGTAACCGCACTGTTGCGCAATTTCTTCGTAGGTAAGCTTCTTCGCGCGCAAAGGAAGTGCTAGAGCGAGTCGCTGAACGGCATTCAGGTCGCGGCGTATTACCCCCTGGTGATTACTGGTACCCGTAACTGGTAACTGAGGTGTAACTAATTCGGCTCTCTCAGGTGCAAACCACTGCTCTTTGGTTGCTCGTTTTTTGATAGCTTGTCGACTCACGCCATACGCACGTTCCATCGCACTGAGGCTCATATTGCCATTCTCATACCGCGAGCGAATTGCTGACCAGTCTACCGTACTCATGCCTCACCCACTTCCTTATATGCTTGTGCTATTCTTGCCCGCGCGATGTCTGCATACTCTCGCTCTTGCTCTATCAGGATGTAGTGAAACCCATTCTGAATAGCACACACTCCAAGCGTTCCACTCCCGGCAAACATGTCAAGAATAACGCCGTTTTCTGGACAGATGAGTTTAGATAAATAGGAAATTAAGGATGTGTTTTTCACTGTTGGATGCGTATTCTCTACCGCACCATTGCTGGACCGGTCTCGCTTGCTTGCCTTGCCGCAATAGAGGAATGGCACATCGGGAGTGAATTGCTGGAAGTAACGGGAAGCGCCGCCTTGATCGTCATAGCCACGCTCTGTATTCGTTCCTTCCTGCCTTGCCCCGTTTGAGCGATTATAATTATCGCCCCGCATGTCGGCATGTTCACCACGAAATGAGCGAACGCTCTTGCGTACTCCCGACTGTCTATCCATCTCAGCGATAGGGCAACCATCGAAGCAGGCATCATCAGTGCAAAAGACGCTATGAGAGAGCAGGAGGTGAGACGGCCACCTTCCTTGTGGCGCTGACCATTCCTCATGGAGTTTATGGAGCCCTATACCGTAGGTACTGCTATCTTCTCCCTTAATATTAGGAGGTTTTCCATGGTACCTATCGCCCCTTGACGTATCATTGCCTACCCGGCATTTATCAATTGCTAGCCCGCCGACTCCCCACTTCAGCACATTGGCTGCAAGGCTTTTCTCTGAAAGCGGCTTCCTACACAAAATCCATTGCTCTACAGCAGGCTTTAAAGCAGAGCCATACCCGGCGTACTGCTCGGCTTCTGGTGTGGCTGGTTTGGTGATATCTACCTGCTTCAAGTACTCAGGAGCAGATCCATGGAACACTTCTTCATCAGTCCTACCATGTCTACCGATGCCAGAACGCTTTACCCCTATCACCTCTCGCTCTGCCTTAAAGTGCTTGTCAATCTGCTTATCAATGGCGGTGCTTTTCGGGAAGCCACTACCGAAGATATGGTACATACAATCCCTGATTTCAAAACCCGCCTCTTCCAGCGCAAAGGCTGTCCAGTGGCTTGTTCTCGGCAGTGCCCATATCAGCGCATGTCCTCCCGGCTTTAAGCAGCGCAACGCTTCCCGCATAATCTCAGCAAGCCATGCAATCCAATGGTTACGCCCGCCCCGGTTAGAATCGAACGCTTTACCCATAAAACTAATCCCTGCCGGTGGGTCACAGCAAATAGCGTCAATGCTGTTCTCAGGCAGGGTACGCAAAACTGAGAGCGCATCACCATGCACCACCGTATCCAGTGGCAAAGACAACGCTGCATACTGCGGGAGTGCTACCATCATGCCTCTTGCACCTTCCTCCATACCACATAGCAGCCAACACCCACAGCCAATCCCGCAACAAGCACAACGAGTTGCACCCATCTACTTTTCGTCATCGTTCACCTCTGCAATCGGCTCCACCAGATACAGCATGCCCCGGTAGACATGGCCGGTCTCAGGGTCGCGTACCTCTGCATGGATATAGTAGCGAGGATCAACAAGCCCCGGATGCATGAGGCGCTCTACCTCATCACGCACAATAGCGCGGACAGCGGGATCATTGAGTGCTGCTGTGCTCATCAATCCACCCATTCCACTTCATACTTGCCTTGCTTCGTGAGTGCAGCTACCATCGCGTTCATGCTCGGATACCCCGTACCGTTCCCGTTCTCGAAGTCCAGGGAGACCCGCCCAGAACTGAAGCGTATTCCCTCCGCATGATGCATCTGGAAACGAGTCATGCCACCTGCTTTCACTTTGGAATGGTCGTATTTCAGCCGAAAGCGAGCCATCCTAATCACTGGACGCGCATATTGTATGTTTGGCTGTGCTTGTAGTTGGAGCATACATCCTCCTCTTGAGGCACCGAAAGCAGCGAACCCTCTCCCGCCATTCGCTCTCCCGGCCCTCGCCTTCGCACGGTGATAATCTGGACAAATAAAAAGGGCACATCACTCTTTGAGAGTGATGCACCCGTCATTAATGCGGTTGAGCTTGCTGTCAGTGCATACTATTTTCGGTAGTTGTCCCGCGATCCTCTTCCACACAAGAAGCGAGTCAAGCGTTCCCACCAGCGTGGAGTGCTTTCGCCTTCCATGCAATAGGTATAGGTGACGTGCCCGCCATTTTCTTTGAGTGCGCGCCCGTAGTCTTCATCAAGCATCCGATGAAAGTCAGCCGATAAATACTTACAGGGAACGAGGACGACCGGGAGTTCGCTGGTATCTTTGATCATAAGCGGCCCCCAGGACCATATTTCTTCAAGGATACCATGCAAGGTTCCTAAATACAAGGGAAGCGGATTGAGAGGAATGTGAGTGCTCAGGAGTTGCACCTGAGATACAGGACCAGCCCCGGTACATCCTGCTCGCGTTTCGGATACGGACCTACTACCGATTCTTCTACTCAGGCACTCTTCTGTCTCTCGACACCCACGGCTATGTATACCTGAAGCCGGGTAAATAGAAGACCTCTTTGTGGGGGCAACATTCGCGCTAGTGTCTACCTCTTCCACCATCACTCACATGTTTGTCTGTACGAGTCGCAAGAGTCATGCCAAAGCGCGGTATGTAAACTCATGCTATGAGAGTACAGACGGTAGCGAGAGCCGGGATCGAACCGGCGACCTTGTGGTTATGAGCCACACGAGCTGACCACTGCTCTATCTCGCTTTTCTCCCGGCTCAACCCCCGAGGCCGTCCAGGATTGGTGTAGATAGCTTTATTCAAACAGCACCCGCATAATAGCACGACTACAGCAAGCGTGCAAGTCTCACTCACTTCTCATTTTTGCTTCCAGTGCAGCGATCTGCTTTCTCACCTCGTTCGCGCTTTTCTGGCTCGTCTCCAAGTAAGAACGGTTGTGTACTATCTCACTCTCATAATATGCCAAGCTATGACGAAGTTCCCGCAATTTTGCTCCGTTTGTCCCGCTCTCCAAAATGTGCTTTTCCATCCATTCTTCCGGGTCTTGCATATATTCTGCGATGTCTTTTCCAGCATTCTCTGCAACAGTTCCATGAGAGAGAGTTCCCAATTGATCGGTATATTTCAGCGTCAGCGCATCCTGCCCCGCTCTTGCCGAAGGGAAAGTAACGCGAATCTCGGTATCACTCTCACCACCATATGAACTATGGTAGTAAGCGATATGGATATCAAATTCACGGCGTTCGTCCATCACTCACCTCTTTTTGCGCCATTGTAGCATGTCCTAGCGGCTCACTCATCTTGTGGTCAACAACCTGCTCATATTGCGGAACCAGCACCTCAGTTCTCCGTCCTAACCACGCCCGCAACGCGTGATACTCTTTGGTCTCATTGCTAAATTGCAATGTCTCTGAAGCAGGCAAGAAGACATATTCTTTCTTGTCCAGGGATCGGAGCACCACCATACAACTATTCTCATCAGTAAAATCCACATAAACAATATCGCTGGTATTGATAAAGAGCGGTCCTAGCTGAATAAACTGTGGTTCCAACATGTCATCTCCTTGTGCTTTTTGCGCCAGTATAGCATACCCGCTACGCTATCCCGCTCATAGAACACTTGTACGTGGCAAAAATACCGCATATAGGGTATACTGCAAACACCTCCGTTTGTCATGCAAAATGTGTCGCCTTGTGTGACAAGAATGGAGCAAGCACCAATGACACCTCCGAAGCCAAAGCCCCGACGCAAGTATAAATATTTTAGCGACAAGATCTGGAATGCCTGCATGGAAAGCTTTCTAGCCTCGCTCGGCACTGCAAAGAGCAGAGCCACCTACGAGCCAACCCTCAAGGCCCTGTTTCGTGATAGAACACGCAGCCCCGCAGGCTACACCCGCCAAGAGATAGAAGCATTTCTCAGTCGTCCAACCAGGCAGGGCAAGCCGCCAATGCCACGCGGCTATAATATGCGCCTGATGATTATTCAGTCTTTTTACGATTATGCCCTGAAATACCCCCTTGGCAATGGCTATCTCATGAAACGGGCCAGTCCTACCACCGGCATCAAGCGGAAAGAAGCCGCCGAAACCATGCGCACCTTTGAGGAAGAGGAGATTGGCCGACTCTTTGCCGTTATGCCGCGTGATACGGTGCTCGGCCTGCGTAGTTATGCATTCTTCTTGTCTCTCTTTCTCACCGCCAGGCGAGACAGTGAAATCAGGGAGATGAAATGGGGAGACATCAGCGTAGGCATTGACGGAGTTGCGTACTATAAGTGGACCGGAAAAGGGATGTATGGCACCTATAAGCGTGCCGAGTTGCCACAAGAGGCCCTGGCCGCCATCAAGGACTATCTACGATTGGACGGCAGACTGGACGGGATGAAACCAGAACATTATATTTTCAAGGCCCAGGGCGAACTCCAGAATCGCCCGGTCGACCGGTATACCATGAACGTGGTGATCCGCCGCCACCTCAAACAGGCAGACATCAAGGCTGGGAGTGCGCACTGGTTGCGGCATACATCGGCCTATTTGCGCATGATGGATGGCGCAAAGTTAGAGGAATTGATGGTTTTCCTTGGTCATAGCGACCCCAAGACAACTATGGCCTACCTGGAAAAATGGAAGAATCCGAATCGTGACACGCGGGCAAGCAAGTTGGCATTACTTGCCAGGTGATAGACTGTACGTGTCCTTGCGTTTTTGACTGGCATCTGAGCGCTTCTTTCGCCAGATGCAACAAGGCGGCAGGAAATTCAATCCTGCCGCCTTGTTCTTTGTGCTATCAGATGATTCGCTCCCCCTCAGCGTTCTCGACATGGAAGAAGAGTCCATCCGAGAACCGGGCCGTCTCGTCCTGGATCGCCTCTGGCTCGCTCATTGTCGATGTCGGATAGGTACAGAAGTAGCACTTGCAGCCACTCTCACCCGTACAACGGTACCACAGTGTGAAATCATCATAAGTAAGCCGTCTCGCATCCGGGCAGAGGCAATGAACGAAGTACTCAGGAGTGTCCAACGACCAGCACGCTTTGAGGTCGTACGGAGGATCTATCTCAACCTCTGTGATATCACGCCAGTCGAGACCGGCACACCAGTTGATACTTCTGAGCGCCAATCTCACTAATAGCATCTCAGGACGGCGCATTAAGGATAGAAACAGGCGGCGGCGCTCCTGTAACTCTTCCTCGCCCATGAGATCGTCTGCCCGTTCCCAAGTGTGGATATCAGCCCCCGGACTCTCCCAGAAAACGGGCTGAACTATCGCCCCCTGATACCAATCGTACACACGCGACCCGTCGACACTCCATCCGATACGCCCGTATTGCGCAGGATTGCGTTGTAGGTAGACACGCTGGTTAACCTCATATACAGTCTGCTCGCTCATCGATTTTTTCTCCTATTGACCCTGACCGGCTTCGCAGTTCCATGAATGGCATCGTGGGCATAGTGAGCAATGCGCTCTGCCGACACGATGAACGCCGCACTAATAATGCTGTCTTGCTGCGCTTCGGTAAGCGTCTCCCATTGGTCGTGCAATTGCACACCAAACAACTTGCCCTTGCTCTCGGTCTTGATATACCGGCGCAATCCGTCGAGATACTTATTGAATAACGCATGTTCCGTTGCTCTATCCATTGTCCATTCCTCTTGCGCAGGCATCCGTGCCCGCTTTGTTACTCTTATGCCGTCTTATTCCGGCTTTGTCTGTATTCCAAACTCAGATCAGCAATCAACTGCTTCGCTTCCTGATAGTTTGCAGGTTGTGGTACCTGTTTCTTCAGGTATTGGCAAAGCTTTGTGAGACTGGCGGCCTGCTGCTCAGATACCGGGGTATCATCCTGAACAGGTGCTATAGTACGCTCAGGAGATGGCTCGCCTGCTAGCCATGCGTCAAGGGCTGCTGCAACCTCTGGGCCTGGCTTCTCAATCACCTGTCCCGAGAGGTCAGAGCAGCGGGATTTCTGTACAATCATCGTGTTTTCGATGGTCATCTCAGCATAGACATCAAACTCATACTCAATATCAGCCCTTTGAACTGGGGCCATGCCCACCTTGCGCGGGGTACTCTTGCCGTTGACCTGCTCAAGGACATATTCGGTCTTTGAGCGCATCGTCACAATAATGTGTAGCGGAGAGCGGGTGACGGTGTCTATCAGTTGGTTCTGAATCTTCGTGCCCTCTCCCCAAGCGTTAAAGGTATTCTTGCTTTGCGTACGCTTTGCCGCGTTATCTACGATCTCTAGCACACCGCCTACGCTATTCCAGGCATGAGTCAGACTATCGATCACCAGGACAGCATAGCCGCCCTGCTCGGCCTCGTGGATCGCATTAATATAGTGTTGGGGGTTATAGTTGGTCAACTCTTGTACATCGAACTCAAAGCCCTGCCCGTCTTTCGTCAGAGCATATTTAGAAGCGCTTCCTCGCTCAGTATCGATCACCGCAACTGGTTTGCCACCAGCGAGCGCACAGGCCAATGTGAGAGCGGTATACGTCTTGCCAGAGCCCGACGGTCCAGCGAGGGCCAATCGTAACTTCGCCCCGTATTTTACGGCCTTTTGAAATGGCATATCCATCACCTCAGAGAACGGGCCGACCACTACAGCCAGCCCTGACACACTACTTACGCTTCCCCTGCTCAGATTGTGCTTGCAGGACGACTCTTTTTACTTGCGGGATTGTGAGCCCCGAACGCTCTGCAACAGACTGTAACGTGATCGGGATCTGCTCATCGCGCAATTGGCGCATGGCTATCCTGACCAGATCAGCATCAGGGATCGAAAAACAAAAGTCCTTACCGGTTATCTCGGCCATTGCCCTACACTCCTTCGCCTGCAACATAAACTGACTTGAGATCGCACAAAGCCAGGAAGAACACGTGAGCCGATGCGCGTGTCTCAAAGTAAAAATCGATGCCATCATAGCCGCGTGGCTCTCGATCAAGCGTCACAGCATACTGCTGTGTCTCATCGTCGTGCCACTCAGCAACCTCGTCTCCCTGACTAGTAAAGCCTGTATAGTCGATGAGATTGCAACCAGACTGCAAAGATCCATTCATGGTTAGAGATCTCCTTGAACGGGCTGGCAAGGGTGCCTCAGCACAGCCAGCCCTGCTGCACTACTTACGCACTACGAGACGCACGCCACGCCTGATACTTTTGCTCTGCGTGCTCTGAACAAATACCGTGTGATCCCTCACCCATCTCTTCGCCCGCTTCTGAGCGGCACCACGCACACACTGTCTCTTCCTGCTCAGCTTCCTGATCCTGCTCTAATTCCTTTTGCAGGACTACCCATACTTGCTCCCTCATGGTAATATTTCCTTGTTACGTGGACTCTACGCCCTCGTCCGGCTGAGTCCAAGATCGGGCTGCTTTTTCTTGAGAGCAGCCCTGTCCGTCTACAACGCACTACGATTCCGATAACCCGACTAACTATCTCACCGCTGTCTTGAATGCCAACACATAGCACTCTCGCAGCGCCATAAGCTCTACATCATCACATGATCCGGGTAAGCGATACTCAGCCATCTCATGCGAGTCGAGGTACATCGTGTCCGAACTGATGCGCAATCCGGGTCGCCTACGTCGGTAGTCCGCCGCGTCCGCCTCTGCTTGACGCATAAGCGAGAGCAATACCCGATCAAGTGAAGCTAACATCTCAATTCCCCTTTTCTTCTGCTTGCAGTGTCACACGCTCAACGCCGCGTTTTCTCATCTCGTCCCACATATGGACCAGCCTGTTAGCCAGATCTTCCCGAGCCGCTTGGGTGCCCTCATCTTCGGGCGTCTCCAGCAGGGCTTCCATAGCCAGTGTCAGGACATACACATCATCAAAACTCAATTCACCTATGTTCATCTCAATTCTCCTTTAACTCGCTCGTCTCATCGGGATAAACCCGAACCCGGTCTCTTCAACACTATGCCCGCTCGGTTGGAGCGGAGCACTTGCCCGGCGCTCCCTCTCCAGAATGGCATACTCTTGCTTGATAATCTCTTCAGTTTGCTGCTCACCGCTGAACTCATCCTCGACATGTACCTCAATTTCACCGACCAGCACTGGGGCAAGCGCGATTGCCTCACACATCTCTTCAATGCGCTTCTCTTCGGCTGCCAGTGCCAACTTCACATGTCCACAAGTCTTGCGGTAGGAGAAGCCTGTGCAAGTCTCGTTATCGTCGGCGTGACAGCACCCGGTGGCTTTGCCATCGACGATCGTCACGTGGTGGATTTTCTCTTCGCCTTTGATCACATAGACGATTGCGTTGATCTGCTTGAAAGCAACGCGGGCGATTAACACGGGCAATGGCTTCTCAGCTTTGGCTTTGCGGCTCTTGCGCTCTTTGGTGGCTACTGGCATTGTATTGACTCCTTGTTCTTTCTTCTATGTTTTAATTATAACACGATGTCGTGTCAAAGTCAAGCTTTTTTGACACATTTTAGACTTGACAACGAATTTACGTCGTGTTATAGTTGTGTCATAACCTACTAGGAGGTGAAACAAGTGCCGGTCCTATACACGGCAAAAGAAATACAGGAGGTGCTGAGAGAGTTGCGCATTAAACCCAAAGACGGCAAAGTCAATGGGAGAGAAGCGGCTCAGATCCTTACTTGGAGAGCGAAGCAAGAACGGGATATAGAACATATATATCTCGATTCGGCAATCAGGAGTCATGTTAAATATGGAAATCTCAAGGTTGCTGAGCAGGTGAACTCAAGATTTAACCTGTATCGAGTGGAAGATATCTTCGATCTAAATCTTTCTCCAAGAAAAGGCATCACTTCTCAGGAGGATGGCGCCAAAAAAGCCGCTTAGGCCAGGCCTGTTCACTCCGCTTCCAACGTGCGAACAGGCCAGTCCCACCTTTTATTATAACATTGATTAAGCACAGATGTGTGTTCTTTGACTCCTTCGCGTTTCATGGTCTGGAAGCCGTTCACAGTCAACAGCTAAAGCAACTGGGACCAGACTCAGCTCTTCGAGGGCTACGTTAGAAGCGAATACATAGGTACATCCGAGTGCGACGCCAGCTCGGATCTCTACGGTGTAACATTAAACAGGTGAAGCGACCGGACGAAGCCAGTGTGTTGCACATTAAACCGCTTACTAACCTTGTCGAGGCGAACCTTACCCTAGCAATAGGAGGCTCAATTGAGCAACGTTTTTGTCCTTGATGCTAATAAGCAAATTTTGAATCCTGTCCATCCTGGAGGGGCTCGTCGTTTGCTCTCATCAGGTAAAGCGTCTGTATTCAAACGTTACCCTTTTACAATTATCCTCAAACAGTCCGTAGAAAAGCCAGATATACGACCACTCAGAATCAAGATAGATCCTGGGAGCAAAACGACAGGAATCGCAATAACGAATGATGCAAGTGGAGATGTGATCTTTGCTGCCGAATTAACCCATAGGGGACAATCTATCAAGCTTGCGATAGATAATCGCACGGTCGTGAGGCGCTCGAGGCGTCAGAGGAATACAAGATATCGCAAGCCTCGCTTTCTTAACAGGAGAAAACGTAATGGATGGTTAGCGCCATCCTTAGAGAGCAGGCTGTCCAATATCATAACCTGGGTTAGTCGGTTAAAGAGACTAACGCCGATCACTGCTCTTTCTCTGGAATTAGTAAAATTCGATTTCCAGAAAATGGACAATCCTGAAATCGGTGGAGTGGAGTATCAACAGGGCGTATTAGCAGGCTATGAGGTGAGAGAGTACCTGCTGGAAAAATGGGGACGTACATGTGCCTATTGCGGGGCACGGGATATTCCATTGCAAGTAGAACATATTCAACCCAAAGCCAGAGGAGGTACTGACCGAGTCAGCAACCTCTGTTTAGCCTGTGAACCATGCAATAACGCCAAAGGAAAACAAGATGTAAAAGTATTCCTGTCGAACAAGCCAGAGTCACTAATGCATATTCTCTCACAAGCAAAAGCACCATTAAAAGATGCTAGTGCCGTCAATTCGACCCGTTGGGCGCTTTTCAATCGCCTTAAGGCGTTAGGCTTACCTGTTGAATGCGGGTCTGGAGGGCGCACGAAGTTCAATCGGGTGTCCAGGGGGCTATCAAAGAAGCATTGGATTGACGCGGTTTGTGTAGGTAAAAGCACCCCTGGACACGTCAAGGTTGCTCATGTTGTCCCTCTGCTTATTACCGCCAAAGGACATGGCCACAGGCGAATGTGCCACACCAATAAGTACGGATTTCCCAAGCAGCACAGACAGCGCCACAAGCAGTACTTTGGCTTTCAGACAGGAGACATGGTGAAGGTGACTATTCCACGCGGTAAATATGCAGGGGTATATGTCACAAGAATAACTGTGAGATCGCGCGGCGCTTTCGAATCACGTTTAAATGGACGGAATGTCTCGTTCAATCACAAACATTGTACTGCTCTTCATCATGGCGACGGTTACCAGTATGCTTACAAGTAGTAAAGGAGAGGATACATGGCAGATGAGTTGACCACAGAGCAGCGCTTAACCGCGTTAGAGCAACAATTTTCTGAGTTCAAACGGGACGCAGCCGCTCGGCAGACAGAGCAAGAGACACTCGACGCGGCTCTGCTTGCCCGGATTGATAGCTTTCTCGCATCCCAAGCCAGACAGGAGCGCTCGCAACTGACCATCTATCAGCAAACGATGGCAGCACACAAGGAGCACGATCGGGACCTTGCCGCCTTAAAAAAAGATGTTGCTGAGGTCTTCGCCAACCATAAGCAAGCGCTTGATGAGTTGCTGGCAGGGCAAGCACAGATTATCGCTCTTCTTACAGGGCAGAAGCGGAACGATTAGGAGGTCGTATGGAAGCGTTAACCGCAGAGCGTGTCATTAAAATATTCCTCGCCAATGCACCGATTGAGTGGCAGGCCTATGCGGCGCACCTCGTAACGCAACGCGAGAAAGATCCCGATACAGATGATTGGGATATCAGAGTGAATGATGAAAGTGTCGGGACTGTACGTCGATTAGGACAAAGAATCTATGTAGCATTCACTCGCTATCCGAGAGAGGTTGGTCTATAAGGGGTGTATCATGGGCAAGAACGAACACCTGATCCAAGCACGAAAATTGCGCGGGTGGTCACAGCAACGGGTTGCCTCTGAGGTTGGGACGGATGAGAAGCGCGTATCTGCCTGGGAACGTGGCGACAATCTACCAGCCGCGCATTTTCAAGAGAAATTGTGCGCATTATTTGGCAAGAATGCCGAAGATCTTGGCTTTTTAGCGCGTTCGATTATCGTCGTTAGTTCGTTCACGATGGGAGATGCTATGAGCGAGAGCCTGGACCAGGCCGAAAGTATCATCGAATTAGCCTGGGAGACATGGTTCGCCTCACGACCACAGCAGGCGCAATCGGCAGTACTCAAGATACTGCCACGACTTGAACACATCAGACATTCAACCGCAGCACACCTTTACACTCTCAGAGCACAATACCTTACGATCCGCGCCTATGGGCTACTAGGGGCCATCTACCTGGATAAAATGGAGAATGATATCTCGCTCTACCACTACAGCGAAGCGCTCAGGATTGCCGATGAAATCCACGACATAGACCAGGCCGTGACGTGCCTTGCCCTGATCGGTGATGTGCTCAGGAGAAAAGACAATAAGATTGAGGCCATTAGCCGGATGGAGCTGGCTAGGGAGCAAGCCACGCTACACCAGGCTGAGCGAGCCACACGCGGACACATTCTCCAGTTGCTCGCGTATACCTACGCCGATACTGGCCATGCACATGAGTTTGAGTCCACGATCAAAGAGGCGGTAGACCTGCTAGGGCATTCTGGTGAGGGACTGGACACCGCACAAAAGGAGTTCATCCCGTTCGAACTCTATGAAATTTGGGGCAAAGCCAAGCGGGATCTTGGCTCGCCACTGGAAGCAATCACGTACCTGGACCTGGCTGAAAAGTCCCTGACCAACCAGATTGTTACGCCACGCTGGTATGCGCTCTTAAAGATCAGCAAGGCGCAAGCGCTCTGTGACGCAGGCGATTTGGAGAATGGCATCGAACTGGCAGAGAATGGCTTTAAAATGGCGCATGCCTGCCAGTCGCCACGGCAGATGAATCGCGTGCGTAAACTAGCAAGAAAACTGGAGAGCAACGGATACCGGGAAGATCGACACGTCAAGGACTTGAAAGAACTGCTCTATGAGTACACCCTACCCTCTTGATAGGGGGTAGATCACGAAGAGATAGGGGGTTGCTACGGTTCTTTAAAGGCGAGAAAACGAGCATACTTGAAACAAGCACTCCGGTGTGGTGATGCAAGGAGAGATGGTCCCTAAGGTACGCACCGGAGTTCGCTTCCTCTTAACTACATGAAATACCTGTCATGACTGATTGTCAGTCAGTTACACAAGTGGTAAAAAGATACACGATTTATCGTTTTATTTGTGGGCGAAATAACCATTGCAAGCAAGCGGTGTTTGCGGATACGATTGGTGTAGACTACCAGGACAACCTTACCCGCGGGTAAGTGGTAGCCCTCAATCGTATCCACTCGATAGACACAAAAGGGGTTTTCCGTAGACAGGAGTGTGGCACCTGTCCATTTCACGCAGTATGCTAGCGCATAGCGCCCACTTTTTTCTTTTCATTTGCTTCTGGAGGACTCGCTTCTGAAAGAAGCCACCCGTTCTCATTCTTGCTGCCATTCGGGCAGAAATACCCTCTCAGGTCGTGTTGTCCCGACTCTGTCTGTGACGAGAGGAGGTGAGAGTCATGAGAGCGAGGGCACCCGCTCACGGATTACGATAGGTGCTGGAACAATCGAGCAAAGTCTTCTGAACAATCACTTTGCTGACAATCTGGAGCGTAAGTCAACCGGTTGACTTCCCTTATCTTATCACGGAAACTCAATTCTCAACATGTTATTTGCCCGGACAGTATCACGTGTCTTTCTAAAGAAAGAGATCGAGCATGCTCAGCAAAAAACCAAAGAAGTATGCAGCCAAACGAAAAGAGTTCTTACGAAGTAAAGAAAAGAACGCCAGCAAAACAGACAAGGTAACAGAGTCTGGGGCTGCCGAATCGAACTCCGTTATGAACATCCACGATCGCAAAGGTGGCCGTTCACGCAAGGCACGTCGAGGATAACTTATTTTACCGTCAAACTCTTCACATCTATCTCCTTGACTGGAGATGTAGTTCTTTCAACAATTGCATAGTGTGCTCTCATCCAATCGAAAGAGCGGATCTTATCCTCTACCGGCATGACTGTTGCTAAATCTGAGCCCTATGTTCAACGGGCCAGCGGGGAAGAGCCACCCTTTATTTCTACTCATCTGGGACTGATTCAATGAGTTCGGATGCATCAACACCGAGCGCTCTGGCTATCCGATCAAGGACCACCAGGGTAAGGTTAATGTCATCAGTTGTTGCACCTGGTCGCATTAACTCACGGAGTCGATCTGCATTCACCTCTGCCAGGTGGGTCAGCTTTGTTTGCGTGACGCCCTTTCTCGTAGCTATCTCGCTGATCCGGTATCTAATCGCCATCCTACAAGCCTTTAGGCCAGTATAGAGATAGCTGTGAGGATTGAGCAGTACTGAACTAGGAGTACACAGTATTGTGTATAGCCCATTTGGTAATCAGTATGCTACAATGCCCCTGGCGCCAATTGTGGCGCTATCCATTCAATAGAAACCCACAGACTACGGCAAATTGTTGCAAAGAGAGACATCGCAGGGCATTGATGTCTCTCTTTGCATTCAGTGATAGAATATGGTTGCCAAGCTCGTTGGGGTTTTTCGCTTGGTTGCACTATCGCGTTATCGGAGCCGTACCCCTACACACCCTTTACGGCTCCGATCCCCTTCGCTATACACTGAGCTCCCACGTCACCAACTCGTTAGACAGGAGATCTGGGGTAAACTCCAGCCTGAACTTCTTGAGACTCTTCGGCACTTCATAAACCAGTGTGCCTTTGATCGATGACCCGGCGTTGACATCACCATCGGGGCTAGTGGGCGCATCCGAAACAAAGGTGATGCTGTACTCCTGTCCATCTTCATCGCGCATTTTCCAAGAAAGCAGACTGGACGCTGTCTTTTTCTCGCTGGCAATGTTCTTCTCGCTGACCGAGATTTCCAGGAAGATATTCCCAGATTTCAGCGTATCGAACTCACCCCCTTTGGATGTCTTCACACTGTTGACTTTCACTTCCCAGTCCCCGGACGTGACCACATCTCCTATCTTGAATGTCTTCGGAGCGGCGCTGGTCGGTGTAACATTGGCCTGCGTGGGAACGGTGGTTCCCGCTGTTCCGTTATTTGTGTTCGTTGTAGGCGCTCCCACACGGGAAGCAGCAATACACGCGAACAGCACGATCAGGACAATCCCAAACGACACGAGAAACGCCCAGAGTGGTGGTCTCTTCTTCTTTGCTGGTGGCGGCGGCGGTGGTTGCCATCCGGGCGGTTGTGGTTGATAATCGGGATACGATTGCTGCTGATACGGTGGTGGTGCTTGATTCGATGAATCGGGTTGTTGCATGAGTTTCTCTTTTCTTTGGAAAAGCATAAAAACAACAATGAGGAGTGGAACCACTCTTAGCACGTAGCAACAGTGCATTTGGATATTTAATGAGCGTTATACAAGAATTAGAGAACACAAATTTAAAGGAGTCACGACTGATGTATACTATTAAGCTTATCAATTCAAAAGGCAACATGGAAGGCCTAGCTATGGCTTCAAATGAAAAAATCATCGAAGATTTGCAAGTCTACCTGCAAGGGCTCCAGCAGAAACCCAAGGGAGCAAGGATCGAGATAGTTCACGAGGAAGAGGGCACTGATACGTCCGATCTTTCCAAACAGATCAAAACTGATGCACTGGCCCGTATTGATGCGCTGAACGAGCAATCCGAGTCATACGGTGAATATCGCATGGTTCAGTTCTTTGAGGAGGATATAGCCTTGCTGCGCGCAGCGATAACCGGGAACCCGTCATGAACGAGGCGGCGCAAGAAGTAAATCCGAAGCCTCATAAAAGTAAGAGAGTCACTTTCATTCCAATCAGGCGAGACTACTACACGTTCGGATTTGAGTTCGTCTACGATCCGCACTATTGGATCAGGTGGTCTGTAAAGTTTGGAACACGCGTCTGGACTTGGGAGTATGACTTGCTCTATAAACTCAAGGAGCAAGAGCCGTGATTATCGTCCTGACCGTCCTCAACGAGGGCAAGAGTGACCCGGAACCGGGAGACGACGATGGAACCAATGAGGATATAGATACAAGAGGAATTAGATGTATAGCAAGCAAATAGGGCATATCATGAAAGCTGATGTAACAATCGTCCTAATCCTTATCATCGTCATTACTTTTCTCACCTGGCTTCTTACAACGCTCCCAAACTTGCTTGCAGGCCTTATCATTGGATTAGCAGTGTATTGCCTTATTCGTCAGAGAGGAGCCAGATAGTGGGCGAATTTTACCCCACGCGGGACGAAGAACAAGAGATGCTCAATGAGTTGTGGGCTGCCGATCCTGAATTTTACAACTACGCGAAGAATGCCAGGTACGAGATTACCGCAGAGCAAGCATTGGCAGCACAGCAGGCCCTCATTACCATGCTAGAGGGCAAGTACTGCATTCATTGCCGAGCGCCCATTGAGCGTAAAGAGCAGGTCGGCAGGTGTGTCTATGCGCGGCCTTGTGGGCATCGGCAGTATCAGGGCGAAGTCAACCTGGGAACCGAGCAAAAGTCGTGAGTGACGAGCCATCCACAACACTCTCGACCGTCGTGCCCATCAGCAAGCAGTGCAACCGCCTCCGACGCGCACTCAAATATATTTGCTCGGAGAATGACAACTGGAGAGACGCAGTAGGCCCTGCGCTCACCACCATCGATTTACTAGAAGAGAACCTGGAGAAGATCAAGCAAGCCATTCTCCAATTGGATGCACAGGGCAAATAAAAACATCTACAGCGGGTAAAACACCGTGATTTTCGACACTTTGGATGGTGAGCATGAGCTATAAGCATAAGTATCCTGCCAAATATGAACGGGGCAAAGAGATAGGACAGGCATACATCAAAGATCTGCAACAACAACCAGAGGAGATGGCAAAGTGTGTCCAGATATTTTACCGCATTCTCCAGGAAGACTTGCTCTATCTGGCGGGAGATCCACTAGAAGCAGTCACTGATGCAGTTGAGCAAAATGCCGCGCTTCATGAGGGTATTCTCTCCTGCTTCGATTGACCCTCTCACTTATAGAACACACAAATCGCGAGTTTGCTGCAAGTATTTTGCCGTGTTTTTGAACATTTTTGAAAGAAACCTACGATTGAGGTGGATATGATTGAGTTGCCAGAGAGAGCGCTGAGCCGCCACATTGCAGAAGTCATCCTCTGGAGTAACGGCGTGGTGATGGTGTTCGATCACAATGGAGAGCCGGTCCCAGAGTTACAAGGGACATTTCATGTTGTCGTTGAACGTATCAACGCACTTTTTGATCGTGAGGCGTGGCTGTACGCCGACTGGAGAACCGGCTTCAATATCCCGCTCAATCAGATCCCTTGTCTTCATCATAGGTAAAACACCGTGTTTTTGAGCATTTTTGCCTGTTAGATGGGGTTCCGAGCTTCGCCCCCTGTATACTCGGAAAGTGGATGCTCAAAGTACGCTTTGACGACGGCTCTCGCCTTGAGGGAGCCACCCAATGAGCACTCTATCAGGGACATTGGCGATTCACTATGAGGTGCGTCACAAAATCAGCCGAAGTAAAACCCCGTGATTCGGAGCATTTTCTTGCATATTATGCGATAATGACAGCGCCAAGTGTTTTAATGACAGCTAACTACAGCGTTACGATTTGTCTTTGGGCTTGTCTTACGTACTTGACCGGCACCTGAGCGCTTCTTCAGCCAGGTGCCATCTCTACAAAAAAGCTGCTACTTCGTTAACATTGTCAACGAAGTAAGACGAGGCTTCGCGATCGAACGAGCACAACAAAAAAGAGAGCCACCCTCAGGCAGCCCTCTCTCAATCCTACGCCGCGAAATAGTCCCGCACCTCACGTGTCGCCTTGACTGCATTAATGCACTTCTTCACGACTCGCTCATCACTAGCGCTGCAATGATAGACAATCGGCTCACGCTCACTACTGCGCACATCGGCCACCACCACATAGAACCGGCGCTCAAATGTGCTGCTTGCCACAAAGTGGAAGAACTCGCCCTGATGCACAATCAACTCCCCGGCGGTAAACGTCTTATTGGCGCGGCGAAACTGGACAGGGCCTTTATTTGCTTCACTGGCGACCAGCGAGACGGTTTCTTTCAGGACATGCGGGGCAATTGTGCGAGCGTTCTGTGTGCGTGATCCTTGGGACAGGCGCTGTTTGGCGCTGATACTCTGGCGGGATGTTGCGAGACCGTTCATATGCTATACTCCTTATGTGCTTCTGGCTTTCCTTGGTCGGTGTGCCAGTTGCCGAAATCCGGTTGACTCTTGAGGCGATCCAGGTTGGCGCTTGGATCGCTTCTGCGTTCCTCTTACGCTACTACTTGACGCCGCGCCCAGTAGGCTTTCTCCCAGCGCCAGAACCCATACTCGCTCCGCATCTTCAGGATGCCGTGATCTTCTTTGTTGAGGAACGCGATCGCCTGCATCACTTCGACGCGAGACAGGCCAGAAGCCCTGAGACCGTCGAACTCAAAACAGCCATTCTTATCGATGATCTGTCTCAACGTATCGAGGACGATGTTCATGTTGCTGCGGATCTGCTCGGTGATCGTTGCGTTCATTTTATTTCTCCTTCGCTTTAGTACTCTCTTCATTGATCTAAGTATACCACATAATTAAGCCGTTTGCAATAGATTTAAGCCAATAACTTACCAATTCTTACCATGTGTTGACAAATCGGCTTAATTAGTATAAAATTAACCTATCAAGTTCACAAAGGGGAGGTACCTCAAGTGCAAAATAAAGACAAGTATACCCTGCGGGAACTTTATGACAATCTTCCTGTCACGCTAGCAGAGTTGGGGAGACAGGCTAAATTGAATGAAGTTACCGTAGCGCGTATTAGGGACGGAGAACGCGCCAGGAGAGGCACTGCAAATAGTCTATTGAGGGCTATGAGCGCTATCTATGGACGCGAGTTCACATTGGCAAACGTAACTGGGATCAATGTTCAGGGAAGTGGAGCAGCCTCAGGTCAGGATGACAACTCACTAGATGAGGTTGCTTAGGCCCAAGTCGGTGGCCTTTCGCGGCGGCTAACCTGAAACCACCACCGACTTGGTTGCAACACTGTAATTATACATCAGATGATGGACAAATAAGACAAGTCCGCTTTAAGCAGCCAAGGAAGTTGCCATGATAATCACTGAGAAGCGTTGCACAAAATGCGGAGAGGTAAAGCCTCTCATTGATTTTCCACTGAAGAAAAGTTCACCTGATTTGCACTCAACCTGGTGCAAGATTTGCTATCGCGCCCACCAGCGACAGAAGTACATCCCCAAAGGGGAGCCAAAGGTCAGAACGTGGGAGATGTATCGGGACGAGCAAAGCAAGTCGTGTACCCGATGCGGTCAGGTCAAGGACCTTTCAGAGTATCATCTAAGGGGAGATGCCCGAGACGGTCGATCTAGTTGGTGTATGGATTGCGTCCATGCCCACCAGAAAAGCAAACGTCAACCCAAATTCGTCCCACAGGTAAGCACTGTTCGTAGACCGAAGCCTGTTCCAAAGCCAACCAAAGAAGAAATTCATGTTGAGGCTGGAATGAAAGTCTGCACAAAATGCGAATCCGTGAAGACGCTAAAGGAATTTCACAAACGGTCTAGCGCTATGGATGGTCTTGCACATTGGTGTAAGGATTGTATGCAGAACAAAGCGAAAGAGCGGCGCGCCCGAATGAAAGCGCAAGTTGAAATTCAGAGTATTGCCATACCAGAAGCAAAGACTTGTGTCCGATGCGGCGAAGTGAAACCGGCAGACTCATTCGGTAAAGATGTCATAAAAGGGCTTTCCTGTTGGTGCAAGGAATGCATGATGACGCGGAGAAAAGAGACATTCTCTAACAAGAGGCATCACCTGAAGAAATATGGGCTCACCCTGGAGCAATACAACCAGATAAAACAAGATCAGGGAGGAGCGTGCGCAATTTGTCATAAAATCCCGCCTCCCGGCAGGCAGGGGCTTGTACTCGACCACGATCACGCAACGGGCAAATTTCGAGGATTAATCTGCAACACGTGTAACTCAAGAGTAGGGGTAGTTGAAGGTAAGAGAAGGGCTAAGAGGAGGAGCCACATGCCGCAATCTGCTATAGGTCCGGTAACCGATTATCTCAATGACCCGCCAGGACAGCGATTTTTGAGAGGTGCCTAATGGAGAGTGAGAGGTTGAGATCAGGTAAAGGTTGCGCTTATCTGGTTCAGATATTCACCTTGAACTGTTTTTATTTTGAACCTACTATCCCTCAAGCAAATTTCAAGGTAAAATCTGAGAGTACCTATTTGATCGGTAGCTTCCTGGCGCTCCGTTTGTCAGGCCGAGAAACCGGGAAGCTGCCACGAACAACATTATTTACGCTCAAAACGCCGTGCGAAGACGCATGAAAACAATGTCTCTTCAATTATACCGATTGCAAAAAACGAAAACAATGGTGGTGACGGTTTCTGACGGATTGTGACGGATTTTTACAGGCATTTATAGACAATACGGGCAGGCTAACAATGGGCATCAATGAGTATTTCTTGACCACAAGTGAGTTGCAAGAGCGCTGGCATGTATCGGAATCAACACTCTATCGGATGCGCAAACGTGGCGATTTGACAGAGGTGGATCTGGAGGATAAGAAGCCAGGTCCAGGTCGGCGGCTGGTGCGGTTCTCACTGAAAGATATTTTGCAATGGGAACATGATCATCGTAAGACGTGCAACGGACAGCGGACGCAACGAGCGCAGTAGAACGATAATGGCGGCCCCGATCAAGTTTGTGCAGAAATCGGAACCGCCATCAGTAAGCCACCCTTAGCTTAACTCACCCTCCCTTGGGTGTCAATATAAAGGCGGCGGGAGATCTTCGTGACATGCATAATTATAATCTCTTCGATAGGTCAAGGCAAGGGCAAAGCCAAAAAGGCTATGAAATAGGCGGTATGCTGGATCGGCCTGTAGAGCCAATTGGTGGGAAATCTTCCCAAAATGCTTGTTTTGCAGCTCAAGCCGCCATACAAGCGGGCTGGCGGGATCAGCCAATCGCAATTAGTCGCGAGGTGGCAAGATGAGAAATCAAATCCTCTGCGGCGATTCGCTCACCATCCTCAAGACTCTTCCCAATGAGAGTGTGCATTCCATCGTTTGCGACCCACCTGCAGGAATTAGTTTCATGGGCAAGGACTGGGATGGAGCAAAAGGCGGGCGTATTGCCTGGATATCCTGGCTCTCTGAGGTCATGACTGAGGCACTGCGAGTCCTCAATCCCGGTGGTCATGCGCTGGTGTGGGCGCTGCCGAGAACATCACATTGGACAGCGTGCGCACTGGAAGATGCGGGCTTCGAGATCAGAGATAAGCTTTATCACATCTTCGCCAGCGGATTTCCCAAGTCGTATGACATCGCAAAAGGCATCGAGGGTATTCTGATGCAGGGAAGTGCCAACTGGACCGATTGGAAGCACTTACCAGGCGAGCGCCAAGAGGGTGAGAACGTCGCGTATGGCATGACACGCACCAACGCGGAGACGGGCAACAGGCCGCGTACATACGTCAGCACAGGGGCATTTGAGTTAGATGCTACCACTGAAGAAGCAAAGAAGTGGAATGGTTGGGGCACGGCATTGAAGCCAGCAGTCGAAGAGTGGATCTTGTGCCGTAAGCCTCTCTCTGAATCCTCGATTGCTCGCAATGTGCTGGAATGGGGCTGCGGTGGGCTGAACATCAATGGATCACGAATCGCGGGGGAAATCTGGCAAAGATCAACACCCTATAAAGATGATATCCGCAATGGACATCTCCATGCAGCAAAGGAGCAAAAAACCTACGAAGTAGGTCCACAACAAGGAAATGGATTAGGGCGCTATCCTGCACACCTCCTACTCTCCCATACCGAAGAGTGCCAGCCCGGTGCGTGCGTTGAGGGGTGCCCTGCTCTGGAATTGGATAAACAGAGCGGGATACGTAAGTCTGGCGTGCTTACCTTAGATCCCTGTAGCCCTAGCACCAGGAATGCATATGGGGAGTATGGGCAACGCAGTTTGACAACCTATGGAGACGAAGGCGGCGCAAGTCGCTACTTTACCCAATTCTACTACGCTCCGAAAGCCAGCACCGCCGAACGCAACCTTGGATGCGAGACGCCTAACATGCACCCAACCGTGAAGAATCAGCAACTTATGCGCTGGCTCTGCCGCCTCATCACTCCACCACAAGGAATTGTCTTGGATTGCTTTGCTGGCTCTGGAAGCACCGGGGTAGCAGCCATTGCAGAGGGCTTCCATTTCATCGGCATTGAACTCGATCCCGAGTACGCCGCGATTGCCCAGGCCAGATTGAACTACGCAATAGCCGAATATGAGGCAGAGGCAAAGCGAGAGAAGCAACTGGCGCTCTTCGACGTTCCCATAGTGAAGAAAACAACACCACCGAAGCCCATCACACGCGAACTGTGGGAAGTGGAGGCAGTAGGATGAAATCAACACAGAATATCGATGCAGCCCGCCTCCTTCATGACGTGGACGCCGTGCGCATCTCGCGTGGTGTCACCTGGAATCAGGTCTTCCACCAGACATGGATCACCAACCTCTCACAGGTCAGGCGTGGATTGAAGCCACTCTCTCTGACTAATGCGCACAAGCTGGCCGAGTGGGCAGGGCTGGACCTGCGCCAGTATGAGCAAGAGGTGGCGGTATGAGTTACTTCAAGTGTGACAATTGCCGTACTCCCATCATGCGCTATCTCAATGGCGTCTGGACCTGCCTCAACTGCCTGCTTTTTGCAGCAATCTACAGCAATCGAGACGATACTGAGCGAGTCCGGTTGCTGGCATTGGCAGACAGCACAAAGCAGGCGAGCATCAATCAGCGCGCCAGGGAGCGCGGCATGTGGGTAGTTGAACGAGGAGATGCAAGATGAATCTTTTTCTCACCCAACTGCATCTCTCCGCTTTCGTCCCGCTAGAGATCCGCGAGTTGCAACGCCAGGGCGGCCCCTCGGAGTGGCATTTCGAGGCAGTCAGCGAACTCTCACAACTCATCGCAGAGAAGGGGGATAGCTTCCAATTCGGTGGTAAGAAGGGCGAGGCAGCCTCCTACATGGGCAAACTCACTGAGGCACTGGCAGTTATGGCATTCATCCCCGGCGGCGTGACCGCGTTCGGGTTGCACTTTGAGGCAGAAAGTGAGGCTCAGCAATGACCTACACCCAACCCTCGCTCTTTGATGCCGTATCCGAGCAGCCAGCAAAGAAACCCGCAACATGTCACTTCAGAGGGTGTGCAGAGCCTGTAGTTGGCTCATCCACGGTAAAGCGGGATGGCTACGTATGTAAGTGCCACAACGATATTGAGTGGGCAACTGCGCTATCTCGTGGCAACGATGGCTACTGGAGAAAGTTTGGGCAGTGCTGGCTTGATGAGATGGAAGGAAGAGAGCCAATGAGCAACATCCTCACCAGAGCAGCACTCGACACACTGCTCCTTGCGAACGGATGTGCGACATCCGAGTTCCAGCACAAAAAAATCCATACGAAGCAGGGTGAGACGTATGGCTACGTTGTTTCCACCGTCTATGCAGGCAAGCCTATCAGGCTCGGACGATGGGACGAACTGAACCAGCATGGCCCTGCGCATGTGCTGGAACTGATAGTCAAGAAAATCTCAGACGAGAAGCGAAAGGCGGTCAGCGCATGATCACTACTACCCCCGATGTCCTGACCTGGCACAACATCTACTCCTGGGCAGAGAGCCTGCCCGATACATGGACTGCTCGCCCCGGCTCCTGCATCGAGTGCCCAATTGCGCAGTATCTGAATGACGTGGCGGCGTCGGCTCAAGATTGGATCGTGGGCACTGACGCCGCGGTACTGGACATGGACAGCAGCCAAACAGAGAAAATCGACATGCCGCGTTGGATTGCTTTCTTTATCGACTGCGTGGACGTACACAGCCAGCCAATCAGCAAGGCCCGTGTGCTTGAACTCCTTGAGCGCTGCAAACCGGGGAGTGAGGCCAGCCAATGAAGCATCACATTGTCAAGCGCTTCAACTTTGAGCCAGTGGCAGGCCGCGTTCAGGAGATGATTGAGACGCAAATCGCCTATGCACTCTCCGATCTCTCGCGGGAGAATCGACGGGCGATGAAGCCAACGAGCATCACGTTTCAGACCATCGCAGGTGAGACCTATATGGTGCTCGTTGCCGATCCTGTTGCCAGTGACTACGACCGCGCCATTGTGGATGCAATCAGGCGTATTGAGCACACGATCAACCCGCCTATCACGACACACTAATTATTTTCGCAGGGGGATGGCATGGATATGTATTTTATCGAGATTAATCGAGATTTACCATTGCACAACAAGATTAAACGTGGTATACTATCAGGGTATCCACTGAAAGGGGGTACGTATGGCCGTTGTGACCGACGAATTATTCACCGTAGAGGAGGTAGCTCAGAAGCTGAAGCTTCATACGGATACAGTCAAACGACTTCTGCGAACTGGACAACTAACCGGATACAAGATCTTGAGGGAATGGCGAGTCAAACAGTCAGACCTGGACAAGTTTATGGAAGACAGGATCAACAAACCGCAGGAGTAAACATCAGCTTTTCAGTAGCGCATCCGTGGCCTACAGTTTCTCAGGCCTTAAGCCACGGACGTTGTTCACGCTACCTTATTGCCTATTATCTCACCTTGCCCAACACAAAGCAACATAAGCCAACACTTGGGCGACAGTATGATAGGCAAGGGGTAGTTGGGAGGGATTCACTATGAATAAGCCATTCACCGAACTACCAGCACCTAAACGTACACACCGTCTCTCTATTGTTGCGGTGTGGAACCCCATTGATCCTCCGACCATGCAATGTGAGCACACCGGATGCAAGCAGGATGACCTTGAAGAAATTAGTCAATGTCCTGTCTGTGGGCGCTGGATGTGTGAAACCTGTTTCGGTTATCAGCCGGTTATGGTTGTTCTTCCTCGAATAGATATGGACGCCGCCTGCTGCTCATTCCCTTGTTGTGACGATTGCGCAAAGCTCACCAACGAAGAGCGGCAAATCATCATGGCTCTGCGCATCAATCTGGACCAAATCTAACTCATCCCGCCAGTAACGCTGGCATAACGCACTTATCACCGGGTAACCGGTTCACGATAGAGGTACGCCCATGGAACTCACATTTGGAAGTCTTTTCTCTGGTATTGGAGGACTCGATTTAGGCTTAGAAAGAGCCGGGATGCGCTGTGCCTGGCAAGTGGAGATAGACGATTATGCGACGAAAGTCCTTGCCAAACACTGGCCCGACGTTACCCGGTTTCGAGATGTGCGAAGCGTCGGGCGCCACAACGGAAGCATTAGCACCTGCTATTATCCCCTCGCTCCTGTTGACTGTCTCATCGGAGGCTTCCCTTGTCAGCCCCATAGCCAAGCAGGCGAACGCAAAGCGAGCTCGGACGAGCGGGATCTCTGGCCAGAATTCGCCCGGATTATTCGCGAGATTAAGCCCACTTGGGTCGTGGCTGAGAACGTCCTGGGACTTCTTAGCAGCGAGAATGGCGCATTCTTCGGCGGTGTTCTCAGGGACCTGGCCACGCTCGGGTATGATGTGCGATGGCAAGTGCTATCGGCTACCCAGTTCGGCGCGCCACACCTCAGAGAACGAGTCATCATTGTGGCCCACACCAGTGGTGCCGAATGGTGGCAGAGTACCGAAGAATGGGGCGATGTCGCTGACTGGTCGGACACCGGATGGAAAGAAGCGGCAAGTAGATCTGAACTTTGCTGTGAAGAACTGGCCTACTCCAACCGCAACAGCAGGGGATGGACGCAGCGAGCAAACCCCGGAAGTATGGCTGGCACGTGCGGAGAGGACCCTGAGAGAAAAGGGCGTTCACAATGGGATGCCGCTCAACGTGGCGGTGCAAATGAGTTGGCCAACCCCTACAGCCAGGGACTACCGGAATGCAGGGTCTCCTGCTGTATCCCGCAGGAGACGGACAATGGGACATCAGCAAGCGCTGAACGAGGAAGTAGTGCATGGACCAACTGGGCAGAGTGGGCGACTCAACCCGGAATGGGTGGAGCAGTTAATGGGCTTTCCTGTTGGTTGGACCGATATCGATGGCCTTCCAGGCCCGGTCAGAACCAGGAGGCGTGGGAAGCGCCAAGAGTGGTAACCGAGAAGAAGATAAACCGCACTGCGAGACTCAAAGGGTTGGGGAATGCGGTTGTGCCAGCATTGGCTGAATTCGTCGGACGTTGCATCATGGCCTCCGCTATGGCAGAGAGGCAGGGTGTAGCATGACTGACTCTACTTTTGAGGGCTTCCCGCTGCCTACCAAGAATTTCTTTTCAATGCCCAATGAGTTCGTCAATATCATTTCAGATATCACGAACCTGGCAGAGTTAAAGGTCATTATCTACGTTATTCGTCACACCTGGGGCTTCCATGAATACGGCAAACCAAAGGCTATCAGTGTAGATGAGTTTATGAATGGGCGTAGATTTGCTGATGGCAAAACCCGCATGGACAAGGGCACCGGCCTCTCTCATCACAGCGTGATCGATGGACTCAAGCGGGCTGTCGATCACGGATATTTGCTCTGTGATGTGGATGACACTGACCTTGCCCGTGTGAAGAAATCCTATTCCTTAAAGATGATAAGTGCTAGTGCAGATGTTACACCGGGTGAAGAACTTGCACCCCCTGAAGAATTTGCACCGGGTGCAGAAAGTTCCAAGAGGGGTGCAGAATCTTCCATTGGCAGTGCAGAATCTTCAGATCGATCAGAGAAATACACTAAAGAAAGACACTCTAAGAAATACAGGGATACGAAGGGCATATCGCAATCATCCGAAAACGAGGCATCGGCTACGCCGTCCACGCCCACTGAAAATGAAATACCCTATCAACCTGATTTCACGAGCAATGAGGAGCAAGCATCCCTCACTGAGGAATCTCCTATAGCCGAGTCATTGGGAACGGACGGCTACGAGAAGAAAGAAGACGAAGATGGAACTATGGCAATGGTTAGTGGTGCTGCTCATCGCAGTGGGGCCGCTGTTACTTCTAGCAAGCATACAAGCGCGAATCAACTTCTCACAAGTGAAAATCAACTTCATAGCGCTCAAGAGAGCCGGGCGGGACACTGTGACCCTGTTTCACCTTCAGCAACAAATAACCCAACTCCAGGCAAAGGTGGAGGAACTGGAAAGCCAGCAGAGCAACCCCAACAGCCAACGCTCTTGATTGTTGAGCCTGGTCCACTGGTGTTACCTGCCGAGTCTGCGAAGTGGTGCGCAAAAACCGCCGTCTCTCTCTCAGAGGTTCTGCGTGGGAAACGCTACACCGCCGATCAGGAGAAGAATCAGCTGCGGGCCGCGCAGAAGATGTTCACGCTCTTCCCTGATCTGACCCGCGCACAATTTGAGCCAGCCTTTGTGGACTGGGCGAAGTGGTGGAAAGACAACGGCAAGGGCATCTTTACCCTGGCAGACTTGCTAGCCAAGAAGTATGGCAGTAATGAGATACGCCTGCGCTCTACCCTCGACCGCATGGAAGCTACACAAGCAAAGCCGGTCACGCCCGCTACAGAGCAGCCACCATCTGACGAGGACGCAGAGCACGAAGCGCGCAATAAGCGTAACAAAGAGCGTAGTCGGCAAGGGGCTATTGCAGCCTTGCAGGCTCGTATTGAGCGCAATGGCAAATTTCAGCTCTACGAACTTGAAATGATGGTGGAGCGATTCGGGATGACTCTTCCACCGCATCTACTTTCACAGTATCAGGCCACCAGGCCAGTAGCCATAAACTGATAGGAGACAACTCATGCAAAAGATAATGAGCATTGACCCGCTCCACGCAAGCACAGAAATAGCTGTGGTGAACCAGAACACCATGCAAAGTGTCGGTAAACGAACCGCGCAAGAGGCCACATGGGCCTGCTCCACGTGCGGAATAATTCCGGCCTATCAGGTCCAATCAGGGGTTATCAAAGGTCTCTGGATACGCGGGCGCTGCAAATGTCAGGCAGCAGAGGAGATTGCCAGATACAGCGATGAACTAGCAGAGGTCATGCAGCGCAACCTCCGAACCAAATCCTTTGCCTGGCTTGGCAATGAGTATGCAGACCTGGACCTGAGCCTGAAAACCTTCGAGACGTTCGATCGGACTGCGCAACCAGAAGCATTTGAAGCCGCGTCAGACTTCGCTGTCGATCTGCAGGGCAATATTATCCTGCACAGTGAAGAGTTCGGAACGGGCAAATCACACTTGCTAGCCGCCATTTGCAATAAGTTGAGCAAGCGCGGCATAGCCAGTCACTTTGTCGCAGCCCCCAAGCTTTTCCGGGTGATTCAGTCTCGCATTCAGAACAATGAGCCCTACGACGATATCATCCTGAAAGCCATCTCTATCCCCTTCCTGGTCCTGGACGACATCGACAAGGCCAAGCCCTCAGAGTTTCGTGAATCGTGCTACTTCGAGATTCTGGACGAGCGTAGCAAGGCAGGCAGGCCTACCGGCGTCTCCACCAACAAAATCAAGAGTCTCGATGTCTATGTTGGCGGAGCTGGCAAATCACGATTGAGCATCGGACAAGTTGAGGTACAGATGCTCCCGAAAGACTACCGTAAACAACTCTAAGCACAAGTAGAAGAAAGGTAAACAATCATGAAAACAATTTGGAAATACAGCGTTGGCGAACAGACAAAATTCACTCTTAATTTACCAAGGGGAGCGCAGGTTCTCAGTGTGCAAGAGCAACGGGAAGAGGCGCAATTGTGGGCACTCGTTGACCCTGACGAGCAACGGGAATTACGCACATTTTGTATCTTTGGAACCGGGTGGGATATTGACGACGCAGGGTTGGCCTATCTTGGCACATTTCAGGTCCACGGAGGCACATTTGTCTTCCATCTCTTTGAAAAGAAAACTCAGGCATAAGAAAGCGAGAAATCATGAAAACCATGACAACGACACCCGCTATTGAACTTTGGACCGTCAGTGAAGTGGCAGCACGTCTGCGTGTGGATAATACCACTGTGCGCCGTTGGATCAAGGATGGCGCACTAGAGGCTATCACGCTGCCGCACAATGGCAAGCGCATAGCCTATCGGGTACCCGGTCGGGTGATGGACGCAATATTGGCAGAGCAGACTCAGGACGGAGGCGAATAGGTGGCTGATTTTTTGAGTGCGATTCTCCACGTAGGCGAGTTCCTGTACAACATCTTCCACGGCTTGCACCGGGCCTGGGATGCGATAGGCGGTTGGAGCGGGCTATCTTACGGGCTAATCCTGGCTGGCTGCGTGCTCGTCCTTGCCTGGACACTCAAAGCCTACTGGCCCAAGGCAACTGCCCCGATTGCAAGCGATGAGGCTGAAGAGCAGATGCCAGCGGTTACCATAGAGCAGATTGCCGCGCCATTTGCCTACGACCCGATCAAGGAGGCCGGTGAGTGGGAAGGCTATCTTGAGTTGACCGAGGAAGAGTGGGAGAACTGGCACGACCCGGAGAAGTATTTCCCACCGTCCTATAGCGCGGTAGTTGAGGCAGAGGGTGTTGTGGCGATGTATCTGAGGGGATTGAAACAGGAGCAGGAACGAGGAGAGCAGGCATGAAAGCAAGAGTGTTGGCTGAAGGACAGTTCCATGGTCAGATTGCAGAAGTCATCAAGCAGGATAAGCATGGCAACTACAAACTCGCGACCAAGTGGAATGATGATCTTCCCTATCCCGCGTGGTTTAGCCCGAATGAAGTCGAGATTATTGAAGAGCAGAAGCAGGAAGAAGAAGCGAAGCATGAGCCACTTTGATTGACTCGACATCGATTCATCCGGTCGTTGAGAGAGCCGTCTAGAATGCCCATAGCGCCGAGTGGATTTTGGAACATCTCATGATAGGGCAAAGAGGCGCTTCACGGGCTGGCGATGAAAAGGAATCGATTTTCTGATGGTTGTAGCGCCGTATCCCTACGGCAGATTGTGAAAAAGCATGAATAGTTGGCCGATATGGCTGCTCATTTTCGCGTTGGTTGTGCCTTGCGTGCTGTACGCGATGGCACGTGATGAGGAGCCGGATGATGAAGGCTGGTATTGGTAGCCTCAGGTTGGCTGAGGAGTGTCAAGCATAAAAACGGGAGGTGGCCACGCCTGATTTCGAGCAAAAGGTGGCCAAGTACTCCCCTCTTCTTAACGATTGAGGAGGGCAAATGGAAAAGGAAATTCTTACATGAACGTAAAAGAGCGTGTACGACGCATGATGACCGGCGGTGGTGATGCAAACACCGCTGCCTTTGCCACCGGCTTTGTTCTGATCGTGATGCTGATTATTGCCGTGATTGCCCTATTCCTGGATATCGTGTATATCACTATGGTCTGGGATGGCTTACCCAAAGGCTTTTTGCAGATCGTTGCAGCCGGCGGCGCGGTTCTGGTAAGCCCGGTGGTTATCCTGATCTTGCTGGCTAAGTTATTCTACTTCCGTTCAGGCGGTCAACTCATCTTTTCCTACTTCGCTTTCGCGGTAGATCTGGCGTTCGCAGGGCTCAATACCTATTGTGCATTCCAGATTGCCTGGCATGATGAAAATGCGTTCGTCGTTGGGTGGCGTAGTCTCTCTACCATCATGCCCTGCGCGATCCTGATGCTGCTCTCTATCCTCCTCATCCTTGACCCGAATGCCAAGCGTCGCAACAAAGAGCGCGACCATACTGAGAAAGAGCGCGACCTGGAACTGAGGTTCCAGCACGAAGAGAATGCGCGCAAGATGGCATTGCGTGAACTGCAAGCTGAGTTTGAAGCGACGAAGCAAGAGGCTGCCATAGAGGTGCGTGCGGAGGCGTTGGAAGAGTACAAAAGGATGCTACGAGAGGAATTATTAAACGATCAGACACGCGCTGTCCTGCGCGAAGGAGCCCGACGATTAGGTGAGACAGCGATCTATGACCTGACTGGACTGTCCCGGCCGAGTGGTCACACCTCGATCTCGCCCGCATCTTCCAGTCCGAGATTAGAGCCACCGAAGCAACCGTCTGCTCCACAGCCATCCTTTGCTGATGAACTGGCAGACTCGGTCATACCCGCAGCAAAAAGTCCAATTACTGAGGATTTGTCCCCTTTACCAGTAGCCCCGGAGAGGTCGAAAAACGGGGCGCATTAGCACCGGCACTGGCAATAAAAAATATTGCCGATTCGAGCGTAAATGGCAATAAAAATGGGGGTGACGATGCAATAAAAAGTATTGCCGCTCCCCTATCTGCCGGCAATAAAAATGCATTGCCGGCACTACTTGGGAGAGCAGGACGAGTACACACGGATGACGATGTTGACGACATTCTCAGGACGATGTTACGCGACGGCAAAGCTCCCTATGGCAAAGCTAGGCAACAGTACAATTATCGATTTCACGTGCGTTTAGCGGATATAGCGGAAAGATTAGTACAAGATGGAGGAACGTTACATGAAAGATTTAGAAGTAGATCATTCTGGCGAGAGTGGAGCACAAGGACTCAGCAACCACTCAGCACCGGGTTCTATCGCCTCATTGCCTAAAGTGCCGGCAGTTCGTCAAAAGGTGCTCTTCTACACGGCACGCAATACTTTTATTGCCGAAAGAATTGCCGATTCGAGCGTGGAAACTATGCCGGCAATAAAATTTGATGCGTTCATTTCTTCGCTTTTCGGGAGCATTCCTGACATCGATCGCGAGGCCTGGGCACTTGCTGATCGTATCTACGCCTTGAACGCGGCACTTTCTCAGCAGCAAGTGCGCATCAACGATCAGCAGATCTATATCAGACTGGATTTATTGCCATCAGGCGACCTGCTCATTTCGGCAATAAATCCCCAGGAGTCGGCAATAAAAAGCGAAGAGTCACTATCAGATGGAGCGGCATAGGAGGATCGATCATGGGGAATGAGATTTTACACTTGGTATTCCGTTGCGGGGAGTGCGGCAGCGATATGTCTCGCACTGGCGAATCGGACGCACTGCATGACTTTTATCAGTGTACTGCGGGCCATGTCTACCGTAAGCCCCGCAGGCGGCAAAACAATCCGAGGAGTTCACGCCCGCAGCCATTTCGACGCGGGCCAAATAACGCAGCGTAGGAGTTGAGATGTTTGTTGATCGGAGAAAGAAAGCTCGTGAATTGGAAGCGTTGGACAAAGGCGTCCGGCGCAAGCCGCTAGATCGCGAAGTGAACAGAGAGGCCATAGCAAAGCTTGTTTTCTGGCTAACTGTGTTCGTGCTCGTCCTACTGTTCGCGCTGTTCTGGACGTGGCCGGGCCTTGTCCAGTATTGAGAGAGGAGACATTATGGGAGAGTACCTGTACGTCTGTGAGCATTTCCACGCAGGAAATCACTTCAGAGCCCTGACACCGGCTATAGAACAGGACGCAGATGGCATGATCCATGAAGTAGACGCCTTGTGTTCCTGTGGTGGGAATGCCCGCAGAGTGCGCCAGGATGACGCCTTGATGGCCCTGCCTGCTGAGGATCTGGTCGGGCAGCCATTGCCGAGCCGAGAGACGGAGAAATTGCGATGAAGATTGAACGAGCATTGCTTTTGAGCAGTATAAGGCAGGCAGGATCTTGGGAGGGAACAAGATACACGTTTTTTGGTCTACCCATGATGGCTAAACAATACCGCTTCCTGGTTACTGATAATCGGGTCTCGGGTAAGGGATTACTTCTCGAAATCTCCTGTACACGCCGAGAGGATGTGGGTGGGAAAATGGCAGATGTCGTTTCACCACCACATGTAAGCGAGTCTTTTACAGATTTGGATGAACTGCATGATTTCCAACAGCGCTTCCAGATCGATGACGAGAACTGGTACCCAATAGAAGAGTAGTTTGATGCTTGATGGGGAGCGTTAAGGAAAGGACTTCATTATGAGCAGTAGCGTCCACCGTCGTTCTTTCGGAGCGTGGCTCTATGGCCTGTTCAATCGGCCATATCGTCACGTGGACACCGGATGGATAAGAAAAGAACCTGTAGAGCAACCCGTAGCACAAGCACCTGTACAGCCACCTATAGTGCAACCGACCACAACTGTGTATCCTGTCCTGCCGCCTCGTCCCTATGTGAATGGCGATAGTGTGCGAACCTACCGTCATTCACACCCGGTGGGACCGACCGTTGCCCCGAAGATCGTCCACCTAACCGAGCTCCCAAAGGAGCAATACTTCCAGGCCACAAATGGCATGAGTAAAGAGACAATCCAGAATACCAATACCCTCAAGCGACTCTCGCCTGAGATGTTCCCGCCTCAGATCTCCGGGCAGATCCCGGTTGCCTCTGGCATGTTGCCAAACAACAAGGAAATCATGGAACGTGCCCGCCTGGGACATTCCACACACCTTGAGCCAGTGCCACCAGGGCAGGTGAGCCAATCGTTGTGGATAGAGCATCCTGCCGAGCACCCGCCCGTATCTGCTTTTCTTGGTGATCCAAACAGCCATACGAGCCCGCTGCATGGGACATGGAACGCTGAAGAACAAGTACCACCAGTTACCCCGGAATGGCTCACCGAGGAGCCGACACTGCCAACAAGGCCATCAGGCTACTTGCTAGCAAAACAGCAGCACCCAACGCTCTATTTCTGGGAGCAATTCACACAATTGGCAGAGCAGCGTAAGAGCGAGGAAGAGACACCAACAGCCCAGGTACCATCCGTGATGAGACAACGTGTAGAGCGACGATATAAAGAAAGCGAGTGAGCCCATGAATGTTCGGCAGCAAGCGGGGCAGGCTGTTTTTGCTCCTCTCGCTTTGCCAGTATTGCCTACCTATTTTCGGTTTTTAACATACAAACTGCACATACATAGCCTGATTGCCCGTGATATCGAAGAAGATCCCTCCATGTGTGAGCCAGATGTCGGCTATGCTCGTTGGCCACCAGAGGGACCAGATCCGGTGATAGCCGAGATGGAGACGGACCCGGAGACGCGGGCGAGTGAGCAGACATTGCGGGATCACAATGCAACGAAGCCGATCTGGCAATGGGAATATGTCGAATGAGGAAAAGACCATAGAGAGACTGCTGCAATGGTGGTCTCTCTATTTTGTGGCTTGACAAACCGTGACAAATCGGGTATTTAGTTTAAAAAGTGTTTTAGTCGAAAGAGAGGCAACCATGCAAGAATTGGATACATTCATCGAAGAGACACCACTGGAAGAGTTGGACGTAGTAGAACAGCCAGAAGTGAGCCCTGTCCCTGTTGTGAGCGTGCTGGATATGCCCGTTGCACGTCTTCAGATCGTCCAGACTGGCGAGGTCATGAGAGAGGGCTATCCTACTCGCCCGGATGTAGAGCCGACACTTGCTCAGAACAGTGATGGTCTCTGGCTTATCACGGTGCGACGACAGGGAGAACACGGCAAGTTTGGAGTGCCTTATATTGGCTCAGAGATCCTGCTAGCAGATGCTGAGATGGGCTTCGTTGTCGTGTTAGTGGCGTATCATGGCACGGAGACGTATGGTAGGAAGCGCGATAAGCACGTCTCAAAAGGTCAGTTCTACCGTTTCTATCGCCAGATTGAGACGGGGGAATGGCAGCGCCAGAACTGGCAGAAATTGAATGATGAGACACGTCAGATGGTGCTCGGACTGGAAAAGCCGGAATGGGCGCGCAAGCCTGGGAAGCTTTCCAGTGAGCGCAAACCACCGGCAAAAATGGTCGAGATGGTCTCCTATAAGGTCGTCAGAGTGATAGGCGGGCGTTACTACTCGCTGTATAAGCCTGATGTGGAGTATGTTCTGGGCCAGCGCATGAAGCAACCGGCAAGGCCTGGACATGCCGGGGGATACTTCACGTTTCCAACGAGTGAGATGGGAGTAAAAAATCTGGAGATTTGGACACACTGTCTGCCATTTCACGATGAGATAGAGACGCCTGAGTTAGCGCTACTTGAATGTGAGATAGGCGGAAAAGTAATTTCGTATGGACATAAACTTTGCTCCACATATCTTTGTCCAATACGAGTCATCAAGGTTGTAAATAGAGACTCGCATGCGCATTGCCACGTGTAAAGCCGACTCGTGGTATAATGAAGAGGTAAATGTTTTGCCCTGGCGCTGCTTGCGACGGCCCAGGGCGCGACGATAAGCATAGGAGGCTTACCGTATGGACACTATATCTCACATTGCCCTCAAGAACAACCCCAAGTATTATGTTTATGCCCTGTCTTATCCCGAATCTATGGGCGGCCATGTCTTCTACATAGGCAAAGGTAAACGAAACAGAATTTCCTCCCACGAATGGCAAGCTAAAAAAGGTGCCAAATCTTATAAGTGCAATGTTATCCGTAAAATTTGGGCGCGTGCGGAGAATGTTGTCAGGTCAATACTGGCATTTTTTGAGACGGAGCAAGAAGCCTACGAATATGAAAAAGCACTAATTTTCTTCATGGATGGACTTACAAACCAAACAGACGGTGGAGATGGGACATCTGGATATATTCCCACAGATGAACTTAGACAAAAATGGAGTGAAACACGAAAGTCCAGTCCAGCCTATCAAGAGGCGCGCCGAAAGTTGGCAGAGTCGCGCAAAGGTTCAAGGCACTCAGAGGAGACACGGCAGAGGATGAGTGAATCAGGCAAGAAGAAACCCCCTCTGACAGAAGACGCACGTCGCAAAATTGTCGAGGCCAACACTGGTCGCCATTTTCCAAAGGAATTTGGGATGAGAGTAGCCGAGCGGAATCGACTTCGCGGCCCGACTTCAGAAGAAACACGGCAAAAAATGAGCGATGCGCACAAGGGACAAAAACGCCCGCCGCGCTCAGAAGAATGGCGACGCAATATGCGCGAGTCCCACATGAGGCGTAAATTAGGGCTAGTAGTAAAGGAAATGGAAACCAAGTATTGCGAACATTGTGGAGATCCATTGCCGCCTCAGCCAGCTAACGGGCGACGATATAAATATTGTCATCCCCCTAAAAAGTGTAAATACCTCGCTAGGCGGCTACGAGAGAAGTCCCACTGAGATCGGCGGTAGGATAATCAACTATGGGCATAAGCTCGCCAGTACGTATCTTTGTCCGATTCGTATACTGGAGATCCGCCAACGATCGTGAGGGGAATGAGAGACCACCACGAGGGGCCAGGCTGGTTGTGCTCTGGCCCCTTTTTCGTAGAGAGCGCCGGGAGCGATTCGCGATGTTCTATCTTATACAGACGCGTTCTTTCTGGGAATATGAAATCCGGCAACAAAAAAGAGCAAACGGAATACAAAACGTCTGCTCTTTGAGCAACTGTCATGCTCAAGGGATGAGACGTGCATCGACCGAACAATCTGAAAAGTGGGAAGAGGCGACCTTGTAATGTGCGCCTCTTCATAGGGATTTAGGGTGGCAATGGGAGTTGCCTCTACCTACATAGACACAATCACGTCGAAAGTATGACAATTCCCTGACATTTTTGGGACTTTTGGGTAAGTGGGCAAATTGGCATGAGAAACACTTGACAATTAATCAGATTTATATTAGAATACTAATAGACAAGAAACACAAATCAAGGAGAAGAAAAATGGACCTGCGAACTGCTTTAAAAGAGACGGGCATTGCTGAAGCCACCGTGAATAGTCTTGTTTATACCGTCACTGATGACAATGCTGATGAGAGCAACGACTTCAAGGACTTTGCTCTTGCTATTCAGGTTGGCGCAATGCCACCGCATTCTACTAAATTTTATTCCACTCTTGATGAGATTGAGCAGGCATGTTCTGATCTCGAATGGAGCGCTGTGGAACCGGAGGAAATCTAGTGGCTGGCAAAGGAGCCCCAGAGGGCAATCAATACGCAAAGAAGGAAGAAAAAGGTCGGACTATCAGTCTCTACCTTGCCGGTGATGATTTTGCCCTTATCCGTCAGATCCTGCAGGATCGAGGCGAGGATAGTTCGGACGAGAAGTGTGTTGAGTTAGCAAAAATGGCTGCTAAAAGTGGCGTTTATCAGTTGGTGATAGCCAAGAAGAGTGAGAACGATCAATCACTTGAAGCAGCCATGCGCGAGACGGTTGATCGACTTTTTAATATGGTACGAACTAAAAAAGAGAATAAATTGTTCTATACCATTATTCTCTATCGAAAGCACTGCAATGATCTTGTTGAGGTGCTCCACCCCGAGGAGAAGTTGGCAGAAGTCTCCTTTAATGAAAAATCGTATCCCGTAGAATGGTACACATCAGTAGACGGGTTGGTCTACGTAGATTGAGGAGGTCCATTTTGACTACACCTAAACTCGTGATATTTGACGTGGATGGCACGCTCCATGCTACTAAATCAGGTGGACAATTCCGTGAAACCGCTGATGATTGGGAGTGGATGCCAGGACGGCTGGAGAAGCTAGCCCAACTCAGAGAGCAGGGCGCGATGATCGCCTTATGCACTAACCAAAGAGGCGTGTGCTTCCCCTGGTCCAAGTTCACTGAGGAGCAAATACAGATGATGCTTGATGCCTGCGCTGCTGAGATCGGAGCATCTATCGTCAAGGTCTCGTATGCCAGCACTCACGCTAAGGCACTGGACAAGTATCGTGTGGCAGTTGATGAACGCAGTAAACCTGCTGGTACGATGGTTAAGGAGATCCTGGATGAGACCGGCATCGCAAAGGAAGGTGCCTTGTTCGTTGGGGATCGAGACGAAGACAAGGCCTGCGCAGAGGCGGCGGGTGTTGCGTTCCAGTGGGCGAAAGATTTCTTCGAAGATCAGCAATAACTCTGATGTTTTTCAGTAATCCTCTGATGCCAATCGGGGCGGAAGAGGGTACGATTGAGAGGGCAAATGCCCAGGAAGGAATAAGACATGCTTCAAGACCAGGAAAGACTTAATGCTGTACGTAAAGCAATCGACGAATATCGCGTTCAGATCCCCAATGAGGTACATCGCGATGCCGGAAATATTCTCAGAGCGCTGGCGTATATTGATGCGGCGAGACACGAGATGATTATCAATCAGCATGACCCGTTTCGCAATGAAGCAGAGAAACGGATTAAGCAATTTGAAATTGAGTTATACGAGTGGTGCGCCGCAGGGACATCTAGCCCTCGGATCGGTTATGTACCACCAGAGTCATAATGGTTCCATAGCATAAAGAAGCCTCGGTAGTGCTACCGAGGCTTCTTTTCGTTTTCTTACATCACACACCTCTCAGCGCTCTTCAACGACAGCCGAGTATGGATGATATGTACTCAGTATACCACACTACTCAGGTTGTACTGCTGGCATGCTTTGCGATGCCGTGAACAGTGCCGGATCAGGGGCTGCGCTTTGCACAACCACAGGCTGGAGATAGGCTTGCAATGCCTCGCTCACGGCCTGTTTGATGGCTTCCTGGCTCTGGGTGTAGGTCACGGCTGGCAAGTCTTTCTGTCCCTCTGCCCTCGCTGCGTCCAGGAGTACTGAGAGCGGTATCTCACCCGATGCTTTGAAGTACTTGGAGAGCACGGTAACGCCGACGAGAGCGCCCTCTCCGACCACTGAGATGATAAATGAACGCCAGTCAATAATCTGCCCATTGGTGAGCAGGGCAAAGCCCGCGATAGCCATATTGAGTACAACAGCGATAGCCACGTACTCAATGAGGCGCATCGTGGCGCGTTCGGCAGGCGTCTTGTCAGGCGGGACGACTACCTGAGGTGTGACGACAGGTGGTGTTTGCGTCATCCCGATATCCCCAGTTTCGCGAACAGATCAGCTATCGCAATGTTGGCCGTCTTTGCACTCGCTAGCACTGCGGGATTGACGCCTCCGTTGCCCAGTGTCAGCCCTGGAATGAGCTTCAAGAGTTCCGGGTTATCGAGATGCGCGATATAGGCATCCTCTAGCCCAGGCTGGCTGTCAAGCGCATGCGTTGGATCGTAGACCAATACCATGCGCTCAAAGATTTGCACCACTATCTTGACGCCCTTGATGGTCAGAGAGAGTTCGCCAGTCAGGGGCAATCCGGGCAATGGCAGGCTTTTACCATCAGGAGAGAGTTGCTTGTACAGGCCAAGGATGCCAAATGCCACGGTTTTCTTGTTCTGTTTGCAGGTCCACACGTCGCCTTTTTTGTTGGCGCTGTACCATGAGTCAAAACCAGGAGTAGAGGGTGAGTAGGTTTGCACTGAGGTATCCTCTCCAGTCTTCAGATAGTTGAACAATTCCGACCACGGGTAGTTCCCTGGACAGCGTGCCCGCGAGATAGGGCTGATATCCTTGTGTCCGATGATCCCGCCCGCTGCGTCACCTGCGCGCATGGGGATGTTGTGCCGCTCGCAAATACCCTTGATGAGTTTGAATGAGGCCTGCTTCTGCGCATCGGTCAGCGGCGTGCTGTTATCGTCGGTAGGATCAACGTGCTCAATGCTAATGGTGAGCAGGTTCAGGTTGATGTTTGTCGGAAGAAATGGGGCGTGGCCTTGCTGAAGCACACCATTTGCGCCCGCGCCATCGCTTTCTGAGACACACTGAACTATCGTGCCATCTTGACCGACGATATAATGTGAACTGGCCTGATTCGGATCGTGCTGGAAGAAGTTTGCTATGTTCTGAGGCGAGCCTCCACTCGCCGTTTTATGTAGCACAATCCATTTTGGTTTGTTACCCCAATAGCCGGGGAAGATATTGTTTGCCGGGACTGGCATTTGAATCGCCCCAGACTGACCTGCTGACATAGTATCCTCCTAAAGTGGATTAAAAAGTGGGAATATGGTAAAATGTAGGGGTAATAATGTTTTGCCCCTGTAAGTGCTGATAACACTCCAGGGGCGTGATGATAGCATTGGAGGTGCTACCATGAGTGACACTATACCCCAAGACATCCCCAAGAAGCAATGCACTACTTGTCTGGTATACTTCCCTGCCACTACTGAGTATTTTCATGTAGGAAAAGACACCTTGTATGGATTGAGAAACCGGTGCAAACGTTGTCAAAAAGATCATGATAGATCTAGATATCAGGCGCGCAAGGAGTCTGCTCAGGATATCCCACTTCCTGGTATCCTGTTCTGTCAGCAATGCAAGACAGAGCAACCTATAGATCGCTTCCACAAAAACCCCACCGGAAGATTTGGGATGGCGTCGCGTTGCAAAGATTGCGCTCAGGAGAGCACAGAAAACTATTACAAGTCCCCCAAGGGGCATGCTGTGCGCAAGATCTACAATAAGCAAAGATATGCAGAGAACAAAGATATCCAAGGAGCGAACCACAAGGTTTGGTACAAAAACAACAGAGACTATGTGCTGGCAAAAGATCGGCAGTTTAGGAAAGACCATCCCGAGATCCTGAGTATGCGATGGAAGCGTTGGGCAAAAACAGAGAGAGGATACGAGCGATGTCGCATCCGCGTGCGCAATCGACAGGCAAGGAGAAAAGGAGCGGGGGGCAACTATGTCTATGCTGATATAGAGAAGCAATACAACCAGCAAAAAGGCTGCTGTTATTATTGCAATATTAAGATAGGAAAAGGCAAGAGCGCCTATCATGTCGATCACATTGTTCCCATTTCTCGTGGAGGCTCGAATGATCCATCAAACCTAGTTCTGGCCTGTGCTAGTTGCAATTTAAGCAAGGGAGACAAACTCCTTTCTGAATGGCCTCAGGGTGGCAAATTGCTCTGATTGTGCCAGGACAGGGCCGAGTAGTGCCATGATAAGTGCTGCGGTCATATGCTCCTTTACCTCGTCGTTACCACGATTATCGTGATGATGATGCTGATTACCCCGACAAGCCCTGCAATCACGCCCATCACAGCCGACAGGTTGCCACGCATATCAACGCTGCCTGCTCGTGTGGTTGCTACCTGCTCAGTAGCGCCCAACTTGATTGCTTCAATAGCAATCAGTCGGTCTTTGATATCCGTGATTTTGTCGTCACTGGCCCGGTTGGATGTGGCCAGTAACGTTTCCAGGGCCTTAATCCGCTCTAAGGCGGCTGTTTCTAGTTTCGCGATAGACTCCCGGAAGAAGTTGGTTTGTGCAGCCCCGGCTTCTTTCTGAGCTGCCAGAGCTGCGTTGAGCGCGTTGGTCGTGTCCTGCTTTTGCTCGGCTGTGCGGGCGTCAAGCATGTTAAATCGTATCTCAATCCTGACGAATCGCTCCGAAAACAGAGCGTCGAGATGCGCTATTTCTGACAAGATCAGTTCCCGCAGCATCTTTTCCATGCGTGCGCTCGCTTCCGTGGTCAGTACGGTTGGATCAGGAATAGGGCGAATATCACCCTGCCGGCTGTCGGGTGCCTGGGTCATGCTCTCACCTCTGGCATGTTACCTCCTCTACGGGTTTGTATAAATCTCAGAGCACGCCTATTCTCCGATGATCGATATTGTTGCTGAGACGGATGTCTCTTCAAAGGTCGAGACATCCAACTGCACGCGATCGCCAAATACTAATGCTGTTGCAAGCCCTGCGCCAATCTCCAGCGAAATCATGCCCTCTGCCGGTTGGCTTCTCACAAGTGGAAAAAGCGTATCGAATGCATCTAAACGTGATAAGGTGAATGTCGCACTGCCGGTCCAATCGACTGCTGTCACGTTTAAGGCCACCCAGAGCCTGCTGTAGGCACTGACATCGAGCACGCCGGAAGTGCTGCTGGTTGCGTCTACCAATGTGTCGCTATAGATGGTTGCCATGATTTTCTCCTTTAGAGCAATGTTGATGCTCCGACCGAGTAAACTGCACTATTTGCGTTATTTGCCACTACCTGCACACGCCAGGTGTGCGGAAGCGTGTCGTTTGCAGAGACATTTGCCGTTATCGTCGCGCCCGGAAAGACCGTGTAAATGTTGGTGCTATTGGTCGTAACTGCCACGCCTGCGAGCAGCGTATAGTATTTGCCTGATGCGACATCCTTGCCCTGGATGGTAAGTGTGACGTTTCCGGTCCCTACGGTTGTCATATCCAGCACGACCTTGACTCCGCGCGCGTCCACGTTGGTGAAATCGGCGCTGGTCTGGGTGGTCGTGCGGGCAGCCGAAGCCAGGATAGTGCTGTCAGCGCCTGCACGAGAAACCAGCCAGGGCGTCGTATTGGGCGTGTTGCCCGGTTGGACTGTCCATGCGCCTGCCTGGTTGGCATTGACCACGCGTGGGCCAAGGGTGAACGGCAGCGCGTAGGCATTCACAGTCACATTTCCTGCTGAAGTACCGCTGGTACGGCAGCGCACCGTCTGGAGTCCCGACGCATTCGCTAGTTCGTAGAGGTGCGTGGTGGTCGTCACAGATCCTACTGCTGTGAGAGCAACAGTATTCGTGCCGAACTGATTCACCCAGAGCGGATCGTAGTTCGCGTTTGGCCCGGCGCCCTCAAAATTCACTGTCCCGGTGAACCCGGTCATGATCACCTCGAAGAGCACGCTGCCCATGCCGGTGATCGTCAGCGGTGTCCCGTTGGCGTTGCCGGTCTGCGCATTCTGCAGTTGACCAGTCAGGACCAATGACTGGTCCAGGGCTACAGATGCGGCAGAGACGGCCCCCGAGGCATCTGTTGTGGTGTTTGGCGAGCCTTTGAGTACGACCCATCCGACATTCGGCACCCACTGCTGTGAAACTGGTACCCCTTCTGGGCTGGACTTGATTGTATTTGAGAACGCCATACGTTCACCTCCTTTATGTCAGCAAAATGCCACTAGCCAGCAGCTTCTGCCAACTGCCGGGATTGCTCAACTCACTGGCGCTTATCACATATTGATAAAGCATGGTATTGCCTGGCTGTGTGCGCACCGTTACATCGGACGAGAGGATGAGCATGGGCGCGTCAAAGATGTTCTCCTCGGGCAGGAAGACATTCAGTATCTGCCCAACCGCCAGGCCATTCCGGTAGGTCGCGAACGTGATGGTGCGCCCCTCAATGCCCCAACGCGCAATGAGTTGGTTGGCATAGGCCACTGCCGCCTGGTAGGACATATTGCGATTGCTCACATCCTCTACCGCCTCCACGATGCCCGATCCGCCCTCTTTGGCTGCGAGAAGCGCCTGCAGTCCCGCGCTCTCCACCATGATCGAGCCGGGGTAGGTGCCGGTAAACGTCACAATCAGGCGGTCGGTGCTGATGAGTTTGGGTAAGTTGTTATCCTGTGCAATCACCGAGTCATTGTAAGCAAAGTACCACTGTCCGCCTGTGGTGCCCTTTTGTTGGACTTTCTGCGCGACGTTGTTCAGGGTGATAATAGGTAGGGTTCCAGGCGCGACGGGATAGTCCAAGGTGAACGAGGTTGTTTGACTGTCCCCCTCGAAGTTGTTGGTAAATGGCGCAACAATATTCACGCCGGTGAGCCATTGGCGATTCCGGTAAAGGTCGTTGCTTACATCCACGGCAAGATTATTATCTGCTTCCAGGTCCGAGGGCAACATCAGGGCATTCGATTGCAGTATCCATGGCGCTGGAATGGCGCTTCGAGAGCGGAAATACGGCACCTTGTTGGCGTCAATCCACCAGGCATAGTTACTCTGTTTCGCGCAGTCGTTAAGTAATTCACTGATGAACTTCTGCCTGTAGTCGGCGCTGGGGATAAGCGCCCCTACGCCGATCGTATTACTGTACACGCCTATGGTCAGGTCCAGCACCTGCGGCGTCAACGTGGCATCGGTGGTTGCGAGTCGGAGCCTGGTCACAATGGTTTTTCCAGCGGTGCTGTCGCCCATGGGCTGCATCCAGAACTGATACCACCTGGCTTGCGTTGGTGTACCACTGGTAGTACCCAGATCAAGCGTTGGCCCGAATGTACGCAGTGCATAGTTGGTGGTAAGCCCGCCCGTCTGGTAGAGTCCTACCTGTCCAGCTGCGAGAGGACTGCTATCCGTATACGTCAGGGTTTGCACACCGTCGAATGAGGCGGTGATCACGCCGTCCAGGTTAGTCACGCGCACGCGGTAATACATGCCACGCTGAAAGGCAATCGTGCCGGTCGCAAGGGTGCTCTGAACCGCGCCGACTGTCTTGTAAAGCGTCATCCTGTTCTTCGTGCCGATTGACGCTTGATTATCTGCCACAATCAAGCCATAGTAGTTCTGTGCATCGACATAGTTGAAGACCATACCCGCTGCGTCCGCATAGTCCATATCACAGAAAAGATCGATATTGGCGATAGCGATGAAGTTGTAGAGATAGATGGCTGACGCGCCATTGGTCGCCACAATCCGACTATAGGCCGTGTCATAGGTCCACGTAGCCACGCCTCCGCTGTAGCCAATCGTTGAGATATAGTTGGCGCTGGTGTCGCTATTGAACCCGTCCACTGTCGGATCGGGTTGGCCGTTGAGTCCTGGAAGCGCCCCACCATTCTGGGCGCTGACATCAGTCCAGGTGATACCGTTGTCCAGGCTCACATCCACCCCGAGCGTGGTTGCGCTGGTTGGCAGATTGACATTCCATGCCACCAGGCTGCTGCCCACGCGCCCCACCGGCGTGAGCGAGAGTGCGGGATCAGGATACTGTGTCGCACGAAAGTTGGTATATTGGATCGTATCAGTGAGCGGGGCCACGGCCATCAATCCGTAACCACCGCTCGAGATCGACGCGTCTATGGTTGTCAGGAACCACGTAGCGGGCTCGGTGGTACCATCTGCCCATATGCGCCCCTGAAGCGTTGTGCCTTGCACGCGAAAACGCAGCCAATACCACGTGCCAGAGGTGACACCGAGCGCCACGTCGCCGGTGATATTGGTAAACGCCCCGCCAACCTTCTTGTTGATAGCGAGCGACGACATTTTGAGGTTGAGTCGATACCAGTTACTGTCATCCACCAGACGCAGGAAGATCCCAGAGACGCCATTGCCCAGTGGACTTGTCGGGTTGACGCGTACCACCGCCTCCATATCGGTGCCCGTCGCGCTGCCCAGTTGCACATGCATCTCTGCCGTGGTTGCCGTCGCCTGCCCGACGTTGCCGGTGATCGAGAGGGTACCTGTGCCTGAGAGCGTGTTCCACGTTTGCCCATCGGTGGAGGTGCCAAGGCCTGCCTGATTGGCACGCGTGAAGGTATCGTAACCGAGCGGCGCTGTGCTGCGTGTGCCAGTGAGCGTATAGCCACCAAGCACGGTCCAGGTCAGGCTTTTGAGATCAGGCATGGTTGCCGTGGTAGTGTTGGAGAGCGTGACTTTGATCAGGACGCTTTTACCGGTTCCCGAGGTGCCATTCGTCAAACCGGGGATAACCGCGCCATTTGCACAGGTCTGCCAGCTCCCCCCCGCATCAATGGAGGACTGGACAAGGATGGTCCCCCCGGCTGAGAGGCTCTGATCCCAGGATAGGGCGCTATTGGAAATGCCCGCAATGGCGTTGATGCTGGTTGAGGCACTTTGCCAGGTTCCCGAAAGCGCACTCATGATGCCGAAGTTATCAAAGGTCGCGGTCGAGTACCCCCCGGTGCCATTATAGAAACGTAGTCCCACATATCCGGCACTCGGGTAGGTCGAATCTGTGGCATTGATGTAGCGCGTTCCGTTGATAAACACCTGGTGACTGTTCCCGCTGACCACGACGCGCATGCGCACGCTTGTCCCCACTGAGAGCGAGATCGATGCATTCGCCACACTGGTAAAACTTCCGCTGCCTGAGGAGCTATTCGTCCCGCGCCCAAAGGAGACTTGTGAAGAGGAAAGCGTTGCCATGTAGGCAAAGGTATTGTTGTTATTGGACCACCCGGTAGTGCGCCAGACAAAGCCGATTTGCCCGCCAGTATGTGGCACGAGGACATCAGCTTCCATGGTGAAATTTTGCCAGGCACTACCCGCAAAGTCCAGGCGCGAGCGTACATCGGTAGGGCTACCAGAGGTGAGAAAGCAGTTGAATCCACTTGCACTCTGGAGCGGGGAAATTGCCCCAAAGAGTGTCTGTCCGCTCAGGCTGCCATTGTCCCAGTTCCTGGTATAGCCAAACAGCGAGATGTCCCCGCCTGCGTTGACCTGTACGTTGGTCAGTGTCCCGGCATTCCAATCAGCGGCTATGGCATAGGTCACCGCAACAGAAGAGGAGGGGCTCAACTCCAGATCGCCAGTATCCACGTTGCTGGTAGCCACCGTGTTGGTGAGCGTCCCTGCTGCCCACTCGGCCTGCGTGCTGTCGTAGCGCTGTGCATACGGAGCGGTAACACCCTCTGCCGCGAGTGCGTCCCCGATGGCATCAAAGACGATCTTACTGGCGTAGGTTGGCGTGGCGTAGAGCCTGTTCGATGTGCGCTTATCCGCGAAATACTCATTGCCCGCAGTATCAATCTGATGCTCGATCAAACTGTTGGGATAGGCGTTGTTCTTATCGTACTTGTCATCAATCACGACCCCAGAGAAGAGCGTGCCCAGTATCGGATCTTTGACGGTGATTTGCTGTCTTGCGGTATAGACAGCGTTGCCAGGATAGTCCAGCACCGTACACTGAAAGCGTTGCCTCTCGTCGGCTTTGTAGTGCAACTGAAACGAGTCTTCGTCAAAAGTGACGGGGTTGCCCGCGATGGCCACGCCGACCTGCGCAAGTTGTGTGACTCGGTAGTTATCAAAGAAAATGGTATCGCCTGCCGTTGCCGGGTTGGCATAGATACCAAACTGGCCTGCGACATTCCAATAGGTCTGATCGTAGCAGGTCAGCAGGTACCCTGCAGGCTCTGCTTGCCCGTCAGGCCATACATTGATGCTATAGGTGTAGTCGGTGACATTGACATGAATCTGGTAATTGGTGCTGGCCAGGATCGTCACCGATGCGGTAGGCGAAAATGGCGTCCCCACACAGAGGTAATTCTTGAGGAAACGTACCAGGCCATTACTGACCTCTGCGCGGATGTAGTTGCACGTATCGCTGAATTTGAGCATGATACCAGCCAGAGACGCTGCGCTGGTTGAGGAGTAACGTACAAAGAAATCAGCGTTGGTCTGCTTGGTGGTCCCCAGGATCAGGTCGTTGGAGCCGACCGCCCCCGTCACGGTGCCGCGATTGCTCGCAATGGCCAGTGTTGCGGCTCCCTCGGCACGTGTCC